>Ga0315552_1002760_pt1 | contig 10255 bp, 10 predicted proteins | sample SalMarSW160170MG_2_FD_203102 | JGI IMG/M metagenome (GOLD analysis project Ga0315552, IMG submission 203102) | Salt marsh sediment microbial communities from the Plum Island Ecosystem LTER, Massachusetts, United States - Salt Marsh Sediment SW1601-70 ...
AACAAGACAAAGGAGCCTGGTTATTACCGAAAAGGACCCGCGAATCATCCGTATCGAATTCTTGAGATAGGTCGTCTCAGCCTTTTGGTTTGTCCTTGCGTAATAAATGCGATATTTTTCAGGCCGACAAAAAATTCCTGAAAACACATCTGATAAAACTTGAAAGATAAGCTAACATCAAGCATCACTAACGTTGTCATTCCCGCGCAAGCGGGAATCTATTTTTCCCGAAGGAAACAAATTTAGAATTAGCAGAATATTTTCAGCTTCATCGCCTGTTTTTTATTTAGCGTTACGGCTGACGGTAGTATTGCATTGCTTCGGGGATGAGGTTTTCAATTTTTCTGATTCTGGTGGAATCGGCCGGGTGAGTGCTCAGGATTTCCAGCGGCTGAGAGCCTTGTTTTGCCGCGGCCATTCTCTGCCAGAAGATTACGGCTTCGTTCGGATTATAACCGGCCATCGCCATAAATATCAGCCCTAAATGGTCCGCCTCGTTTTCGTGCACCCTGCTATACGGCAGCAGAACGCCGACCTGCGAACCTATGCCGTAGGAGGTCATAAACAGGTTCTTTGTCTGCTCAGGTCGTTCTTCGAGGGCCTTCGACAGGGCCATACTGCCCATCTCGACGATAAGGCCCTGCGTCATTCTTTCAGCGCCGTGCCTTGCGAAGGCGTGCGCGATTTCATGGCCAACTACCACCGCCAGACCCGCCTCGGTCTCGGTTACCGGCAGCAGGCCTGTATAGACGACCACTTTTCCGCCGGGCATGCACCATGCGTTGACGTTGGGATCTTCGACGAGGTTAAATTCCCATTGGTAACCTGCCAATTTGTCTTGTATGCCGTTTTCTGTGCAATACTGCTCTACGGCTTTTTGAATTCTGCTGCCGACGCGCTTGACCATTTGAGTTTGCTCGACGTTGGTGCTTAGCTTGTGCTGGTCGAGGAATTCGCCGTAGTTTTGAAAGCTCATTGAGTTCATCATCGAATTGGGAACGAGATTGAATTGATTTCTTCCCGTTATTTCAACCTGCGAGCAGCCGAAGGTCATTGACAGAAGCCCCAACAAAATGACTAATTTTAATTTCGGAATCGTTCTCATGGCTTTTTTCCCCTTAATATTTCTAAAATCTGATTTATTGCTGCAATTTTAGACCGAGTTTTTTCAATTCTGTTCGGACACTGTCTCGAACCTGTTGAGCGATTTCTATGGTTCTACCGGCATCGGTTTTTGTGACTTCTTCACTTTCCCCGGGATACCGCGTTGTGATTGCATAAGAGGTTAGTTCTTCTGCATCTTTCAATTTTGCAGGCCAACCGGCATGCTCGCTGCATAACTCAAGTAGAATTGATATATTGTGCGTATAAGGAAAATCAACACTGCAGAAAACAAGATATGCTTTGAGATACTTTTCCGCACATTGTTGGCTGTGGTATGCAATCAATCGGTATGGACGTCTATGTTTGCTGCGAATTGCTATCACGTCTTGTGCAAGGCACAAATCCTCATCGGCATGGTCAATCCATTGCTTTACTTTGCGTGCAATTTCTTCATTGGGAGTTTTCATAAAGAACTTTTCCTTCTAACCAGGCGGGTCTTGCGATTGTGCCCGGTATGTATCGGTCTCGCTCGAACTCCTCCGGCGTTAAAATCATTATATCCCTTGCTAATTTTAAGCCGGTCAGGGACCTGTCCATTTCAAGCATTAACTGTCGGCGTTTACCTTCAAAATTACAAACTACGAGGATATCAACGTCGCTGCGGTCGTCGGCTGTACCTCTTGCCTGTGAGCCGAACAGGATTATCCTTTCGGGGCTGAATGCATCAACCAGTCTTTTTGTTATGTTTTGTTTGAGCTCATCACTAACCATAAGATAGTCCGCCTTGTTTATATTCTGTGATTAAATTATATGAAAATGCTTTATAAAATTGCAAGCATAGAATATCAACTAATCGACTAATATCAATCCATAAAAGTTCGGGCATTGGCGCATCGTCCGCACGACCTCTATTTGACAAACAGATGACGGATGGCAGAAGTCAGATGACAGAGAATTACTTATTATTTAACTTGGCGCACCACTTTTGAGGTTCAGCCATCATTTTTCCGAGCATTCTCCCAATTTTACTACATTTTTCTGACAATACCCTATGTTCCTTGCTTGAAATATATTTGCATTTCACAGCAGTATCCAGCCAATGTTGTGTCTCGGCCTGTTCTCCATCACCGTCGGATAGCTTGCTAATAAAGTGTGCTGGATAACGTCGCTTATGCCATGCCTCGGCGATATTGGCTCCTATTGAGCGTGAAGAACTTCTGATCTGATTGGTTAGTGAGTAGAGTTCTTCTTTGGGAAACTTCTTTGTGAGTATATAAATATCCTGCTGAAGATCAAACGCAAGATTATATACTTTAAGGTCACGAAAACTTTCAATTTTATCAGCCATAGAATCAACCTTCCTTCCTCGGTCTTCCGTCCTCAGTCCTCAGTCTTCTGTCCTCAGTCTTCAGTCCTCTTATGTTTCATTGAGTTCTTCTTTAATTTTATTGAGCAAATTTATAGCTTTAATTGGAGTCAGATTGTTAACATCCGTTGATGAGAGTTTGTCTAAAATGCTCTTGTGTTTCTGAACGAATAAAGTGTTTTTGTCCGGCTCTTTTGTCTTGTGACGGGATAAATGCTCGCCGGTGGCCTCTTTCTGGAATGTGCTTTCAAGCTCTTCCAGGATTTCTTTGCTGCGTTCTAAAATTGATTTCGGGACCCCGGCTAATTTTGCGACGTGGATGCCGTAACTTTTGTCGGTTCCGCCGGGTACAATCCTGTGTAAAAAGACGACCTCGTCCATCCATTCACGTACGGCGACGTTGCAGTTTTTTATGTTCGCAAATAATTCGGCTAATTCGGTCAGCTCATGGTAGTGCGTGGCGAAAAGCGTACGGCACTTTATCTTGTTTGCGATATGTTCGGTAATCGCCCAGGCCAGGGACAGCCCGTCGTAAGTGCTTGTGCCGCGTCCTATTTCGTCGAGTATTACCAGCGACCGGTCGGTGGCGTTGTTGATTATATTGGCCGTCTCGGTCATTTCGACCATGAAGGTTGACTGGCCGCGAACCAGCTCATCGGAGGCGCCGACGCGTGTAAAAATTCTATCGACCAGGCCGATCTCGGCGTCTTTTGCCGGGATGGACGAGCCGCTCTGCGCCATCAAAACCAGCAGGGCCACCTGCCTGATGTAAGTGCTCTTTCCGCTCATGTTCGGCCCAGTTATAACAATTATTTCGCCCGCCCCGTCACCGAGTTCGGTATCGTTCGGTACGAACTCCGGGCCGAGCGTTTCAGACAGGACCGGGTGCCTGCCTTCGTGTATGGTAAGAATGTTTTCTTTGGTTATTCGTGGTCGGATATAATTTCGCCGTTTTGCTAAATATGCCATCGCCGTGATGCAGTCGCATTGAGCGATAGTTCCGGCCAGTGCCTGCAGTCGGTTGATATACTGGGCGCACTGATGGCGAAGCTGGTCGAAGAGCTGCTGTTCCAGTTCGATGGCTTTTTCTTCGGCGCTGAGAGCCTGGGTCTCGTATTCCTTGAGTTTCTCGGTGATGTATCGCTCTGCGTTTTTGATTGTCTGCTTGCGGATGAAGTCGGCGGGGACTTTATCCGCCGATGAGTGATTGACTTCGATATAGTAGCCAAAGACTTTGTTGTAACCGATTTTTAGATTTGAGATGCCGGTCCGCTCAATTTGGTCTTTTTGATAATTTTTCAGCCAGCTTTGCCCGTCTCTGGAAATCGAGCGCAACCGGTCAAGCTCTTCGGAGAATCCCGTCCTGATTACACCGCCGTCCCGAAGATGCGAGGGCGGCTCCGGCTCGATTGCCGCTTCGAGCACATCTGCCAGTTCGTCCATACTGTCGCATTGCCAGGCCAGTTGCACAAGCAGTTCGCAGCGGAATTTTTCCAGGATTTGCCGCAGTAAAGGTATCTGCCGAAGTGTCCCTGCGAGAGCTACGAAGTCCCGGGCAGTCACCCTGAATGTGCTGATACGTGCGGCGATTCGCTCGGTGTCGGATATGTTTGAAAGCAGTCTGCGAATATCGGCCAGTTCGGTATCTGCATTTTTTACTTCCTCGACGGCATCCTGACGTTGTTCGATGGCATCGAGGTCGCACAGCGGCATGCAAAGCCGGCTTCGGAACATCCTGCCGCCCATGCCGGTTATCGTTTCGTCGAGGCAATCCAGCAGCGAGCCTTTGCTGCTCTCGGTGCGGATAGTCTGTAGTATTTCCAGGCTTCGCAGAGAGGCCGGGTCGATTTGCAGGTAATTCCGGCAGTCGATTTTTTTCAGAGTCAGGATGTGGCCGAGCGTGGTCTTCTGTGTTTCGTTGAGATATTCTATGATAGCGCCGGCGGCGGTGACAAGTGAATCGTCGGCATCGGAAATACCGAAGCCTTCGAGAGTGGCCGTACCGAAATGCCTGAGCAGACGCTGTCTTGCCTGATACGGTTCGAAATACCAGGCGGGTCGTTCGGTTATCGTGGCGTTGGTCAGTTGTGTGATGTCACGACTGAGTTTTTTCAACTCGGCCTCGAACAATTCGCCGCGCCTGTCGGCGAGCAGGCACTCGGCAGGTGCCAATCGAATCAATTCGTCGAGCAGATTTTCTTCGGGAAGCTGCTGTGCGAAGAAATGGCCGGTGGAGATATCTACCCAACTGACGGCGGCCCGATGTTTTGTCCCCAGGCTGACGGCACAGAGGAAATTGTCTTCCTTGGCGCTGAGTAAGATATCGTCGGTGAGTGTGCCGGGCGTGACAATTCGCACGACGTCGCGTTTGACGACGCCCTTGGCGGTTTTCGGGTCTTCGACCTGCTCGCAGACGGCGACTTTGTAACCGGATTGCAACATTTTTTTGAGATACCCCTCAACCGCGTGATACGGCACACCGGCAAGAGGTATGGGATTGTCACCTTTGCTCCGGCTGGTTAATGTCAGGCCCAGGACCTTCGAGCAGGTCTTCGCATCTTCGTAGAATGTCTCGTAGAAATCGCCCATCCGGAAAAACAGTATGCAGTCCGGGTGCATTTTTTTGAACCGGTGAAACTGCTTCATCGCAGGCGTCAGTTTTTGGTCGGTTGGAGTCATGAAATGATTATACACAAAGCCGGCCGTTTAACAACTCTGTAATGACCGAGGCGGCTTGATTGGATTTGGCGGTAGTTAACTGCTTGAGCAGGTTTTCCTGTCTGTCTGTGAAACAAACGGCGGTTCGCAGATCGAAATCGACTACGCCGCAAATCTGGCGGATTTTTTCCGTCAAATTCTCAATTCCGCTGCCTTCTATGGCGCTTGTTAAAACTGTGTTCGACAGGAATTTAGGCAGTTTTTTCGTATTGAATCCGGCGGGCAGGTCGGATTTGTTCAGAACTGTAACGACTTTTCTATCTGCTATTTTTTCGACGAATTGTTTATCGAGTTGGTCCAGTGACCGGCTGTTATCCAGCACAAGCAGGACAAGGTCGGCCTTTTCAAGTATTTCCGCGGTTTTCTTTTGGGCGTCTTTTTCGATGGTATTTTCTGAAGCGGGAATTTGTTCTTCCAGTCCGGCCGTATCGATTAGTTCCAGTGATAAACAGTCGAGCCGGCATTGGGACTTCACCCAGTCCCGTGTTGTGCCTTTGATATCGGTGACAATCGCTTTCCGGCGGCCGGACAGGCAGTTCAGCAGCGAGCTTTTGCCGGAGTTCGGCGGGCCTGCCAGGACGGCGGTGCAGCCGTATATGATTAATTTGGCGGTTTGACTATCCCGGAGTATTCGGCTCACCTGATTGCGAATCTCTTCGAGCGAAATTTCTTCCATGTGCTCAAGCCAATCCTTAGCTGTTTTACTCAGGCCAACATTAATCTGATTTGCGATTATTTTTGTGCCTTCGAGAGTTTTCGCTTTCGGCTGTGTCAGCTTTACTTCGGTCGCTATTGTATCGCCGTTTTTTTGTTCGGACAGGAATTTTATTTGAAGCTGCTCCGGGTTCAGGATTTCGACGCCGTGCCGCCGGAGCAGTTGCATTATCATTTCAACGATAAGCGGATTGCCGTGACAATTTATTGCGATTGTCTGGCTCTGCTCGCAGCCGATTGTCACCTGGTCGATGGTTTTATCCTCGTCGTGAATTGTTCCGAGCAGGATTTTGCCCGTCTCGAATTTTGCAGGGCCTTTGCCAGCCGGCTCGAATATTTTATTGATTACATCCCCGGCCGAATCGCCGAAGACCTGAATCGTCGATATTGCACCGGTTCCTTTACCCGTCATTACCGCTGCGAAAATGCTCATTTTTGTATCTTGTATCTCGTAGAGGAATTAATGTGATTACACAGCATGAATAGATAACTTATTGCTGCCGTGATTTTTCTGCGATATATTTCTTATAGGCTAAAAAGATACCTTTGACTACAAGGTTCGGCACGTAGTTATCTATAAAATCGCAATCGGTTTGTATTGTCCTGGCGCCCGAGCCGGTAATAACAGTCTGCGGCCATTTGCCTATTTTCTCCGCGTAGCGTCTGATGACTTCCTGTAATGTCCCTATGATGGAATAATACAGGCCGCAGTTGATGGCGTCGGCGGTGTTTGTGCCGTACGGAGCCTTGGGTTTTGTCACTTTGATGTTCGGCAGTTGGGCGGTATTTTCTTTTAAGGCGTTGGCGCTGATTTCAAAGCCCGGGCAGATAACACCGCCGAGGAAGACGCCGTTTTGATCCACCAAATCTATAGTGACTGCGGTGCCGAAGTCGGCGACCACGACCGCATCACCGATGACATCGTAAGCCGCCGCGGCCGAGATTACCCTGTCGGTTCCGACTTTGTCCGGCTCGTCCACCCAGAGGGTCATCGGCAGGGGGATTTCTTTGCCTATCACGTAAACCTTCTCTCCGAGGTCGTCTTTTACTATTTGCCGGATGAGCTTTGTCCATGCGGGTTTGACACTGCTGACGACGACAACGCCGTTTCGTTTTTTCTCTTTGGAGCTTTCGAGGATGGGAATTTTCCGCCATGCGGATTTCAGGCAGCTTACCAGTTTTGTCTTGGAGTTGCCGGGGATGGATTTGATGGATTGCTCCTTATCGTCGAGGAAAAGGCCGATGCCGATATTCGTATTGCCTATATCAATAGCGATTACATTCATAATTTATATTTTGTACCTCGTATCTTGTGAAAGCCATTTCGTCTTTTCTATCCTATTATCCTGCTTTTGTCAATCCAAGGGATTCGAGATTGGCGTCAATATTGATTCCAGACAGTTAGTAAAACAAAAGTCGGGAAGTTATCTCGCCTGCCTGAAGTGAGCGAAACTTGCCCTTCGCACCGAATTGATCAAAGGCTCTTAAGAAGAAATAAGAAAAGATTGTTTGACAAAGCTCAATAATGAGGTATAATTGATAGACTACATAAAGATTAGAAATCTTTAGGCCCCAGACGAAGACAACTAACCTTTTCAGCTTTTCTGTTTCGTGGTTTACCTGATAGGAGTAACGATGGCAAAAAAACTAAAAACCTCGGCTGATGGCAGGAAATGCACGTTTCCGCACTGCAATCGTATCTTGAGTATCTATAACCATGAGGCTTACTGTCATGTACATCGCGAACAGGTGGCACAGGGGCAAATGCGTAAGGTTCCATATCACCATCCTGCTTAAACCGATGCTATGGAGTACATTTTCGCAGTCGGAGAGATTTTTTCTTTTTTCGTTTAGCCGCTATTGCTTACGGCGGCGAATCTGGTGTTTCTACTCAACTATCCCGCTTTTGTCAATCTGCGGTATTTGATACCGGCTTAGATATCGATTCACGGCAGTTAGCAAATTTATGCCCTTGTTACTTATGACGTATTCTAAAACTTTCCCCATGGAGCAGGCGGACAACGTTAATTCACTCTATGTTGGTAAACGTTCCTAATTGTTAAATATATGCTTAAGAGAATATTTGTTTATATGTGCAAGATATAGCAGTTATTGAAGTTAACAAAAATACATAAATAAAAGAAATTACGAAAAGAAATGTTTCTGAAGCAATTCCAAAGTTAAATATTATTAGTATTATCCTATCGTCAAGGATTGTTGGCTGAATTAGTTCTTCATAGCTCGTAGCAAAATTGCGGAAAAATATAAGTGAGACAAATGCAGCACACGCAGAAATGATCGAGCAAAAGATTACAATTTTACACAAAACCTTTATTCTTTGTTTCATTTAAAGCCTGCTTTTTCAACAGCCCCACTGTCCCTAATTATTAACGGCTTTATTCAACTTTTACCTTTGGTTCGAAGATGGGCTTACCGGCATCATGTTTTTGCCAGTATCCGCGGGGCGGTTTAGGGATATCATATTTCTTGCAGCGTTTTTCAACGGCTTTATCAGAAACACCCAGTCTCAAAGCTACAGAAACTGTTGGCATTCTCCAAACCATTCTTACTAATACTTCGGGGGGAGGCCATTTGGTGCGTTCTTGTGCCCAATGCGCACAACGCTGAGAACAATATAGGCTGTGACTAGATGGAGGCTGAAACTGCTCTCCACACATAGCACATTTAATAGGTTCAAGGACTGCTTGCGATTTGCTTGCCAAGCTTCTATGTTCAGATACAGAGACAAGACGAAGATTCGCCATATCCGTATTCAAGGTGTTACCATCCTCAAACCATACACGCTCCTTGCTAGGATCAAGATAACGATTAAACTTATTCTCCAACACAAGCCGGTGATAGTAGACATACCCATTTTTTCGAGAGTACTTATGATTTGGATAGCGAACCATCCAATAGCGTTTGCCATTCTTCTCCTCCAGACAAAAGGACATCTGCTTTAATCCCTTGTGAAATTCTCGGTGGGTTTTGGCCATCTTTCACCTCGCTATAAACAGGAACCGAACATATTATTCTCTGGTTTCTGTATACGATCCCGTCGGTGAGCCGCAAATAGCGGTCACGCCGGAGAACCTTTTGCATCCGGCTCAAAATCAAGGAAATCATCGCACGGCCGAATATATACTCCGGAAGCCCTGTGTGCAAGAGAAAAAAATGAGCCTTTAAGTGCGAGTGGCAACCACTAAGCGAACGTAGTGGGCGGAGTGGATGGTATTCAGTATGCGTGTAAAACACGCTCTTGCTTTATTTATTCAAAAAGCCGTCCAAATCTTGATTGCATCCAATCATATATTTCCTGCGCCGCCTGCCTTGCTTCTTTGGCATCTTCCGGCGTCGGCATCCATGCATCGCCGGGATAACGAATTTCTACGGAATACGGATTTAATATAGCAAGTGATTGTCTCAAAGAATCGGCCGAATGATCATATTCGAGAATGTCTTCAAGGATAACAAAAAGATTATGAGTGATTGGATATTCTCTACTGTGTGCGACAAGGAAACCTTTAAGTAATTTTTCAGCAGCCTGCTGGCAGTGAAAACAGACTGTATCGTATGGTATTTGCTCAGCGGCAAGATTATTATCCGCATTTAGTAAATCGTTTTTTGCTTTTTCTATCCATGATCCGGCATGTTCGAATCCTTTATCCATATAATTTTTTCCCCTCCCTTAGCGCTCTGGAGACGAAGGAACTGTCGAATTCACTCTCCTTTTTGACTTCCTCCGGGGTATAGACAAGGATGTCCATTGGGAAAGGATACGGCTTGAACATCAGGTGAAGTTGCCGGCTGCGTTTGTATCTGGGCAAATCGCTTTCTGCGATTACAAGAAAATCGACGTCGCTGTCTCTACCGGACTGGTTCCTGGCGTATGAGCCGAACAGGAAAACGGCCTGTGCATTGGACCGTTCTCCAATTTGTCTGGCAACGTTCTCAATTTGATTGAAACTTACCATGATCTGATGATAATTTCTTCTATTGTTAAATGCAATATCTTTTATCGGCAGGTTTTTATTATCCTGGTGTGCCATGTGAAGGACAATTTCCATAAAAAACGGGGATTTTAGTTGTAAATCGGGGATTTTTGGGTATAATTGGTATTTAGTATGTAGTATTTGGTATTTAACATATAACGAAAAACACATCAAATTCGAAGCGGAGGGCAAATCAAGAGTTCAAAGTGTAAAGTTAAAAGTTCAAAGTTAAGAGTTTACCCTAAGCGAGGCCGAATTGGGCAAAACCACGGAAAAACCGGATTTTTGAGACAAGAAACAAATTTGAAAAAACAAAGCCAATCTTAAGACAGAAGACGGAAAACGGAAGTCAGAAGACCGT
>Ga0315552_1002761_pt1 | contig 10254 bp, 8 predicted proteins | sample SalMarSW160170MG_2_FD_203102 | JGI IMG/M metagenome (GOLD analysis project Ga0315552, IMG submission 203102) | Salt marsh sediment microbial communities from the Plum Island Ecosystem LTER, Massachusetts, United States - Salt Marsh Sediment SW1601-70 ...
CAGGGATTCCACATCATCGGGAGGCATATGGGAGAGGATATCAGATATCTTCTCCTTTATTCCTGTCTCCGTTATAAAGGCAAGGTAAGTGTCGGTGGTTACGGCAAACCCTGGCGGCACATGGATACTCGACCGGATCAGCTCTCCCAGACTGGCATTTTTACCCCCGACACGTGCAAGTGAATCTTTGTCTACGTCATTAAAATGTAAGATATAATCCATCTCTTCCTCTGTCTAACCACAGGGCCTAACTCCGGCCAGAATGTTGGAGTATTGGAACGATGATCAGTCCTTGCGTCCAATACTCCATTACCCTAAAATGCCATTTCCTGTTTATCGAGCTCTCTTAACAATAGTAACCACACCCGTATCGCCTTCAACCCGGATGGTGTCCCCTGTCTTGATAACCGATGTGGCGATTCCAGTGCCGGTAACCGATGGCAGGCCATATTCCCTAGACACGATAGCCGCGTGGCAGGTCAGTCCGCCGATATCCGTAACCGCGGCTTTAATCTTCCCAAACACAGGCGCCCAGGACGGATTGGTGCAAGAGCACACCAGGATCTCTCCTGGTTGAAGATCCATAATCTCCGCGAGGTTCTTGAGCACCCGAGCCGGGCCTTCAACCGAACCCGCCGAAGAGGCAAAGCCCTTGAGCTCCGATACCTCCTCACCTGCTGGCGCTTCGGTGCCTTTGAGCCATTCCTGGACCTTATCCGTGGTAACTCCCCACAGCATGACGGTAAATGGTTCTGCCACTTCCTTTGGAGGAACCCCTAGGGCTGGGGGTTGTTTCCACTTTCTGGCGGCCTCAAGGATCTTTTTCCGCTTTTTCGCCTTGGCCTTATAGTAGTCGCTCCTTAAGGGTACATCCACGCCCAATGCCCAAGCGGTGGCCACCTCTGAAAGGATCTCGGGAACCTCGTAGCGGTTGAACATAAATATGTCATTTACCTCATTGAGCATTCCGACATTAACCAGAAGTCTTCCCAATTCTTTTATTTTATCAAACCAGATGGTATGGAGCCAGTGCTCAACCCAAAAGAGGTGATCCTCAGCAAACACATAAATGGTCCTTACGATTTTGTATGCATCATCAAATGATTTCCTGTCTTCATCACCTTTTATCAGATCGCGATATTTGGCAACGATTTCGTCTCTTTCTTTTTCTATTGCATCCAGAGACCGCTCAATTGTCTCTCCCTTTTCAATCCGTTCGATATAGCTCTGGATATAGCTATAGGGAATATCCGGCCTGCTGAGCCAGCTTCCCTCATAATGGAACCAACCGCTGCCGCATGATACATAGAACCACGGGTCACTGGCCTTGTCATACTCCTCAAGCCAGTGCTTTCCATCCGGTGTCTTTTTAAGCTCAGCTTTCTTCTGCTCGGCTGACATGTCACCCTTGAGGATATCTGCGATACCACGCGATGAGGTCGCCAACCTGGAAAGTCGGCAGAGCTCTTCCTCGGGCCGGAACATGGACACATAGGCCCCTGCCACCATCTTGCCGATGGCACTCTCACTGATCCCCGGAAAAAGTTTCCTGGCGACATCGGCGAACATGAGGTAGGCAAGATAGGTCAAGTTGAGCATCTCGAAATGATACTGCCAGCCCTTAAACATCTGATTTACCAGGGTACCGAAGGCCTCAATGAGATCATAGGATACGTAATATCCCCTTGGAGCAGGCAAGACCTGGTCTTCAGGAACAAATTTTGGAAGCTCCTGGGGAATCTCGACCGCCGCCATCTGCTCGCCCAAGGCCTTGAATTTAGTAAGCCATTTGTCCCATAATTCATCATAGTGCTCAAAAACATAGAACGCTCGCTTTTCAAATAACCCGGCCTTCTCCCTGATCACTTCCTCCGGTGGAGGGTTAACGGCACAGATATACATGTAAGGGCCGAGCATTCTCTGTGCGATTCCCTGGGCAGGCGGGATGCAGAATACCCTTGTGGTATACTGCGAAAGTGAAATCTGCCATGCCTCATGGAATATTAGGTCAAGTGGAGGCATGGGCTCTGGATCATGTATCTTGTCCTGATACCAGAATTGGCTTTTCTCCCACGCCTCCCTCTCTTTGGAGAAAAGATAGTGTGATGGGTACATTTCTTCCCAGCCTTCAAGCTCTTTTGGAACCTGAAATTCATGAGGATCCGGAAATCTTCCTACTTTTTCCTCTGCCATTTTAATCCCTCCCTTTAAATGTTATTGAAAGATGATTCAGATAGCCGCAGAACCTTGCGTGAATATGGATACTTGAGCATTGGAAACGAGGTATCCGGAGAAATTATGAGCAAATTGTGGAGACAATAGAAAAATAATATAAGCCCTACAAAGTGACTATATTAATAAAGTATGGAGAATCTCATTAGTGCTTACAATAAAAGATAAAATTTCTTTTTTATAAAAATTTGTCAATTTCTTTTTTCTTATGATATGTATAAATTTTATTTATAGTTGCCGTTCATTCATAAATTTTGGAACCCTTTGAGATCAAATATGTTTAATGACATCATCAAGATATACCGTGCACATGGAATATTGGGATGGTTGAACAATGAAATAATACTCAGAACCGAATAACCTCTGTATCCGGGTCAAGGGTTTTAGTACCAATTTTGACGACTTCTCCGCAAATGTTCTTATAAGTTCCGGTGATAGTTGCTCCTTCATGGCAATCATGGCATTACCAAACGAATAATTGTTCCTTTTTGTTTCGAAAAACCTCTCAAAGCGCGAAATAGGTCATCTTGGGATATGCCATACATGGCCGCAAAATGTATATTGGCAATGAATCCGTTTAAAAAGCCGCCACATCATCAACGCGGCCGTAACAAAAGAGTAGGAATAGCAGGATCCTTCTTTGCACAATCAAAAAGATGATGAGTTCGTAAAAAGTCAACATCGGTGTCATTGCGAGCGAAGCGAAGCAATCTACTTCAATGCACGTACTTGAATTTACGAGATTGTTTCGTCGCTCTGCTCCTCGCAATGACAGGTGAAAAGACTTTTTACGATTTTGTCAAAAAGATATTGCCGTTCACTCCAGTTTCCAAAGAAGGTACCGATTAAATGTGAGGGGTTGATCATAGTGAGGGCATACCAAAGGATCGACACCTTTAAACTCAGCTTTAGATTCAGTCCAGGATGGTGGGAATCAACGGAGGGAGTCCGTAGGGCAACGAGAGCTGACCCCTCAGAAGCGCTTTCACCTACTCATTGCTTTCACCAGTAAGCACTTGCCAGGGATAGAGCGGGTACGCTGTGAACTCCGTCCACCAGCCAGCTCGGTAACTCTCCGTCTCAAATTCTCATAACCCCGTCCCGAACCCGTTGTGATCATATTCCAGAAATTCCTGCAGAGTAGAAACCATTTTCACCTCCTGCCACTGTTTTGAGGCTATTTAATTGTACCTCAACTGCTCCTGAAAGCCAGTTTCGGTACAGCCTCTTATTTTTTTTATTACCCATTGTCAGCACTATCTACCTTTAGTCCTACGCCACTCTGGTCAGCAGCATTTCAATAAAGCCCAGGACATCTGCTTCTTCTGTCAGCGTCCGCAATTTCATTGTCCTGCGGATTTCCTCAAGCTCGCTGATTTTCTGCTTACCACTCATCTTCAAAATGGCTTTAGCTCCTTTATTCCTGTTTCGAAGTACCTCCTGAATCTGGCTGACCAGGTCATCCAGCCCGCATTCAGCTTCAGTGAAATCAAACCTGTGATCGGTTCGCCCGCCCTCACGGTGTTCTCCTGCTGGGGTCAGAACATATTGTTTAGCACCGCAGTCCTCAACAAGAACAATCTCTGCCAGCTCGCGCGGCTTCCTGTCTATAATAATGAGTTCGGGGTAATCCTCATCGCTATCTACTGCCAGCCTGCCATATTCTTCTATACGTACGATTGTGTAGTAGCGCAGCAATCCCTTGGCCTCCGGCGCCAGAGCCGAGACTTCTTGAATTCCGTCTTTCCATCTTAGTAAAACGTATTTTTGCCCCATCCTCTACTTTACTCCCTTCACAAACTCTTTTACTTGCGGGAAGCTTTCCACCCTGTATTCCGCATACTCTGAGGGGCCCATATCAATATATCCAGTGAATTGTATGGTGTGGAACCCCCTTCGGCGCGATGGCTCAATATCAGTGGACAGCTTGTCGCCTATGATGGCGCACTCATCAATGTTGATGCCCCTCCTTGCCAAGTCTTCAAGCAGGTAGTCGTACATCGTGCCTGACGTCTTATCTTTACCCTGGCAGCCAAAGTCAGCTTTGCCGTCACTCAGCCTAACCCTACCGCTAGGCGAGTAGAAGTAGTCAAAGTACTGGCTCAGCCCTTGTCTCTGGAGGAACATGGTCACATGGTCGGAGCCAATCGGCCCCAGGGTCTTTTTTAACTCAGCCACCACGTCACAGATTATGCCCTGTTCTCTGAGCCAGGCCAATGTCTCTGCAATACCATCCGCCGGCATTAACAGTCTTTGCTCATACTCGGAGAACAGTTCCCATGCTTCGTCGTCATTACCAAAAACGTACTCCCGAATTTCCGGCCGGTGTCCCTCCTTCATCAGGCTATAGTTCTGATATTTCTCTTTCATGCGGCGGTACCGGTGTATCCTCTCGGCAATTTCCTCCGGCCTTCCCAGATCCCGCATAATCTCGCCGAACATCAGCGGATTGCGCAGTCCCCTAGGGTCCATTAGGCACTGACCGAAGTCCACTCCCAACCACTTAATGTTTAGTGTCATAATAGTTAATAATACTGTTTTCTGCTTACTAAAGCAAAGATGATGGGTAAGCCGGTGACATCCTCTACTAAAACCTCAATGGCTTACCCATGATTTACCAGGAAGGTCAAGCTGCCCTTACCTTCAAGCACCAGCAGCGTAGACGCAGCATATATCATCGGGCATTGGGACGCTTACAAATGCCCGTCACCCCAGGGTATGCTCGACACTGACTTCCATAACATCCCACGACGTCAGCACCATGGACTTTAATTGGATTTCACGGCTCAATACTCGGCCCGCACGTACCACTGTCAACGGTTCAGCCATGACCTTGCTGTCATCGCCGCATGACTCGGCGCTGGTGTTGTTCGCTACTCCCTCACCGTATGGGAAGATCCTAACTTTTACATTCATACAACCACCGGTAGTCTATTCCATCTCAAACAGCGGTTTCGGGTCATGAAAGTAGCTGGGAAGCACAAGAATCTCGGTATCCTTCACGTCCTTTCCTATGATCTCTCCTGCCTTAGCAAGTGCCTCATCAAAGTTTCTCGCGGGGATTGCCCCTGTCTCACGAATCACGCCGGGATTCACATCTCCTGCGAAAATAGTCTGTCTGGCTACTCTCTTCAAGGTGTCCAGACCTTGCGCCATTAACATACCGTGAACAGGCGAGTATGCATATTCATAGCGGTATTTGTATAAGTATTCAGGATTATTGGCGAATGCATCAAAATAGTCCCAGAGGTCTTTGGCCTCAAAGTGTTCTCTATACAATTGTAGTGCTTCCGAATCACTGGGCCGCCTTGGGGAAATCGTCCCTGTGCACTGTGCCAACGCAATAATGACACCGCCCTCTCGCAATAGAGGTTTGTTTCGCCATCCGCTTATGGAGCGCCGGGCAGAGCTACAGGATAAGAGCGGATTATCGCTGGTGTCATAGCTCAAATCATGAGGCAGGCCGATAACGACAATATCCTTCTGGGACATCTTTGTTAGAAAATAGTTATCGGCTTCTCTGTATGTCTTTTTTTCCAGCTCCGGAGCGTGGCCTGCAAACACATGTACTATCTTTGCTCCCGGTCCTGTAATGGCGTCAATATAGAACACCTTCTTTCCTATTTCTCTTTCTATTTTTTCATTGACTGCTAATTTGTGCCTCCGGTAGATATTTTTTTCAGGCCGGAAATCTCCGCTCAGTGCTCCTCCAACGCGGAAAACATCATAGGAGTGAAGGGATTTCAGGGCACGCTGGCTGGCGAGGCCGATAACGATCCCCTGGCCTGGGTATCCTCCATAGGAAACGGGGTAGATAGTGCCTGCGTAGATCAGCAGGTCGGATTTCACGAGCACACTGTTGTGATCAACCTCACAGCCGATCTCAGTCTCCCCTAAATAGATGGTTCCTTCGCTACAGTCATGATTGTAGATTCTTCCCTCCCTCCAGGAAAAGGGACGAAACCGCTGGTAGGTCTGCTCGCCCAAAAGGGCCTTCAGTTCATCCGGACGCCGCTTGCAGTGAGTTCCTGAAGCACACAAGAGAGAGATGTTCTCCTCTTTCACCCCTGCTTTCAAAAGCTCATCCACAACCACGGGAATAATGACCTTGAGTGCCTCGGCAGGGGATTTTAATTGATCATCAAAGGCAATGGTGACCGTGCTCTCCCGGTTGACCAGTTCAGGTATCCTTTCTATGCCGATGGGGTTCTCAAGAGCATCCCTCACGGCCTGCTCAGGATCAGGATGGATGGGTATCTCAGGAAATTCCGGTGTGCCGTATTGAAAGATTTCCGCGTTTTCAGGGACAGAAATGTCGATCCATGTCTTGCTGTATTCGATCGCTACATTCTGAGTCTTAGCCATAAGCACCTCCTTAGGTCTATGTATTCTCTCCGAACCCTCATCTATGATGGCATAACAATGCCAGAAGTCAAACAGAAAGTATTGTGTTAAGCGCTGAGATTTCTTTACCCAGATTCGGGTTGAAGGAAAAGAATTTTCACTTCATTTGCGCAGGCAGCCATAAAGCAATTGATGGAAATATGAGGACAAGCCCAATAATAACGAGATCCATGACAAAGAAAGGAAGACTCGCTCGGATAATATCCGCCATGCTTACGTCGAGAGGTGCGACCCCTTTCATGGTGAAAAGGAGCATCCCGAAAGGGGGCGTCAATGTGGCAGCGCTCAGATTTAACAGCATCATCGTATAAAACCAGAGCGGGTCGACCCCAAGGGCATTAACGACCGGCATGAAGATGGGAACGGTGATCATAGTTATTGAGATGAGATCCATGAAGAGCCCAAGGAGCACCACGGCCAACTGCATGGCTATTACTGTAAGCATAGGAGATATCTTAAGGCCAGCGGCAAAACGTGCTAATCCATGGGTACACCCGGAAACGGCCAGGATTTGGCAAAAGGCCGTTGATCCAGTTATTATTATCATGACCATTATCGTAACCTGAACGGAGCTCAAAATACTTTTGTTGAGAGCATTCCAGCTAAAACACCGGTAAAGAGCAACTAAACCAAAAGAGGCGAGTGCCCCGGTAGCCGAGGCTTCCGTGGGAGTTGCAATTCCAAAAAAAATGACCCCGGTTACCATGAATATGACCCCTGCCAGAGGAAGAATATAAAGCAAAGCGGTCATCCTTTCATTAAAGGTGGGCTTTCCGGCAGCATATTTGGGAACCAGGTCGGGATGAACTATAGCTTGATACAGGATGTAAATAATGTATAACGCTGTCAAGACCAAACCTGGAACGATACAGGCAATGAGCAGAGCCCCAATAGATACATCCGCCAAACTTCCCAGAAGCACTGCCATAGCAGAAGGCGGAATGATCATGGCTAAGCCGCCGCCGCCTAAAACAGGCCCTATGGACATCATCTTGCTATAGCCCCGCTTCCTCATCTCCGGAACAAACACGGATCCCAGCATAGCGGTTGTCCCCATGGGCACGCCGTTTAAAACTGCGAATACCGCACCTGCTACCACCCCTAGAATACTCAACCTTGCCGGAATATGCCCAATCCATTTGTCAAGTGAATCGATTACACGCCACGCTGCCCCGGATTGAAAAAGTATATCCCCCATGATAATAAAGAGGGCTATGGGAACCAGCATGAAACTATTCAGCATTGTAAAGGCGCTGTGTACTGCCAGCGAAAAGCTTCCCGTCCCACCCATCAAGAAGTACATGATAATGAAATTAGCCGTCATAAAGGCAAATGCCACAGGCATTCCCGAAAGTATCAAGATGAGCAGTAAACCAATCAGTATCAAAAAAACATAATACCATTCCATGCGTAATACCCGATAGAGATATTGCTAAAATCCCGTATAAATACTTAGAGAGATCTTAAATGATTGTATATTTCGCGTGCAAATTGTATGCACAGCAGGAAAAAGGAAATAGGGAAAATTACAAAAAGAGGGGCAACGGGGACCTCTATCTCGCGATATAAAAATTCATGCCGCTGGTAGGCTTCCCAGGTTGCTTTGAGCCCCTCCCAAAAAAATACGGAACAGGTTAATAAACCTATAGAAGAAGTGATTGCGTTAAGGATTGTTTGCTTTTTACCCCCAAGCTGAGCCGATAAAAGGTCAATTTTCGTATGCCCGTTGCGCTTCAACACCCAGGCAGCCCCCAACATAACCAAGGCATATTGCATATAACCTGAGAAATCGATCACCCAACTCGTAGGGTTATTAAAAAAATATCTCATCACCACTTCATATACTATAGAAAGCATAAGGATGATAATGAGGCTTCCGGAAAAATAGGCAGTCACGTTCAGTACATAGTCAAATATTTTCGTTAACCTTCCCATGAAGTTCCTAGATTTTTCTTGGTGAGCTTTTTCTGGTGTCTGCTTAGCCATTGGATTCTTTCCCGTCAGTAGAAATGGATGTTATGCAATGACTAACATGATATAATTCATAAGACCTTATATCATTTTATCCTGATACGATACATGAATGCTTTCTTCATTGCTAATAAAATGTGTGCAAAATTTAAAAATACTCACAATTTAAAGCTGTTATGCGGTTTAAAGAGATATAGGCACAACAGTATATTTCATAAAAGGAGGCTATTAAAAATGAGCATAGCACACCCCTCCCTGAGGAATGAAACTGCCCGCAGCCTTATGTACTTGAATAGGCGGTGAATGACTCAGTCGCCGTCAGGGATACAATGTTTAGTGGTCTGAACAAATACCTTGTGGAAACGAAGAAATCAAAGACAACACCTCTGTTGTCATATTGCCGCGCCTACTTCGCACTTAACTCAAGATAGGGCTTACAGATCTCATAGACTTTCGGTCCATATTCAGGAAACTTCTTTACGAATACGTTCCAGGAATGATCGGTGAATGCGTAATACAATTTCTTCACCTCTTCCGGGGGCAACTCAACTATCTCCATACCCTTCTTTACAAGTTCTGCCTCCGCTTTATACATAATATTTGTATAGAATTCAAATACTTCTGGTTCTATAGCAATGAGTTCATCCATGATCAATTTTCTGACATCTGCAGGGAGCCTGTCCCAGCGTTTTGCATTTGCCAAAAAAGAATTAGTGGTGGTAATAGGAAGCGGTGGGTGGAGGATATATTTAGAAACCTCGTAAAGCTTGTTATCAAGCGGAACCATTCCCATAGGCAGGGGAACTGCGTCTACCACTCCCCTTTCTAACGCTGTGTAAAACTCCGGTAATTGAAGGGAAACCGTGGATGCCCCTAAATATTGGAGTGCCGCAGTGAAAATAGGTATTGAATGCATCTTCCATCCCTTAAAATCAGCGCTCTTAATTGGTTTTTTTGAGAGTATGGTAAATTTATCGCCTCGCCATACCATCCCCAGAAACGCACAACCCATTTGTTTGCGATGAGCCTCATCCATGATGTCAAAATAGCCGATTTTCCTTAACAGGACAGGATCTGCAGGGGCATAGTACCCCGTAACAGATACGGGACACATCCCTGCATAATAACCTGGGGTGGTCGAAGCAAGATCAAAGACGCCATCCCGGACAAGCTTTGGGCCAACCGTCATTTCTGCTACCTCAGGACCGCCTTTAAAGTCGATAAATACCTTTCCTTTACCTTTCTCATTCACTCGTTTAACAAGCTCTAGTAATTTTATATTGCCCCCCTCGTTTATTCGCCAGCCGCTTATCAATGTGAGCTTAATTTCACCTTTTTCGGCCGCCTGAACGCAGGCTGGATTGCTCATGTACATACCGATCAAGAATATAGAGAGGACAACCAAAGTAATGAAACTTCCCCTTGCTTTACAATCTCTAAGTCTAAGGCAACTCATTTTGCACCTCCCTGAAAAAGTTGATAAAGATCGTTTTTTTGTGCAGCGAAATATACTGAAACATAATCTCCTACCCAAAAAAACAATTTGGCCCTTATGCCGAATTCACCCTACCTTTACAATCCTTTTGAGATTACGAAAAAAGAGAGAATAAAGTCAAACTAAAAAATATAAAGCCATAGTTGAGAAGA
>Ga0315552_1002762_pt1 | contig 10254 bp, 7 predicted proteins | sample SalMarSW160170MG_2_FD_203102 | JGI IMG/M metagenome (GOLD analysis project Ga0315552, IMG submission 203102) | Salt marsh sediment microbial communities from the Plum Island Ecosystem LTER, Massachusetts, United States - Salt Marsh Sediment SW1601-70 ...
TGCTGACCAGGGCCAAGGACCTGAACCTGCTGAATACCGACCACTCGGCGAATCTGGGTCGCATGTACCGGATATGGGCGGAGTACAGTGAGACACCAGAAGAGATACAGGAGAGATGGGACCAGGCGGTGAGGTACTACCAGGACGCCACCACGCTGAGCCCTCACAATACACAGCTCTTCAATGAATGGGGGCTGGTCTACTTCATAGTCGGGGAGTACGAAAAGGCCATCGAGAAGTACCAGCAGTCTCTGGAACTGGACGCGGAGTATGCCGAGACCTACGTGCTTCTGGGAGATGCGTCCGCTATGTCCGGAGACACGGACGCGGCAACTCAGGCCTACACCAAGGCACTGGAGATCGAGCCCAGACAGGTGAAGCCACACATCCAGCTCTGCGCTTTTCTAGGTCAGGAAGGGGAGCTGGAACAAGCTGCGGAGCACTGCCAGAAAGCCATAAGTCTCTCTCCGAACGACTATCAGGCTCATCGCAATCTGGCGATCATCTACAAGGACATGGGGCATCTGGAGGATGCCCTCGAGGAAGCCTCGATCGCCAGGGAACTGGCAAGTGAGGAAGAGAAGCCCTCCTGGGATAGCTTCATCGCTCAGCTAGAGGAAACGATTCAGTGATCAGCGTACTGCTCATCTTCGTCAGCGCGCTCATTCTGGTCCTCGGCGCCACGCCCATCGTCCGCCGTCTGGCTGGCTGGCTGGGCCTGGTTGACGAACCTGATGCACGAAGGGTCCATCTGACGCCGGTACCGTTGATGGGCGGCCTCGCCATCTACGCAGGCTTCATCGCTGCCCTGCTCCTTTTTGGCGAGAGGTGGGTGGTTTCTCAGGCCATCAGCATCCTCGTCGGGGCGACCATCGTCTCCTTCCTGGGTGTGTGGGACGACCGGTGGGGGGTGCGCCCGCTGCTCAAGCTCTCTGGACAGACGGTGGCAGCCATGATCGTGATGCTCTCGGGAGTTCAAGTAGCTTTCCTCCCGCACCCTGTGCTCAACCTGGCCATCACGCTGCTATGGATGCTGGGCATCACGAACGCACTCAACTTGCTGGACAACATGGACGGACTCTCGGGAGGGGTGGGGGCCGTGGCCGCTGGTTTCTTTCTGCTGCTCGCGGCCTGGAATGGCCAGTACCTGGTGGCCAGCCTGGCAGCAGCCCTGATGGGGGTCTGCATGGGGTTCCTCGTCTACAACTTCAACCCGGCTACCATCTTCATGGGAGATGCGGGTAGCCTGTTCCTCGGTTTCGTCCTCGCGGTGGTGGGAATCAAGCTGCGCTTTCCCGGCCGTCCGGATCTCATTACCTGGATGATCCCCGTGATAGTGCTGGGCCTGCCCATCTTCGACACGACTTTGGTGGTCTTCTCCCGACTGCGCCGGGGTGTTAATCCGCTCACCAATCCCGGCAAGGACCATGTCTCTCATCGTCTGGTGATGTTGGGTATGAGCCAAAGGCAGGCGGTGATGCTCCTCTACGCGGTGTGCTGCTCCCTGGGTGTGGTGGGCATCCTGATCATGCGTGCCAACCTCATCCAGGCCTATCTCGTTGGGGCGGCTGTGTTCTTCATGGGACTGACAAGCCTCGTGGTGCTCGAGAGGGCGAGGCCGTTGGGAGGGGAAGGTGGATCTCGAGGCTAGGATAGAGGGCAGGGAGGCACGTATCTGCGTGATCGGGCTGGGCTACGTAGGCTTGCCGCTGGCGGTGGAGTTTGCGCGTCTGGGGTTCGTCGTCACCGGCTTCGACGTGGACCAGGGCCGGGTGTCTGCCATCCGCAGGGGGGAGAGTTACATCCAGGATGTGAACGGCGACGACGTGGCCAGGTTGCTGGAAGAAGGAACCCTTTCTGCGACTGCCGATGGTGAAAAGCTGGCAGAGGCGGATGTGATCTTCATCTGCGTGCCCACACCCTTCACCAAGACCAAGACTCCGGACCTCTCCTATGTGGTGGCTGCCAGCGAAGAGATAGCCCGGCACCTCAAGCCCGGACAGTTGATCGTCCTCCAGAGCACGACCTACCCAGGCACAACGGAGGAGGACGTGCTCCCCATCTTGGAGACCTCAGGCCTGAAGGCCGGGCGCGATTTCTATCTGGCCTTCTCTCCGGAGCGCGTCAACCCTGGAGACAGGAAGTACACCGTCGCCAACACTCCCAAGGTGGTTGGGGGCGTCTCCTCCCGCTGTGCGGAGCTGGCCCGGCTCGTGCTGGAGCAGTTGGTGCCAGAGGTGCATGTCGTCTCCTCGCCCCGCGCGGCGGAGATGACCAAACTCCTGGAGAACATCTTCCGCAGTGTCAACATCGCGCTGATCAACGAGCTGGCCAAGCTCAGCGAGCGCATGAGTATCGACATCTGGGAGGTCATCGAGGCTGCTTCCACCAAACCGTTTGGCTTCTTACCTTTCTATCCCGGGCCAGGTGTGGGAGGTCACTGCGTGCCCGTCGATCCCTACTATCTGTTCTGGAAGTCTCGGGAGTACGACTTCTATCCCCGCTTCATCGAGCTGGCGGCCGAGCTGAACCAGGGCATGCCCTATCACGTCTTGAACAAGACCACGGAGGCCTTGAACTCCAGGGGCCAGACCTTGCGACTGGCCAGGATTCTGGTGCTGGGCGTGTCCTTCAAGCCCGACGTGGACGATGCCCGCAACTCCCCCGCCCAGAGGGTCATCGAGTTGCTGCTGAGCAATGGTGCCCAGGTGAGCTACAACGACCCTCACATCCCCGTGTTCAGCGTGGGCAAGGATGTCTTCTACCGCGACGAGCAGACGCTGACCTCCGTTCCCGTGACCGAGGAGCTCCTGGAGGGCCAGGACTGCGTGGTCATCGTCGCCGCGCACAGCTCCTATGACTACGACTGGATCGTAGCCCATGCCCCTCTGGTCGTGGACACGATGAACGGCACGAAGGGTGTGCAGGCCGACCGGGAGAAGATCTTCAGAGTGGGCGCCCCCTCACCTCCCCACTGAGACCATGACCGCCCCAACTGTGGAGAGCCTGATAAGGGGCCTGGCGGAGGACAATATCTCGGGCGCTGCTGAGCTGGCCCGCGATGCCGCCGAGGTCCTTGCGGTGCTGGCGAAGCAGGCCGAGGCCAGGGATCTCGGCTCGTTCCTTGGGGAGTTGAGTGCCACGGGAAGGAGAGTCATCCAGGCCCAACCAGCCATGGCCCCCCTGTTCAACCTGGTCAACGGTGTGCTGTCCAGCCTGGATGGAGTGGGGAGTCTCGAGGAGGCACGTCAGCGGGTGGAGGCTACCGCCCGAGGGTGGGCCGAGGAGCTCGCATCGAGGGGCGAGAGGGTCGCTGCGGAGGCACTCTCTCTGCTCTCTGGCGGCTGCACCGTGCTCACCCACTCGCGGAGCTCCACAGTGCTCGCCGCCCTCCTGCTGGCCAGGAGCAGGGGACTGGAATTCGAGGTGGTGTGCACCGAGTCCAGGGCGCTGTACGAGGGGCGGAGGGTGGCCGAGGTGTTGAGCAAGCGCGGCGTCCGGACCACGCTCGTCACAGACGCTTCTGTGAGCCACGTCGTGCCCCGTGTGGACCTCGTAATGGTGGGGGCGGACAGCGTCTCCGAGGAAGGGCTGGTCAACAAGATGGGCACTTGCGGGGTGGCGCTCGCGGCCAGGGCCCATGGAGTGCCTTTCTACGCGCTCTGTGGCACCGAGAAGCTCCTTCCCTCAAGCTATCCGTATTTCGAGATCGAGGTCAGGGATCCTGAGGAGGTGTGGCCGGGCTATCCTCAGGCCGTGGAGGTGCTCAACTACTACTTCGAGGTCACGCCGCTAGAGTACGTGAGCGTCCTGGTCACCGAGAAGGGAATGCTCACCCAGGCGGTGCTGGAGGAGATGCTCGGTCGCCTGAAGATACACGAGATGCTTCTCGAAAAAGGAACATAATCATAATAAAGGAAGGAACACCCATTCGTGAGCAGACAGGCAAGAGCGGAGATCATCGCCATAGGCAACGAACTGCTCCTTGGCGACGTGCTGGACACGAATACCAACTGGCTGTGCAAGAGGATCACCGGCGTCGGCGGCCAGGTGACCAGGGTGGCCATGGTCAGGGATGAGATCGAGGCCATCGCCGCCGAGATGCGGGCGGCGCTGAAGAGAAACCCAGACCTGATTATCACCACCGGTGGCCTGGGGCCTACCGGTGACGACATCACTTTGCAGGGGGTGGCCGAGGCGACCGGGCGCCCACTGGAGTTGCACGCCGAGGCCCTGGCTCTGGTCAAGGCCACTTATGAGGAACTGACGAGGAAGGGATACCTCGCAGATGCGACCTTGACCGAGGCCAGGAAGAAGATGGCCTACCTGCCCCAGGATGCCACCGCCCTGAGCAATCCCGTGGGGGCAGCACCCGCGTCCGTGCTCCAGGTAGGCGGCACGACTCTCGTCTCCCTGCCGGGCGTCCCCGAGGAGTTGAAGGGCATCTACCAAGAGACCTTGCCACCGATCCTCAAGGCCATCTTCGGGGACAGCTACTACCAGGAGAAGGCCATCATCGCGCTCTGCGGTGACGAGTCTTCGTTGGCTCCCATCCTGGCCGAGGTGGTCGAGGACCACCCGGAGGTCTACATCAAGTCCAGGGCCAGGCGATATGGATCGGAGGTTAGAATCCTCATCACCCTATCAGCTCCGGGGGGCTCGAAGAAGGAAGTCGAGCAGCGGATAGGGGCCGCCCTGGAAACTCTCACCGCAGACCTCGGCGCGGCGGGCTTCGGCGTGGAAGATGACCGGGGAGACACCACTCCCTGGCCTTAGCACTGACGTCCCATGGGGCGTGCACCCATTCCTCGGCGTCAGCGCTCTGCGTTTGATGAGGTCCAGTACGTAGTAAGGGCTTCAGCCCTTCCAACGCGCCCAAGCGCGTACTACGAACAAGGGCGCTGCGTTCTACGCCTCGGTCTCCTGCTCTGCTGTTCGCACCTGATCGTAGTCCCTGCGGAGGTTGGCCAGTTCGCCGATGCCCACCGACCGATCGCCGTAGTGTACGCGCATGTAGGCCGTGGTGATATGGGAGATGGCCTCCTGGTGGCCCCCGAAGGCCTCCACGAGCAGAGGCAGATAGCGGTCGGGGGGTTGAGACGGGTGCCGGGGGTAGCCTCGGTGCCCGGCCAGGCGGCAGAGGTTGGCGTACATGTTCTGGACTGAGATGGCGGCCAGCAGCTCTCGACCCACGCCGAAGCGCCTCACGAGACCCATTCTGTCCCGCAGCCATTGCCAACCGCGCCCGAGGGTGCTCCCCCCCAGAGTGATCTCCTCATCCAGTTCTTCCTCCAACTCCTCGCCTCGCTGCTGTCCCCGGATTCTCTTCAGAGAGAGCAGGACGATGCCCACCAGAACCAGCAGGGCCAGGAGCACCCCGCTGTAGCGCAACGCTGTCAGCAGCCAGGGCGGCAGCGTCACGACCGACGGGTCTGACCTATCCAGGGCTGCGAGCAGCATGGCGAACTGCTCTCTGAGACCCTCCAGTAGCTCCAGGTTCTGGCCCACCATGAGGCGCGACAGCGCCCAGTACAGTGCGTTGATGAAAGCCTCGATCAGCCACATCAGTACGGCGGCCAGAGGCTCCAGGAGCACGCCCAGCGCCGTCCGCAGCGGTCTCAGCACGCCCAGCGCCGTCCTGATGCTGGACGGCGTGTAGACGAGGGTCATACCGGCTGTCCCGCCAACAGTGAAGACCACCGCTGCGACCAGTTGGGCCATTCTGCGTGTAGACATTGGTTTGCCCACGCTGCCTCCACAGCTAGCCTTGTCGTGGGTGCGAGCCAATGAGACGGACACCAACCCCAAGACCATGTAGAGCCAGAACAGTGCGGTTGCGTCATAGCCCGTGACGTGCATCAGCAGGCCACCGCCCATGATCAGCAGCAGAATCCCGAACCGGAAGCTGACGCCTACGTTGAAGAAGTCCAGCGATCGGCTGGTGGCACTGGTGGCCCTGTGCCACAGCAAGAGGTTGGTGAGTATGAGAACCAACTCAGGACGCAAGCCTTGATGAAGGTTGAACAGGGCGTCGAATGTGCTCCGCAACCACGACAGGTCACCTATCGCTGCGTTCCCGTGGAGCCACAAACGGACGACGCCCAGGGTGGTGACGAAAAGCAGTAGAGTCACGGAGAGGTGATAGCCACGAGATTCCATACCGCGTCGATTGAGCAGGTCCAAAGCCAGAATCCACAGCAGCACGGCGGCCAACAACCGGCAGAAAGTCACCCCAGGCGTCCACCCCAACCCGTGCTGGTGCAAGAGCAGAGTGGCGAAGGGAGTGATCCAGGCTATCTCCATACCCACCAGAGAGAAGTGCATGAGCGCCTGGCGACGGTCCGAGAGCAACATCAGACCGCCACCTCCTCCGGTGCGATGAGATCGTCAACCAGGTGAGGCAGATGGTAGACCAGGATGCCAGGGAGTTCGCGTCTGGGAGGCTCCTCGGCCAGCGTGAACAGAATCACCTCTCGCCCCGCCTCTTCCAGCTCCAGGAGTGAGACGAGCAAGTCCTCGTGGGCGATGGCGGTGACCACGACCAAGGTGGATCCCCAGGGCAGTTTGGGGCACTCCCGCAGCAGCATCTCTTCGATGGGCAGCGAGGCAAACGGCGTGATGCCGGCCAGGGTTTCCAGAATGCGCACGAGTTGATTGGGGCTTCGTCCGGGCAGGAGGCGCAGCGGTTGGTCGCTGCCCGGCAACATACCGTTGGAGACCAGACCCACCGGCACTCTGGATTCGACACACATGGCTGCCAGGCTGGCGGTCACACTGATCACTCTCTCGGTCAGCTCGGGGATGCTGCCCTGCCAGTGGCGAGGCAGGGTCGTCACGTTGAGAAAGAGCAGTATCTGCGGCTCTTCGCTGGGCTCATAGATGCGGCTCAGCATACGCTGGTGACGCGCGGTGGCTTTCCAGTGCACCCGCCGCAGGCCGTCTGCTGGCTGCCATTCGCGTATACCCATGGTGCGCAGGGGGTCTTCGAACAGCCGGTCTCGAGCACCGCGTACCCCGAAAGGGTTCTTGGCTGGCAGGCGGAGTTCGGCGACGGAGTAGACGGGGGGATAGACGATGAGGTGATCGTGCCCCGTCTTGACCACCTTGCGCGAGAAGAAGCCGAAACCGTCGCCGGTGCTAATCGTGGCTGGACCGTAGGAGTGGAATCCCCGCTCTGTGCAATGGACGGTGAACCGTCGTCTGAGCCCCTGGAAGACGCCGGGCATCCAGAAGGTGCGGAACTCCCCCAGGTTGCTGGACTTGTTGGGGACCACCTCCGCTCCCTCCACCAACAGGTCCGGTGGGACGACGTCCAGTACCTCCAACCAGGTCAAGGGAAGGATCTTCTGGTTTCTCACCTCCAGGGTCAGCTCGATGGTCTCGCCCAGGAAGGCGCGTGTCTCGCTCAAGTGGCGGTCGTAGTGCAGCCCGAAGAGGCTCAACTGGTTCCATCCCCAGCTCACGGCGGCCACTCCGAAGAGGCTCAAGGCCACCACCAGCAAGAACTGGTTGTTGAGAACGACCCCCACCAGGGTCAACAAGACACCGAGGATGACCCATGCCTCGCTGAACTGGGTATCCTTCTCCAGGTCGAGGTAGCGCTCTCCGCGGACCTCCCTCAGCGTGCGTTGGAAGAGATTGCGCGGCTCCTCTTGCCCGCCTAGAGGGGGCTCGAGCGGCGCAGCCTCGCGGCGACGTTCTGCATCCAGGATTTCGCTCTGGCCCTTCATGCCAGGTCACTCCACCACGGGTACCGGCACCGACCCGATGATCTCAGCCACCACCTCAGCAGGGGTGCGACCCCGCAGCCTGATCTGAGGGCTGATGTGCAGCCGGTGAGTCAGCACCGGGGCGCAGAGGTACTGTACGTCGCTGGGGATGACGAAGTCGCGACCTCGTAGGGCGGCCAATGCCTGGCTGGCCTTGAAAAGCGAGAGAGTGCCGCGAGGCGAGACGCCCAGATCCACGGCCTCGTGCTCGCGCGTGGTGCGCACCACGCGCAGGATGTAGTGGCGCACGTCCTCGGTGATGTGTATCTCGCGCACAACGCGTTGCAACTCCAGCAGGTTTTCCGCCGAAACAACGCGCTGTAGATCTCTCAGCGGGTCGTCCCTCTGGTAGGTGAGGAGTATCTCCTCTTCTTCTTCCTCTGAGGGATAGCCCAGGCGGAGCTGCATGAGAAACCGATCCAACTGTGCTTCCGGGAGAGGGAAGGTCCCCTCCAGCTCGATGGGGTTTTGAGTCGCTATCACCAGGAAGGGGCGGGGCAGGGCATAGGTCACGCCATCGACCGTCATCTGCCGTTCCTGCATCGCCTCCAGCAAACTGGACTGGGTGCGCGGCGTAGCGCGGTTGATCTCGTCGGCGAGGAGCACTTGGTTCAGCACTGGGCCGGGGCGGAACTCGAACTCCTGGCTCCTCTGGTTGTAGTAGTTCAGGCCTGTCACGTCGCTGGGCAGCAGGTCCGGCGTGAACTGGATGCGGGCGAAGCTACAATCCAGGCTGCGAGCCAGGGCCTTGGCCAGCGTCGTCTTGCCGATGCCCGGCACGTCCTCCAGAAGCGCGTGACCCTCGGTCAGGAGAGCGACGAGCAGCAACTCCGTGACGTCCTCCTTGCCGATGATCACGCGGCCCACGTTGTCCTTGACCACCTGAGCGAACTGAGTGCAGTCCATCTAGCCTCCCTGATTGAGTGGACTAGGTATAGTGTCGGCCGAGGAGCCTACAGCGATTCCCATTAGGCTCACAAAGACCCCTACAGTAACGGCAGCCCTGCGAGTTGTCCGCCCCGAAGCTGACGCTATCTAGCATGCCGATCAACTCTGGACTGACCACGGGCCAGATCTCCAGCGCTGACGAGGCCAGGAAGCCGTAGTCCTGCTTGGCGAAGGCCACCGATCTCGGATGGATGGAGGTGGCTGGACCTCTCCTTCACCTGGGCCCATTATAGCCCACCTGGCAGACGCGGTCCAGAGGCTGAGCTCTGCCGCGGCGGGTGGAATCCAACGGCGAATCCCACCACCTCATGTTCCCCTTACTCAACACCGCAGGTGACGTCGGAAGGTTCAATGCCATGTGCTCTGAGGAAGCAGCCCATGTGGAGGCATTGGGGACAGCCTGGGGGTCCGTGCAGTGGCCCAGGTAGGACTGCACCTGAGGACGATGTGCGGGCTAGCCCCTCGACGTGTTTGCCTTCTCTCTGGGAGGCTGCTATAATCCGCTTCAATATCCAAGAACCGAACGCGTTGATCGGGACGAGTAGCGGCCTGAGAAGGTGACAGAGAATGGGGGTCACCGGGTGGAAGCCCCCAGCTCCGGACGGTCGTGAAAACCCCCCGAGAGTGGACCTCTCAAATCGCCCCGGGCGAGAGTATGAGGTTCCGGGTCAGGGCCGTTACAGCCTCAGAGTGCGGCACCCCGAGGCTTGGTTGCCGAACTTGGGTGGAACCACGTGAGAGCCCACGCGTCCCAAGGCGTGGGCTCTTTGCTTACCTCCAACCAGGGCGGCAATGGAGGCCGGAGACTGCGAGGAGGGGGTGCGAGCGGGGGCACATCTCGGAGAGACAGATGCCAGCTTGGGCCACAGGTAGCGTCCGGCGATGCTGGGCATCTTGACACGGGACACGGGGACGGAGTGCGTGAATAGGAGGAAGGGCAGTGAGAACGCTGACGATGAAGTTTGGAGGCACCTCGGTGGGCAACGCTCACGCAGTGTCCCAGGCTGCGGACATCGCGCTCGACTGTTCGCAGGAGTGGGAGCGGGTAGTGGTGGTGGTTTCTGCGGCCAGTGGAGTCACTGACTCCCTGACGCAGGGTGCGTTGACGGCGGCCTCGGGCGATGGTCAGACCTATCTAGACATCGAGGCCGACCTCCGGGCCCGGCACTACGCTGTCGTACGCGAGTTAGTGAGTTCGCCGGGCGGGAGCGCCTCACTGCTGGCTATGGTGGACGAGCACCTGGCCGAGTTGGCCGCCTTCTGCCGAAGCATCCACGTCCTTGGCGAGGTGACCCCTCGCGCCATGGACACCATCGTCTCCGTAGGTGAACGGATGAATGCGGGCATTCTGGCGGCACTCCTTCGGCAGCGGGGGAAAAAGAGCCAGGCGGTGGACGCCACCCAGCTCATAGTGACCGACACCGCCTTCCAGAAGGCCGTGCCGCTGATGGACAGTACCCGCACTCGCGTGGCGGAGCGGCTGGTTCCCATGCTGGCCGACGGGATCGTGCCCGTGGTCACCGGCTTCATCGGCGCT
>Ga0315552_1002768_pt1 | contig 10247 bp, 7 predicted proteins | sample SalMarSW160170MG_2_FD_203102 | JGI IMG/M metagenome (GOLD analysis project Ga0315552, IMG submission 203102) | Salt marsh sediment microbial communities from the Plum Island Ecosystem LTER, Massachusetts, United States - Salt Marsh Sediment SW1601-70 ...
GTATATTGGGATGACGGTTTTGCTTGTCTCAAACATTTTTATTATTCCGAGCCTCGGGTCGAGTCTGGCATTTTCTACGGTTTGAGAAGGATCTATGCCAAAGTTTTCAGTTATCTTCTGGTTGTACATGCGGTTTATCATGTTGCTGTTCAAAACGTAGATGGGACTGCCAACGATGGGATATGAGAAGCCTTTGATAAACTTGAATTCACAGTTTTTGTTTATTATTAAATCATAGTTTATTGGAATTGCGTCTATCTGAATCATCATCGTAGATGTGTCATTTGTCTGCCAATCCATCTCGGACTGCTCGATGATCTCAAACTGCATAGGATAATAACCGTGGTCTGACAAGCCGCGTAAGCCGAAATGTTCAGGCCAGACCCTGCTGATCTCCATTAGCGTGTATCTTTCCTCGTCTTGTTTCGACTGCTTGAAATTTTTAACGGCTAGAAGTATGCCTTCCTCCATGAGTCCCATGAGGTCCCTTTGGTATTCAACTTTGATGCGGCAATGGTAACGAGATCCTGTGCCTCCAAGTTTGGTTTCTTCAGTTCCACCAAAATATTTTGGAATGACAGCAGCCAATCTCCCGTGGAATCTGTCATCGAAATCCGTGAAGCAGAAAATGTTAAATTCTTTCTCTTCTTGCGGCCTCAATTGTTGCTCTCCTCTCTCTGAAAGTGCTCATATAGAATATGAATCTTCTCAATTTATGGTTATTGAGTATCCAATTCGCCGTGGTGTCCACGATGCGTTTGAATTGGCTGTAGTTCCATTTTGCAATCTTGTCAGCAATAAATAGAGGTTTGTTGTGGCCGAAGGCTTCTGGTATACTGGAAGGCGCCATAGCAGCCAAAACAGTCATTGTCAGGTTTTGAAGCCGGTTTGTAACATTTTTATCTATAAACAGAATAACCTCAACGGGCTCTTTTGCACCACCGAACTCGTTCCAGAACTCTACAACGTTTTCGGGCTTGTAATCGTATTCTGGATAAACCAAACGGTCTGTAAGCAAGACATTACTACGTAACATAGGGTCGGTTTTGGCTTGGCTTAGCTGCACATACGTTTTCAGAAAAGTTTTTTCCAAGCTTACCCTATTTTTTATAGCCCCTGAAACATAGCCTCTGCGGTTTTGCATGTCTAAAACCATAGTTCTGAAGGCTGAATCGTACTCTATTAGGCTCCATGGAGGGATGATTTTTTCTGGGTTGAGTATGCTGACTGACTGGAGTATCATGCGGTCAGTGTTTGGCAGTTTTTCAAATTCTTTCGGCGAAATGGCTCTTTGTAGTAAGCCGTCATTTTGCATTATTGGAATCAGCTGACGCTTAAAATCTCTTGCAGCTGTGTCTTTTGTCATGCCTATGAGTAGAATTCGCTTTTTCCAGCACTCCTCCATCAGCAAGTGCAAAGTGAAAAGCGTTAGAAATGCAATGTCAAGCGTTGTTAGCCATTGCTCCTCGCCATCCCTCAGAACCTTCATCAAATTTGCTGTTTTTGTTTCATGTTTTTTCGTGAAAAAGAAGTGATCGCCCAGGTTTGTAACAAGTTTTCTAATACGTTCCCAAGTTGTTGTGTACTTATCGTTTAGAGCGTAAGTTTCGTTTTTCTCGTTTAAAAGGTCATTTTTAACTAGGCGTTTAAGGTACCGATTCACCTTTTTTGTTCTCTTTCCATCAGCTATTTCAAATTCTGTTAAGATCTGCTTTTCAGTTAAGCTTCCCTCTTGCCTGAGCAAATGAATTATTGCATACCGTAAGTAGTCGCCTCTTGGAGGAGGCAAACCTAAAGCTTGATTGTAAACGTATTGTCTTGCAATTGTCAAGTCATTTTTATCTATTGGTTCCCCGTCGATTTTGTATCCTAATATGCTGCTTTTTGCCTTCCACAGTTTACGTTTTGAAGTATCATAGAGAAGGCTTGCCCGTTCGATGGATAGGCTTCTGTCTAGAAGAATTATTCTCACGTCTCGTTCAGGGTCTGTGGCTAGTTTATAGGCAAGGTAGTATTCTGCAAAGGTCATTATCCAATTGGCAATCGTAGCATTGTTTATTATAGCCTCATCCCTTAAAGGCTTGACTTCTTCTGGTTGCTCACCATCAGAAAATGTGTTATCTATGTCTGGAATCTCATTGATGTAGACGGGTACAACGCTTGAAATGCCTGCACTCTGCCGAAGTGTTCTTTCATCATATTTGATTCTTGGCTTATCATTTTCCAGAAACGTAACTGTCCCCGTTGAGGCGTAAGCACCGCCGAAGAAAATCACAAGATCAAAGAGCGGACGTGAATACATGGTGCCGTCTATACCTGCAAAACGTGCAGTTGAGGATCCGAAAAATTTCTTAGCTGTTTTCAAGGCTTCTTCACAGCTGAAATTCATGATTATAAGGTTTGAAATCGGGTCGTAGAGGTCTTTGAGTGATGAAAAACGTTGCTCGTAATCCAGAACTTGCATTGAAGCACCTAGTTTAAGTATGTCGCTTGTACGTTTCACCGCGTCACTTAGAGATGAACTCACCTGGTTTCTTCCTCCTCTCACAAATAGGTCGTTTGGCAGTAAAAACGTTGCCAACACTTATCAACGTAACGTTTCATGCGAAAACAGGTGCTCGTTTCTTAATAGCACACGGGGTATGTTCACATTCTCGCGCGCATGACCATACAAATATTTTTTTCGTGCAGCAGAGAATCATCTTATTTTTTGGAAAACGAGCCAATACGGCCTACCCCCTATTTTTTCCTGGAGTCTTCGCAAGCTACTTCCCAGAAACAGAAATTGTGGCGCACATGCAGCAAATGTTCAAAGAAATACGTGAAATCCAAAACGAAAAAGGTATAAATTCATGCTTAAGCGATGGTAGCCCGGGAGAGATTCGAACTCTCGTCAGCGGGTCCAGGGCCCACCATGCTTGACCGCTACACCACCGGGCTTCAACTAGAAATACTTAGATTCTTTGTGATATCTTTAACGTTGAACATAAAAGCAGGAACGACAACAGAGAGCTTTTACGGCTCCGATGTAATGACAAGGTGGACACCAGCCAAATTTTCACAATACCCTAGTGTCTTAGCTTTCATATTTTGAAGAAGCGCGCTCTATGTAGAAGGTGGCGCAGACCTAGTTGATGTGGAACACTTCAGGTTCAAATGTGAAGGTAATGATTACAGTACAATCTGATATAGAAATTGATTAGGATAGTCCATTCAACATCGAGAGTAACTAGGATCATCAGAATAGTCATTCAAAGTTGGCAAAAGAGACCCTTCGAAAAGGGGTTTTGACGTAAAGTGTATGACTGCCGATGGGATGATGATAGAAAAAAAGGAATATTGGGTAAGCTTTTCGTCTTATCAGAACAATGCTTGATTACAGAGGATTTCCAACTCGGGTTTAGTAGGACTGCGAGTTCGGAATCAAACGCTAGATCACATTAGAATTTTCAGCGAAAATGTTTAATACTAAATACCAAGATTTACTGCTTGGAGGATTTTGGAAATGGCTGGCAACAACAAAACCATGAACTGGATTATGGCGATTTTGCTCATCATAATCATCATTATGTCAGGCTTGGGTATCTACTATTCCACAACTACTGCATCTAAGCTTGAAAAAGCGCAGACAGAACTTCTCGAAGCAATTGGCGACACCAACACAACATCCTACTTACATGACGAGGCAATATTGCAAGCGTTAGCTGAAATTGCTGAACGTCTCAACATAACGCTGCCACTGACAGTTCTAACCTCGGCATCCCCAACTCTAGGAAAAGTGAATTTTACTGTATCGTTCCACGCATTAGCCTTCGGAGGTAAACCACCATACACTTACGAATGGGACTTCGGCGATGGAGCATCCGCAAGCTACGAACGCAATCCAACTCACGTATATAGTATCGCGGGAACATACACGGCCACTGCTACAGTGACCGACAGCCAAGGAGAAAAGGCCTCAGACAGCCTAACCATAAGGGCAACCAGTGCTGAAGCACTAACGGTCTTCAGCTTATGGGGGGGAAGTGAAGAAGAGAACTTCCTGGAGGCTTTGGATAACTTCACAGAGTTGACTGGCATAGAAGTTGATCACTTCCACTACACAACACAAGAGCTCTTGATAGGTGTGCCGATGCAGCTTAAATCAGGATCATCCATTGCTGACGTTGTAATAGCGCCGTGGCCTGCTTGGATTCTGGACCTAGCACCGTACCTAACCAGTGTAAATGACTTAATCAACTCTACTAAATATCCTGAGAACACAATAAATGCAGTAAAGGATGCCAATGATGTCATATGGGCTGCCCCGTTCAAGCTTTCTGGAAAGCCTGGCTTCTGGTACAAGAAGTCTTTCTTCGAGGACAACAGTTTGACTATTCCTACCACCTACGACGAATTTGAGACCTTGCTTGCAACAATTCAAGGCATAGCAGGAATCGAGAACGCTGTGGCCAGCGGCGACACTGTTGGTTGGCCTCTTTCAGACACAACCGAAGCTTTTATAATGGGTCTTGGTGGCTACCAGCTTCAGGAGGAGTTGGAAACTGGCCCAAGCGCGCGAAACTGGACAGATTCAGAGGTTAGAAATGTCTTTGGGAATTTGACTGAGCTGTTGGCAGCTGGTTACTTTAGCGCTCCGGCGGAATGGACATCGCAGATAACAAAGTTCTGGGACGAGAAGTATGGCATGTACTTCATGGGCAGCTGGATGACAACTATGGAGCAAATAGGAAACGTAAGTGATTTGGACTTCTTTGGATTTCCAGGAACCGATGGGGTAGCTGGCTCTGTGGACTACTTGATAGTGCCAAAGGCTGCACCGAATCCAAACGAAGCTGAACAATTGGTTCAATGGCTTGCTGGAGCTGATGCACAAGAGATTATGGTTGGTTTGGGTGGTTTCTTCGGAACAAACATTGACGTACCCGACTCAGCGTACAAGCCGCTAGACAAGAAAGTGTTAGATTTCATTTCTCAGCCTACAATTCACATTGTCCCTGATCTCGACGACGCCATTGGCGGCAAGTTCCAGACAACCTTCTGGGATCAACTGAAGCTACTCTGGGTTGACCCAACCCAATCCACATTAGATGACGTGTTAGATACTCTACAAGCTGCAGCGTTAGAACAACAAACATAAGCGCGCGCAAGAGAGCAAGAAAATGAATCGCCATGTCAAAATCCCTTTCTTTTTTCTCATCCCAGCTTTCTTGTTGCTTGCTGTTTTCGTGCTTTATCCCATTGTGAATACTGTCTATCTGAGTTTCATCGATCAAAATGGCAATTTTGTCAAGCTTGAAAACTACAAAAAAGTTTTTGGCACAAAACTCTACCCCCTGATAAATGTCAAAAATACTGCTTTGGGAAAATTTCCAATGGGCGCTCTCATTCACAACATTCTCTGCATGATAATCCATCTCCCTTTATGCGTTTTTTTCGGCCTTCTCTTGGCAGTACTTCTAAGAGACGTGAAAGGTAGCTCAATAATGAAATCTGTCATCTTCTTGGGCATGGTGATCCCTCTGATAGTTGGCGGCGTATTGGTGCGGTTCACCCTTGACAGAGACGCTGGTGTGTTGAACGGCATCCTTAGAGCCATAGGACTGGGAGGACTCGTGGCTGATTGGACTGTGTATCCCAATACTGCACTAATAGCTGTAATACTGGGTTCGGTGTGGATATGGACTGGTTTTTCTATGATAGTGTACTCAGCAGGTCTTGAGGGGATACCAATCGACCTTTATGAAGCAGCCAAGATAGATGGCGCATCACGTTGGAAAACCTTTTGGCGGATAACAGTTCCAATGTTGAAACCGGCGACAATAATAGTTGTAACCATGACGTTGCTGTGGGAACTAAAGATCTTTGATATAGTCTACATAGTGACCAACGCTGGGCCCGGTGGTGCAAGTGATGTTATGGCCTTTCGGATGTACATCCAAGCCTTCGAACTTCCCCCCAACTATGGCACAGCCTCAGCTATAGCTACTATGCTAACCATTATCACCTTAGGATTTGCCGCATATATGGTTAACAGGATGACAAAGAGTTGATAGGAAAACAATCTACTATTATAAAGAAACTGAAGGCGAAGAGGTTTACCATTGTTGTTCATTTAGTTTCATGGATTGTAACATTCATTTGGATCATACCATTTCTAGGAGTCTTCATGTCTTCAATACGTCCATTTAAAGAAGTGCAATATGGCTGGTGGAATTTTCAAAGCTTTAACCCAACTCTGGAAAGCTTTTTTGATGTCTGGGCCGGCAGAACCTCTCATGCTCCTCTGAGCGCTTCTATTGTAAACTCTTTGATCGTAACGATACCTGCGACCTTCATACCCATAATCGTAGCTTCTCTTGCAGCGTACTCATTTGCACGGTTTTCTTTTCGCACAAAGGACCTGTTGTTCCTTGCAATAGTTCTCCTTCAGACGATTCCTCAACAAATGGTTATCCTACCAATCTTCAACTTGATGAACAACCTACATCTCCTGAACACATACATAGGACTCATACTGCTACACACGGCTTTCGGTCTTCCATGGCAGATACTTTTTCTGAGAAACTTTTTCTCCACGCTTCCTGTCGAGATCGAGGAAGCTGCCAGGGTGGACGGTGCATCATATTTCAAGATTTTCTACAGAATAATTCTTCCAATGAGCCTGCCAGCCCTAGCTTCAATAATATCGCTTCAATTCGTGTGGGTTTGGAACGACTTTTTCTTCGCCCTGACAATGGTCCAAAACCCTAACATGAGACTGGTAACGCAAACGATACCTGCCAATTTCACAAGATATGAGCCAAACTGGAGCCTCCTCTCTGCTGCGTCGATAATAGCTATGATTTTACCTATTGCCATCTACATAGCGCTGCAGAGATACTACGTGAGAGGTCTCACCGCAGGAGCCGTAAAAGGCTGAAAGCCAATGAAGTCGATTTACGTTAGTACCTTGCCCGTTTTCTTATCAAATAAGTATACCTTGTCCGCAGGAAATTCGATCCGTAGCTGATCACCTATTTCGGATTTGAAGCTGGGACTCACTAGAGCCTTGACTAGGTAGTCTCCCACTTTCAGGTCAAGTATCAGCCTGTCTCCAAGAGGCTCTATTACATCAAGTTGAGTCTTTACAAAGTCTTTCTTCCCCTTAGTGTCTTTGTGAACAATCACATCTTGAGGTCTTACTCCAAGAACAAACGAATCAGAGAGCCACTCACTAACGGTCTTGAGCAAATGATCGGGCACCCGATACTTGAACTCCCCAGCATCAAGAACGTAGGGCTCTTCTCTTATCAGGTCACAATCAAAGAAGTTGGTGGGAGGCGAACCTATAAAACCCGCTACAAACATGTTGGACGGATGGAAGTATATTCTGTCTGGTGAACCAACTTGTTGGAGCACTCCTTCATTCATGATTGCAATCTTGTCACCCATGGTCATAGCTTCAACCTGGTCGTGTGTAACGTAAATAGTTGTAATGCCAACTTCTTTATGCAGCTTCTTGAGTTCAGCTCGCATGTAGACCCTTAGCTTGGCATCCAAGTTGCTAAGGGGCTCGTCCATGAGAAAAACATGCGGTTCCCTAATCATCGCTCTGCCCAAAGCCACCCTTTGTCTCTGACCCCCACTCAGTTGCTTTGGTTTTCTGGCAAGAAGATGCCCTATCTTCAACAGCTCCGCGACTTGATTAACTCTCTTCTTTATCTCGTCCTTAGGAAACTTTGCGTTTTCCAAAGGAAAAGCAAGGTTAGAGAACACGCTCATATGAGGGTAAAGAGCATAACTTTGGAAGACCATAGCTATGTCTCTTTCCTTGGGATCCAAATCATTTACAAGTCTGTCTCCAATGTAGATCTCTCCCTCGTCAGGATTTTCAAGACCTGCAATACATCGCAGAACAGTAGTTTTGCCACATCCTGAAGGCCCCAAAAGAACTAGAAACTCTCTATCTTTAGCTTCTAAACTAAGCCTATCAACTGCTATAACTTCGCCAAATTGCTTTCTCACGTTTTCCAGCAGCACTCTAGCCAAATGCAACACCTATTTCTACAAATATGCCTAAATCTAATAAACATTCTTTGTACTGGTCTGATTTATAGTCCATGAGTAACGATTTAAGTCAGAGAGTGCAACTACAATCCGAGGAAAGAGCATGAACCATGTTTCCATAAGCAAAGCTTCTCTAGACGAGTACGCACAGGTGGTTGGAGAAGCTGAAATAGAAGAGATTAAAGGATTCGCTGAAGGCTTAGTTGGAAAGAGTGTGTGCCACATAAACTCTACATCCTTCGGAGGGGGCGTAGCTGAGATTCTTCACAGGATGGTTCCCTTGATGCGCGATGTGGGATTGAATGCTGAGTGGAGAGTCATTGAGGGTTCAGATGACTTCTTTCGCGTTACGAAGGCGTTCCACAATGGGCTTCAAGGTATGAATATTCCTTTGACTGGAGACATGAGAAGAACGTATCTATCGTTGAACAAGAAGAACGCTGAAGAGCCTAACTTGGATCACGATTTGGTTGTGGTACATGATTGTCAACCAGCTGCAATTGTGAATTACCTCCAAATTAGAAGGGGAAAGTGGGTTTGGCGGTGTCACATTGATTTGTCTCATCCAAATCAGCAATTCATTGGATTCATCACCCCTTTTATACTTAAGTATGATTCGTTAATTTTCACGATGGAACGGTTCGTGCAGAAACCCTTAAAGCTAGCTAAAACCTTCATTGTCCCTCCTTCTATAGATCCCCTGAGTGCGAAGAACAAACCTCTTCCCCAAAGTTTGATCCTTTCCATTCTAGACAAGTACGACGTGAAAGCTGAGAATCCAATAGTAACTCAAGTCGCTAGATTTGACCCTTGGAAAGATCCCTTGGGAGTTATTGATGTCTACAGAATGGTTAAGAAGAAAGTGGCAGATGTCCAATTACTACTGATAGCCAGCATGGCTAAAGATGATCCAGAAGGATGGATATACTATGAGAAGACTGCTCGGCATGCAGAAGAGGATTATGACATACATCTGCTTTCTGATCTGAATGGTGTTGGAAATGTAGAAGTTAACGCGTTTCAAAGAGCCTCAAATGTTGTTTTGCAAAAGTCCATACGTGAAGGGTTCGGTCTCAGTGTGACCGAAGCGTTGTGGAAAGGTGTTCCCGTAGTCGGAGGCAACGTTGGAGGCATTCCACTGCAGATAATCAATGGCGAAACAGGCTTCTTGATAGGGAGTGTTGAAGAAGCCGCCGAGAAAACTCTCTATCTTCTTGAACACTTACATGAAGCCAAGGAAATGGGAAGAAAGGGAAGAGAGCACGTTTTGAAGAACTTCTTGATTACAAGACACTTGAAAGACTATCTTAGACTGTTCAGTTCAATCTGATTTCTCAATCCTAACGGTTATGCGCATGCCAACCGACAAAACTGGAGTTTGTCATTCTTAGGAGGCTTTAATGGTGATGTCTCCCGCATGTTCTTCTTCGCAAACATCACTCGTGTGGGTTCTGTTCTCCTAATACCTGTTCGCATAAACAAAGCTACAAGGGATTCAATAACCGCGCACTAACATGAAAAAGGGGGTTTGCGGGAGACATCGTCACTTAGACACGGGTTCAAACCCCATCTCCGACAGCATCATTAACTGAGAGTTTGAACGTCGCCCTGACCTAGGTTTCATGGTAGCCCGGGAGAGATTCGAACTCTCGTCAGCGGGTCCAGAGCCCGCCATGCTTGACCGCTACACCACCGGGCTTCAACTAGAAATACTTAGATTCTTTGTAATATCTTTAACGTTGAACATAAAAGCAGGAACGACAACAGAGAGCTTTTACGGCTCCCATGTAATGACAGGGTGGACACTTCAGCCAAATTTTCACAATACCCTAGTGTCCTAGCTTTCATATCTTGAAGAAGCGCACTCTCTATGTAGAAGGTGTCGCAGACCTAGTTGATGTGGAACACTTCAGGTTCAAATGTGAAGGTGATTATTGCAGTACAATCTGATATAGAAATTGATTAGGATAGCCCATTCAACATCGAGAGTAACTAGGATCATCAGAATAGTCATTCAAAGTTGACAAAAGAAACCCTTCGAAAAGGGGTTTTGACGTAAAGTGCATGACTGCCGGTGGGATGATGAATAGAAAAAAAGGAATATTGGGTGAGCTTCTCGTCTTATCAGAACAATGCTTGATTACAGAGGATTTCCAACTCGGGTTTAATAGGAGTGCGAATTCGGAATCAAACGCTAG
>Ga0315552_1002771_pt1 | contig 10240 bp, 10 predicted proteins | sample SalMarSW160170MG_2_FD_203102 | JGI IMG/M metagenome (GOLD analysis project Ga0315552, IMG submission 203102) | Salt marsh sediment microbial communities from the Plum Island Ecosystem LTER, Massachusetts, United States - Salt Marsh Sediment SW1601-70 ...
TGGCGGACGGCACTATTGACGCCTTAATCAGAGAATGCTTTGCGGTAGACCACGAATTGCCGGAGAGAAGAGAAGCTAGAGAGGCAACCAAGGAATATTGTATTAGGTACTTAGCCCAGCTTTTCAACGATAGCGGAGAGTGGGAAGTTACCCTGGGTGATTTGGCGGTCTCGCTGGGCTTCTTCTATGACGGCTACCGCTCCGGGCTCAAGCGAGAAGTTATCCTGGGCTGACCTACTGTGGACTCTCTGTGTTATAATTATGTCATGGTAGACATAAAAGGAGATGGGAGATGGCTAAAACCGCAAAAGGCCACGGTAAAAAGTGGTATTGGTACCTTGGTTTAATATTAATGGTCCTAGGAGGATTATCTGGAATCTTCTATTCAATGATAGCAATTTTTCTTATATTCGGCCCTTATTCTCCTATTGTCATTGAAGGTGAGCTATCATGGAGATTAATAGGAGTTATCGTTGGTGCTTATATAATTCTTTGGGTCGGGGGATCTCTGATAAAGAGGAGCAGGAGAAAGGAATAAGTATTCCCGTCACAGCCTCCTCGCCCTTACCTCCACCTCCCCGGCGGGGGTAACCTTTGCGTCGTAGCTGCCCGTCTCTAAAGCCACTTTCTTGGGCATCTTGTTTTTGCTAAGAGGCACTTCCTCACTACCCTTGACGATAGAAATGTCCCCCGTGGCCTTTTGCTCGGGGTCTCGTTTGAACTCGATGGCTCCCGGTTTGCCGGGCTTGCTCCCCGGCTTCCTGATGATGATGTCCATGATGCCCAGGTCGATTGTCAGCTTCTTCGGCGGGATGCCGGTGACGGTCTGTATCGAGCGCAACGCCGATTTAGGACCGCCCTTCACTATCTTGGCGTTGGGGGGAGGGTCTTTGTAGAAAAAGGCGACGTCGGAGCGGTTCTTATAAGGGGCCTTGACGGACCACCAGCCGAACCCCTGCTTCCAGGTGATAGCCCCGGCAAACTCCTGGCGCTTCTCCTCCTGTTTACCCCGCATGCCCGCTGGGCGCGGGGATTTCACACCTTCTTTGGGCGGTGGAGGCCTATAAGGCGGCGGTTTATAAGGCGGCGGCCTGTAGGGTGGGGGCCTATATGGCCGTGGTTCCTCTTTGGGGGGCTCGTAGGGTTTGTATTTATAAGGCTTCTCTTTGGGGGGTATGTAGGGCGGCTCGTACCCCTTCTCACCGTAAAGCCCGTAGCCCTCTTCGCCGACGAGCCTGTAGGGTTCGCCTTCAACCAGCTGGAACCCCTCTCTCCCTGCGGCCGCTTCCTCTTTAGCCTCCGTGCGGGCTTCCGCTCTGGCTTCTCCAGGTGCGGCCTCTCTCAGCCTTTCCAGCTCTGCTCTGCCCTCTTCAGCCGCCCTCTCCTCTTCGGCGGCCAAGTAATCAATTAACCGCCCGATGTTTATCACGAAGGGTTCCTCAGCTGCTCCTATATCATCCCTAGTAAACAGCTCGTCGAGCATAGCTCGGCTTATGCCCTGCTCCTGCAACCTTTGCTCCAGCACTTCTTCGGAGGCCCTGGCCAGGTCTTCCGAGTTCGGGGTTTCCTCGCCTCTCTCTTTCGCCCTTTTTTGGGCCAGCTCTTCGATTTCCCTTTGCCACTCCGCTATATCATCTTTAGACCTATCGACGACCTTGTCAGCCACTCTCTCGTTATACCGCCTCGTGGCGTAATCTTTCAGAAAATTATTAAGCTCGATTTCGAGCCTCGCCGCCCTTTCAATTTCGCCCCGCTTTCTAATCTGCTCTATTAGAAAGCGGACGGTTTCCTCCAGCCTCCCGATGTTCTTAAATTTCCTGATAAAGGGGGCGTCCTCAATTAACCCGGAGCGCATAAGGGCTTCCGTCCGGTTCACGGCTTGCGTGCCGAGCCTTTCCATCTGCAAACCGGATATTTCTAAAGGCTTGGCAGTCCCCAAGCCATATCTGCGTTCCCTTAAATGCTCCGCTAAATCACGGAAATTACCAAGAAGAATTTCTCCCCCGCCTCTAGCAGGTGTAATATATATATCAACACCGCTTGGAACCATGCTGCCCGTCTCCCCTATTCTGCCCGAGGGGATTTCGACTATCCTCACCCGGTAGCCAAGCGGTTCGGCTACCTTGGCGGCCCACTCCTGAGCGGCTTTGAGCGGGTTTCTTATCGCCCAGTCCAGGTCTCCCGGCCTCTTGCCGAGCCCGCACAGCCACTCCGCCAGACTCCCGTACCCTTGCCCCTCCTGGGTGTGCAGCCACTTTTCCGTAGGTAGCGCCAAGTCGCGAGGCATGGACTCAATATCGGCCAGGTTCAGACGGCGGACAAAGGGCGAGGCTTCTTCTCTTAGTTCCAGCATTAAAACAGCCCCAGACCTCTCCTGCTCCAGTATCGCTCGTGCCTCTCCCGGGTCTATGTTTATCTCTCGTTTCACGAACTTTCTGGCGGTATCCTGTATCGTCCTCACTTCGATGGCGCTAAACTTGGACGTCCAGGGGGCGGCTGCCCTACCTTCACCGACCTCGAACTCGATCCTCCGCGGCTTTATCCTCAGCAGATTTCTCAATGACTGGATGAAAATGCTGTAGGCTTTGGCAGCATAAAGCCTTGATAGGGCCGGGACGCCCTTGCCAGCTCTTAGAGCCGCCTCGGTAGCGAGCCAATACACCGGCATCGGCTTACCCGTCATAGGGTCAAGCACATAGGTGGTGCCGGTGGGGACATCTCTGATATACCTTGAGTACCAGGTGGTCGGGGTGGGTTTAAGCGGTGTGTTCTTGCTTATAACCATCTCGAACTCGAACTTCAATGGATTTTGGTAACCTTTGAACAAGGGGTATACTCCGGGAGGGAGATCCCCTCTCGCGTTCGCTTCATAAATCGCATTTCGCCTAGCCGAATTGTCCCAGATGTCCCACAATCTGCTCAGGCGAGGCGGTAATGTACTGGGGTCGACTAAGTCTTTTAGAGTGAAGCGGGAGGCAATCACATACCTGTCAGCAGAAGCACGAGCAAATTCAAAACCTGGCTGTTGGCTTGCCCACATAAAATCGGCGTGGGAAAGCTGTCCTGGTCTAATACCTGTCCGCCCTACCACAAGCTGCCCGTCTCTAATCGCTTGTTCAATCACAGCTCTGGGAACGGTCTCCTTCCCACCTACGCTATATACGGCATCGGTCAGTCTCCCGCCGAACCTGTTTTGCAGCGGGGAGACATGGCCAAGTACTCTTCCCTCTAAATCTCTTATGATTATATCTCGCCCCGTCTGGGCACCCTCAATCATTGCCCTCTCGATGGCCTTAATAAAAGCCCTTAACCTTGTCGGGTTCATCAAGACATCGGAAACTACTCTGGCTATATTTATTTCAAGGGCCATATCCCGCCCGCGGATGCCCCACGGCGATATCTCAACTTTGGCTTCCCTCAAGAATTTCAGCACGCTTCTTGCAGGGATTATCATTGTCAACACTGTCCCAGCGGCATAGGGAATCCCTCTCCACGGGTCTGCGGCCGCCCCCGCGGCCAAGACCACGGGGAAGATTACTATCCCGCCGCCGATTTCAGCCATAGTTCCTACCGTTCTATCCAGCTGCCCCGACCTCACGGCACCGGCCCCGCTCAAGACCATTAACGGTATGATGGCGCCTATGGCGGTTATAATATCGAAAGCTCCCCTGGCGATATCCGCCGGGACCTGCACCGGATGGGACCGCTCCGAAATCCACTCGTTGAAAGCGGCTGAAGTCTCCATGATTTTACCCGTTGCGGTATCTATAGCTTGGACCATCTGCTGGTTGGTCTCCGGGTTGATGTACGAAACAACGATTAAGGTAGAGGCGGCGCCCATGCCTACGCCAAGGCCTACCAGGGCGCCGGCGATAGTCCCGAGACCGGGCACTACCGAGCCGCCAATCGCCCCGAGTCCCGCCCCGAGTATCGCCCCGGTTAACCCGCTGCCCCCGACTGTCACTAAGCCGAGAAGGGGTTTTCTAATAGGTTCGGGGACGCTCTCAAACCATTCTGTAACATTGGCAGCCAATTCAACCGGGAAAGCCAATACCGTCTCCAAATCGGAACGATAGGCGCTTACGATTTGCTGTTTTTGTTCCAGGGTAAGCTCACTCCACCAATATTCATTAAAAGCTGAGCCCGCAGGAGGTTCTATCCCTACTCGGTTAGCCGCCGCCACAAGGCGAGGCATTTCTCCTGGCATAGTATTGAAACCTGCGGCTATCCTCGCCTGAAGTTCTTCCTCGGTTGGGTTTTGAAATATCAGCCCTTCCCTACTAACAAAAAAATCCGCCCATCTATCGACTGCTTCGACGGAGATATCATGTGAGGGGAATGGCCTCCCGGTTACAAGTTCAACGGCATCGCGGTGTCCTTCCCAAATCGCCTGCTGCGCTAAGATAGCTCGCTCGCCCGTCTCGGGGTCCTCAGTCATATAAGGCTCTAGTTCCTGCAGGGCGTTTTGGTAGTCATGATAGTTGGTTAATATGTCATCCCCGTTTGAAACGACCTGCCTGAATAACTGCTCCAGCTCCGGGTCCTGGGCTATGGCCTCTACATCAAAGGATTCTATTGTCGGTATCCGCTTTTCAAAGCCCTCCGGCATCGGCTGGCCATATAACCTCAGAGTCTGCGCAACTGCGGGGTCCGGGATGGCGTTTGTCGGCAAGCCGGCTCTGTCATCGAAAAATGCTTGGGTAGCAACGGCTATATTCTGGTCTTGCGCCATCTCTTTATAATAATCTGGGAGAGCAGACCAAAACGCACTGAAGCTTTCCAGTATCTCCGCACCGCTGGGCAGGTTAGGGTTGGTTTCAATCCCAGGTATAGCCTCCTTAAATCTACTCGCCTGCTCCTCATTCTGGTATATCGCCAAAAGGTCGTAGGTCCCCTCGTCGCCGTCCCAAATCACCGGCAGGTCAGGGGTAAGCCCCATCTCCACCCCGACCTCATACTGCTCCTGGCCGGTGAGGCTATTATATCTCTCGATTCCCGTGTTGATGGCTTGGGCTACCTGCGGGGTAATGTAAACGCCGGGGTTTTCCTCGATGTACCTCAGCATTTCCCCCATATTAGGCTGTGTGAGTAAAGCCACCACTTGGTTGTAGGCCGCACCGCCGCCCTGCTGGGCCACGACCTTAGGGGGGATACGCGGTCTATAGTAGGTATCGCCAACCCTGATTACGCCTGACGGGTCAAGAAGGTTGACATTATCTGGAGGGACGATTCTCCAGGTTATCCCGACGGGCAGGCTCCCCAAAATGGGGGTACCTTCCGGCGTGGTGCCTTGAATATCGGCAGGCTCCAGCTGGATGGCCTCAACTGTCGACATAGCCTCAAGCGCCGCCGGCAGAGCCTTTCTCGCTTCCATAAATTCCTGCAGAGCTTCCTGGAGCGGCGCCCCGCCTTCGAGGGATGCCACAAAGGCCTCAAACCCTCTCAAACGAGCCAAGCCTCCGGGGGAATACCGGTCACTTTCCAGCAGCATCTGCATATCACGGCTTACCTGCCGCGCGCTCTGGGCGGCCTCCGCTCCTGATGCACCACCGCTAATTGCCTGGTTATAGGCAGTCTGAAAAGCAGTGTCTAGCCGCCTCTGCAGGTCAGCCTGAGGGCCCGAGAGGGTTGATGCACCAGTGGTCTGCGCTGCTCTCTTTGCCGCCTCCACCTTCTCGTCACTGAATATCAGCTTGAGATAATCTGCCCCGATACCACCCCTTATCGCTTCATAGAGGTTGTATTTGTTCTTTTCAATCTTATATGGCTCAAGAGCTTCTACAATGGCGGCGATGACGGCTTCTTCACCAAAAAGCGGTATGAGCTGGTCTACATCAACGCCCTCTTGTATAGCCCTTTCTAGGTCGTACTCGTTTCCAGCATCGGTCTCATACGCCTCAACGGCTTGAAGCGCACTTTGGTACTGCAGGGTCTGCAGCACTTCAGCATCTACATGAGCAAGCGGCACTAAGCTCGGTGAGATTCTTGAAGGCTCCCCCTTGGCAGTACTCTCTGCCCCCTCAGCGCCGCCGCTCAGGGGAGGGCTAGAAGGCGGAGAGTATGAAGGAGGGGGAGTTCTCTCTTTGGGCTCTTTTGGCTTTAGCTCTTCATCCTTAGGAGGAGCAATAGGCTCTTTTAGTGGTTTTTGCGTCCTTTCGGGGGGAGGCACAGGGAGCACCGGGGGGGTAAGTTTGCTGCCGCCCCCTAAAACTCTTCCCTTACCCATGGTAACCACTCCTCATTTCAGCCCTCGTTAATGCTCGGATGTTATAATGCTGGTCAATGTCAGCTCCCATATCTCTATCTCCACCCCGACGGTTTTCAACGCCAGAAAGTTGTAGAGGAAGACGGTCTCTCCCGGCGGTACAAACACCCGGGGAGTTGTCGCATCTGGGATAAATAGAACCTGCTGGTTATCGGCCGTAGCCGGGTCACCATCGTCAGGGATAATAGTGGTTAGGAAAGCGTACCCCTGCGCCCCGAAGGCAATGGATGATATGGCGAGCTGGGGGGTGCCGTTCTGGATGATGTTGGCCACATGGTCGCCGGTTACACAGGTCATATTGACGCTGTAACTCACATACTGGTACGTGTCGGTGCCGTTTGCAATACTGACCATAAATTGAGTGGGGGACGAGCCGGTCTCGTTTGAGAAAAACTCCAAGGGGTCGCTTTCTACGATGGAAACTACCACCTCACCGCTGGTGGGAGGTAGAGGGTTCCCGGGGTCAACGTCCTCCGGCGGCTCTTCCAAGTCGTCCAACCTATCTGAAAGGTCCGATATCGCAGCCCAGATATGATCAATCTCACCGGTCTCACCGGTAAGGGCATCGTAATCATCTAAAATTTGATTCAAGATGCTCATGATGGTGACATCCTCAGGCAAGCCCACCAACGGGGCTTCTGCCGCTCCCATTCGCCTTTCGAGGCTGCTTACCCGGGGTTCCCAGGAAGTGTCCGTGGAGGAGCTGCCGCTGGGGTCAGTATCCCCCACCGTTCTGGTATTGCAGCCGCTGCCAAGGACCGAAATTAAGACAAAAACCAGGAATAGGCTAAGGAATGTAGATACCAATAGCTTTTTCTTCATGTTTCACCTCCTTTCTTCTAAGACTAAAATTCACCTTCTGAACCAATAGGTAATGCTTTTAAAAAACATATAAGCGGCCAGTATAAAAACTGTTACACCCAGCACATAGGAAGTCTCGGCAAAATAAATGCCGAAAAAGAGTAACCCGAGAAAAGCACCGACATAAAGGATGATATGCCTCTCCCATAATGCAATAGCAGTAAGCCCTAGCATTAAGATAACCTCAGCCGTTTCCACCCATGACCCTCCTGGCAACTTTCGATAATAGCGTTGGCGGTACCCCTGTGTTGGCCAGCTCGTTTAATAGCTCTACACTATCGTCAGGACCCGGTGGAACCATGCCCTCCTGGCCCGGGCCGGGCTCCCCGCCGGCCGGCTCATTAAGGTTTATGGTATAAGTGGGCTTCTTAATCTTGAGTTGGGCCATCCCTTCGAAGATATCCACGTCGCACCAGCTGTCGTAGCACGGCCATATGGACTTGGCCTTCAGGGTAAAAGGGGAGCTCGGCGTCCACGGCTTGCCGGTAAAAAAGCCCTTGACGTCATAGAAGGTCACGCTGATAAGCTCGCCGCGCTCCAGCTCCTGCTCCTTGCCCCAGGGGGACCAGTAGAGGTCGTAACAGGTAGCCAGGGTGTGCGTAAGCCACCGGATGCGGTTGTCCAGCCACGCCCAGTCCTGGACCGTGTAGATGATGCCAATATTGCGGTGCCGGCGCTGGGCCGAAAGGTTAGCGAAAAGATAGTTAAGAGTGGACATGTGCTTCAGGGAATTAAAGAAGTTTTGAATCTCGTCGATACAGATGAGGACGTCCCGGAGCTCGGGAGCCATGGTTATCCATTTTTCTGTCTCAAGGGTCTGGGAAAGCTTTTTGCCGTTGCTGTTGGTAACGTCAAAACCGGGGAAAGTGAGCAGCTTGCCTCCCTGAGCGACATGCAACATGGAAAGGTAGGCCATGAGGCAGGTCTTGCCCCCTCCCTCGGGGCCCACGATACCTATTATCGCATTGCTCAACATGCCCTATCACCCTCCGTCTTCCCTTTCCCTCTTTTTCCTTCTCCCCGACCCGTCCAGCATCTCGGGGGAAATTATCCCGGTTACCGCCTGGAGAAGCATCCTTACCCTCTCCCCCCCGATTGAGGTAGTGGCCGCCAACTTATGCAGCAAGAGCCTCTTATGCCTCGCCAGGTTGAACTCCTCGCACTTGGCCAAGTAGAGGATAGCGGCGTTAGCTTCCTTCGCGTCTTTAAAGACACACCGCATCAACAGCTCGCCGGGGTCCTTGCCCGGGTGGACAAACTCCTTAATCACTGAAGGCATCTGGCTCTGGTTAAATAAGTTGTCCAGAAACCCCCGGTCAGGACGCCCGTCCCCGCCTGGCCCCTGCGGTACAAAGGACGCTTGGGCTTTGCCTTTTTGCCTTCCTCTTCCAAGCATAGTCATTGCCTCAAACCGAGCTATAAATCAGGAACATAAAGAACAGAAGAACGCCAATCAGTATATAAGTACCGACGAGGCTCAACTTCTCCATAAGTGAATTCCGCATAGTAAAGAGAACCTCCGTCTCCCTATCCCAAAAGAGAGCACGGTAGAGCTTCTCCGGCAGGTCATTCAGTTTATTGGGTAACTCGAAGGGCTTCAGGGTTTCCCCTTCCCGGAGCGCCAGATAGACCCATAGCTGACCGTAGCGCCATGAGCGCCCCTTGGGTTCTTCAACATACTCCAAGCCGAAACCCTCGCCATCGAAAACCATGGTGTTCGGTGCCTTTTTTGCCATCTTCTACCCTCTGCGAGATTTATTTATTCGGAACATCTTGGTTCCACACACAGGGCACACGCCCTGGGTAGCCGACCTCCCGTTCTTCAGCGTGACCTCATGAGCATTGCTCATATTTCTCTTAGCCCGGCACTTGACGCAGTAACCGGAGACCGGGGGAGTAGTGCTGAGCGCCGCTGGGTATCTCGGATAGATAACGGACTTCCCCAAACGCCTCAGACGGGCGACTTCACTAGTACGATTTGGCATAGTCATAGTTTTCCTCCTTAAAAGACGCTCCCGGAATCAAAACCACGGTATCTGCAACTTCCCGGTAGAAATCAAACCAAATACAACCATCACCACAATGGCGATAGCGAAGATAAGAACCACCGTACGAAGCGTGTCGGCCATCTTATTCCTGAAGGATTTCTTCTGTACCTGAGCCAACGCTTCGTCGGCGTTTTCCCCGGCGATCTCGTTTATGGTTTGCCCAAGTTTGCAGAGGCCACCGCCTCCTCTAACATTAACGGGGGCTACAGCCCGCTCACATACTACCTGGAAGACTTTCCCGGTGCTCTTTTCACGCACCATTCCGTCGGAGTGTAGCCCCCACGCCTCTCGTGTCTTGTGGCTGGCCACATAGCCCTTGATAACTGGTAAGGATTCTTTAACTATGCGGCCATCCTCAGTCAAAATGAGGTTCAGCTGTTGTCTCTTCTTACCTCCTAAGCCAAACATAATTTTTGCCCAGGCAACCAAAATCAGCGTAGAGTCTTAGAGGAGTTCTTGTTATTGTTGCTCCCAGAAGCCGCCCTGGCTCCTCGGATGCCTCTATAAATCTCGTACCCGCCGAAGCCAAATAGGCCAAGCCAGAGAAGCATTGGCGTGAGCTGAACTATTGACCCGAAACCGGTGAAGGTTGAAATGTCAGACCCGCCGCTGGTCCAGGCGAGAATAGTACCGACGCCATCCAGCACAATCTCAAACATGATGATACATATAAAAATCATGATGACGCCGATTAATAGTGTCCCGAAATTGCCTATCTTCATCGAGCTTATTACCTCCCTTCTTTTTGTTTTGTTTAATCACTAAGCAAGCTTAGCTTAAAAACCCCCCTTGAGACCCTTGACGCCGGAGTAAATAGAGTATAGAAAGCCCCCGATAAAGGCCATCCAGAGCAGCATGGGGGAGATGCCGACTATGGCGCCAAACCCTGTAAACGAGGTTAGGGCATCAGTCTCATAGACGATTGTACATGTAGTGGCAGGAGTTACCCAGCCGGTTACCGTCAGTGTCTTCGTGGCCGAGACATAAGCGGTGGCTGCCAGAACATTGCCCTCACTATCAACCGCGCTAATGACACTACCGGTATCATCGTTCCAGAGAGCTGTGG
>Ga0315552_1002778_pt1 | contig 10223 bp, 7 predicted proteins | sample SalMarSW160170MG_2_FD_203102 | JGI IMG/M metagenome (GOLD analysis project Ga0315552, IMG submission 203102) | Salt marsh sediment microbial communities from the Plum Island Ecosystem LTER, Massachusetts, United States - Salt Marsh Sediment SW1601-70 ...
ATGGAGCCCTGCCAACAATGGATTGACCGATTCCTGCATTTATACGCTGGCTGTTTCACCGGATTATTCATCCGATAAAACCCTGTATGCCGGCACCAATAGTGGAAAGGTTTTCAAATCTGTCGACGCCGGGGAGATGTGGAGCGATTCCAGCACTGGCCTGCCAGGAAAGCGGGTGTATTCTTTGGCCATCTCACCGGACCACCCAAATGACCACACCATTTTCGCAGCGACTCTCGGGGGTGGGATTTATAGATCCAACAACGCTGGAGGTTCATGGCTAGAAGTCACCTCAGGGTATACTGACTTATGGGCTCTCTCCCTGGCAATATCCCCAGGTTTTGCCAGTGATCAGACCATCTTCGCAGCGACGGATGGAGAAGGCCTGCTGAAATCCACCAACGGTGGTGGTTCTTGGACTCCGGTTAATAACGGCCTACCAACTCATCTGTCCTTAAGCCGGGTGGTTTTATCACCGGATTACCTATTTGATGGAACCTTATTCACGGCTTTCACCCGCGTTTATATCTCTACAAACCAGGGCAGTTCATGGCAAGAGGTAGGAAGTTCCCCTTGGATACGCTATGTCACTGCCCTGGCTGCCGTTCCAGGAAATTCGGTACAGGTTTTCGCCGGCACGGATGGTCAAAGCGTCTGGAGCTACGAGCAAGCTGCCCAAACCCAGAAAGTCTATCTGCCTCTGCTGATGAATATGGCAGGAAAATAGCGTTGTCAAGGTCCCGATACACGCCTGCCGGATAGTGGCGAAATGTGCGCCGACAATGACAGCAGCGGAAAGCGGCTTCGCTGCTTCCTACATATTAGCGCAGTTTGCTAGCAATCGTTTGAGACTGGTCCCCACTCCCGCAGCCGGGCGGCTCAGCTCGAGGCCGTTCAGCAAGAGAGGAGATTAGAGATGAAAGAAGACTGCACACATATCACCGTAATTCTGGATCGCACGGGATCCATGGAATCTATCCGGGACGACACAATAGGCGGCTTCAACACCTTCCTTAAGGACCAGAAAGCTGAACCGGGAACTGCGAGTCTGACGCTTGTTCAATTCGACACACAAGACCCGTATGAGGTGATCCATCACTTCAAGCCAATTGGACAGGTTCCGGAACTGAATCGGGAGACTTATGTGCCTCGGGCCTCGACGCCTCTACTTGATGCCATAGGTCGTGCAATAAATGACCTCGAGCAGAGTCTCGCAAAGCTGAAGGAGGAAGACCAACCATCAAAAGTTGCCGTAGTTATCGTGACGGATGGGAAGGAGAACTCAGGTCGGGAATTCCGCAAGGATCAAATTGAGAAGATGGTCAAAGAAAAGACGGAGAAGAGTGCGGGGAACTCTCCCAATCCCTTATCTCAGGCTCTATCGAGGTCCTCTTTGACCATGGCGACCGAGCCACCCACCGCCCGGATAACCTTGGAAAGATCCCTCTGCCCTCGATCCCCTTCACTTACAACTTTGTTAGCTTTAGTCCCCCATTGGGCTATTGCGCAAGACTCCCGAAATTGCTACAATCTTTTTTAATAAACTCGATCCTCCGGGAGCTAAAAAGGCCGGGACGAAGTTTTCATATTACACTTCTCTGGTCAAACCACTGAGCTGGAGGGTGGAAGGCGCCTCACAAGGTTTTACGGGATGGGGAAATATATAAAAAAGCAATCAAGGTTATCACGATTGGCTTTCCAATTAAGCGACGGTTTCATTGGAATGTTTTTACTTTGAGCACTCTCAATTTACGTTATTCACCGGTACCGTGAAAAAGGAGAAATTCATGAAAAAGCACATCGTATTAACTCTTTTCTCTTCTTTGTTGTTGTTTGGGTGCTCACAGACCGATGTGGCGCAGCCCAGTATTACAGAAATTCCCCCTCAACCTACCGCCACCTCAAGTTCGGGAGGCGGGGAAGAGTTGGCGGCACCAAGTCCTACAGAAGTCCCCCCACAACCTACCGCCTCGTTAAGTCAGGGTGGCGGGGAAGAATCCCCCACACAAAGTCCTACAAAAGTCTCCCCGCCACCGAGCCCGGCCCCGAGTCTCATAGGAGGGGAGCTTGGAAATTACCTGCCATCCCCAGATGATTTTCAGGATTCCTATTCGGAGACTGTATTCTCGAGTACCAATGAATCACTTGTGGAAAGTTGGGGTCCTGACTACCAATCGATCCTAGACCAAGTCGAGCGGCAGGAAGGGCTTGGGGCACTTTATAACCTGGAGTCTACCGAGGCCAACGCACCCGCACGCATCCTGGTGGTCATCGAGCGGTTTGCCTCGCTAGAGGGATCCAAGGCGTTTTTCGAATACGATTTCCCCGATGATTTCCGAAAAGGCATATACCTTGGAGATCCTCTAGAATTGGGTTCCGCCGATGATGCCATTTTAGCGACCCTGAATAATCCCAACGGTGACGATCCCAACGCTTTATTCGTCACCATTACCTTCCGGTACAAGAACATCAATGTTATCGTCGAGGGCCAAGGGACCAAAGAGGACGTATCCTTTGAATATATACAGCCAATCGCCCTTTCGATATTGAGTAAATTGGAGAACGCGCCGCTCAATGAATGAAGGACCAGTTATTTAGTTTGGAGTTCTTATGTGCTCGACGCTTTATCAGACGCCATACATAATAGAGCTTGTGTGTGTGGCATGAGAATGATGCCTATGAAGTTGACTCCATCCCCACCCTGCCCCTTCGAAAGGGGAAGGGTGACTGTGAAGCAGCCGGGAAGGGGTTTATCCCAGGTGGTTTAAAAGTAACCAGGAAGGGGTTTGGGTGCGGGCATCTGCTAAGGAGGGTAGCGCCTGAAGCGATCCATATCTGATGTCAGGGAATCGCGTCGCTCGTCAGCGATGTTGAAAATAGGTAAGGGGGTCATCTGGCGACTGAAGTCGCAGCAACAAATACACGAAATCCACCCTACGGCGGATTGGGAACCTGGCGATTAGAATCATTGCGAAGGAGCAAAGCGCTTGAAACGATCTTCCATCAGCCGAGCAGGTTGCTTTGTCGGTTAGCTGCGCTGACTTTCTCGAAGTAATAGCCCCGTAGGATATAGGAGGAGTTGGGAGGTAATCTAAAGAGTCCCTACTCAGCTATTTTTATGAACAATTCCACCGCGCCTGCGTTGTGGATACCAGCCAGCTTCAATTAGATATAATACATTGCTGAATATGTCACCAATGATCCCGCCCCCCAAATCCCCCCCTTTTTCTGTAAAAATGGGGGGATAATAAGGGGGCAATGCGCCAAAAACGAACCACCTCCGAGACCATGCGGCGAGCAGCAGAACTCCGCCGTAATCTCACCCCTGCCGAGAGCAAGCTGTGGGCTTTTTTGCGCGCTCATCGTCTGGAGGGCACAGGCTTTCGCCGCCAGCATACCATTGGTCGATTTATCGTTGATTTCTGCGCACCTCGCCAGAAACTTGTCATCGAAATAGACGGAGCCTACCACCTTGACCAAGTCGAATATGACTCCCAACGCAGCACCTACCTTCAAGGCCGCGGTTATCGCGTCTTGCACTTCTTCAACCACCAGGTGATGAACCAGGTTGAAGAAGTCCTGCGTGCTATTGCGGAAGCCCTGGAGGATATAGATCACTGAATGGGCGGCAAGAAAGCCCCAAGAGAAAGTGCGGAGGTTGGTCCTTGCTTGAGATTACTTCGCCCCTGTTGGGGCTCGTATTGACAAAGATTTCCGAATTTACCTCCGAAGCTCAGGTTAATTATTGCATTCGCCCCCCGATATTGCTAGAATCCATTAAAAAGCCCGTCTCCCTGGAACGGACCAGGGGTATCGCGTCATTTAGCGATTGGGAATAATAGGAGGGGGGATAGGCCGCCGTTTGGCAGAAAGGGTCCTCATGAGATCAAACGGCTTATCCACCGGGCTTTCGAGTTTCTTGATAACGGTCCTCAGCGTGACCGTCCCCATGGTTTGTGCTGAGGCATCAGACCCCAGCAAAATATAACTGCCAAGTTACTTTAGCCGACGACCTATTTCCTTCGTTGGTCAAGGCTGTGCTATGCTTCTGAAGGTATTCTCTTTCGCAATATAAATTTTCGCGATTCTCCCCAGCACACTCAGTTCAATCTCAGCCATGTTGAGCCAGCTTCCGGGCTTGGGCATGAAATAAAACTCCAACTTCTTGAGAATCCGATGCGCTTCACCAGGCGGGTCTGGGAAATTTATGGTACAATAAATATACTTCGCATAACGATATATCACATTAGGGAGTATAAACATGACCAACGCTACGCCCTCTCCCCCGCCGGTATCTGAGCCAGTTTTCTTTATCCTGCTCAGCCTGGTTTCGGGACAAAAACACGGGTATGCGATATTACAAGAGATCCAGGTCATAAGCCACGAAACCTTGCTCTTAAGCACCAGCACCTTGTACGGGGCTTTGAGCCGCTTAGAGGAACAAGGGTATATCCGGCGTGTACCGACCGGGCAGCAGTTAGCCCCCGGTCTGCCGCGAAAGGTGTACGAGCTGACATCTAATGGTCTTACCCTGCTCCATGGGGAAGCTGAACGCTTGCACCGGATGAACCACATCGCCCAGCAATACCTTCCTAAGGCCTCCGCATAGATCAGATTGGGAGAAAATATGCGTTCTCACTGGATCCTCTCGATTTACCGCATCATCCTGGCTCTATTTCCAATCCGATATCGAGACGAATATGGTGAAGAGTTGCTTTATGCAGTTCGAATGTCGGTGGAACAGGCTCAGGCAAAAGGCAGGTTATTTGTCATTCGACTGGCCTGGCGAGAGCTGCGCGATCTCCCGGGCGCATGTTTACAGGCACATTTGAGTGAAAGGAGGGGTTTGATGATGAAACTTCAACCTGGTGCTTACCTGCCAGATGGACCCTTCAAGTTTTGGCAGTTGGCTGCAGTGTTCCTCCCCTTCACCATTCCCATGCTGGGGGTGGCTCTGGGCCTTTCTGCCGGAGGGAATTTCACCAACCTGTTATGTGGGATTGGGGTCCTCTTTCTTGGATTGCTATTCATAGTATGGATAACCGGCCTGGTTAAAGTGTTCCCCATCTGGACGCTGCCATCCCTGGGCCTTATCCTGTTCTTCTTCGCTTATGGCTTATATCTGATCTCTCAAGCAGTAACTTTGACTGTACTGCGACCCATCTGGGGCAGCTATTGGCCGGATTCGATCTTCATAAGGCTGCTTATGTACACGTGGTTTAACCTGGTTTATATAGCGATTGTCGCCTTAATTATGATGATATTGCTGGTATTATCAAAACCGCTCTTGCAGCTCGCCCGGAGAGATTGGTCGCTGCTATCTTTCTTTGTGTATACCTTGACGATCCCGTATGTATTCATGAACAGTGATGAATATCAAGGGTTAGAGCCTTATCAACTGATCAGCATCTTAATTCTGATTGCCGGGGCGGTTTTCTTTATCATCTTGCCTTCCAGGTGGACCAGACTGCTGATGCTGCTGGCAGCCACTCTTCTGGCGCTCACCACAGTGAGCCTGGGCATTTACCAGATCTTTCCGGTTCAAGAGTTTGCAACGCCCATTTTATCTTTCCGAGTGTGGGAGGCACTCCAACCGGTCCTGGACTTGCCGGCGCTGCTCATCATCCTCTGCCTGCCTTTATTGGTTAACCGCCTGCCAGCTTCCTATGGTTACAAAAGTCCGGCCACCGCGGCATAGCTCATCCATAAAATTATTATTCCCAATCTTTAGAATTTGAACTTATTGGCATGGATCCTATCCTTGCGAGCCATCTCTAGCAACATCTCCAGCTCTGCTTCGGACAGGTTGATAATGTCCATTTTTCTGAGCATCTTTAGGGTTTCCTTCCACCCTAAAGATCGTTAGGTTAATGCCGGTCCATCTTATTCAGGTTGATTGGTTATTAGAAAAAAATACAGTCTTTTTCTGAATCGGGATATCAGTGGACGAAGTGGATGAGTTTACCGCATTTAGAACCTCCGGCAGGAGATGGACGCAAAGGTATATGCCCAGGTTCATTAACCACCAGGATGTCCACCGATCCTGCATGTGCATGATGGCATTCCTCAAACTCCCGCCATCGATCCTTTATCTTTACCTCCGCTCGACCTTCATGCAGGGTGGAATATCATCTTTCCGTACCAAGCAGTCTTAGAATCACCCACTCCGGGAAACCCTCCGAATATCTAATCTTGTACTTCATTTAAGTTAGCTTTGACCATCGCGATCCCGTCTTCGATGCCTGGCTAATTTCGGTAAGACTTCTATCCCCTCGAGAAGCGTTCCATCCCAGGTCCTTTCACTTTAATCCCCCCTTTCCCTATTGCATTCGCCCCCCGAAATTGCTACAATCCATTTTATAATCCCATCTTGCTGGCGCGGGCCAGGGGTACCGCGCCGGTAGCGATCGGGCAAGGTCGACCGGAGGGGCGTACGCTGTCGTTTGGCAGGAAGGATTCCTATGAAAGCAAGCGGCTTATTTACCGGGTTCTCAATGTTCTTGATGGCGGTCATCAGCGTGGCCACGCCCATATCCATCCAGGCGCAGACCGGGCAAAGCCTGGTGATTACCAGCCTGGCCGATTCCGGACCTGGCAGCCTGCGAGAGGCGCTGGAGCGGGCCACTCCTGGAGATACCATCACCTTCGACCCGGCGGTTTTTCCAGCCAGCCAGCCGGTCCGGATCATCCTGACGAGTGGACCGCTGCCATCCATTTCAGGGGGAGACCTTACCATTGACGCCAGGGATGCCGGCGTCATTCTTGATGGAAGCGGATTATCCGGGGGCAATGGCCTGCTGATCGAATCGAACGGCAACCTGATCAAGGGCCTGCAGATTCTCAATTTCCCCGAAACCGGTATCATTATATCCGAAGCCGCCGACAACACCATCGGCGGGACCAACCCCACTCCCGACCAGGCTTGCACTGGTGATTGCAACCTGATCAGTGGAAATAACCTTGGCATCAGCATTTCCGGCCAGGGATCTTCTAATAACGTAGTTAGCGGCAACTACATCGGACCGGACGCAGCCGGGGAGACCGGCATGGGAGGACAAACCCATGGAATTGATATCACCAACGGCGCACACGACAACTTAATAGGCGGCGAAATTGAAGGCCAGGGCAATCTGGTCAGCGGTAACACCTATTCGGGCGTTTCCATCATTGACAATGGCACGATAAACAATACAGTTCAGGGCAACCGGATTGGGCTTTATCTAGAAAAAGCGCGCCAGGCATTCCCCACCGACGTGGCTATCTCACCTGGCTACGCTAACGACTGCAGCCTGTATGTGTCAACCCATTCCAGCGGGATCCACAAATCCAGCGATTGCGGGGAAACCTGGGTCGAAGCCAATAACGGCTTGATCGAAAGCGCCTTCCGGCAGGTAGAAATCCCCCCGGACGCCACCGATGGGAATACCCTCTACGCCCTGTCATCTGAAGGCCACCTGTTCATGTCCGCCGACGGCGCCTCCAACTGGAGCCTGGTCAGCACCGCCCTGGAAGGGATTGATTTTCGCAACCTGGTCCTATCGGCCACCTTCAACCGCGATCGAACCATGTACCTCTCGTCCGAGTCAAGGAGTGAAGAAATGGGAGGAGGACCGGGCGTTTATAAATCCAGCGATGGAGGCCTCACCTGGAACCGGATAGTCAAGGGTATGCGCGACCAGCCGGTGTTAAAAGTGGTGGTGACGCCCGATCCAGCCGCCAAAGACCTGCTGCTGGCATTGGCCGATAGCGGCATAGAGAAGTCCATAGACGCCGGGGCCAATTGGACTGCGCTCCCCAGTCCAGACCCCAACCTGGTGGACCTGGCGCTGTCGCCCGCTTACGCCCGCGATCAGACCATCTTCGCCTCCAGCCAAGCCGGCCGCATCTACATCTCCAGCGATGGCGGGAGCACCTGGAGCGGGGTGGAGGCCGCCGGCCGCGATCCACGTTCTTTGGCCCTATCACCAGACTTCGCAGTTGACAGGACCGTATGCTATTTCCTGATGGAATGGGGAGAGCGCATCTATTGCTCTCACGATGGCGGTAGCACCTGGGCCGAGAAGGATCCCTACCTGGTGGGTCACTTAGAATACCAAGAAACCCGCATCGCCTTCTCTCCCAGCTATTCCTCTGATGGGACCATCTACATCATCAGCATCGCCGGCCTATCCAGTTCCACAGATGGGGGGGCCAGCTGGAAAATGCTCAGGGGGCTGCGGAACCTGGGGAATGTAACCGGCATCTCTATCCAGGAGGGAGCCAGCCACAACACCATCGGGCCGGGCAATATCATAAGCAACAATCACAACGGTGTCGCTATTATGGGGGCTGACTCCAAGGATAACGCGGTCATCGGCAACCTGGTGGGCCTTGACCCGAGCGGCACCTTCGTCCAGGCCAACAGCTGTGAGGGCGTCAGCGTTTATGGCGGAAACCACAATTCGATCGGGGACGGCACGGAGGCAGGGCGCAATATCATCAGCGGAAACCGGTGCGCTGGTGTGTGGCTAGGGTTCCCCGAGACCACCGCTAATACCGTCACCGGCAATTACATCGGTACCGACCTCAAGGGCACCGCAGCCCTGAGCAATGGCGGCGAGGGCGCGGTGGTGATCAATCAAGACGCCCAAGATAATCTAATCGGGGGAGACACAGCTGGCCAGGGCAACCTCATCAGCGGCAACGAACGGGATGGCATTTCCATATCCGGCAGCGGTACGAAAAACAATGCGGTGAGCGGCAATTATATTGGCACGGATGCCGGCGGCACAAAACCCTTGGGCAACCGGGGAAATGGCGTGTCGATCTTCTCGGGCGCTGGCTCGAATGCTATCGGGCCTGGCAACCTCATCGCCTTCAATGCTAACGGGGTCAGGGTTATGGGCGAGGGCGCAACCGGCAACCTGATCACCCAGAACAGCATCTACGATAACCTGGAATTGGGCATCCAGATTACGAGTGGCGGCAACCTCGAATTGCCCGCACCGGCCATCACCTTCCTGAGCACCCGGCTCATCAGGGGCACCGCTCCGCCGGATACTCGCGTAGAAATCTTTTTCGATAAGCAAGATGAGGGCAGCACCTTTGAGGGTAGCACCATCACGGACCTGGGGGGGGACTTCGTCTATCGCCTGCCGGCAGGCAGATTCCCCGACCTCAACCTGACTGCTACGGCTACGGATCCACAGGGCAACACCTCTAACTTCTCAACCCCCGCCTCTCCACCGGCCCCGGTGGTAACCAGGGAACTGCCGGGCATACTGGCGCCTACCCAAGTCTCGGTTGAACCCGCGGTACTGGGTACCAACCTGGGATTAGCCATATTCTCGGTGCTGTTCTTTGGTTTCACCTCCACGGTCTTCAATGAGATCCTGGAGGATTATCGGGATGAATTGGTGACCGCTTTTAACAGGTTGATTCCCCGCCGGCTGGCGGCAGCCCTCCATAGAGCCGACTTATCCCTTGGGAGCCTGACCGAGAAGGGCCGAGGCAGGCTCATACTCATCTGGATGATTGTGCTGTTGATGACCGCCATCATCGAGTCGTTCTTAGACCCCGAAATGCAGGCTTTCGGCTCCGAGCGGTTAGGAGTGGTGGTCACGCTCTTCATCGCAGGGGTATTGGTGAGCTCCCTGGAAGTGAGTTCGGATTTGTACGCCCACCGGCGCTGGGTCCCTAAATTGAAGGCCGAGTCCAAGGTCCAATGGATCGGCATATTTATCGCGGTTGGATGTGTGATTTTATCCCGCTCCTTGGGTTTCAAACCCGGCTACCTGTACGGAATAGTGGGCGCCATCTATCTCATCCCCAAACTCACCGATACCGTTCATTCCGGCAAGCGAGCTGCATTTGTCCTGATAACCATTTTCCTGGGAGGTCTGACCTTCTGGATCGCTACCGTCTTCTTGCCAGAATCTCTGGTCGAGTTAGAAGCCATCTTCTTGACCATCTTCCTGATCAGCCTACAAGGGGTGTTCTTCGGACTATTCCCTCTTGCTGTCACCGATGGAGGCGATATCATAAGCTGGCGAAGAGGCGTGTGGGTGGTATTTTTCTCGATCGTGTTCTTCTGTTTCTACCACTTCCAGCTCAACCCCAACGCTTCCGAAGTGCAGGCCTTACAGCAAAACGGCGTCCAGACCCTGCTGATCCTGATTGGCGTCTTCGGGCTGGCCACTTTCACTTTATGGTTGCTCTTGCCCTTTCGTCTACGGCGTAAGATA
>Ga0315552_1002785_pt1 | contig 10204 bp, 10 predicted proteins | sample SalMarSW160170MG_2_FD_203102 | JGI IMG/M metagenome (GOLD analysis project Ga0315552, IMG submission 203102) | Salt marsh sediment microbial communities from the Plum Island Ecosystem LTER, Massachusetts, United States - Salt Marsh Sediment SW1601-70 ...
GCCGAAGCCAGCGATGGTGAAGACCCGGTCAATGGGGAGGCGCGGCCGGCCCAGGTCGAGCCGGGGGGCCGTGGCCGCCAGCAGGCGATCTAGTTCCATCACCAGGGTCTCTAGCCCCTGACCCGTCCTGGCCGAGACGGGCACGATCTCAGCCCCCTCCAGGCAGGTGCTATCCAGCAGTTCGGCCACGTCTATCTCCACCAGCTCTAGCCACTCCGGATCGTCTATCAGGTCGGTCTTGGTCAGGGCCACGATGCCGGTCTTGACCTGGAGCAGGTCGAGGATAGCCAGGTGCTCTCGGGTCTGGGGCATCACCCCCTCGTCGGCGGCCACCACCAGCAGGGCGGCGTCAATGCCCCCCACACCGGCCAGCATGTTCCTGACGAAGTCCTCGTGGCCCGGCACGTCCACGATGCTGACCGTCTGGCCGCTGGGCAGGGTCAGCCAGGCGAAGCCCAGATCAATGGTCATTCCCCGTTCCTTCTCCTCCTTGAGACGGTCGGGGTCAATGCCCGTCAGGGCTTCCACCAGCAGCGATTTGCCGTGATCCACGTGTCCTGCCGTACCGATGACGCGCATCTACTCATCCTTCAAGTCCCATTGCCCGATGTGGAGACAAAAGTGGCGGGAGTGGATGGGAGTCGAACCCACATAGCAACGCTCTCACGCCGCCGCAACGGTTTTGAAGACCGCGGAGCCCACCGGAGCTCAACCACTCCCGCGTTCCATCTCAGAGACGGCTTGCCGCCAAGATGGCCCACGTATACCTTACCAGACCAGCCGCAATTTGTCTTTCCACTCCTCCGGCAGCAACCCACCGATGGCTAACCAGTAGCGGGAGTTAGAGAAGATTACTCCCAAGGCTATCAGCAATATAGGGATATCCAAGAATTTAGTCTGTGTAGCAAAGGTATCCATTACAGCACCAAAGCAACCGCAGTAGATGATTCGATGCTGTACATATTCCACTATCATCTTTGCACCGAAAAAGACCACACTCATCGCCGCAATGCCGTAAGCCGAAAGCCTAGTTAATACGCCGAAGAGTATCCCAAGTGCACAAGCTAACTCAATGAAGGGGAGTATGTATCCCGCTGGACGAGCCAGCCAAAGTGGCACAAGTTGAAAGTTGTAAATTGCGGCCACTGAGTAATCTTCAAGGTTGACCAGCTTGCCATAAGCAGAAATCAGAAACATCCCTGCCAGTATCAAGCGAAAAGCCAGCATTACCCAGTGATTGTCTATAAACCTCTGTAATACAGTCATTGATACCTCCTTAACTATTTCTTTAACGGGACGGCTGCCATTCAGTTGCCGCCTTTAAAATCTCCGGAAAGGCCTTATCAACCTTATTGCATACCTCCTCTTCACTTAGCCCTCCTATGGGGTGTGGTATTACCACATAAGCCATATCATCTTTACCCAAACCTTGGCCCTCCATAGTGTTTATGGCCAAATCAATATAGGAAGTAGTAGCAATAAAAACTGTAGGAATGCCCTTCTTCTCCACATTCAACTGGTCCACGACCAGCCATGTACTACAGTGCCCTCAGTCGGCTTGCGAACCGATGACCAGGTCAGCTTTGAGCTCGGCCACTTCTTCTGCAAAATGCTCACTCCTCTCCATGCCTAAGGAGATAACATTTTCTTTGCCTGAAATCATGGCACTGTCAGGGTCTACCTCCCACAGCTTGATTACCTTTTCTACCCCTTCCTGAATAAGAAGCTCTCCTAAATGGTTGAGAACAATGTCACCATTGGGCTTCCCATTCCAGCGCAAAACCACAGTCTTCCCCTCCAGGCTAGACGGGTGGGGGTTCATCTCCACTGGGCCTATTAAGCCCTCAAATGGACCCGCTAGATAACTCACATCCTTCTTGTCTGAAGTCGTCCCTGGGCTACTACAACCCGCCAATACGACTACCAAGACTAGCCATAGTAGTGCCAAAATCTTACTTTTCATTTATCTATTCCTCCATAGGATAGCCTGCCTCCATCCACCCCCTGATGGACGGATCGGCCAGGACCTTGACATTCTTGAAGCCCATCCTGATAAGTTGCAGCGCCACATCGGCGCTGTCTGCTTCCCCAGGGCCACAATCACAGTAGGTGATGATCAGCTTGTCTTGGGGCAACTGCTGGGCGTCTGTCGGTGTTATTTCCATAGCCCAAGGGAGGGAGATGGCCCCAGGGATATGCCCCTGCTCATAGACACTCCTGGGCTGACAATCCACTACCACTACGTCGGCCCCGCTGTCCATCAACTCCTTCAGTTCTTCCATGCTGATACGCGACACTTCCTCAGGTGTGGTAGGGAGGGGCTCGGTGATGGTAGGGGTAGGCAGCGGCACCGTCATTAGAGTGGGAGTGGGCAGCGGCGCGGTCGTTGGTGTAGCCGTTGGTAGAGGCACAGGGGTCGGTGTAGCCCCCAGCACCGTCGGCGTAAAGGTTGGCACTGGCGACGGTGTGGGGCTCGGCGTAGCCGTCGGCGCACACCCGGCGACGACAATCGCCAAGAGCACCCCCGCCAGCAACCAATTCATTCCCCTTCTCATGTCTATCCTCCTTTGGATTTTTGCTGGTTTACCCGCGAATAACTTTCTGATTCGCTCTTTCACGGCTTCCTCCTCCTTAATTAGTTTGTTATTGATCTCCACTTTTGCTCGCCTCTGCAATCACTTTGCCTTTCCCATCACCCCCTTCCCGTTAAAGGGACTTCTCAGCAGAACATGGCTCCCACCAGGCCCTCGATACGCTTGACCACCCGCTGCTCCAACCTGCTAACTCTGCAAGGGATTTGCCCCCCCTCGGGCAAAGTGGTGTGTGAGCAATCGCTGAGTTTCTGCTCAGTCTAACAAGCAGGTGGCGCTTATCCCCGCAAAAACCGCCGCGCGATAATCGCCCAGATGGGCAAACAGGCCAGGACAAGCCAATTGGCAATTGACCGATACTCGGTGGTTTGTCCAGCAGTCTCTTGGACAGGCACCGAATCGAGATTCTCCTCAATGAACTGAATCAATCCCCGTTGGTCATTTTCGCCAAAGTATCTGCCGCCGGTCCGAGCGGCGATTTCTCTCAAGCCTTCTTCTTTCAAATAGAAACTCAGGTCAGCATCGTGCAGTCTGGCATACTCGCCGGAAAAAGCTCCTTCTGAATTGAAGATGGGAATCTTCGCTCCTTCCGGCTCTCCAACTCCAACGGTGATTACCTTGATGCCTTCCAGGTTTGCTTCGGTGATTCCTTGCTCGATGAGACTCCTCTCGGTGCCCTGCATCCCCCGGGACACGCCGACGAAAGCTTCGCCGTCGCTGAAAAGCACAATCAATTTGACCTTTTCATCTTTGGAGAACTTGGCCGCCACATCCACAATAGGTCGCCCAAAGCCGGATCCGGAACCGGGAGTGGAATTGATGTCCAAAACCTTGTCAATGCTCGCCCTGAGATACGGATAATCCTCCTTGCCGACAAAGGGCACGTGAGACCTCGCCATATTCGTGAAACCATAGAGGGCGATTCTAACACCACCGAGTTCTTGCATGTGGTTAACGATCCCGTCGAGAAGGGGCTTAACTCTCTCCAAGCTGTTTGGAGAATTAAGGTCCTTTCGCGCAGCCATGCTTGCACTGACATCTACGAGTAAGGCGATCTCACCGCTCTTGCCCGGAACTGGAACGATAGAAAAGGGGAGTTTGGGAGAGGCGAGTGCGCCGGCAAGCAATGCGATCAAGATACCGGTGGCAACGTGCTTTTCGACCTGTCTCTCTTTCAGGCGGCCAAGGTCTGCCCGGAACAGTTGGGCAATGTCCTTTTTCGCCCTCCATCCCCAGACGCCCAATCCGAGAAGGAACAGCGCGGAAACTGGAATCAGCCAGAGGACATCAGGATTCTCAAAGTTCATACCTAGTATCCCTTGTCGACTTCCCCCGGAGAGTATTTTGGTCCGAGGAGCACTCCTTCACCCTGCTCTGTTTCGAGGAGTTCTAAATTGAATTTGGCATCTTCGAGGGTCGGATCGATCCGGACTGCTTCTGCCAGTTTCTGGATTGCTTTCTTGAGCTCCTGTTGAGCAACGAGTAGATTCTCGTCGCTCTCGACGCCCTTGGCTCCTTGGACTGCATACACCTCTCGGATGCGTCGGATGTCATCAAAAGCGAGCTTGCCGGTAATCGTCCCCATGTTATATAGTGCCAATGCCTTGACCTTTTCCTCGTTGGTTTGTACAAGTGCTTTCTCGAAATGGGCCGCTGCTTTTTCAGTTGTATTGACTCCCCGGAGTGTTGGAAATTCGTTGTAGGTGGAGACTCCAAGGTTGTACTCGTCAATGTCAGCCCTCTTCGCCCAATCCGGCCGAGCGCCTAGATATATTCCTGAGCCGATACTCACTGCAGCCAGAATGAGCAAGACAATGTTCAACCACGCCCTTTTGATGAAGGGTGCTTGCCTCGGTGGAATCTTCTTGGCTCCTTTTTTCTCATTGTCCATTGCTGTCCACCTCGCTAGGGTATTCTCCTGAAACACGTTTCGGAGAGAACCAGACACAGAGTCACCAGCCCCAAAATGGGTGGGACCAGGTAGGAAATCAGACTGGTTCTCGACAAGACCGCTTCCTCTTTTATTGGAGAACTTGCCATAGAGGCAATCTCACGGCGTATCCGAGAAATGCCATACCTATCGTCCATCTCGACGATGTCAAGACCTTGCAACTGAATCGGGATAGGCCGCGGTTCTTCGCCAATGTTTGCCAATCTCTCTTGAGACATGAAGATGATGTAAACCTTGACGCCGGCTTTCAAAATCTTTTCCAGTTCCTGGGTAGTCTCGGCAGTTGCGGAGGGACTTTCCTGCAGGTCGGAAATGAGGATGAGGGCTTTGTCCTTCGCTTTAATTTTATCGGAAAGGAATCGGCGCGCGAGTGCCAGTGCCGCTGCCGCCCTGGTTCCATAGGAGATCTCTTGTATCTCTTCCGTAACCTCCAGGGTGTCTTTCAAGAGTTCTTTTTTCGGCGCAAAGTACCGTGCGATATAGTTCTCGCTCGAGAAAAGCAAGAGACCAAAGTCTGCTTCCAGGTCTCCGTCAAGCACTTCGTTAAGGACTTCGCGCGCTTTTTCAAAACCAGCCAGGGCCTCTCCTCCTCTACCGACGTACCACATGCTGCCGGAAATATCAACGACTGCCAGCGCCGGCTTGCCGTAGATGGGAACGGTCCGTTTGGTGAGAACCTGCGGATCGGCTAGCGTGGCAGCAATGAGAACTGTGGTCACGGCGATCAGAACCGGCAATATCCAGACGACCTTGCTCTTGAACTCGACCTTTTTCTTCCAAAAAGTCAGATTAAGCGTCAGTCCTCTTCTCTTCCAAAGAGGCGGGAAAAAGACGAACAGCAATGCCAGCGCGCTGGCTATCCAAAACGAGAGAGGGGAGGCAAATTCCCATCCGGCCCAGTACTTGCCTAGCGCCTCCATGCTTGTACTTCTCCCTCTCCGCAGTAGAAGCGGAGGATTTTCTCAAGCTGCACTAGAGTTTCTTGGGCTTGTTTCTGCTCGATGGTTGGATTCCCATCAGCGCTTTGACATTTGTCAAAAAGCGAGATTACTTCTGCCTTGATGCCGGGAGCAACTCGATCCAGATTCGGCTCATCTAGCCAGCCAACGTTTTCCTTTCGAACCAGGATTACCCGGAGGATGTGTTCCATCTGGTAGAGTAAGCGCTTGGGTTCAGCGCCTTGAGCAACACTTGCATTCAGAGAGCGATAGGCTTCGGAAAGGACATCCACGCCTTCCGCTTTTCTCCTTTGCCTGGTTGCCTCCCTCCATTGCGGAATTGTTCTCCATGCCAAGTCCACTAACGCCAGGATAGCCAGAAAGCCACCCAGCGCAGCCAGTACCCAGGGGAGGTTATCCCGGCTCGTGTCTTCAATACTGGCTTGGATTGGCTTGAGATCGAGACCGCTGGCGTCAGAGGGTAACCTCGAAGCGACAAAGACCGGATCGGGGGTTATTGCTTTCTCTTCATACGCGCCTGACTCTTTCGACTTGTACCGGACTAGGATTGTAGGGAACTGGTAGAGATTGTTGACCTTGCCGTCAATGAGCTGGATCTGATAATCCTTTGCGTATACCCGCGTTCTCGAATTGAGATCGAACTCTCGTTCGGTTGTACTTCTGATCTCAAAGGGCTTGAAATTCACGCTCTTGTCGAGACTGGTTTTGTCAATTTCGGAAACGAGTTCGAGGTTGTACTGTACCTCCACCGAATAGGGAAAGGCATCCCCTTTGCGGACGCCAAAACCATCGACTTTGGTTTGCACTACGATGGCTTTGCCCTCAGCAATGCCCTTGTCTTTTTCGAAGGTCACTTGGTGCAGAGAGAGAAAAGAGGGAATCACTAAGACGCCAGCCACGACGATGGCAGCCAAAGCGACAAGGATCAAGACGAGTCTTGTTTTCATGTTATGAAGTCTCCCTTCTTGCTTTATCTATCTCTGAATCCTTCGCCTGGCCTCGAAGAAACTTGACAGTGCTTCGTAGCAATGCTCTATTGCCGGCGATTCCAAGACCACATGGTCAACTCCCACCCGACGGAAATTGCGCTCGAGATGCGCCAGGTGTCTGGCAGAGATCTGCCGAATCTCCTGCAACTTCCGAGGAGTCAAGTAGATGTCCGCGTTCCCGCCTCCTTCGTCGTCACCAACGGTGATGATCGCCGACCGGGATAACGCGGCGCATGTTTCCAAAGGATCTCGGATAACCACTGGCACGAAATCGAATTTCTTCGCCGCGGGCTTGATCAGATCGGAAAAGTCGTCTTCAAAGGCAGCATCTTGGAAATCGGAAATGAAGAATACGAGACTCTGCAGAAATGCTCTCTCCATCAAGAACGCCAGCGCATTCGGAATGTCTGCCGGCGCGGGGTTCACGTATTCCTGATCCAGGACCCAGTCCACAATCTCCGCGCAGTAACTGTCTCCCGGTCTCGCCGGAAAGAATTTCTTAATCTCCTTATCAAACGCGCACAGTCCAACCGGGCTGTAGGCACTCCACGCGGAAAAGACGAGCAAGCCGATGGCATTGTCTCTGATCTCCCGCTTGGCAGGGAAGAATGCCTCCTCTGAATTCTGCATCGAACCAGAAAGGTCCGCCCAGACGAACACTTGCATCTGCCGTCCGACAACCCGCTGGATGACCTCTTCCTCGCCAGACTGGGCTAAGGTGTGCAGGTCCAGGTCTCGCAGGTCATCTCCTGGCTCGAACGGCTTGATCGCCGCGAACTCAATTCCATCTCCCGTGTAGATGCTTTCCCATTCCCCGGGGAAGATGTTTTTCAGTTTCAAGCGAGAGTAGAGTTGGATCCTGCTTCTTCTAAATGGCTCAGAGCCCCCTCGCCCCATCCTCTACCACCTTTTCAATTGCCTTGGAAATAAGCTCCTTGGTCTTTTCCACCCTCCCCGAGTTCCTGTGGGCGTATTGGAATCCGATTCTGTGGTTCAGGATATGGAAAGCGAGGACGGCGACGTCGGAGAACGTAACGTGGGCTCTTCCCTTGAGAAAGGCCCTGGTTTTGGCTCCTCTCTCCAGGAAGAGGTGCCCGCGTTCCCCCTCTGGCAGAAGATAAAAGTCCTCCGGGGCAACGATCCCTCCCTCTGGTCTAAGAGCCCGGACAATCCGAATAATATCCCTTCTTATCTCTGGATCCACTCGGATATTTTTTCGAATGAATTCTCGAATTTCCAGAACTTCAGTCTTGGTTATGACCTGCTTAATCTCTGGATCCTTTTCTTGGTGGGTTTCAGCGATCAAGAGTTCTTCTTCTTCAGAAAGGAATTCTGTGTAAATCTTCATCATAAAGCGATCGAGTTGGGCAGCCCCCAGCATAAAAGTCCCTTCAATATCAATAGGGTTCTCAGTCGCCATGACAAAAAACGGCTCTTCGAGGGGGTAGGTCGTTTCGCCTATGGTAATCTGCTTTTCTCCCATGGCCTCAAGGAGAGCCGCGCGGGTCTTTTCATGCGCCCGGTTGATCTCATCGGCGAGGACAAGATTAGCGAAAAGGGGACCGGGATGGAACTCTAGACTCCTATCTTCGCGCTGTTCGACAATCCTCATCAAATCCAACGGCCTTAAATCAGGGGTGAATTGAATCCGGTTGAACTTTGCCCCGGAGATGGTCCGAGTGAAGGTCTCTAAAGTGGCCGTCTTTCCTTTGCCGACTTTCCCCTCGACCAGCAAATGGGGACCTAATTTTCTTTCGCTGTGCGAGTAGAAGCAAATGAAGAGAGATTCAATAAAATCGTCCAGTCCGATAATCCGCTTTCGAATCTCTTGCTTCTGCTGTTCGATCTTTTCTCGATATTCGTCAAAGCCCTTGGCAATCTCCCTCATCTTCTTCATGCTCCTGGTAAGAGTTGCAGTGATGTTCTCAGGTTCATTGGGACACGATCCTCCTTGGACATTGGCTGCTATTTCTTGGCCGCGGCGATGAGTTGCTCCCAGTTGGGGGGGAGTTTGATCTCTTTGCTGATAGCTTTGGAGCCGCCCCACCCAGGAATGAGCATGCTCTTCTCCCCAGGTCCGCCCGAGACAAGGATGATAAAGTCATCAACAGAAGGTACGGGGATCATTGCGTTCGGATCTGTAGTTTGAAGAATCCAAGCGGGTGCTCCTCCGGCTTTATTCGTATCTATGAATCGTTCCTTGTACCTGGAGAAGGGAACGCAAGCGTTTTCGTAGATGAATTCCCGGATTCTTGCCTTCGTCCAGCCGTCCCGCGCTAGCATAGCCGCTGTGTCCTGAGCGATGATCAATACCATCACGGATCTGTGGGTCCGGTCTGATCCGACCAGATAGTCAGCCACGAACTTTAGATACTGCTCCGAGTTCAAGCCACTCCCCACGAGATTCCGGGTACCCTCTGCGCCCACTACGGTGACGACATTGGCTTCTTTAGCATATCCCCGCTCGACATGCAGAGGCTGCCAAGGATTCTTGTCCTCGTTTTCGGCCAGCATCATGGTGAAATCTCCCGGTGTTCCGAGACAAGACATATCGCTCAATCCCGGCCAGCTTCCTCCGATATTGTTGACGATCAGGTGAAGAGCCCTGCCAATCGTGGCATTGGCTGTCCAGCCGCGACCAAGCGCGTTGGTCCCAGAATTGATGTCCAACTGCTTGGCGATGGGTCCATTGATGATGAGCATCGGGGTGTCTGGATTCGTGGTCGCGGAAAGCCCGTAGAGGCCAAAATCAGGCTCCGCAATGGCCTGTACAGCCGCGATCAGGACCGGCATATACTCGGGGCGGCAGCCCGCCATGACCGCGTTGACGGCGATCTTTTCCACGGTCGCCTGTCCCTTCATCAGTTCGATGGTGCCGACCACCTGATCCGGCGGGAGATCCGTCCCCTTCAGCATCTCCTGGACGCGCTCCTTGGTCGGCGGCACGATCGGCAAACCGTCCGTCCAGCCTCGTTTGTAGAACAAGTCGTTGATCTCGGAAAAGGCCTCCCGCGTGATCGAGACCTTTTCTATCTTGACCTTGGGAAACTGCGCGGCTAACGGAGGCCTCGTCTTTTGGGTCTCGGTCATTGTCTTTTTGAGCAGTTCGTCCACATAGACCCCATCTTGTCGGATACCTGCCGGGTTGTATACCTCGATCGTTTGAGAGGAACCAGTGCAGGCAGAGAGAATCACTGTAGCTAATGAGACGACCACAACTGTGAACAGCAACTTCTTGGTCATTTGCTTGATTCTCCTGTGGTCTTGGACACCAGTTCTTGCCACCGTGCCGGCAGTTTGATCTCCTTGGTTATCCGCAAAGGACTGCCCCAGGTAGGAAAGTAAACGTGCTGGGGAATAGAGAGGTCGCCGCCAGCGACAAGGACGGTGATATCCTCTGGGGATCGGACGGCAGGAATTGCTCCCTCTTTTTCGAATTCTCCCACCCATTCCGGCGCGCCTGATTTTGCGAACCCCCACGATTTCTCAAGCTGACTGATGGGGATGCGTCCGTTTTCGTAGAGATAGCGCTTGACGTCTTCTTTGGTCCAACCCTTTGCGGCTAGGTCTTGAGCCACATAGGGCGCCACGATCACAGCGACCTTGCCGCCGCGCCTGACGCTAAAGGCGGAACTCAAAGAACCCATCACACTCGCCAATTCCTCCAATCCCCCCGTGACGTTGACAATACTTTCGGCGCGCATCACGGTGACG
>Ga0315552_1002796_pt1 | contig 10181 bp, 9 predicted proteins | sample SalMarSW160170MG_2_FD_203102 | JGI IMG/M metagenome (GOLD analysis project Ga0315552, IMG submission 203102) | Salt marsh sediment microbial communities from the Plum Island Ecosystem LTER, Massachusetts, United States - Salt Marsh Sediment SW1601-70 ...
GGATGTGGTCATGCCCGGAAAGGACGGGTTTGCAGTTTGCAAAGAACTTAAGGAGAATCCCCATTACCACTTTTTCTCTAAGATTCCGGTGTTGCTGCTAACCGTATTCCCCCGTGGCATAGGAAAGACGAATACTCCGCTTTCAGCAGGAGTAACCACGGAAGCTGAGGGGTATGTTCAGAAGCCGGTGAACCCTGAGGAACTGCTAAAACAGGCGGAGGAATTGCTGAAGAAATATGGTTAGGCATGCAGTGGGAACTCGCCAATAAAGTTTCCTCAGGGTAGATGCCCATCTCTTGACCGATAACTAGCGAGCCAGCTACGTATCTATGTAACGAGTAACAGTTTTTGGAAAGAGTACTCGCGGTTTTGGTAGATACCACAATAATTGTGGACGTTGGGAAGAAGCACACGTCTTTACCCACGGGCAAAGCCCGTGGAATTCCGCCTGTGGGTTATTAAAGGAGGGGACTGATGAATAAAAGTATGACGAGTCTGGTAGCAAAATTACTTGTGCTTGTAGTAGTGACTTCACTGCTTGTTCTACCGGCGTGCATGGCCAACCCGCCCAGTCCACAGGAGGTAACTTCATATACCATCGCTGATACTACCGGTGATTGGGGGTACCCGTCTCCTTACACCCACTACCCCCGGGGTCCGGGATATATCCGGATGAGCTTTATCTTTGAAACCCTGCTTTGGAAGAACGATTCTGGCTTTGTTCCGGCATTGGCTAAGGAGTGGAAATATGATGAAGAGGAGAACGCCTACATATTTAAGCTGCGGAACGATGTTGCCTGGCATGATGGCAACAAGTTTACTGCCGATGATGCAGTTTTTACCTTTGACTACACCAGGGAGCACCCCTACCAGTGGGTTGACAGCAGTATTGTCAGCTCAGCCAAGGCAATTGATAAATACACGGTAAAGCTGTACCTCAGCCAACCTTATGCCCCTTTTCTGAATGATATAGCCGGCACCCAGCCTATTCTGCCGAAGCATATCTGGCAGAATGTTACTGAGCCTGAAAAGTTTACCGCTCCGCAAGCGGTAATCGGTACTGGACCCTACATGCTGGCAGACTACAGTAGGGAGCATGGCACCTACCTCTACCAAGCCTACACTGATTACTACCTTGGTAAGCCAATTGTGGATGAGATTAAGCTCGTAAAAATAAGCGCTGAGATGATTCCGGCAGCACTGAAGGGAGGTTCAGTGAATGCCGGCTCTGTTCCTCCAGAGGTCGTCTCCGAGATGAAAGAGAAGGGACTTACCGTAATCATGGCTCCCTACGCCTGGAATGCCAAGCTGATGATAAATCATAATAAGGCTCCCCTATCTTCAAAGGAGTTCCGGCAGGCTCTAGCTTACGCCATAGACCGTGAAGCCCTGGTGCAGATTACTGAGCGTGGTCATGCCATGGCCGGTAGCCCCGGTATGATACCACCCACCAGCGACTGGTATAACCCTGATACTCCACGGTACAAGTATAACCCGGTCAAGGCAAAACAGCTTTTGGAAGGGCTGGGATACAGGCTAAAGAATGGCTATTTTGCCAAAGATGGTCAACAGCTAAGGCTGGAGCTCATAGCTACCAGCAGGTTAGCCGGGTCTAGCTTCAAAGATGTGGGACAGCTCATTGCCCAGCAGCTAGAAAAGGTAGGCATAAAGGTGGACTTCAGGACCATGGAGGCAAAGACAGTTGATGCCAAGGTGGGCGCTTGGGATTTTGACTTGGCTATCTACGGGCACGGAGAACTTTACGAGCCATCCATTCTAAACAAGGTAATTCTGGGCGAGTGGTTCAATAGTGCACGCTACGAGTCAAACCAGAGGCTGAACCAGCTTCTCAAAGCCCAGTTAAGCGAGATGGATGCCAAAGAGAGGCGGGACTTGGTATTCCAGATTCAGGAGATTTATGCTGAGGAACTGCCGGCTCTGACTCTCTACTATCCCAACTGGTACTGGGCACACGATGGGAGCATAGATTTGTTCTATACCAAGGATGGTGTGGCTAGTGGCATACCTCTTCCTTTGAACCGGCTGGCTCTTGTGAAATAGCAAAGGTGAAAGGAGACGTATCACGGGCGTGGCGGCATCCAGAGCCTGTATCAGGATATGGGAGGAAAACCTGAACGACGTAAAGATAGCTGACTGGATACTCCAAGTAGAAAGAGGGTTCACTGAGGGGTTCTTCTCACCTGCTCCCGGCGAATGAATCTCATAGTGCCATTTAAGATAGAAAGGAAGATGCTCAGCAAGCGAAATCTAGTTACCTATACTATAGCCTTTTTACTTATCCTGGCACTCAATTTCTTGCTGCCAAGAATGATGCCTGGAGACCCACTTACGGCTATCTATGGTGACGAGGCATTAATTGCCATGACGCCTGAGTTTAAGGCTCACCTTATAGAGCGCTTTGCTCTTGACCAGCCGCTGTGGAACCAGTTTGGCGCTTACCTTCTGGCTCTATTTCAGGGTGAGCTTGGCTACTCTTACTACTACAGTGCCCCGGTGTCAGCAGTAATCTTGGGACGGTTGCCGTGGACATTGCTCCTGGTAGGCACTTCGCTCTTGCTTTCCACTCTGTTGGGGATAGTGCTGGGAATAGAATCGGGATGGCGGCGTGGCTCCAAGACCGACCGTGCCTTACTCACCGGCCTGATGAGTCTGAATGGCTTCCCTGATTTCTTTCTGGGGATGGTGCTGCTTATAATTTTCGGGGTCACGCTGCACGTATTCCCTCTGGCAGGGGCATTAACCCCTTATGCCGGTCTGTCGGGGCTACCGTTAGTACTGGATGTGCTCAGGCATCTATTCCTGCCAGTGGCTGCCCTGACTCTGACCTATCTAGCCGGCACTTATCTGTTGACTCGCAATACTATGATTACCGTTCTCAGAGAGCCTTACATGCTTACCGCTAGGGCTAAGGGCTTAACGCAGCGAGTGCTCAAATACCGCCATGCTGGTAGAAATTCAATGCTACCAGTGGTTACCAGGACTGGCATCCGGGTGGGTAGAGTGGTTACTGGCGCTCTCTTTACCGAGCTGGTCTTTGCCTACCCAGGAGTCGGATGCCTGACCTATGAGGCTCTGCTCACTCGTGATTACCCGGTTATTCAAGGGGTATTTCTCATAGTGGCTATCTTTGTATTGCTGGCTAACTTCGTGGTTGACCTCTTCTATCCCAGACTTGACCCGAGGGTGAACAGTGCATATTGACTTGAAGAGAGAGATCAAGGAAAGCAGTGCTGGCAAAACTGGACTAGTTATATTGCTGATAATGGTATCAATAGCTACACTGGCACCGCTAATAGCCCCCTATGACCCCTGCCAGCAATCAATCTCATCTCTGCTTTCCCCCTCGTTGAGCCACTGGTTGGGGACCAACCAGGTCGGGCAGGATATCTGGAGCCGACTAGTCTTCGGCGCCAGAACCTCCCTGTTGGTTGGATTTGGTGTTGGCATTGTCTCCACCTTACTGGCTACTATATTCGGAGTATCGGCAGCTCTAGTTGGCGGTCTTTATGACAAGGTAGTAATGCGGGTGGTTGATGCCTTCATTGTTATTCCCATGGTGATTGTCGTCATTCTGGTGGCAGCTTACCTTAAGCCGAGCATCTTGATACTTATGCTCCTTCTGTCACTCCTGGGCTGGCAGGGAGGAGCCAGAATTCTGCGGGCACAAGCACTCTCCTTAAGAGAAAAGGGACATATCGCCGCAGCCAGATCTTTTGGGGCTCATCGCTTCTACATTGCCCGGCGACATATAGTTCCTGACCTGGGACCCATCTTGGTGGTCGATTTCATCTACAGCATACGAAGGGCTGTCTTTATGGAGGCAGGGCTGGCTTTCATGGGAATAACTGACCCCACTGTAGTCAGCTGGGGCATGATGATGCGCGATGCTTTAAGCTTCAGCTACCTCGATATCTGGCAGTGGTGGCTGATTCCCACCGGGGTAGCTTTGTCCTTGACGATAGTCGGTCTGACCTTTATTGGATACGCCGCCGAGCCGGTCATTGAACCCAGGTTGAGAGGTGCCGAGGTTGCTTAAAATCGAAGGTTTAAGCGTCAGCTATGGTAAGAGCCTTGTTCTTAACGGAATAGACCTTGAATTAGGGGTTGGGGAGGCCCTAGCTGTCATCGGTGAGTCAGGTACGGGTAAGACCACCCTCGGCTTGAGCATCATGCGCTTGGTGGAAGGCACAGTTCAGGGCATCATTCGCTTCGATGGAAAAGACCTGCTAAAGCTAACTGATAAGGAGATGCGGCCGATAAGGTGGAGCCGGATCGCCATGGTCTTCCAGAGTGTGAACAACGTGCTTAACCCTGTCCATACCATTCTAAGTCAAGTCGCAGAACCTATAATAGAACACGGCTTAAGTAGCAGGAAGGAAGCCCAGAATAGGGCTATAGAGCTACTAAGTCACTTTGGCCTTCCGCAAAGTTGCTTTGCTGCCTACCCTCACCAGCTTAGCAGTGGCGAGCAGCAAAGAGGGCTCATCGCTATGGCGCTGGCCAACGACCCCGACCTGCTGATACTGGATGAACCGCTGTCGTCTCTGGATGCTATTAACCGAGCTGATGTAGGAAGACTGCTCAAGGAAAGCGCTACGGGTCACATTATGCTGGTGTTTACCCACGACCTTGCTACTGCCAGCAGACTGGCTGACAGAGTAGCTGTGCTTTATGGGGGCAAAATCGTGGAGCAAGGCCCTGCTCAGGACGTACTTTCCCGGCCAAGGCACCCTTATACCAGAGCCTTAATCCGAGCTTACCCTAATATGACAACAGTAAAGGACCTCCAAGGCATCAGGGGCAGAATGGATGGCGCCATTAGTGGCTGCCCATTTCATCCCCGCTGTACCCAGGCAATAGACATCTGCTCAAGAGAGGTGCCGCACTTGGTATCTAGCCAGGAACACCAAGTTGCCTGCCACCGTGGTGGTATCGTAACGCTACTATCAACCAGGAATCTGACCAAATCCTTTGGCTCGCTCAAAGCGGTTGATTCGGTAAGCCTGCACATTGAAGGGGGAGAAACACTGGCACTGGTAGGTGAGAGCAGCTCAGGAAAGACTACGCTGGCCAAGACAATTGTGGGGCTTTACCAGCTTAGTGAAGGTGCTGTATACTTGGAAGGTGCCAAAGTTGATAGCTGGCGAAAGGATTTCTATCAAAGTGTGCAAATAGTTTTCCAAAATCCCGGTGAATCGCTGAGCCACCGCTTATCAGTGCTGGAAGCGGTGGTAGAGCCACTCGATATTCAGGGGATAGGAACGAGGGAAGAGCGGGAGCATAAGGCAGTTCAAGTCTTGGGAGAGGTAGAATTGCCTCAGAGCAGGGAATTCCTAGGCAAGTATCCCCACCAGTTGAGCGGTGGCGAAGCACAGCGGGTAGCCATAGCTCGTGCCCTGGTATTGGAGCCAAAGTTGCTTATTGCCGATGAGCCCACCACCTTTCTGGACGCAAGCGTGCAGGCCAAAATCTTGAAGCTGCTACTTAATCTACAGGAGCAGCGAGGATTAAGTATGCTGTTCATTACCCACGACATTGCCCTGGCAAGGAAGGTTAGCGATAGAATGGCCATAATGATGGGTGGTAAGATAATCGAAGAAGGACCCTCAAGCCAAATTGTGGTGGCACCGAAGCAGAATTACACCAAGAGCTTACTGGATACAGCTTCGGCTCTGCGTATAGACGAGCCAGGTGCCGCTAGATTTTTGATCAGTAAGGAGAGATAGAAATGACAGCTGCTTTCCATCTAGGCCCGCTGACCATCCACCGGTACGGCATCATGCTTGCGATAGCCGTGATTACGGCGATATCGCTGGCTTTCAAAGAGTCTGGGAGACGAGGACAGTCCTCGGAGCATGTCACCAACATGGCTCTATTTGTTCTTCCCCTTGGCATCATTGGTGCCCGCCTTTATCAAGTTATTAATGGGGGTCTTTCGCAAGATGGCTGATGAAATCATTTAAGAGGAGTAGAAGCCAATGAAAATAGCTATCTCAGGTAAAGGGGGCGTGGGGAAGACCACACTGGCAGCACTCCTGGCTATGGCTTATGTGGAGAGCGGTCATAGGGTGATCGTAGCTGACGCCGACCCAGATGGTAACATGGCTTCAGCCTTGGGCATTCTGCCGGAATTAGCTGAGGGTATCACTCCAATAGTTGAAATGGGAGACCTAATCTATGAGCGCACCGGAGCCCAGCCAGGTACTATTGGCAGCTTCTTCCGCCTAAATCCAAAGGTTGATGATATCCCGGATCGCTTCTCTGTGGAGTGGGAGGGAGTCAGGCTTCTGGTTATGGGGACGATCAAAGGTCCGCTTGCAGGTTGTGTCTGCCCCGAGAGCGCCATGCTGAAAGCATTGTTCACCCATCTCATCCTTGGGCAGGACGAGGTTCTAATTCTGGACATGGATGCGGGAGTAGAACATCTGGGCCGGGGAACAGCTCAAGGGGTGGATGCTTTTATAATTGTGGTTGAACCGGGGCAGCGTAGTTTTCAGACCGCCCGAGCAGTTAGAAAATATGCCTCAGGTCTGGGGGTAAGCCATTGCTTCATAGTCGCTTCTAAGACGAACAATGAGTCAGCACGTCAATTTATCAAGGAGCACCTGCCCGATTACGAAATTCTAGGTTTCATGGATTTTGACGCTGACTTGCTCCATGCCGACGCTCAGGGTAGTAATGTTTACCATTCAGCACCCAGGAGTGCTATGGTGGCCCGGCAGATAAGAAGCAAGCTGGAAGAATTCTTTAAGAAACAGATAAGGGAAAAAGACAGGGAAGCCTGTAGTTAAGTTAATGCCACTGCTTTTGCACAAAGGATGCTGGCTGACTTGGCTGTCGGAAGGAGGAAAGGCCATTACCCACGGAAAGCTATTACGATGGATATGACCTTGAGCGAGCCTATGAGCTTGCTGCCGAGCAACTGACCAACATTAGCGATATCGAGCAACTATACCTTAGAAACGGCGCTAGATACCAGGCAAGAAGTTCCCAGAAAGAAATCATCATTGAATATCCAGCTATCCCTGAGATCAGAACAGTCCGACCACCTCGCCTTTTTCGTCCACGTCGATATCCATAAAAGCTGGGTGGGTGGCCAGGCCAGGCATGGTGCTCATCTTGCCGATCAGCGGGTAGATGAAGCCCGCACCCACGCTGGCGCGCACCTCTCGCACCGGGATAGCAAACCCGGTCGGTACTCCTTTCAGCGTCGGGTCATGCGACAGCGACAGATGCGTCTTGGCCATACATATCGGCAGATTCCCGAAGCCCGCACGCTCGTAGTTCTCGATCTGTTTCTCGGCCAGTGGTTCATAGGTTACGCTGTCCGCACCGTAGATATCCTTGGAGATCTTATCGATCTTCTCTTTAATTGACCAGTCCAGAGGGTAGAGGAACTTGAACTTCGAAGGCTTTTCGCAGGCAGCGATGACAGCCTCGGCTAGCTTCGCGGCGCCCTCGCCGCCGTTAGCCCAGTGTGTGGTAACGACTGAGTCCTCCGCACCCTGACCAACAGCGTATTCGCGGATCATCTCCAGTTCGGCCTCGCTGTCATCTTGAAAGGCATTCACAGCGACCACAACTGGGATACCGAACTTGAGTGCGTTCTTGATGTGGGCGCCAAGATTGCACAGACCCTTCTCCAACAGCGGCAGATTCTCTTTGGTGTAGGCTTCATTCAACGGGATGCCAGGCCTAACCGTGGGGCCGCCGCCATGCATCTTAAGTGCCCGTACCGTTGCCACGAGTACGACCGCATTTGGGGTCAGGCCGGAGGTGCGGCATTTGATGTCGAAAAACTTCTCCATACCGATGTCCGCACCAAAGCCGCTTTCTGTGATCACGTAATCAGCGAGCTTGATTGCTATCTTGTCGGCGATGATCGAGCTGTTGCCGTGGGCAATGTTTGCGAATGGTCCGGCATGGACGAACGCAGGTTGCCCTTCCAGGGTCTGCATGAGGTTAGGCATTAGCGCTTCCTTCATCAGAACTGTCACCGCACCGGCCACGCCTAGTTGCTCAGCGTTAACTGGCTCACCGTTCTTATTGAGGCCTACTATCATCTTGCCAAATCGTTCGCGCATGTCTTGAAGGGAGGTAGCTAGCGCAAGAATAGCCATGATTTCTGAAGCCACAGTGATATCAAAGCCAGTCGTCCGGGGGAATACCGAGCTTGCTGAGCCATCCTTTAGCTTATCGTCGTTGAACCCGACCTGAATTTCGCGCAGGGCGCGGTCGCACACGTCGACCACGCGTCGCCAGGTAATGGTATCCGGATCGAGATCCAAACGTTTCAGACCACGTTTGAGGAGCTGCTCGTTGGTCTGACGGCTCTCATGGTACATACGTGTGTCAATCGCGGCAGCGACCAGGTTATGCGATACACTGATCGCGTGGATGTCACCGGTGAGATGCAGGTTGAAATCCTCCATCGGGACAACCTGTGAGTAGCCTCCGCCGGCTGCGCCGCCCTTGATGTTGAAGGTTGGACCCATGCTGGGTTGGCGAATACAGCAGATTACATTCTTGCCGAGCTCTGAGCCCATGGCTTGGGTCAGGCCGACCATGGTCGTGGACTTGCCTTCTCCTAAAGGGGTAGGCGTAATAGCGGTGACGTCGATGTATTTTCCGTTGGGCTGGTCTTTGAGCCGCTCTACAATATCGATCTTAACCTTTGCTTTCCACGTCCCAAATGGGTTTAGTTCCTCTTTATTGATGCCCGCTTCCCGAGCAATTTGGGTGATCGGCTTGATTTTCGCCTCTTGCGCGATTTGAAGATCTGATTTCATTCACTATCCTCCTTGAAATTTGGTGATGAACCTCGTTAGATATTTATTCCTGCTTCCTGTAAAATTGCCGGCACATGGCGTTCCCAACCTATGGTCATCAAATGGGAATTCCGGGGACGTAAACCCTATTTCCGCTGTCTGTCCCGAAACCCATCATGCTGGTTCTGTAATGCCCCTTAGAAGGACATTTTAGATTTGTAAGTGTAGAAGATGGGTTTGACAGTAGTTCTAATGCTGATACATTGGTTTTCTTGGCGTATTCTTTGGTAAGGAATTTAATTGGCGAGAATTCTTTCATTTCGCAACCCCCCCTCTCTTGCAGTATGGTTAGATTATTGACAACGCTTCATTTCGTGCTGCCAGATCCGTTCGGAATAGGCCACGGATCGCAGTAGTGACCATCCTTGATCCTGGCTTGCAGATTCCTCTCAACGTCATACACAAGTGCTCTCCTTCAAGGCGTACTAACACTCCATGTGGACGCAGCTTTTTCATGAATACATCTGCCAGTTGCGAAGTCATGCGTTCCTGTAGTTGTGGACGACTGGAGGCGATTTCTACTGCTCGCGCTAGTTTGCTCGCTCCAACCACTAGCTTGTTCCTGGGAATGTATACCACACTTGCTGTTCCTATGAAAGGGAGAAGGTGGTGCTCACAGAGGGAATGAAATGGAATATCACGCAGGATCACCATCTCATCATAATCAGCATGGAAAAAGGCTGTAATCGCATCTTCTGGTTCACGCTCTATGTCGCGGAAAAAATCTTCGATAAACATAGAGGCAATGCGTTTTGGGGTATCTCTTAGACCTTCACAGCTTAGATCTAGATCTAAGCCCTCCATTAGCAACCGTGCTCCTTGCTCAACCTTCTTCCGATCCATCTGATCTCCCTATTAGTACAAGATTCTCATGACAAGTAGTTAGAGCAATCTCACTACCTGGCCATTCTCATCAAGATCTACTTGCATAAAGGCTGGTACTGATGGTAGCCCGGACATAGTACGCATTTTACCACTTTATTGATGCCCGCTTCCCGAGCAATTTGGGTGATCGGCTTGATTTTCGCCTCTTGCGCGATTTGAAGATCTGATTTCATTCACTATCCTCCTTGAAATTTGGTGATGAACCTCGTTAGATATTTATTCCTGCTTCCTGTAAAATTGCCGGCACATGGCGTTCCCAACCCATGGTCATCAAATGGACTCCTTGGCACATTTCTCTGGTCTCTCGGATGATGCGAGCCGTGATCTTGATGCTGGTAGCCACTTTGTCATCAGTTTCCTGCATCGCTTTGATGATCCAAGCAGGAACGTTCACTCCGGCTATATTCTTGTTCATGAAACGAGCCATCCCCGCTGATTTAAGAAGCA
>Ga0315552_1002803_pt1 | contig 10164 bp, 9 predicted proteins | sample SalMarSW160170MG_2_FD_203102 | JGI IMG/M metagenome (GOLD analysis project Ga0315552, IMG submission 203102) | Salt marsh sediment microbial communities from the Plum Island Ecosystem LTER, Massachusetts, United States - Salt Marsh Sediment SW1601-70 ...
CAAGCATTGTTTCGGACTGTTCCTTTTCCAACATCCGTCAAGAGAACAAAAATATGGAGTCCGGTTTGTATTGTCAATTGATTTGCGTCGTCGAACAAGAGCAGTTGAAGACAGCAAGTCGCCATTTGTATGTTACGTCAGGTCAACTGCTTGCTCCACCGGCAACGCTATCTTAACGGACCCAGCCGGACGTGAATCAGGTCGTACAAAGTCCCCATGTAAGTGCTGTCAGCAAGATACCCCCGGTCGTTGTGCCCACCGCGTAAAGCGACAAACCACTTTGGCTCATTGGCGGCTGCGAAAAGCCGCCGGCCCATTTCAAAGGGGACGAGGTCATCATCAGGCGAATGCGTCACCAGAACCGGGCAGGTTAAAGAGCCGATTTTCGCAATCGAATCGAATTTGTGTTTCAGCAGGTGCTTAATGGTGATTAAGGGAAACATCTTTTTCGCCATTCCCGACACCGAAGTAAACGAGGACTCGACAATCAGCCCCCCACATTTGACCCGCCGGGCCAGTTCAATCGCCACCGCTCCCCCCAGCGAACGGCCAAAAATGAAGATGTGCTGGGGGTCAGCCTTTTTTTCCTCGATCAGCCAGTTGTAACACGTCTCGGCATCGGCATAGACATTTTCTTCACTGGGGAAACCATCCGACTTGCCATAGCCGCGATAATCATACAATAGGACGTCGGCACCCAAACTCAGGATAAACTCGGCAGTCTCGAGCCGGTGTGAGATATTGCCTGCATTCCCATGGCAAAATAGAACCACGGGCCTCTTTTCGCCACTGTCCGGACCGCGTGAGGCGAAGTACCAGCCATGTATGCAGTGCTCCTGTGTCACGTGGAGATATACATCTTCAAAAGGAATGCCCAGCTCACTCGGCGATGCCGCGAATTCACGGGTGGGGTGGAAAACCAATTGTGTCTGTAAGAAATAAAGAGCGGTGCAAGAGACAAAAAAAGCCCCTACAACAACTATGACCGCCCAGAGAAGCACTCGCAGAACTCTCACTTATGCCGATTTTCCGTGGACGGCAGATGTCCAGGGGCTGTCTCAAAAGGTAACTGTCTTGTCTCCCACCGATTAACGGCGGACATAAAGCCCGCCGCTACGCGGAGTTAGAGAATGGCGACCTCATTTGGTGTAGACCTAATTCAACTGGAACCAACTTTTGAGACAACCTCTCCACATCTGCCCTTTCTATCAAACAATCTCTGCTTAGCAATTGTCGGACTTCTCATCCATTCGCCTTCGGCGAAATTCGGAACCTGACCTACTTCATTACCCCTGTACACATTGGCCACCTACATCCCATGCCATAGCCGCCGTTTTTTGGCGAGTTCCTCTCTGCCGACACTATGGTAGATCTCTACTGTAAAATTGCGATACGATGGGTTCGGTGTTTGCCGACGAGCATAGTCAAGGTTCTCTTCAGTGACAAAGCTGTCGATAAATGTCACTGGCTCATATTCCCGAAACGGCTTCTGGTAGATGTAACCGTCGCAATAATCAACCAGTGTGAAGCGATCATAACCGAAACAGTAATAAGCGTTTTTTGGCGTCAACCGTCCGAACGGTGTACCGATTACGTCAAAACCCACGGGCGCAGCAGACTGTTCGCCGAGGGAATCCATTACCTCATCGATAATACCATCTACGGGACGCACGAGCGGGTCGTCATATACTCGCGGTGGCAGCCAAACACTATGGAGGAAGATGGTGATGGCTCGCTTACCAATGGCGTTATAGACATGCCGTCCCATGCGATCTTCTCTATATCCTGTGAATTCATAGTCTTTGTTGACAATAGGCTGCAAATACTCTGAAAAGGCATGATGCATACCGGAATAGACCAGTACCTTTTCACTCCTGTCAACCTGCTCGAGTATTACGTCCGCCCAATTCTTTTCAGTGCAGCCGCGCCGGACTAATGCCCTCAGGGAGTCGGTCTTGTTGCCTGTCGGAATCTCAAAAACTCTCCAGTCTTCCGGAGTTTCGATAAAACTCCAATCATATGAACAGTTCACCCCAAGTACCCGAAACTTGCGTGTACCTTTTGGTAAGGATCGGTTCAACGTCCACGCCGCCTTGTAGATGTCGACATACTCCTGATATGCCCAGTGTACGCCTCCTCCGAAAGCAATCAGACACGCCAATTGTTCATCATACGTGTCGCCACTCAATAAACTGTCTATCAATGGCTGGTCCTCACTGCGGGCGAATTCAATCGCTAGGATATAAATGCCGTCTTCATGCAACAATGGTATTAGTCTTTGAACCAGTTCTGGGTCATGCTTAACACGATGCATTTCGCCTAAGAAAACCACGTCATGATCTTTGAACTTGCTGATAACGTAGCCCTCAGGGGACTGCTGATGTGCAAGAATGTAGACCTTTAGCTCATCTATGAGCGCCTGATGTGTATCCGCGTCCTTTTCGACTTTGCCGCAGCCGATGACAATCAGCAAGGTGAACAGAGAGATCAGGTGCTTTCTCACGGTACCTCCTTTAGCAAAAAAAATCTTTGCAGTTGGCGTACGCCCTCGTACGCCAATTCAATCCAAGACGGGTCAGATATGGACATCTGCCGCCCACGGTTGTGTGGCCGCGATCTGCGATCGCGGAGCTCTCAAACTTGTTTGTAGACGGTTTTTTCGATTCATAGCTACCGTAGGTCAAGCCTACTCGGGGTTTGACATTCATCTGCTAACGCCGCGATCAGAGATCGCGGCCACGCGTTTCCAGCACTGTGAGTCTTTGTCTGCTGCTTACTCCCATTCAATCGTTGCCGGTGGTTTGGAGGAGATGTCGTAGACGACCCGGTTAACACCTTTGACGGTGCGAATGATCCTATTGGCAATTGAGTCAAGGATATCATGGTCGATATGCGCCCAGTCTGCCGTCATACCGTCAACTGAGGTCACTGCTCGCAGGGATACAACATGCTCATAGGTGCGCTCGTCTCCCATTACACCCACTGCCTTGATCGGCAAAAGCACCGCGAACGCCTGCCAGATATCGTCGTAGATGCCCTTCTGGTAGAGTTCTTCGATAAAGATGGCGTCCACCTCGCGTAGAAGATCACACCGCTGTTGTGTTACTTCGCCAAGGATACGCACTGCCAGACCAGGGCCGGGAAAGGGATGGCGGCGAATGAATGTCTCCGGCAAACCAAGCATCCGTCCCAGGGAGCGGACTTCATCCTTGAACAGCTCCCGAAGCGGCTCCACCAGCTTTAGCTTCATCCGTCCTTTCAACCCCCCGACGTTGTGGTGCGATTTAATTGTCGCTGATGGTCCTTTGAATGACACTGACTCAATCACATCGGGGTATAGCGTTCCCTGGGCGAGGAAATCGATTTGTCCAACCTTTGCCGCCTCGTTTTCAAAGACATCAATAAAGGTGCCGCCGATAATTTTACGTTTCTCTTCAGGATCAGTAACACCAACCAGCCGTTCCAGAAAAAGGGACGAAGCATCGACCGGATGCAGATTTATATCGAGCGTTTTGAGCATCTTGACTACATCTTCGAACTCGTGCTTGCGCAACAGACCGTTGTCTACGAAAACAGTGTGAAGCTTGTTCCCGACTGCCTTTGAAAGCAGCATAGCCGCTACGGTGGAATCGACCCCGCCGGAGACGCCTAAAACGACTTGACCATCGCCCACCTGTTGCCGAATCTTTCCTACGGCGTTATCAATAAACGCTTCTGTCGTCCAGTCACCTTTAAGTCCGCAGATATCAAACAGAAAGTTGTGGAGGATGCTTTTCCCTTCTTCGGTGTGGTGCACCTCCGGGTGGAATTGCAGGCCGTAGATGCTTTTCTCATGGTTGGCAATGGCCGCTACTTCAAGCGACTCGGTGGAGCCAATCAGGTGGAACCCTTCGGGCATTTCAACGATGGAATCCCCATGTGACATCCAGACCTGGCTACGTTTCGGTATACTGGAGAACAGGCTCCGATCGTCGACAATAGTCAAGTAGGCTCGGCCATATTCGCGTCTGCTGGAAGGGACAAGCCTACCGCCGAATTGCTCAGCCAGAAGCTGCATTCCGTAACAGATCCCCAGTATCGGCCTGCCGAGGTCAAAGAAGGCAGGGTTAAGGCGCGGTGCCCCCGTATCAGAAAGAGACGACGGCCCTCCTGACAGAATGTAACCACGCACGTTCCTATCGGAGTAGAGGCTAAGATCAGCGGTGCAAGGAATGATCTCACAGAAGACATTTACTTCCCGGACGCGCCGAGCAATTAACTGTGTGTACTGGGATCCGAAGTCGAGAATGATAATCATCTCGTGGTGCATGTCATGATCCTTCTTGCGAGGTGGTCCTGCCACGGTTCCTGTTGCTGCGCTCTTCCCTGATTATAGTATCCTTCAGATAGGCATCATCGGTCTGGGGATAATCTTCGATATAATGCAACCCGCGCGACTCATGTCTCATCAATGCGGACCTTATTATCAGCTCAGCCACCGTGGCCATATTGCGCAGCTCAACCACTCCGTACGTAGCAGGGGTGGAGAGGTAGTACTGCTCAACATTATCCTTTATGCGATGGATTTTTTCCAGGGCAAGATTAAGACGATTTTCTGTTCTGACAATGGCAACAAAATCGGACATTATCCGCTGGAGCTGACGTCGGTCATGGGCAATAAACACCTTTTCGCGTGGGTATTGCAGAGAGGAGTAAAGCGAGTTGTCGACTGGAATTACCTCAGGCAAACCGGCCTGTTGGAAATACTCAGTCGCCTTTCCAGCGCCAAATTTCGCCATCACCACCGCTTCTAAAAGGGAGTTGGACGCCAGTCGGTTAGCGCCGTGCATGCCGGTCGCCGCTACCTCACCGGCCGCAAACAGGCCGGCAAGTTCCGTCTCACCGTCGATAGTCGCCAGAACGCCGCCGCATGCATAGTGCGCTGACGGCACCACGGGGATGGAGCGCCGGGTGATGTCGAAACCGCGTCGTAGGCACTCCTTGTAGATATTTGGAAACCTCTTCTTGATATGCTTGCCATCCAGGTGGCTGATATCGAGAAGGACATACTCCTCGCCGCTTTCTTTCAACACCTTGTCAATCGCTCTGGCCACGATGTCGCGTGGGGCGAGGTCTTTCAGGGGATGGGCGTGTTCCATGACGCGCTGACTGTCGACAGTTTTCAGTATTCCTCCCTCACCGCGAACGGCCTCGGAAATCAGAAAGGGCCACCGGCCAGGGTTGTACAGCGCTGTCGGATGAAACTGAACAAACTCGAGATTGGCCACAGATGCGCCCGCCCGATACGCCATAGCCACACCATCACCAGTGGCGATCTTGGGGTTGGTGGTATGGAAATAGACCTGCCCGAGGCCTCCGGTCGCCAGCATTGTGACAGGAGCATAAAAAGCGTCAAAGGCTCGGTCTTTTTCGGTAAAAACAAAGGCTCCTGCGCACGCTTCCCTGCCGCCAGCAGGGTAGGTAATGAGGTCGAGGACAATGTGGTCACGGTAGATATCAATCTGGTCGGCTCTGTGGTGACAGGCTGCCACCAGCGCCCGCTCAATCTCACGACCGGTCAAATCCGCAGCGTGCAGCACCCGATTGGCAGAATGTCCCCCCTCGCGGCCCAAGTCGAGCTGGCCTCTTACCTGAGTAAACTTAACGCCGTAGGCAACCAGCTCTTTAATCACCGAGGGCCCAGCTTCCACCACCCGTTCAACCACATCTCGATGGCACAAACCACAGCCGGCGTTCAGGGTATCATCGACATGCGCTTCAACCGAATCAGCCTTGCCCAAAACGGCGGCAATACCACCCTGCGCCCGATTGGTACTGGTATTCTTCTCCTCTTTCTTGGTTACAATAGCCAGTTTTGCCGTGGGGTTTTTGGCGACCACTTCGAGGGCGAAAAACAGCCCCGCAATGCCGCTTCCGATTACCAGAAAATCATACCGCCGTTCCATTAGGGATGCCGTCTCGTAAGGCCAAGTTTATCCTGTAGGTGGGCAACCAGTTTTTCCTCACCCGGATCAAGGTCTATCGATTGTGCAAGATAATACAATTCGCGCCCAAAATCAAAGTCCCCCAGTTTGACCCAGTCCTTACCGGTCGTTACAATGACATCCGAATCGAACCTGTTCGCTACCGACTTGATCTTTTCCAGCAGCTTACGGTCGTATTGCTCGTGGTCGGAAAGCTCCATGGCGTAGTCGAGATCGGCCGACAGTGCCGCTACCTGCTTGCGCAGCGGCTCGAAATTACCAACTCCGGCAAACAAGAAAACCGACTTGTCCTCGAGGTACTTGACCGGCAGGCGACACCCGTAACCAACCAGTTCGTCGATCCCGAATTGTGCGTGATAATGCTTGGCTGTGGGATTGATACGTTTCAGCTTCTTTTGCAACAACCCCCGGTCGCGAGCGAAATTGGAGCGAGTGATAATGATTATATCGGCTCGTTTCAATGCCGAAAGAGGTTCTCTTAACACCCCGTATGGAAACGGCTTGAGCATTCTTTTTGTGACGGCCGCATCGTAGGTGATGATGTCCAAGTCTCGCGCAAGGCCGAAGTGTTGGAAACCATCGTCGATGACAATCAGATCGACGCTCTTCGACTCGGCCAGGCGATAGGCGGCAGCGGACTTATACCGATCAACTGAAAAGACCGCCTCCGGCAGGAGTCTGGCCAGAAGCTGCACTTCATCGCCTGTTTCATCGGCAGGTCGGTTCTGCACTTTGTAACCTGGCTCGGTAAAGGAGATTTCCCCGGGGCGGCCATATCCGGAGGATACAATGCCTACACGGTAACCATCGCCTAAGAAAAACCTGGCCAGGAATTCAACCATCGGAGTTTTGCCTGTGCCGCCGACGGTGATATTTCCCACTGAAATGATAGGGACCCGTACCCTGACGACAGGAACTCGCCGTGACCGGTGAAACTTGAACAGTAGGCGATACCCCAGGGAACAAAGCCACAGGAAAAAAGCGGGAATTGTCCAGAGTGAGAATGATTTACGCCGGAGAATCTTCTTCCAGATGCGTTCAAACACTCTTCAATCTCTCCAGAATATATTCCCCGGCCATTGCTGTTGGGGAGTTGCTCAGATCGCTTTCCGTTTTCACGGCAAAAGATAGGTTGCCGGTTATCACTTGTTCTAAAAGCTCAACAAGATCGCTTTCCGATTGGACCTTCTCGCCGAAGCTGTTGGCCAGTATGTAGCCTGCTGCCTCGGTTACATTGCTCAGATGCGGTCCGAAAACTACCGGCGTACCGGCCCACACCGGTTCCAGGATGTTGTGTCCGCCGATTGCAACAAGCGTTCCACCCACAAATGCCAAATCCGCCGCCATGTAAAGGTCGTTTAGAAGGCCTATCCTATCGACAATGATAATGCCATCGGCGCCTGACGTGTTACCATAAACAGCACACGAGAGTCCCTTTTCCTCCAACAGCGCTTTGATTTCACCGACTCGCTCGATGTGGCGAGGGGCAATAATCATCCGGAAACCTTCATGTAGTGATCTTATTTTGCGGAAAACTTCCGCCAGGATAGCCTCTTCTCCGGTGTGTGTGGAGCCAGCTACCAGCAGGAAGCTATCACTTGCAACACCGGCACGGGCGCGTATTTCACTGCGGCGTCCTTCCGAGCGTGGAAGCAAAGGAGCGTCGAACTTTATATCCCCAGCCACCAGCGACCGATCAGGTGTGACTCCAAAGCGCCGGTATCGCTGGAAGTCGCTGTCCGTTTTGAAGAAGAATCGATCATACTGTGCAAGGAGCTTGGCGAGCGCCGGGCGAAAAAATCGATATTGTTTGACAGCCTTTTCCGACATCCGGCCGTTAACCAGCACAATGGGGATGTTTCTCACGTTCGCATGACTGATCAGGTTGGGCCAGATTTCCGTTTCAGCAATCACCAGCAGGGTTGGGTTTATTAAGTCAAGGGAGCGTCTAACAGCAGGTGATGCATCCAGGGGAAAGTGAGTAAGAGTGACTCGCTCATCTTTGTCGCGCAGTTGGTCGGCTGCTATTTTGAAACCGGCAGTTGTCATAACAGTCACGTGAATTGTCATCGTTGTATCCTGCTTTTTCAGGTAGTCAATCAGGTAGCTGAGGACCTTTACTTCGCCGACTGAAGCGGCATGCATCCAGATATTTTTCGGACCGACCGGATCAATGAATCCTAGTCTTCCCCGCCACAGCTCATTGCCTTTAGCGGCTTTAATTCTGCCCACAGGATAAAGGATGCTATAGATGAGAAAAGTGACTAGTTTATACAGGAACATCATAGCATTGAAGGGCGGGTTATGTATGGTGGGTTATGCGCAGTCAGGAATCCCTTCCTGACTGCACCAATATAGCCGTCACGAAAGGATTCGTGACGGCGCATGAATGTGATCAACCTATTCAGCAACATTATGGGTCACTTTTAACAAATGGGAATCGTACCTCGCGCAGGGGGCAGCCTTGTGTCGCCCCATCATTCTGTGAGCGGCAGATGACTAAATCTGCCCTGATATATTCCCCTCCTCGGCGGGGACAAGCCTCGCCGCTACGTGATAATTTTCGATGTGGTGCTCCTTCCCCTTGCGTAGGGGGCGGCCTTGTGTTGCCTCATCATTCTGTGGGCGGCAGATGTCCACATCTGCCCTAACAAACCATTGTCGAGATCGCACCTATATTACTCCTGATGCGTTATAAACGCAATTTCAATGCCTCAGCAATCATCCGCGCAGCGCGTTCTGAAGCGCCGGCACCTCCCAACAGCTTGGGCACGCTGTCGAGTTTTGCCTTCACTTGCTGGGCGTATTCGTTCTCCTTGCGATATCTTTCCAGCTCAGGAATGATATACTCAGGCTTCACACTGTGTTGAATCAGTTCCGGCACCACCTTCTCATCAAGAACCAAGTTGACCAGCGCTATTTTGTCAAGCTTCATCAAACAGCGCGCAATCTGGTATGTGAGAAAACCGGTCTTATAAACCACCACCATCGGCCGCCCAATTATGGCCACCTCCAGCGTCGCAGTACCGGAAGCAGTCAATACCAGCGAGCTCTGGTAAATGATCTTGCGGGAATCCTCGAAGGAAACCGTTATGCCATCGGCTGCATATTCCTTCACGTATTTGTCATAATTGAAACAGTCCTTTATTCCCGCCACGACAGCTTTTGTGCTATAGAGACGGTTGTATTGCAGCGCCGCTTCAAGCATTGGGGGCAGCATACGTTCAATCTCCTGTGGCCTCGACCCCGGCAAAAGCGCCAGAGGCGCGTTTATCGGGGTGGGGGAAAGTATGTACTCCCGGGGAATATCCTCAAGCAGGTAGTGTCCTACATAGCGGGCGACTATGCCGTTTTGACGATAGAACTCCTTCTCAAAGGGGAGAATCACCAGCATTAAATCTACAAGCTGCTTTATCTGAAACAAACGACGTTTACCCCACGCCCATACCTGCGGGGAAACGTAGTAGATGATAGGAATACCCAGAGGTTTGATCTTCTTGGCGAGGCGCAGGTTGAACCCCGGATAATCTACAAGAATAACGGCCGCCGGTCGACGACGTTTGACTTCATCTATGCATCGATAGAAGAGCCTGCGAAAAAAGAAATAACGTTTGGCGACCTCCCAGAAGCCAAGTATTGCCAGTTCGTTCCCTTCAGCCAACTGATCCTGGCCAAGCAGCTTGAGTTTTTCCCCACCAAGGCCAAAGATAGTGAGGTCGGGGATAAGCTCTTTAAGGGCGACCACAAGCCGAGCGGCAGCGTTATCTCCGGATGGATCCCCAGCCGACAAAAACAGCGCCGTTTTGTCCATTCAATCAGGTTCCGTCTCCATCATCCTGGCCAGCGATTCCCGCCCGATACGTTCTACTTCGAGAGCGACTCTCAGAGCTTCGACGGCTTCTTCCAGAGGGACTGCTACTGGTTTCTTATGAATGACTGCATCCAGAAACGATTCGAGTTCCATCTTCAACATATCCTCCCCTGGATCATCCTTGTGCAGGTAGACAAGGTTCCTGCCTGATCCGCCCAGGGGTATCCGCATGCCTCCCAACTCCTCGCCACCCTGAGACAGGAGATAGATATCAGCCTGTTTGCTGGCCAGATCGAGGGAATAGTAGCCCGATTTCTGAAAGATCCGCAGCTTACGCATCTGGTGCAGTGAGATACGTGACGCGGTCAG
>Ga0315552_1002816_pt1 | contig 10138 bp, 6 predicted proteins | sample SalMarSW160170MG_2_FD_203102 | JGI IMG/M metagenome (GOLD analysis project Ga0315552, IMG submission 203102) | Salt marsh sediment microbial communities from the Plum Island Ecosystem LTER, Massachusetts, United States - Salt Marsh Sediment SW1601-70 ...
TTGTGGGGCCGAGCGGTTCGGGTAAAACGACCCTTTTGAACATCATCGGATCGCTTGACGGACCTACTGCGGGAACGGCTACTGTCCTTGGAAAATCGATTGGTCAGCTTTCCCATAAACAGGCAGCCTGGCTGCGAAAACTCCACATGGGATTCATTTTCCAGACCTATAACCTTCTTCCGGTATATACGGTTTACGAGAACGTTGAGTTCCCGTTGATCCTGCTCAAACAGGCTCCCTCCGAACGGAGAAAGGCGGTGCTGGATGCACTGGAATGGGTCGGACTGATGGACAAAATTAAATCAAAACCAGCTCAGCTTTCAGGTGGAGAATGCCAGCGTGTTGCCATTGCCAGGGCTATGGTAAAAAAGCCTGAACTTGTTCTGGCGGATGAACCAACTGCTAACCTGGATGCTGCCAATTCACACCACATCCTGAAAACCATGGTGAAACTCAATGAAGAGCTTAAAACAACCTTCATTTTTGCCACACACGATGACAAGGTGATAAAGTACCTGAAAAGGAAGATTACGCTTGAAGATGGGAAGGTCGTTAACGATGAGACAACCTAAACAGGTTAAAAAAACAAGTCATGACAGCAATAAAATTAGCCTTACGGAATCTGATCGGTGCAGGTCTCAGAACCTGGCTGAATGTTTTTGTGCTTGCGCTGATCCTGATCCTGATCATCTGGCATTACGGGATAATTGATGGTTGGAACAGGATGGCCATCCGGGATATGATCAATTGGGAAATAGGAGGGGGACAGATATGGACAGCGGATTATGATCCCTACGATCCCTTTACACTGGATGACAGTCACAGGGTTTTGCCTCCATCTTTCAAGGATGAAATTGAACAGGGCAATATGGCACCCATACTTGTAACCCAGGCTTCTATTTACCCGCAGGGAAGGATAATGAGTATCCTGCTCAAGGGAATTGATCCTGATCAGCAAGTCTCTGAACTACCTACAGATAAATTGCTCGGAGGAGACGAGGATATCCCGGCAATCATCGGGACGGGCATGGCTCGTGATTCAAAGTTGAACACCGGCGATAACATTACAGTCCGATGGCGCGATGTGAATGGTACCTTCGATGCCGCAGAAGTGACAATTGTCGATGTGTTCAAATGCGATGTTCCTGCCGTCGATAACGGTCAGATATGGATCCCGATTGAAAAGTTGCAGGAGATGACCCAGATGCCCGGGGAAGCCACCCTGCTGATCCTTGACCAGGACTATACCTGGACAGGAGATGAAAACGGATGGGTGCTGAGAGACCATGATTACCTCCTTCAGGAAATGCGGGAAATGATCAAGGTGAAGAAAGTGGGTGGATCGGTTTTTTATATTGTGCTGATGCTTCTTGCCATGCTGGCGGTATTTGACACACAGGTGCTTTCAATTTTCCGCCGACAGAAGGAAATCGGGACCTACATGGCCATGGGCATGACACGAGGGCAGGTGGTTCGGCTGTTTACCGTGGAAGGCGCCATGCATTCCACACTGGCTGCAGTCCTCGGCGCCATACCCGGCATTCCTTTCCTCATTTGGATGGGAAAGGTGGGGTTTGCCATGCCCGCCGGTTCGGATAGTCTGGGAATGGCAATTAGTGAAACAATCTATCCGGTATACAGTATCGGTTTAATCATTTCAGTCATGCTTATTGTTATTGTCACCACAACCATAGTTAGCTACCTGCCTTCCAGGAAGATATCTAAAATGAATCCAACCGAAGCCATTAAAGGAAAATTACAATGATTCGATTTCTGCTTAAAGGATTAATACGCGACCGGCAAAAAAGCCTGTTACCCGCCATTGTGGTAGCAGCAGGCGTCTCACTTACCGTCCTGATGGTTTGCTATGTCACAGGCGTACTGGGCGATTTTGCCGATTTTAATGCTAAATTTTCTACCGGTCATGTCAAGATCATGACCCGTGCTTATGCTGATAATATGAACCAGATGCCCATTGACCTTTCACTCGTAAATGTGGGTGAATTGATCGATGACATCAAAAGAGAATATCCTGATATGGAGTGGGTGACCCGGACTCAGTTCGGCGGATTGCTGGATGCACCCGATGAAAATGGCGAGACCCGTTCCCAGGGTCCCGTATTAGGTATTGCCATTGACCTCCTGACGCCCGGGAGCAAAGAACCTGAACGGCTGACTCTGGAAAAGATACTGGTAAGGGGAACTCTTCCGGACAGCCCGGGAGAGATCCTGATCAGTGATGAATTTGCCACCAGGCTGGAAGTTGCACCAGGAGATAACGTCACCCTGATGGGTTCCACCATGTACGGCAGCATGGCATTCTATAATTTCACGATAGCCGGGACCATACGCTTTGGTGTGGGGGTTATGGACAGGGGAGCCATAATCGTCGATATATCAGATGCCCGGGCGGCCCTTGACATGCAGGATGCATCCGGTGAGATACTGGGTTATCTCCCGGGTGGTTATTACGACGCGGAGCAGGCAGAGGCGTTAACTGTCAGTTTCAACAATAAATATTCGGATCCTGAGGATGAATTTTCACCCGTTATGCTGAAACTAACGGATCAGAGTGAGATGTTGAGATGGTACCTGGAAATTATGGATTCCGTTTCTTTCCTGATCGTATTTATTTTCGTATTTGCAATGTCCATAGTGTTGTGGAATACAGGACTGATCGGCGGATTACGCCGGTACGGCGAAGTCGGGGTCCGCCTGGCCATCGGTGAAACAAAAGGGCACATATACAAAAGCATGATCTATGAATCTGTATTGATCGGGATTATCGGTTCTGCATTTGGCACCATTATTGGATTATTGTTTTCATACTGGTTGCAGGAAAAAGGCATAGATATAAGCGGATTGATGAAAGGAGCCACCATGATGATGCCCGGAAGTTTTCACGCCAAGATAGTCCCGGAAGCGTATTATATCGGTTTTATACCGGGACTCTTCTCCTCAACATTGGGAACCATGCTGTCGGGAATAGGGATCTATAAACGACAGACTGCATCGCTGTTTAAAGAACTTGAAACGTAACCGGAGCACCACGCACAATAAAAGAAAGAAAATGAGAACAATAGAAATAGTTTTAATCTTTATCAGTACGAGTCTGTTCGCTCAATACCCTTCCGGAGAGGAAATTCTGAACAGGATTGATGATAACCTCTCTTCAGAAAACCGTGTGGTCACTTCAAAAATGATCATCCATGGTGCCCGGAGTGATCGAACAATTGAGTCGAAATCGTGGAGTGAAGGGGATACCAAAGCCTTTACCGAATACCTGTCCCCTGCGCGCGAAGCCGGCACCAAAATGTTGAAGCTGGAAGACCAGCTATGGATCTATTCTCCTTCCACCGACCGTACCATACAGATATCGGGACATATGCTACGCCAATCAGTCATGGGATCAGATCTCTCTTATGAGGACATGATGGAAGACACCAAACTCATTGATAATTATGGCGCCACAGTTATCGGTGAGGAGGTAATCGATGAGCGGAATTGCTGGGTGCTGGAATTGAATGCAAAAAATGCAGATGTATCTTACCAGATCCGCAAGATATGGGTTGACCGGGAACGATACATCCCGTTAAAAGAAGAATTGTATGCCAAAAGCGGGAAACTATTGAAGAGGATGGAGCTTTCTGACATCCGGCACATGAGCGGGCGCTGGTTCCCCGGTAAAATGGTCTTCAAGGATATGCTGAAAAAAGGTGATGGCACCGAGTTCATTGTCGAAGAGATCCAGTTTGATGTGGATATCGAGGAGCATGTTTTTACGAAAGCCTCGCTACGATAAGCCGTTCCTGTCCTTCAGATTTTACAATTTTTAATATGATTCCCTGAGTTGAATGAAGATCCCTAATTGCACTTCGGAATCAGTGGTTCTATACCAACGGAATTAGCACAAATAATAAAAATTTACCACCTCAGCAGTAAATTATGGTTCGTTTCTCTTGTTTTGGATGCTTTTGACGAATATATACTGCTCTGAAAGTAAAAAAATCAATAAAGATTGGTAGGAATCAAATTTTTTTGTATTTTTACCGCTATAACAGTAAGACATGTTAGAACCCAAAATATTAGCGAACGTAGTCAGGATGCATCGAAAAGCAGCCAAACTAAGTCAACTTCAATTGGCGGAATTGGCAGGAGTTGGCAAAACAGTGATTTTCGACATTGAAAAAGGCAAAGAATCCGTACAGCTCAATACGTTGAGAAAGATCCTCAAAGTTTTGAACATAAAAGTTCAATTAATAAGCCCATTAAAAAACAACCCACAAATCATTGAAGATGAGGAAAGCAAAAGTATTTGTTAATGGAACTGAAGCAGGAATTTTGAGTGAAATAAAACAAGGGGCTGAGTATGTCTTTGAGTACCTTGATGGATATGAAGGTCTTGAAGTTTCAAGGACAATGCCATTACATCAGAAGTTATATCGTTTCGATAAATTTCCTCCCTTCTTCGAGGGATTGTTACCTGAAGGTTTTCAACTTGAGGCATTGCTTAAGATTAAGAAAATTGATAAAAACGATTTCTTTTCGCAGTTAATGGCTGTTGGAGGCGACTTGGTTGGAGTAGTTACAGTAAAAGAAATTTTGTAATGGATCGTTGTCCAATTACTTATTCTCTTTGTGGAGAGAATTAATAAAAATTAGTTTTTTATCTTCCGATATGATAAAAGAATATAATGAATTATTAAACTCCCGATTGAGCATATTGAATCTGTAAATGAATTTATTTTGTTCTGGATTTTAAAAATATCCATTTATTGCTTCATATACCTTAAATAATCAATAATTCCTCTATATATTTTCTCCGCGATTTGTTGGCGAAATTGACTATCAGCGAGTTTTTCCTCATCTTCGGCATGTGACATAAAAGCCTGTTCCACCAGGATGGAGGGCATCTGTGATACCCGAATCACGGTGTAGTTAAAAGAGCCGATCACGCCAAACTCAGCTAATTTCAATTCCAACAGGCGGTCATAGACACTTTCTGCCAGGGGGGCCCAGAAGGGATTATTATAGTACGTGCTGGTTCCGGATGCACCCAGATAACCTCTCTCTATGCCTCCTGCATTAGCGTGGATGCTGATCAGCATATCAGCATCGGATAGCAGGGCTGTGTCGCGTTTTTCAATCAGCGACATATCCCTGTCCGATTCCCGTACCTGCAGGACTTCAGCACCCATTGATTTACACAGTTCTTCCAGTTTCAGTGAAAGATCCAGGTTGATATCTTTTTCCAGCAAACCGGACAAACCGATTGCTCCGGTATTGTTTCCCCCATGTCCGGCCTCTATTGCAATTTTTAGTCCGGTTAATGGCCTATTGTTTTTCAGGTCATATTCCGGCGGGTATTTTATGGACAGGACAAGCAATTTTCCGACTGGATGGATATCGTATCCCCATATTTTTGATGTTTTAATATTCACATATACCTGGTACGTTTCTGGGCTTGTTTGCTTCCAGGTAACTTTATCAATAATTTTCCGGCCTCTATGATGCGTAACCCAGGTACTGCTTGTTTTTGCACCAAAAAGGGTAATCGTGATCCTGTTCTGATCCGGATCGGGGTATACCTCGTAAGGAATGGGTTCCAGGTAGGGTATGGCTAGGACATCAGCATCTTTCGCGGGATAACACGACATGTTTGTTATGAAATAGGACGATTGTACGGTTTCATCCGGCAGTTCCACAACACTGTTTTGATGAATCATGCCGGTTTCTACCCTGCTGAGCCGGATTCTGTAATGTTCCCCAATTTTCCCGTTTGTTTTCAATATGATCCCCTTCCCCAGTTCCGATCGGATTGGGGCACCCAGTCGCGAGGGCCCCAGCGTGTATGTTAATCTTGCATGTTCTTCACTGGTCTTCACCAGGGGAAAATCATCGGCTTCCCGGATCCGGATCGTGTTGGGCAGGGGGAATGAATGGATAGAATCCCCGGGGGCTTTTGCCGAAGGAGCTATTTTCAGAGTTATCTGGTATGAATTCCCCGCGGCAAGTTTTTGCAATGGTAATTCAGCCTGGTACAGTGTATAATCTTCGTGGTTCTCATGCGAACAGGCAATGCGTAAACCACCGGGATTTACTTCAACAAATCCATCCTGTCCCAGGGAACCCTGGAAACTGATCAGGACGATATCTTCCGGCAGGAGTTCAAGGTCATAACGGGGTTCCACAGATCGTTCATCAATCCACAACGGAAAAGGTTGTCTTATTTTATCAACCTCTTCATAAATGAATTCACGTTCATAAAACACGGATAGTGAGTCTTGTGTCAGGACACTTACCCGCACACGGTTCGACCCCTCATTCAGGATGATTTTATTAAAAAAAACTCCCGTTTTGTAGATTTTTACAGCATCGTTATTAATCCATGCTGAAGCGGGGTATTCGGTTTTACACAGCAGATGATATTCCGGGTTATCCGTATATCTCTCTGGCATCCGGCGAAATTCCACCCAGGGAGATTTTCGTATTACGCTGGTATCAGGTTGAATGGCATACTTGTAGGGGATGGCCCATCGTTCTGTCGGGAGGATCACTGTTCCGTTTGAGGTTCCAAGTTCAATGGTATCGGGATTGGATGTTATGAAACCGATATACCCTTCCGAATCGGTTATTTTAATTCTGTTGCTTTGATTCAGGTGCAGTGTCTGACCGCTGTAGTTTGAAGGAAACAGGGCGGAGACATCAAGCCCAACCACCTGTTCAGGTGTTACCTGTTTCAAATTATCCGGGAAATTGGTTTTGTCTGGGTAGCGGTAAAGAAGCGAATCAGGAACAGTGATACCAGGTTGTTTGTATTCCGCTGCCAGCACCATTCCACGACCTCCATTTGCTTTGATGAACCGGACCAGTCCGCTGATTATTTCCTCATTTTCATTGGCTTCATTCAATGAAAACATTGGGAAAACATCGGCTTGTATTTCCTCATTTTTCATGGTTTCATACCAAAAAGCTTTCAGTTGCTGATCCGGAGCAATGATATCGATATTAATTTTGGGGATAATAAAATCCACAATGCCTTCTTCAAGGCAATGGATCACATAAGAAGGTTCATCTTCCGCTGTGAAGAGTATGGAATTAACCAGATAAGGTTTAACCAGCATGGCTTCAACGACGATATCCTCGAGAAGATCTGTCATTTTTTCATTAGCCCATTCTTCTCTGGTAAGAGGGAATTGCAGGCTATCCTGTTTGAATTTTTCTCTGGAAAAATCGTCATTTGGAAAGAGATCCGGAGAATGATCGGTCAGGTCGAAACTCAGACCATCTATATCGTAGTTTTCAATCAGATGACGAATTCTCCTTTTCAAGTGGGTTTTTACCTGTGACAGGGGTAGATTATCTGTATCACCAAACCAGGCAAGATCAATTCCTGCATAAAGTTTGAGGTTCTGTTCATGAGCTGCCTCTGTTGCTATGGTGAGCGGATCGAATCCAGGTGTACTCTCTTCCGGTTTTACTGTCCATGGTTCAGCAGGAGATGGGAAATGGGGCTCTGCGCCCTCTTTTAGGAAGAAAAAAACAGCATTATAGTTTGCTTCGGCTATTTTTTTCAGGAGGGTGCTGATATTTTTTTTCATGATATCAGCATCATCATTGATCCAGGATTCAGGAAGCATAACATGCCCGCGCAATTCAGCCGTTGGACCGCTGACCGTATCTTCAACCTGCTGAACCGGTTGTACTGTTTCAACTTGTTGAGTTGTTTTACACCCGGAGAGAAGGAATATCGGTAAAAGTAAAAAGGGTATAACCCGGATCATTCTCATCTGTTTCATCGATACAATAGATATTTACTCCGTATTTCGAGAAATTCACTCACTTCATCCTGACAGGCTTCTATTACCTGCTCAACAGTCATTCCTGGCTCTTCCAGGCGTTTTATTGTTGGTGGAGGCGTCCAGACCAATGAATCGGGACTGGTTTTACGATATGCATCAATGATGTGTACCGCTGCTTCCACGGACCGATAGGCTTCATAATCGGTAAGCATTATTTCCACGCCCCCACACATTTTATTCAAGGGTTTTGATCTGGGATTTACACCAATATCGGTTGATGTTGGGATGAAATAAACAGGTCTGAAAACGGCTCCTTCAATTCCTCTGTTATTAAGGTCTTTTGCTGCTTCTTCAGCATCAATCCACGGTGCTCCTGTCAATAAGAAAGGTTTTGTCGTTCCTCTTCCTTCAGAAATGTTCATTCTTTCAAAGAGGCACTGACCAGGGTATACGATTGATATTTCCAGGGTACCCATATTGGGTGAAGGCATCACCCAGAACAGTCCCGTTTCATTCCACATCATGCTTCGGCGCCAGCCTTTCATTTTGATAACGATAAGCTCGGCACCGAAACCTTCCGTCTCATTCCACATGGTAGCCAGTTCTCCATAGGTCATGCCGTGTCGCAGTGGGAGGGGGTGCCGGAAAATTCCACCCAGATCAAGACAGGGACCTTCAACGATAAGACCACCCAGCGGATTTGGCCTGTCGAGGACGATGAAAGGAATTCCCGCCTCCGCGCAGGCTTCCATGGCAAATGACATGGAATACTTAAAGGTATACCAGGCTGATCCGACCCCCTGGATATCAAAAATGAGTGCATCCAGGTTTTCTATCCATTCTTTTTTCGGGGCGAATCCATCACCATACAGGCTATAAACCGGAACTCCCGTCCGGGGATCCAATTCTCCTTCCTGGATGATTTTTCCCTGTTGTGCACCTCTTACCCCGTGCTCAACACCAAACAAGGCTACAAGATTTACCCCGGGTGTGCCAGTAAGGATATCAATGCTGCTTCTCAGATCAGCACCTACAGCAGAAGGATTTGTTATAAGGCCAACTCGCTTCCCTTTGATCAGATCCAGATGATCTTCGACAAGAACATCTATACCCGGTTTGACATAAGGAGTTTTATAAACCGGTTCTTTTTCCTCAGCCGCATATTGGTTAAGAATTTCTGCCAGGGAGGGGGCATTCCCGAAAGAAAGGCCGGTAATTACCTGTTTTGTTTTGGGACTTTCATTTCCATACCGGTCAACAGCCGAAACGGCAACAGTGTCTAACGGAATAAGCACTTCTTCTATGTCATGAATAGTTTGCGGATCGGTTTGGGCCAGATAACTCCGGTTGATTACAAATTCGGGGATAGATTCCGATGTTATGCCATTACCATGAATGGTATGATTCCATTGAGATCCATATTTATAATAAACAACCCAGCGTGCAATATCATCCGGGTTTTCATGGAGCCAGGAAATTCGCAATGAATCTTTTTCCAGAACAATATTTACTTCCGGAGCAGCCGGTGCCTTTTTGTCTAACCAGGGAGATGGAGGGACCAGTGCCTGTCTTTTGTAAGGTCCTTCTGAGATCGCTTCTACCAGGCCCGGAGAATAGACCAGTGATCCGATACTCCAGTGTACGACGCCAGGGCTTTCAGGCAACATGCCACGGGCAACCATGATCTGATTGATTGTTTCATCAATTACCTCATCTCCCGGTTCGCTGCCAAGGCTTATGCCTGGCCAGATGTGGCGTCCTTTCTCATTTTCTGCGTCCCACCATCCAAGCAGTACCGGATAACTTTGTGGCAATTGGTTGATGGGCCAGTAGAGCTGTGGCGACCAGTAATCGATCCATCCTTCGTTAAGCCATAAACGGGCATCGGCATATAGTTCATTATGCTGATCAAACCCTGCAATAGCCGGTGGATTGTATGGCCGCCATATACCGAATGGGCTCAACCCGAATTTGACATGCGGTTTTTCCGCTTTAATACCCTTATAAACCCGTTTTATAAAGGTATTGACGCTTTCCCTTCGCCAATCACCTCGTGACAATTTACCGCCGCTCGTTTGATAGGTTTGCCAGCTTTCATCATCTGGAAAGTCTTTGTTGTTATTATAGGATGGATAGGGATAGAAATAGTCATCGAAATGAATACCATCCAGATCGTATCGTTGCACCAGATCCATCACCACGTTGAATGAATGATCCTGCGTTCCCTGCAGGGTGGGAACGAGCCACCAGTACCCCGATTCGAGTTGAACAACAAGCTCCGGTCGTTTTTTTACGATAGAGGCATCCGTTACTTCACCTCCGACAACATGGTGGGC
>Ga0315552_1002822_pt1 | contig 10123 bp, 9 predicted proteins | sample SalMarSW160170MG_2_FD_203102 | JGI IMG/M metagenome (GOLD analysis project Ga0315552, IMG submission 203102) | Salt marsh sediment microbial communities from the Plum Island Ecosystem LTER, Massachusetts, United States - Salt Marsh Sediment SW1601-70 ...
TCCTTAGCCGGCGTCAATCTAATGCTTTTACCCTTCCTCGTGGTCATCTTCAACATAGTCCAGTGGCTCATAGCCCCATACCTCATAGACGCCATGTACCGAGTGAAAGAAGTCAAAGCCTCAGAAGATCCCGCTTTACATGAAATAGTGGATAGACTGAGCAAAAAAAGCAAAATCAAGAAACCACGACTCATGAAAGCCAAAATGCCAATACCTAACGCCTTCGCATACGGTTCCCCACTCACAGGAAGCAGAGTTGCAGTAACAACCGGACTTCTGGAAACCCTTGAGACCGAAGAAGTGGAAGCCGTAATAGGACATGAGTTAGGTCACCTGAAACACAGAGACGTACAAGTTATGATGTTCGTCTCCATCCTACCAGCAATCTTCTATTTCATCGGCTACTCAATGCTCCTCTCCTCCATGTTCAGCCGAAGAGACACCAGAGACAGCGGAGGAGCCGCAGTTATTGGTCTCATAAGCATCTTCATCTACTGGATACTCACCCTCTTCACACTCTACCTGAGCCGAATACGAGAATACTTCGCTGACCGCCACAGCGCATCCATCGTTGAGGATGGACCCCGCAAACTTTCTGAAGGACTGGCGAAGATAATTAACTCAACCAACAAAGTGAAACGAAGTCGCCGTGACACAAGCGGTTTCAATTCGTTCAAGGCTCTTTTTATCTCTGATCCGGATCGGTCAGAGTTAGATTCCGCAGCATTATCACATTTGGGAAGAGGCATGGGCGACAGAAAACTTGTTGAAGCGGTTCTGCGAAGAAAAGTAACTAGTTTTGACAGGATTATGGAAGTCTTTTCTACTCACCCCAACATAGTGAAGCGGTTGAGGGCTCTCCAAGAACTCGATTAATTGTTGCTTTCCAACTTCGCAGTTTAGAATAGAGTTTTCTCTATTTCTTCAACATAAAAGAGACAGTCTTCGCGAATCAAACAGGTGAAAAGGTCTTCAACAACTAAAAGCTATCAAGCATTTTTTTCAGCGATTCCGCTTCTTCTCGAAGCACAGCCACCTCACATTCTAGTGCGACAGCTTTTCCCTCTGCTTCTCTCCTAAGCTTTTCTACCTCTTCCAGAAGCTTAGTTTTCTCGCTTTCCAGATTCTCGATCTTCTCCCGCAGATTCTTCAACGTTACCATTATCGAGCCTCTACTCCAGAAATCGCCTCCGAATTGATATAACCATTATTACAGCCGAAAACATAAGTCAGAATCAGACATATCCACTGAAGAAAGAACCGCAAAACCTAAAACAGCAACCTCCACGGTAGATACTCTTAAATCGCCTTAACCCAGCATGAGCAAACACTTCAGCTAATCATAGGAATTGGCAAGTTAACTCTGGGAGGCAAAGAACAATGAGAGAGTTGAACACAAGAAACACAGCTTCTAGCGTAGGAAACAATCTGGAGTTCAAGATTCCCTCATGGGACCAAATTTACAGGTTCCTCCTAAAACTCTCTGAGACTGTTCGAAAGAGCGGATTTGAACCTGAAGTAATCGTGGGCGTTTCCAGAGGCGGCTGGATTCCAGCTCGAATAATGTCTGATCTGCTGGAAACTCCTAAACTAGCGAATGTAACAGCAGAGTTTTACGTTGGAGTAGCCGAAACCAAACGTGAACCCACCATCACGCAGCCGGTCTCGGTTTCAGTTAAGGGTGCAAAGGTTCTTGTTGTTGACGATGTGACAGATACAGGTGAAAGCCTCAAACATGTAAACTTGCACTTGAAGAATCAGGGTGCGTCTGAGATCAAGATTGCAACCATCTACTACAAACCGTGGAGCATCATCGTCCCGCACTACTACAAAAAAGAAACGCGCTGCTGGATCGTTTTCCCTTGGGAGCAAAAAGAAACCGTTAGAAAAACTGTTGAAAAATTCAGAGGCGAAGGAAGAACCGTGGAAGATGCAAAAGAAAAGCTGATTAGTTCCGGACTAAACAGGGAACTTGTAGAACGGTTCATCAAAGAAATCTTCAGGGAAGAACTATGACCGAAAAACCGGAAGAACCCAACGGACACATCACCATAGTCGGTTTCAGGAACGTCCAGATAGAGAACATCAACGCTTTCCTTGAACACTTCAGAAAAGAAAACAGGGAAGCCGCTGTTCAGTTTTTTGACGCTAAACACGTAGCAGGTCCCCAACACATGTATTTTGCAGCCTTAAACGCGCTAAACGCCTTCGACAAAAACACAAACATATCAAACAATCTGGCGGTTGAGGCTCTCCTTTACGCTTCTGCCCAAAGACAGATAAAAAAAGCTGTGGAGATGCTGGGAATCAAGCAAGACTCTTCAGAAGTAGCAGCTTTAATAATGACAGAAAACAGGCGCGAAAAAAATAACTACTCACGCCTAGTTACCAAAATAATCCCCGGTGAACGCAACGACAACGTATTAGAACTTACGGACAAAAAAATCAAGAACATTAAAAAACTGTTCAAAATTTCTGACCTTGAATTCAAGGCTAAGCTAAAGAAAGAAGGATTAGAAAAAGAGGCGTTAACCGATCTTGTGATCGAACGCATGGCACTGTTAGTCACCAAGAGCTAAAGCATCCAAAATCTCTTTAAGGCTTATGGAACCCTCCCGAAGCATTCTCGGTTTTTCTGAAGTCAAATCAGCTACTGTTGACGGCATTCCCTGAACCGTAGCTCCACCATCGAGAACAACATCCACCATTTCCTTCAAGTCTCCAGATATTTCCTGAACTGCCCGCGGAGGCTCTTCTCCCGTTCTGTTGGCACTTGACCCGATCAATAGACCCCCAGACAAGCGGATCAGATGAAGAGCCGCATCATTGTAGGGTATTCTCAAGCCCACAGAATCCCAGCCAAAAGTAACAACGTCTGAAAGAGCAGGCTTCTTGGAAAAAACCATTGTAAGCGGTCCTGGCCAAAACTTTGCAGCAAGTCTCTTCCCGTTCGGTGAGATGAAAGCTACTTTGTCAGCGTCGACGATGCTTGCTGCCAATACGGGCAGAGGCTTTTTTCTATTGTCTTTCACTTTCAGAATACGCTTCACGGCTTCAATGTTGAATGGGTCGCATCCTAACCCGTACACGGTTTCGGTTGGATAGACAACCAATCCGCCCCTTCTCACAGTCTGAGCTGCCAGCATAATGTTGTTTTTTGTTGCTTTCAGAACTGTCATGTTTTCGTCGAATCGAATATGAAGAAGCTTCTATTAAGGTTCTACCCAACCTTTCTACCTCTGCTTTACCTGTCTACAAGAATAAGAAATGAAAAAAGGGAGAGAACAATCAACTGCTTGCTTTGGGTTTCTATCTTGCTCTTGATTTAACTCTGGGTCCAAGGAGTGTCCAGAGCCATTCCACGAATTCTCTCAAGTTTTTCGTTTGTATATACACGTCTCCGGGACCTCTTACCTCTGTAACCAGTCCCTCACCGCCAAGGAGAGTCGATTTTAGGCCTCCGAACTTTCTGACCTTATAGTCGCAACTATCGCTGAAGGCAACGAGATGAAAGTTGTCGACGATCAATGTTTTGCCGGCTTCTAGGGTGTGTTTGTCGATGGCTCCAAAAGTGTTTATGAAGAGTTTTCCTTCTCCTGAAACCTTTATCATGAATAGTCCTTGTCCGAAGAGCCCTTTCGTGAATCCCTGCCATTTCATGTCCAATTCAACGTTTTGGGTAGATGCGATGTATGAAGCAGATTGTATAATGTAGCCTTGGTTTGGCTTGACCTCCAGTGTTTCGATGTCGCCAACCGGAGCAGAAACGAAAGCAACTTCACCGGCGCCTTCCTTGGCGCTGTAATCGTTTACAAAAAAGGATTGGCGCCCCAGGAGGGTGAGACCTAACGTGCCTAATAGGCTCCTTTCTCTCATCCGCGTCTTCACATCTATGTTGGGTTCCATGTAGGTCATGGCGCCAGCTTCTGCAGTTACAGACTCGTTAGGTTCCAACTTAACAACAAGCATCGAATATGAGGGCTTATACTTAATTTCATACTCCAAGTTCTAACTCACCGCCTAAATTTTGTTAGTTATTTTTCAAACAGCAACTAGATAACTAAATCTCTGTATTATCCAGATTTAAAATTATCCTCAAGCATTTGAAGCTGGTAGTAAGAGTTTTAAGTTATTATTCTCCGTCCCTTATTCTAAGTTAACAGGTGTATAGATAGAAGATGGTTCGAATAGCGGTTCTCGACGAAGAGAGATGCGAATCCAAACGTTGCGGTAGACCATGCTATCGCTTCTGCCCGCCAGTGAGAAACAAGATTGAAGCCATCATATTCGAAGGCGACAAGCCTCAGATCGTGGAAAGTCTATGCGTAGGATGCGGTATCTGCGTGAGGAAATGCCCATTCAAAGCCATCTCCATAGTCAACTTGGCGGATGAACTGGACGAAGAGTGCAGCCACCGGTTCGGACCCAACACCTTCAAACTCTTTCGTCTCCCAACACCCTCCTCAGGCGTAGTTCTGGGTCTTCTGGGACAAAATGGTATAGGAAAAACCACTGCACTCCACATTCTTTCCGGAGAAATCAAACCGAACCTAGGAAAATATGGTGAGCCTCCAGAGTGGACGCAACTGATTCAACATTTCCGTGGCTCAACGCTTCAGGAATATTTTCAGAGACTAAGCGAAGGAAACATGAAGGTTGTTCACAAGCCCCAGTATGTAGACCGGATATCTCGGGTTGTCTCTGGCAAGGTAGGGGAGCTTCTTGAAAAAGTCGACGAGCGGAACAAGTTGGGTCAGCTTACCGAAAAGCTTCAACTTGAGACCGTTTGGAACAGAAACCTGAAGGTTTTGAGCGGGGGAGAACTTCAGCGGGTGGCTGTCGCCGCCTCTATCTGTCGAGAAGCAGATGTCTACCTCTTCGACGAGCCTGCCAGCTATCTGGATGTGAAGCAACGGCTACAGGTCGCCAAGGCTATTCGAACACTCAAACAGGACGGAAAAATAGTTATTGTTGCAGAGCATGACTTGGCGATTCTCGATTATCTGTCCGATCAAATCTGCGTTTTTTATGGTGACCCCGGAGTTTACGGGGTAGTCTCCCATGTCCACGGAGTGAGAGTTGGGATAAACATTTACCTTGAAGGCTTTATTCCTGACGAGAACGTGCGATTCAGAAAGGATTCTATAATCTTTCACGTGAAGCCTCCATCCGCCGGATTGACCGTGGGCGAACCATTGCTGCAGTGGAGTGAAATTAAGAAATCCTTTGGGGAGTTTGAGTTTCAGGCGGTGCCGGGGGAGGTGAAACGAGGGGAGGTGGTTGGAATATTTGGACCCAACGGGATTGGAAAAACTACCTTTGTGAAGGTGCTTGCTGGAATAGAGGAGGCAGATTCTGGAGAGACATCCGCTGACGATGGACTAAAAGTAAGTTATAAGCCCCAATACATTTCGCCGCAGTATAAGGGAACCGTTGAAGAACTGCTGAAAGAGACGGCTGAAAAAGAGTTTGGAACAAGTTTGTATCATAGTCAGATTCTGCAGCCCCTCAAAATGCAGCTTCTCATGGACCGTGACGTAACTGAGCTTAGCGGAGGGGAAATTCAGAGAGTTGCCATCGCCGCGTGCCTATCTAAAGAGGCGGAGCTGTATCTTCTCGACGAGCCGAGTGCCTATCTGGATGTTGAAGAGAGGCTGTCTGTGGCTCGAACGATTCGACGGGTAATTGAAAACAGAAAAGTAACGGCTTTCGTGGTGGAGCATGATGTGGTGGCGCAAGATTTCATAGCTGATCGCCTCATGATTTTCACTGGAGAACCTGGAATACGTGGTTTTGCTAATCCGCCAACAGATCTTCGTAACGGCATGAACAGCTTTCTCAAGGACATGACGATTACCTTTCGAAGAGACCCTCAAACGAAACGACCAAGAGTGAACAAGGAAGATTCTAGGCTAGACCGAGAACAAAAGAAGATAGGCGAATACTATTACCTGAGCACTGAAGATTAGCGGATTGGGTTTTTGGCTAGTCTCCGTTTGTAGATGCTTAATGCAACTGTAAGTGTGATTAGTGGAACTAGCAGTAGTGTCCATGAGGGAAACTCGGGGATTACTGTTGTTCCCTCAATTCTGATGACATTGCTGCTGTGAGGGTAGTTGAAGAACAGGAAAGTATGTGACTCGTTTGATTGCTCATCAAACACTAGTGGTTGAGAATCATCAACAAAAACGGAGTATTGTCCCGCCAGCAGATCCTTTGGGATGGTGACATTACAGAATCCCATCGTCCCTGACGACCCATCAGTGTTGAAAGTTATTTGTTTAAGCGACTGGCTGAACATGAAATCTGTTACTGTAAGGTTGCTTTGAACTTGAACGGTATATGTTTCATTATTCCATGTTCCTGCATTGAAAAGTTGGATTGTGGGAGTTCCGATCGCGTACAGGTTTCCGTCATTGGATCCCACGAAAAGTAGTCCATCGGAAATTGCCGGAGAGGATTGAACAGCGCCTTCAGTCTTGTAGCTCCAAATAAGGTCCCCATTGAAGGCGTCTAGAGCGTAAACATAATTGTTGTCTAGTCCAAAGTAGACTTTTCCGTCTGCTACCGCAGGTGAAGAAACAGAATGTTCTCCGTTCAGTGGGCGGCTCCATTTCACGGTTCCATTCTCTGCATCTAGGGCATAAGTGGCGCTGCTTGTTGGAATATAGACTGTATTGTAGGCGACTGCAGGAGAAGCCTCAGTTGTGCCGTCTAATAGGTGTTCCCAAGTTCTCATTCCAAAATCGTTTAATCCAAAGATGGTGCTGGTGCCATTAATGTCCACAATAACAACGAACAATTTTCCGTCGCCGATTGTTGCTCCACTCCTAACCGTTTCGATGCCAGTTGGAGCAAGACTGACCCAAAAACGTCCCATAGCATCTGGAGCTTCGAATCCGTCAACTCCAATTTGCATTCCCCCTAAGACGACAGCATATATTAGCCCATTGTTATAGGCGCTGTCATTGTATGCGAGAGGCGCAATTCCATTCGCGTGAGGAATAGGTTCACTGTAAAGGTTTACTCCAACTGCTTCGTTGAAGGCGAAAACTGTTTGGTTTCCATTCACGAACACCCTAGAACCCACAATTAATGGAGCCCCAAAGCCTGCTTCTTCTCCAAGCGATTTACTCCACACCTCCAATCCGCTATACATGTTAATGGCGTGAACGTTTCCAGATTTGGACGTGATGAAGACCTTGCCGTGAGCAACTGACGGAGAATTAGCGTCTGTTCCTATCATGAAATCCCATATTTTTGCTCCAGTAGTTGCGTTAATTGCGTAGAGGTATCCGTCAGTGGAGGCGACGAAGACCATTCCTGCAGATGCAATCGGAGAAGACGTGATTGGTCTCCCTGTCTGGAACTTCCAATACGTTTGGTTACTGTCTGGAGCAGGGCTCTCTGTGTAACCTGCCCTTCCTTCATCGCCCTGAAGGGTAGTCCACGCATATGAGTTGGTTACTGCTGCTTGTGTGATGTTGATGCTTGAAAGAGAAAAAAGCAGTGAACAAACAATAACTAATATGAGAAACCTTGTCGGGAAGCCGTTCATGTTATAGCCTCGCGTCTTTGGGTTTGCGTAGTTTTTGTTTGCATATGGCTAACGCAACTGTAAACGTGGTGAGTGAGAGCAAAATAGCTGTCCATGATGAAAACTCTGGGATTGTGATTGGTTCCATGAGTGGATAGCGGTCGTAATTGTTTTCATTTATGTAGAATTGTGTGTCTCCTATTTCTGAACTGCCTGTTTCTGATGCGTTAGGATACCGTGTAATGTAGTCGCTCCAGTAGTTTCCTGCTGTGCCGTTGTCCCAGACATTGCCGTGTCCAGGCAGCCAGTCCCATGGTTCACCTATTTGTCTATAAGCGGGAATGGACACTTGTAGTCCTTCTTCATTTGCATTGTTGTTGATGAAGCTGTTATGGTAAATTACGTTGTTGTTTTGGCTGCCTGTGAGTTGCATTCCCCAGTCGCTGTTTTCGGTTATCATGTTTCCAATGATGCTGTTGTCGAAAGAATCGTCAACTAAGACGCCGATGGCGTTGTCTGCTATATAATTGTCAGAGACACTGTTGTTGTTTGCGTCAAACCAGAGCTTGATGCCGTTGCCGTTTCCAGTTAGGGTGTTTCCGATAATCCTGTTATCTTTAGATTCGAAGAAAATTATGCCATTCTCAGTGTTGTTTGTTATCGTGTTTTCGTTAATGTCTGTATTCCTTGACCCCCCTAAATGAATGCCATCCGCTGTGTTTGCGGTTATATTGTTTCTAAAAATAGTGTTGCTCGTTGAAGCTCCATTGAAGTAAACTCCATTTTCGTTGTTTGTTATGTTATTTGAAGATATGTTGTTTGAAGAAGCTTGACCGCTTATTCCATTGCCGTTGTTTGCTAAGTTGTTTCCGGAAATGGTGTTGCTGGAAGACTCTTGGATGTAGATGCCAGTGCCCGTGTTCGTTATATGATTCTTGGTTATTGTCGACTCCGTTGTTGAAACAAGCAGTATACCCTGTCTATTGTTGGCAAGATTCAAATTTTGAACTGTTATGTGTGTGCAGTTCACGAGGGCTACGTATCCAGCGTCAGATGGCACAGTCCTGTCTTGTTGGTTGATCCAGTAAATTATTGGTTTTCCGTCAACCGTGTTTGAAACATCAACATCATTTGCATACTCGCCCTGAACTCCAAAATTGTGTGTGTTATTTTTCATGCTGTTGTTTCTAAGCACGTTGTTAGAGGAGGAGCCGATGTAAATGCCGTAATTATTGTTTGTCAGGCTGTTACCTGAAAGATTGTTGTTTGAGCAAGTCATTCCCATATAACGTTCAGCAATGAGCCTGATGCCGTAGAAGAAGTTGCTAATTTTCATATTCCTCACCGTTATTCCGTTCCGGTTTAGAATGAAAATCCCCGTGGAATTTCCGTTCCCTGTGAGAGTGTAGCCTCCCCCATCAATCACAACGTTGTCACGTTCAAATGCGATGGTGTATCCAACAATGTCATCCGTGAAAGTGTAAAGATTTCCATCTCGCTGAATCGGTGCCGTTGACGGATCAACGCTCCCATCACTTCTGATAATAAACGCTGGTTGCGGAATCTGCATTGGCATAAAATTTGCTTCCGCTAACCTAACGAACTGCGCTCCAGCCAGTGCCGAAAACAGAAACATTACAGTGAATGCTGCTGCTAGAACAGTTCTCTTATTCATCTTCTCATCTCCCTTCTTCTTACGATGGAAAGTTTTTGTTTTCGTCGTCGGAGACGTTTTAGTGACAGGTATTCATCTGTTGAAGTCACGGCTTCTGTTTCAGCAATTTTTAATGCTGATTTTTCCAATTTAAAGCCTCTGACAACTCATTTTGTGGTGGAATATTCATAAAAGATTTTTTGTAAAGGTTTCTTGACTAACTAAATGATACAGTTTAGTCAAGGTTTCTTGACCAACAGTTGTCTTACGAGATTTCACTATAACCAGAAAGGTAAGGTATGCTCAAAAGTACTTGAAGCGTTTTTCTCAGGCTATTTTCAGTTTAGTAGAATGCCTAAATTATAATCCGTTTTGATGTTTGCCTTCAGTAAATGAAAAGAAAAGAATTAGGGCAGTATTTGGTCTATTGGCTGTGTTTCTGTTTGGTTGAAGGATTCTATTTCGTTGAATAGGTTATCGGTCTGGTTTAGGATCATGTTTTCCATTTTTTGTATTCGATCTATTTGCGGTACATCTTTGGCCTCAAGTGTTTGTTCAAAGGTGACAACAGCATATTCCACAACAACGCAGGCAAGGATTACCGCAGAAGTTACAAAAAGTAATGTTGATAATGTTGTCTGCATTCCCACCCACCTACAATATAAAATACGTATTGTTTTATATTATACGTTATTCTAATTCGAAAGCTATTCTTAATCCAATGTTATTCCAATTTTCAAATTAAGTCAAAAAAAGGACATAAAACATGACAGAATTGACTGTGCAAGAAAAAGGCGAAACTATAATATTGGAAGCTAATGAATTAATCAGCAACAAGAAAAGGCGGGGTCTCTCATGTCTGCAGATTGTTTCGAATGCGAAGTCATGGACTGGAACCTGTTTTACAATTTAGCTAGACAAGTGGCAAAAAA
>Ga0315552_1002828_pt1 | contig 10112 bp, 7 predicted proteins | sample SalMarSW160170MG_2_FD_203102 | JGI IMG/M metagenome (GOLD analysis project Ga0315552, IMG submission 203102) | Salt marsh sediment microbial communities from the Plum Island Ecosystem LTER, Massachusetts, United States - Salt Marsh Sediment SW1601-70 ...
AACCGTTAAACAAATTTCGGAAGGTCGGCGACCTGGTCGTGGATCCGGCCGATTTCTTCCGGGAGTATCCATCGGACTGGCAGACCCTGCGCCGCAGTGAGGCGAATCCCGATGCAAAACCGCCGCAGGAGCTGGCCGGCTACCTGCGGCTGGAAAACTGTATCGAGTGCGGAGCCTGCGTTTCCGCCTGTCCGGTGGAGGATTTTCTTGGTCCCGCAGTGCTGGCCGGACTCAACCGCGAGCGGATCAACCGTGAGCAGATAAACGATCCGCCCGCTGAATCTCCCGAGCACGACAAATCCCTCCTCGAGCTGGCCGGGGGGGAGCGGGGTGTATGGAAGTGTCAGCGGGCCCTGGAGTGCAGCCGGGTCTGCCCGACCGGGGTCTACCCGGCCAGGCACATCCAGGAACTGCGGAGAGGGTTAGATACGCCAGTATGAGTATAACAGTTCCAAGAAATCGATTATCCGTTCTGATTGTTTTCGGCTGTTTGTTCTTCATCTATTGCCCGAACCCACAGGAACTACCGGCGGAGCCTCCGGTTGTACTGGCGCTGCCGGCAAGCGAGGAGGGTATGGTCCTGTTTCGCCAGTGGAAACCAATAACGGATTACCTCACGGAGACCAGCGGTCTTGTCTTGATCCTGGAGATGGTAGAAGACCATTCCTCAATACTGCAGGGTCTGGAAAACAATCTGTACGACCTGGCATATGTGAATCCCGTATGGTACGTAATGCTTGCAGAGCGGGGGCTGTGCATACCGCTGGCCCGCCCGGTGGTGTTGGGCCGTGACACCTTCCGGTCGCTTCTCATCGTTCACCGGGATTCCATCATCCGCAACGCCGGCGACCTGGCAGCGGCAACGATCGCCCTGACCGGTTTATCCGAGTCGGCATTGGGATACTACATTCCTCTCGCTCTTCTCGAAGCACACGGCCTTGGGATATCCTCCGCCTCTGACACCATTCTGTTTTCCGACACCTTTCTGAGCATCTTGAAGGGTGTAGCCTACGGGAAACTTGAAGCGGGGTTCGTCAGTTCTGCGGTGCTCGACGACGGGGATAATTCATCCCTCCGGGAGCAGGTTCGTGTGATCTTGGAATCCGAGGCGGTTCCACAGTGGACGGTTGTTGCCAGGGCTGATCTGCGTCAGAGAGCGATTGCCTCCGTTCGTCAGGCACTTTTAAATATGGGAAAATCCGAACAGGGACGCGCGGCCCTCCGACCGAGCGGCTTCAGCGCTTTTGTAGAGGCCTCCGATAGCGACTACAATGCAGTCCGCCGGTATCTGGAAGCCGTGGAGGACGGTATTGCCTCTCCAGAGTAAGATATTCGTATTTGTTGCGGTGCTGCTGCTTCTTATCGCCTTCGAGTGGGTCTTTTTTAGTGTCTTCGAGAGCAGGGTGCTGCAAGAAGAAATGAGTGATCGAGGCAGCGTGCTGGTGCGGACCCTCGCCCAACTGAGCGCGGAGCCGGTTCTGGCCTTTCAAATAACCAGACTCGAACAGCTGCTGGATTCGATGCTGGAGGAGAAGGACGTGGTTCACGCCCGGGTCTACAATTCCAACTACACCGTGCTGGCCGCTACGGACAGGGAACAGGAAGGCTGGACGTATTCCGGGCAGGTTGTCGACTCCATGCAGATTCGCCATGACCCTGAGCTCATGGTGGCCAAAGCCCCGATCATCGTGATGGAACAGACATTAGGAATGGCCGAGATCGTATTTTCCCTAAGCACGCTCAAGGGCAAGGTGAGCCGCAGCCGGATGATATTCCTGACAATCTTTATCAGTGAGCTGTTGCTGGCGGTCGCGTTTGCCGTTTTTCTGGAAATTCAGGTCATCAGACCGCTGGGGAAACTGGCAGGAGAAGTTCAGGAGATCCGGCCTGATTCACTCCAGATGCCGCTTTCCCTCACACCGTTTTCGGCGAAAGAGATAAGCCGGCTGCGGCATTCCCTCGATGACATGCGGGAAAAACTGAGACGGGCTCAGGCAGATATCGTCGCCAGAACACGGCTGGCCACCATGGGCCAGATTGCCGCCAACATCACCCACGAGATCCGCAATCCCCTCGAAGCGATGTCGGGGGCGGTGGAGATCCTCTCAGACGAACCACAGCTATGTGCTGACAGCCGGGACTCGGTTGCCATTCTCCGGGAAGAAATTCGGAACCTGGACGACTACCTCAATCAATATCTCGAGTTTGCTCGGCCCGTGCCCGTCAAGCCTGTATCGACAAACATCAACGTGCTGGTGGAAGATTGCCTGGTTCTACTAAGGCCGCTGCTGCGCAAGAAACATGTGCAGCTGCACACCGAGCTTGCGAATGGATTGCCCTCCTGCAGGTTGGATGTGAACCAGCTGAAGAGGGTCATCGTCAACATCGTGCTCAACAGCATCGAGGCGATTTCCGATCACGGTACGTTGCGGGTCTCTACTACGAGTCGAACCGGCAGGGTGCAAATCGCCGTGAGGGACGATGGGGAAGGTGTCCGGGAGGAGGATCTGCCCAGGGTTTTCGATCCGTACTTCACCACAAAGAGCAGCGGTTCCGGTCTCGGGCTGCCTCTCAGCAAGATGATCATCGAGCAGCACGAAGGCACGATCCTCATTGAAAGCCGCCTCGGTGAGGGAAGCGTCGTTACGGTTTCTCTTCCCGCGGAACCGGCGGGGGTCCTGGATGGCTAAACTGCTGGTTGTGGACGACAAAGCGAATATCAGGAAGGTCTTGCGGATCATTCTCGAGAAGGAGGGGCATACGGTAGAGACTGCGAGCAGCGCGCGGGAAGGGCTGAGGAAGGCATCGGCCCAGGATCTGGATGTGATCATCTGTGATATCCGGATGGAAGACATGGACGGAAACGAGCTCTTTCACCTTCTTCGATCCAGAGGAAGGAATATCCCGTTCATCTTCATTACCGCTTTCGCCACCGTTCGCGGAGCCGTATCGGCCATCAAAGAAGGAGCTGTGGAGTACCTGGCAAAACCACTCGACTACGGGCTTCTGAAGAAAACGATCGTGGCACTTATCGAACAACAATCCCAGCCCGCACCCGCGGATAAGGACGCTGTTTTAGTAGGCACGAGTCCGGCCATGACGGCGCTGGCCGAGAGAATCCGAACCGTCGGTGGGAGCAGTTCTACGGTGTTGATCAGTGGGGAAAGCGGTTCGGGAAAGGAGCTCGTTGCCCGCCAAATTCACTCCCTCAGCGCGCGGAAGGACAAACCATTCGTCCCGGTGAACTGCTCGGCTCTGAGCATGAGCCTTTTAGAATCGGAGCTATTCGGATACGAACGGGGAGCGTTCACCGGAGCGGAAACGCAAAAAAAGGGGATCTTCGAGTTCGCCGATGGCGGCAGTCTGTTTCTGGATGAGGTATCGGAAATTGATCCGGCTATCCAGGTCAAGCTGCTTCGTGTGCTTCAGGAACGCTGTTTCACTCGTGTAGGGGGTACCAGGCCGGTGAAGGTGGATGTCCGTCTGATCGCCGCTACAAATCGCAGGCTGGAAGAGCTGATCGATCGCGGCCAGTTCCGCCGCGACCTCTACTACCGGCTTAACGTGATCCCTATCCGCGTACCGGCTCTGCGCGAGCATTTGCAGGATCTGCCCGAGCTGGTTGGTTATTTCTGCGTGCAGATCGGTACCAGGGAACGGCTCCCCCGACCGTCTGTATCACCGGGGTTCATCGAGAGACTGAGTTCATATCCATGGCCCGGAAACGTCCGGGAGCTGGAAAATCTGATCGAGCGAATTCTTGTCCTGTATCGTCCGAAGCAGCTCGAAGCCCACTACCTCGATGTCGAGCTAACAACGGCGGGCCATTCCCTGTCTCACAAAAGGTCGGAGCGCGATCGCATCGTCAGCGCGTTGCGGCTCACCCAGGGAAACAAAACCGAAGCAGCCAAAGTGCTGGATCTACCGCGCCGTACCCTGTACAACAAGATCGAGAGATTCGGAATTCAAAAAGAGGAGTACTTCCCTGTGTAAGGTGTGCCAAAACATGTGCTGAATGGCACACTATTTGGCACACTCCGGCTGAAAAGAAGCCGAATTGCGCGTATGCAACGGGTGGCACGGCTTTTGCATTATATTGCCGGTGAGGCCTGTCAGCCTCAAGAAAAAAAAACAAAAGGAGAAAGAAGCCTATGAAGACGCTTCTCAAGGTGCTAACCGTCGCCTTCCTGATCTCTGTCATCGCCGGTACCCTTGTTGCCGAACCCCAGCAGGAAGTAAAACCGGACAAAGTGGTGGTATATGCGAGTGTCGATGAGGCGAACGCCAAAAAAATCCTCGACGCCTTCACCGCCGACACGGGGATCACTGCCAGTTTCGTCCATCTTTCCTCGGGACCGGCGCTGGCCAGAATCACAGCCGAAAAAAATAATCCCCAGGCGGATGTATGGTTGGGAGCCCCCAACGAGAATCACATCATCGCCAAAGAAGAGGGGTTGAGCGTTCCCTACAGGTCCGCGGCCCTCGATTCTCTGGAAGACCAGTTCAAGGACCCCGATGCGTACTGGCGTTCTTTCTACATGAACCCCATGGCTTTCGCCGTAAATACCGAAGCCCTGGCTAAAATCGGCGCACCCAAGCCTACTTCCTGGGAAGATCTGCTGAAACCCGTATACAAGAGCCAGATCCAGATGCCCACGCCCCAGTCTTCGGGAACGGCCTACAATATCATCGCCAGCCTGGTAACGCTGTGGGGGGAGGAGAAAGCGTACGAATACATGAAGAAACTCAATCCGAACGTCCAGACCTACACCTCCTCCGGCACGGGACCTTCAAAAGCGGTGGCTGTCGGCCAATGCGCCATCGGCATCCAGTTCACCCCGGCTTTTTTTGAGTTTATCGATCAGGGATATCCACTTGAAGTCGTATTTCCCAAAGAGGGAGTGGGATACGAGGCGCCCGCGGTTTCGATTCTGGCAGGAGCTAAGAACATGGAAGCTGCCAAGATCCTGGTAGACTGGCTCGTCTCGAAGAAAGGTCAGGATGTTCTAAGCGAGGCCAAAACCTACTTCTATCCCGTCAATCCTGATGCCGCCCTCGGAAAGGGAATGCCTGATTTCGCTTCTTTAAAAACCGTGGGCTTCAGTTCTCAATGGGCGGGAGAGAACAAAAAACGCCTGGTCGAGCGCTGGGTGAACGAAGTACTGCCCGCCAAGTGAGCCGGATGTTTATCTAGATGTATAGCAACGCGGCGGGAGCTCTATGAAAGTGGCTTCCGCCGCATTTGCATTCCCGATGCCGAAAGTACCTCAATGAAAACGAGTGTTTGGGACCGCACGGGGAAACAAGTGCGGCTGATCAGCGCAGATCCCCTGCTGCTGATCGTGATCGTTTTGATCCTCGCCTCTCTTATCGTTTTTATTCTCTACCCCCTATTCCGGGTTATCGTGATGAGCGTATTCCCCGAGGGTCGCTTTTCTCTATCTGTGCTTGGAGAAGTCATTGCGTCATGGTATTTGCGTCGGGCGTTCCTCAACAGCGTAATGATGGGTGCCCTTACGGCGGTTTTCGGGGTAATTGTCGGCTTTCTGTTCGCCTTCAGCCTGTCCCGAGCGGATATTCCCTTGAAAAAGTTCTTTCATATCATCGCCATCATACCGATTATTTCCCCGCCGTTTATCGGCGCGCTGTCGATCATCATGCTTTTCGGCAACAACGGGCTGATTACGTGGACCTTGCTGAGAATAAAGAACTTCCAAATCTATGGATTTCGCGGTCTGCTGATCGCTCAGGTGGTCACCTTCTTTCCGGTAGCCTACATCACCCTGAAGGGGGTTTTGGAATCGATCAGTCCGACCCTCGAAGATGCCGCGCTGGATCTGGGAGGTTCCCGCTGGAAGGTCTTTCGCAGAGTTACCCTGCCGCTTGCTATCCCGGGAATCGCCAGTGCCATGCTCGTGCTGTTCGTGGAGACCCTGGCTGATTTCGGCAATCCCCTGATCCTGGCGGGCAGCCAGTTTCCCATTCTCTCGGTTCAGGCCTATCTGCAGATCACGGGCATGTATGACCTGCCCAAAGGATCCGCCCTGGCCCTTGTATTGCTGGTACCGTCGGTCTCCGTATTCTTTCTGCAGAAGTACTGGGTTTCCAGGAAGCAGTACGTTACGGTGACCGGCAAGCCAACCCAGTCCTCCCCCAAGATCGTCTCTCCGGCGGTTAAATGGCTGCTTTTCGCATCCTGCCTGTTCATCGCTGCGTTCATCCTGCTGATCTACGCAACCATCCTCTGGGGCGCCTTCGCCCGGGTTTGGGGAAGCGACAATTCCTTGACCTTACAGCACTTCAGTTATGTGTTCGGCGTGGGATTCAAAGCGGTCAAAGACACTCTGATCGTAGCCGGTCTTTCCACCCCTTTGGCGGGAATCCTCGGCATGATCATCGCGTTTCTGGTCGTACGCAAACAATTTCCCGGGAAACGTTTCATGGAGCTGTCTTCCATGTTGAGCTTTGCCGTGCCGGGTACGGTAATCGGCATCGGCTACGTTCTGGCCTTCAACAGCCGGCCGCTGCTGTTGACCGGAACCCTTCTCATCCTGCTGTTGAACTTCATATTCCGTTACATCCCCGTGGGAATACAGTCCGGAGTGGCAATCCTGAGGCAGGTGGACGCATCGATCGAGGAAGCGGCGATCGATCTGGGGGCAAACGCGAACCAGACCTTCCGCAAGGTAACCCTTCCGCTCATGGTTCCCGCCTTCTTCTCCGGTCTGATCTATTCATTCGTGCGGGCGATGACCGCCATAAGTGCGGCCATCTTCCTGGTCTCCTCGAGTTGGCACCTGATGACCGTTCAGATCATGAGCCAGGTCGAATCGGGCCGCCTGGGGGCCGCCGCCGCCTTCAGCGTCATCCTGGTTGGAATCATTCTGGCGGCTATCCTGGTGATCCGCTCCGCCCTGAGCTTGCGCTACGGACGATTGGGCGGAACAATGCTGAAGATATAGGGACAAATACGATGAGTGTTCGGTTGGTAAATATCTCCAAGATCTTCCCCAGTCCGGATCACCCGCGCAAGCAGGTGGTGGCCGTTAAAGGGGTCGAACTCGAAGTAAACGACGGAGAAATGGTCACCCTATTGGGTCCCTCGGGCTGCGGAAAAACCACCACCTTGCGCATCATCTCCGGCTTCGAGATTCCCACCACCGGGGATGTCTGGATCGAGGGCAAAAAAGTGAACGACCTGCCGCCCAATCGACGGGACACTTCGATGGTTTTTCAGAGCTACGCGATCTTTCCGCACCTTTCCGTAGCACAGAACATCGGCTTTGGGCTGGAACTGAAAGGTTGGAAGGCAGCGAGGATTCGGGAAGAGGTCGAACGGATCATGGAGGTAATGAACCTCAGGGACATGTACCATCGCCGGCCGGATCAACTATCAGGCGGACAACAGCAGAGAGTGGCACTGGCCAGGGCGATCATCAACAAACCGAGCGTGCTGCTGTTCGACGAACCCCTATCCAACCTGGACGCCAAGCTGCGCGAACAGATGCGGATTGAGATCCGCAGGATTCAGCAGACCTTCAAGATAACTAGCGTGTATGTCACCCACGACCAGGCCGAAGCCATGACCGTTTCCGATCGGATTGTGGTGATGAATGACGGCGAGGTAATGCAGATCGGAACCCCGTTCGAGATTTACTCGCGCCCGGCCAATCTGTTCGTGGCTGATTTCATCGGAAAGGTGAATCTCATCGAGGGACGGGTTACGGATATAAAGGGCAAAGCCTTCGTGGTAGAGTACAAAACGGGACACAAGGTAATTGCGAGCTCAACCGATGCGCTGACAAAGGGACAGAAAGTCCTAACCGTGGTTCGGCCCGAATCCCTGTGTCTGGCCCAACCGAACACCTCCCGTTCCCTGCTGCTGCTCGGCAAGGTGGTAAAAATGGTCTATCTCGGTCCCACGGTGGAGTACGAGCTCGCCGTGGATGGGCTGAAAAGGACGATCGCCGCGGTCGTAGCCAATCCGATCGAGGCGGGGTTTTTCGACATCGGCGAGGAGGTGGCTCTCGATTTTCATCCTCAAGCGGCCCATCTTATCCCGGCTGAGGGCTAGCCTCAGCCTGAATTCTACATTTGACAGCAGTGGCTGGCCTGCCTTAATATGCTGACGGAGATCATCTCCAATAAAAACAACCAAGGAGGAATGCATGAAAAAGCTACTGCTTGTAGCACTGGCAATGCTGGCGGCGGCGGGTCTGCTGTTCGCCGGCGGACAGGGCGGTGAACCGACGAAGCTGGAGCTCAAGGGAGGCACGGCGGCCTACCTGTTCCAGGGACTGCCCCTCGAACAAATCGCCGCCGACTACAGTACGGCCCACCCGAACGTCGACGTAGAGCTGATTCCCTTTCCCGAGGACTGGGCGGCGGTGTTGAGCAAGCTCCAGCTGGAGGCGGTCCGGCAAACGGCGACCTACGACTTTATAACCGCGGCCGCAGCCTTTCTGGACGTGGCCACCGCAGGGAAACTCGGTGTCATCGAGCCGATCGACGCCTACCTGTCCAAGAAGGTGAAGGATGACATGCTTCCCTCGATCCGGCAGGAGATGCTGATGGACGGCAAGATGTACGCCTTCCCCATGGTCACGGATATCGTGGGCTTCATCTACCGGCCCTCGTATCTGCAGAAGGGGGGATACGCCAAGGCGCCGGCCACCTGGGACGAGCTGCTCACCTACTGCAAGAAGCTCGATCAGGTATTCGCCGGTCAGGAGATGTGGCCTCTGGGATTCGACTGGTACTGGCGGCCCTGGGGCGGCTACATCCCGATCCTGCAGAGCTACACGGACAAACCCTTCCAGGACGGCAAGACCGACACCTGGTCGCCGGCGGCCAAGAAGACCCTCGAGCTGATGAAGGCCTACTACCCCTACATGCCTCCATCCGCAGCCGGTAATTTGGCAGCCTCCCAGGCCTTTCAGGCCGGGGCCGTGGCCATGGAGGTCTACTGGCAGCCCCAGATGCTGCGGGCCATCCAGGCGGGCCAGCCCGAGGATGACATCAAGATGGTGTCCACGCCCAAGGGAACCCGCGGGGGCACGGTATTCTGGTCCACCGGCTACATGCTGACCAAGTACGGGCAGGACAAACAGGCCTGCGTGGATTTCTTCAGCGAAGCCCTGCGCGGGGAGACTTTCTACAAGGGAGCCGTAGCCAACTGGAAGCTCCTTCCCTTCAACTCGGCCTACACCATGGTGAAGGACGACCTGCTTCCCTTCTTCCCCGACCTCATCTCCCGACTGGAAACCGGAGAGGCCGTGGCCATGCCCAACTCGGGCTACATGATGGCCGCAGAGTTGAACGTGATGCAGGAAGAGTTGACCAAGCTGATGGACGGCAAACAGACGGTGCAGCAGACTATGGACAACATGACCAAGCGTATCGCGGAGAAGATCGCCGAGATGGAATAGCACGGTTCAGATCGGGGGAAGCCGACTGTCAGCGGCCGGCTTCCCCTTTTTTTCTGCTGTCGAGATCGGCCGACATCCGGGAACAAATCGAAGGGGGGTGCGGAAACGTGAGGAACACACTGGTTCGCAGAATCTGGAAGGAACGCAGCGGCTACGCCTTCATAGCTCCTCTGCTGGCGTATATGGGGATGTTCATCTTCCTGCCCGTAGTCTTCATGATCGTGCTGTCCTTTAGCCGCCATGAATTCCTGAGACCGGCCAAGAACATGATGGTCGGGCTGGCCAACTACGCCGAATGGTTTCGGGATCCCGCGGTTTGGGAGACCTTCAAGCACACCCTCTACTTCCTGGCCATGTACATCCCGACCCACGTGCTCTACGGCCTGATCCTGGCCCTGCTCACCAACAGCGTCGTGAACCGGCGGGCAGCCACCGTCTATAGAAGTCTGCTCTACCTCCCCGTGGTCCTGCCCCTGCCGATCGTGGCCTACGCCTGGAAGTGGATGTACGACCCCACCATCGGGGTCTTCACCCATATCATCAAGGATTTCCTCGGCCTTCCCTTTCCTTTCAAAGGGTGGCTGATCGACGAGCGTCTGGCCATGCCTTCGATCGCCATCATGAGCGTCTGGCAGTACTCGGGGTGGATCATGATGCTGTTTCTCGTGGGCTTGAACAACATCC
>Ga0315552_1002833_pt1 | contig 10095 bp, 8 predicted proteins | sample SalMarSW160170MG_2_FD_203102 | JGI IMG/M metagenome (GOLD analysis project Ga0315552, IMG submission 203102) | Salt marsh sediment microbial communities from the Plum Island Ecosystem LTER, Massachusetts, United States - Salt Marsh Sediment SW1601-70 ...
AAACTGGGGTTCTTTTCTTAGAAAATGTAACAAGGTATTTGGTACGGGACGTGGGGATATCAGACAAAATGCTTACACGCTGTAGAAAATTCAGATTGCTTTATCCAGATATTTCGGAAATTGATCCCGACAGGTCTTTTGACAGTTATGTTAAAACATTTGAGGGTGGTTATATATCAGCCAAGAAAAGGCAAGAGAGAAAAACAGAGTCCCATGAAAAACATACAAATCGCCGCCATCTTTGACGACATCGCCGAAAGGCTCAAAAGCAAAAAGGACAACATCTTCAAAATCAGGGCTTACCAGAAGGTCGCCCGCGCCATCGAAAGCCTGCCCGTGCCCGTGGAGCAACTGGTCGAAGAAAACCGCCTCAACGAAATCCCGGGGGCGGGGGAAGCCATCGTTAAGAAGCTCACCGAGCTGGTCAACACCGGCAAGCTGGAATACTACGAAAAGCTCAAAGCCGAGTCCCTCTCACCCAAAGAGTAAAAAACCCGTGGACAACCAACTAATCGCCAGCGAAACAACCCCCACCGCCGACAACCGGGCGATAACCCACCTCAAACAGGCAATGGCCGGCGGCAAGCACTGGTATATCGCCCTGCTCGAAGCCATCGCCCTCTGGACCTCCGCCGAAGAAAGTTATAAAGGCCGCCACTACCGCTATCTCATCGACGGCGAGGCTTTAGACTGGCTGCTGCTGGCGGAAAGGCTCTGCCGGGAAGTAGAAGACATGCTCCCCGAAGCGGAAAGGATTGCCCTGCTCTTTCAAGGCCAGCCGCCCGTAAGCTTAAGCGCCCAAAGGTTCAAAAGGCTCATCGGCAGCGGCAAATACCACCAGTATCTTAATTACTTCTACGGCGTCACCGTAGAAGAAGCCCTGATTCAGGCGGTGCAGGCAGAGATACGCAAAGAAAAGCGCATCTCCGGCTACGCCAGCGAACAAAACCTGGCCAATGAGGCTTACCGCCGCATCTACGGCGCCACCAGGGCGATACTGCTCAAGCGCTTCCGCCGCGAAAAGCGCTACCCCCAGCTAAAGTCCACCAGCCTGGCCGAGCTAAAGGAATTCAGCTACTGGCTTTTTAAATATCGGCTCAAGCAGTGCGACAAGGCGAGGGTCGCCAGCGACACCAAAAAGGCACTGGAACGGCTAAAGCACAACGGATTCGGCTTACAACCTATTGACATATCGGTTTAAGGTGAGTAAAATTCCGTCAGCAGTGTTTAGTGGGGTTGCGGGGAGGCACCTTAATATTAAATAACCCGAAAAAGAAAGGAGGTAGGCGCATCGAGCAAATTGGTGTCCTCTTATTCGATAAATCTTGACGAAAGGAGGATGAGGATTTGGCGGAATTAACGAGAGAAAGATGGGGCGGCAGGTCTTTTTTCCTGTTCGCCGCGATGGGCTCCGCAATAGGTCTGGGCAATGTCTGGCGATTTCCCTATTTGACCTATGAATATGGTGGCGGAGCCTTTTTAATTGCCTGGATTATCGGGCTTATCATTCTGGGTATCCCCTGGATGATGATGGAATTCGGCATGGGGCGTTTATTCCAGAAAGGCGCTCCCGGCGTATTCGAAGGCATCGGCAAGAAGTGGGAATGGCTGGGCTGGTGGCCCGTCTTCGTTGCCTTCCTCATTGTCACCTACTACGCCGTGGTCATAGCCTGGTCCCTGAACTATGCCGCTAGCTCGGCTACCGTTGCCTGGGGAACCGGCTCCGCCGGAGCGGCTAACGCCGGCGCCTATTTCTTCGGGGATGTATTGAATCTGTCCTCGGGACCCACTGCCCTCGGCGGCCTTCAGTGGCCCATAGTCGGCGCTCTGGCTGCTGTCTGGGTAATCCTGTTCTTCATCATGTTCAAGGGAGCCAGGGTAATCGGCAAGGTTGCCGTCTGGACGGTAATCATCCCCTGGGCTTTGCTGATTGTCCTGCTGATAAGGGGGTTGACGCTACCTGGAGCGGTTGACGGGCTCAACTACTACCTGGCGCCGGACTTCGGTGCCTTAACCAATCCCGATTTGTGGTTCGGAGCCTTCAGCCAGATTGCCTTCACCCTGTCATTAGGCATGGCCGGGATGTTCGCCTACGGCAGCTTTGTGGCTAAGAAAGCTGATATCAACAATAACGCCTTTATCACCTCTTTTTCCAACTGCGCCACCAGCTTCTTCGCCGGTTTTGCCGTATTCAGCATCGTTGGCTTCATCATGCAGGCATTATCCGTTCCGGTGGGCGAGGTCAGCGCTTCCGGCTTAGGACTGGCCTTTGTCACCTACCCGGTGGCGATCTCCATGATGCCCGCCATGGCGGCTGTCACTGGCGTCATCTTCTTCATCTGTTTCTTCTTCCTGGGCATAGATTCGGCCTTCTTCCTGACCTACGGCGGCGTTATCGCCCCGCTCAGGGATAAATTCGGCTGGGGCAGAGCCAAAGTCACCGCCGTTATCTGTGCTATCGCCTTAGTTATCGGCCTCCTTTATACCACCGGTAGCGGTCTCTACTGGCTGGACATCGTGGATAGGACGGTCTCCTTCTACGGGCTGCTCATAACCGGTGCCCTGGCCTGTATTGTCGTCGGCTGGGTATTCGGCGCTAAGAAGCTCCGAGAGCACATAAACGCGACCTCGGACTTCAGGGTCGGAGCCTGGTTCGACTGGCTGATTAAAATCGTCGTGCCTGCAGGCTTGCTCTTTGTGGTAATTTGGGGAGGCTTTAAGAGCGATATACTTGATGCATACGGAGGCTACCAGATCGGACCGCTAAACGGCTCTCACGTCATTTGGATAATTCTAGCCGTAACCCTGGGCTTAAGCTTCTGGCTGCAAGCCGTCAAGACCCGAGGGCTTAAGGCACCCAAGGAGGTGAAGGAGAAATGACAACAGCGGCAATAGTCACTACGATTATCATGAGTTTGGTATTTATCGTCGGATTAGTTTTCTGCTTCACCCAAATCGGAAAAGGCGGTAAGTGGGAAGACTAAACCCCACTCGATAAAGCCGAAACAAGCGAAAAACCGCTCTCCTCTAAGCGGGGAGGGCGGTTTCGTTTTGTCTTTTAAGACTTGAAGCGATTAAGTTGTTCTCTCAACCGTTCCAGCTTATCCTGGCGCTCGGCCAGCTTATCCCGCTCTTTAGCCACCACCGCCTCCGGCGCTTTGGCCAGAAAGGCTTTGTCCTTGAGCCTTTCTTCCAGCGAGGCAATCTGCGCCCGGCTCTGAGCTATCTCCCCCTCCAACCGCTTCCGTTCGGCTTTAAGGTCGACCATGCTCTCCATGGGAATAATTACCTCGGAACTTTTGAGCACCAGCGCCAGCACCTTCCCACTCGCTTTAGCCTCCCCCCTCCCCTCCCCAAAGCTCACCGGTTTCGCCCGGGCCAGACTCTGAATAGCCGGGGCATAGGGAGTGATAGCGGAGCTAAGCTCGCCGGCATAGACCTGTGCCTCGACCCATTTGCTGTTCGCCACCTTGTGCTCGGCGCGGGCGTTGCGGATGGCGTGTATTATCTCGATGACAGCTTCCATAATTCTCTCCGCCTCGGGGTCGGCGGCTTTTTCGTCGGCCTCGGGGTAGGCGGCAACCATTATGGAGTCGGTCTCTTGCCAGTCGGCGGGCAGACGCTTTTTCAGGTTTTGCCACAGCTCCTCGGTAACGAAGGGCATAAAGGGATGCAGCAGCCGCAGCGAGGCTTCCAGCACACAGACCAGGACGGAGACCGGTGAGCTATCGCCGGCAGAGAGCCGAATCTTGGCGAACTCGATATACCAGTCGCAGAACTCCCCCCAGATAAAGTCGTGCAGTTGCCTCAGGGCTTCGCCGAACTGGAAGTTTTCCATCAGCTTAGTGATACTGGCGGTGGTGCGGCTCAGATGGCTTAAAATCCAGCGCTCCTCCACCCCCAACCCCTCCTGTTTGATTTCGAGGGTCGTGCCTTCCGTCTCAATGCTTCTGACCACGAAGCGGGCGGCGTTCCAGAGCTTATTTGCGAAGTTGCGCCCGGCTTCCAATCTGGCTTTGGTAAGGTTGATATCGTTCCCCGGTGATACGTCGGTGGAAAGGGCAAAGCGCAGGGCGTCGGTGCCGTATTTATCCATGGTGTCGAGGGGGTCGAGCACGTTGCCCCTCACCTTGCTCATCTTCTCCCCCTTCTCGTCCCGCAGCAGCCCGTGCAGGTAAACGGTGCTAAAGGGTATATCGCCCACATCCTCCAGCCCCATCATAATCATCCGCGCCACCCAGAAAAAGAGGATGTCGTAGCCCGTTTCCATCACCGTGGTCGGATAAAAGTAGCGCAGGTCTTCGGTGTCGTCGGGCCAGCCCAGCGTGGAGTGCGTCCACAGCGCTGAAGAAAACCAGGTATCCAGCACGTCGGGGTCCTGCTCCACTTTGGGTGAGCCGCAGTGGGCGCACTTCTTAACATCGTCTACCGATACCGTTAGCTCGCCGCATTTCTCGCAGTACCAGACCGGGATGCGGTGCCCCCACCAGAGCTGGCGGCTGATGCACCAGTCGCGGATATTCTCCAGCCAGTTGAGATAGACCTTGGTAAAGCGCTCGGGGATAATTTTAATGCGCCCGCTGGTGACAGCATCGATAGCCGGTTTAGCTAAAGGCCCGGTATTGATAAACCACTGCCGGCTGGCCGTGGGCTCAATAATCGTCTGGCAGCGCATGCAGTGCCCCACCGAATGCCCGTAGGGTTCTATCTTGACCAGCTGCCCCGATTTTTTCAGGTCGGCCAGTATCGCCTCGCGGCACTGGAAGCGGTCCATGCCCCGATATTTTCCCGCGTTTTCGTTCATGGTCACGTCGGGATTCAGTATATTGACCAGGGGCAGGTCGTGACGCTGGGCGACCTCGAAGTCCACCGGGTCGTGGGCGGGGGTAATCTTTACCGCCCCCGTGCCGAACTCGGGGTCGACGGCTTCGTCGGTGATAACGGGTATCTCGCGGTTGACGGCGGGCAGGATGGCTTTCTTGCCCACCATTCCCTTAAAGCGCTTATCTTTGGGATTAACGGCCACGGCGGTATCCCCCAGTATCGTTTCGGGGCGGGTGGTAGCCACGGTGATAAACTCTTCAGTTCCCACTAAAGGATAGCGCACGTAGTAGAGGTTGCCCTGAATATCCTTATGGTCGGTCTCCAGGTCGGAGAGGGCGGTGGCGCAGCGCGGGCACCAGTTGATAATCCGCTCCCCCCGGTAGATTAAGCCCTTATCGTAGAGGCGCACGAAGGCGGTGCATACCGCCCGGCTCGGCCCCTCCTCCAGGGTAAATTTCTCACGGCTCCAGTCGCAGGAAGCTCCTACCCTCTGCTCCTGCTCGGTAATCGTTTGGCGGCATTCTTTAGCCCATTTATACATCCTCTCCAGGAACTTCTCCCGGCCCACCCGGTGGCGGTCCGTCCCCTCTTTGGCCAGCTGTTGCTCCACCACCACCTGGGCGGCGATACCGGCATGGTCGATGCCCGGCAGCCACAAGGCCGAGTCCCCCTTCATGCGGTGCCAGCGGGTCATTACGTCCTCCGGGGTGAGGAAACAGACGTGCCCCATGTGCAGCCCGCCGGTGACGTTGGGCAGGGGCATGATGACGACAAAGGGCTTTTTCTTGGGGTCAACCTTGGCTGTAAAATAGCCCTTCTCCAGCCAGAACTTATACCACTTACGCTCCGCCGGCTGCGGCTCGTAGGCTTTGGGCATGTCAGATTTTGGTGATTCAGCCATGATTACCTTTCCAGCGCCATCCCAATGCTATAGAATCGTCATTCCCGCCCTATAGAATTGTCACTCCCGAGCACTTCTTTGTCATTCCCGCGCAGGCGGGAATCCAGCCCCTGCAGGGATGACACCAGCGGGGGACTAAGAGAGGGGGCTTCGCCCCCTCTAATCTTCTGCTCCCCATATTCTCAAAATACCGTTTATCTCTTCCCCATCAACCCCACCACCCCATCCAGTATCTTATCGGCAACCTCTCGCTTGGTCATCAGGGGCAGTTTTTCCACCTTGCCCTTCTTGTCGATGATGGTTACCCGGTTGGTGTCAACGCCGAAGCCACTGTCGGCGGCGGTAATATCGTTGGCCACAATCATGTCCAGCTTTTTCCCCGCCAGCTTCTTTTTGGCGTTGGCGACGATGTCGTTGCTCTCGGCGGCAAAGCCGACCCGGATAAAGTTACCCTTAACCTCGGCCAGGATGTCGGGCGTCCTCACCAGCTCCAGCTTCAGGTCGGGCTTATCTTTTTTAATCTTATCCTTGGCAGTGGCTTTAGGCTGGTAGTCGGTCACCGCCGCCGCCATAATCAGGGCGTCGGCTCCGGTTACCGCTTTGGCTACCGCTTTTTGCATCTCCAGGGTTGTCTTCACCGGGATAACCTCAACCCCCGCGGGCTGAGGAAGGGAAACGGGCGCGGTGATTAATTTAACCTCGGCGCCCCGGTCACGGGCGGCTTCGGCGATGGCGTAGCCCATCTTGCCCGATGACGGATTACTGATGTGGCGCACCGGGTCGATAGGCTCCTGAGTGCCCCCCGCCGTCACCACCAGCTTCTTACCCGCCAGGTCGCCCCTCCGCCCCAGCACCTGCTTGATGGCGCCTATAATCTTATCGGTATCGGCCAGCCTCCCCTGCCCCAACCGGCCCGAAGCCAGGCGGCCATAGTCAGGCTCGACGATAACAAAGCCGCGGGCTTTAAGCTTGGCCAGGTTCTCCTGAGTAATGGAGTTCTCGTACATATTGACGTTCATGGCCGGCGCCAGAATAATCGGGGCTTTGGTCGCCAGCACGATGAGGGCGGGCATTTCGTCGGCGATGCCCGCCGCCAGCTTGGCAATCAGGGAAGCCGTTGCCGGGGCGATAACCACCAGGTCAGCCGCCTCACCAAGGGCGACATGCTCCAGGGTTCGCTGGGAATCGGGGTCGAACATTTCGCTGACCACCGCCCGCCCGGTAATGCTGCGCAGGGCGAGCGGGGCGATAAACCAGGTGGCGGCTTCGGTCATAACCACCTCCACCCTGGCACCCTCCTTGGTCAGACGGCTGGCGATGTCGGCCGCTTTATAGGCGGCGATGCTGCCGGTTATGCCCAGTACTATAGTCTTATCGGTTAGCATAATTGCCTCTTAATCAGCCCTCATTCATCTGGTAGATGAGTCTCAGTCCGGTCAGGGTCAGGTCGGGATCGACCACGTCGATGGTGTCCGTTACCTTAGCGATAAGCTCGGCGTAGCCCCCCGTAGCCACCACCTTCACCTTGGCGCCAAGCTCTTTATGGATGCGTTCCAGCATTCCCTCCACCAGCGAGGCGTAGCCGTAGATAATCCCCGACTGTATGGCCGCCACCGTGTTGCTGCCGATAACGTGTTTGGGTTGGGCCAGCTCCACGCGGGGCAACTGTGCCGTACGGGTAAACAGCGCCTCGGCGGCGGTGGCGATACCGGTGGCGATAATACCGCCGATGTAGTCCCCCTCTTTAGAAACAATGCCGAAGGTGGTGGCGGTGCCCAGGTCGATAATAATGACCGGTCCCCCGTAGAGCTTATGGGCGGCGGCGGCATCGGCGATTCTGTCGGCGCCGACCTCACGGGGATTATCCATGTGGATACTCACCCCCGTCTTGACCCCCGCCCCCACCACCAGCGGCGTGATATGAAAATAGCGCTCGAAAAGCTCCTCAAAGGTCGATATCAACGGCGGCACCACGCTGCACATCGCCACCGCCTTAATGTCGGTGGTCTCCAGCCCCTGCTGGCGCAGCAGGTTAAAGAGCAGCGCCGCGTACTCGTCGGCCATGCGGTGGACGCCCGTAGCCATGTGCCAGGTAGCCCGCAGCTTCTCCCCATCGAAGACGCCGAGCTTGGTGCTGGTGTTTCCGATATCAACCGCTAACAGCATGTTAGTCAGCCTCTTCGGTTTCAGCCTCTTCTCTATGTCGGCTGGCCTTCAACTGCTTGATAACCACGGGCAACTCGGGCAGGAGGTCGGAGGCAATCATGCCGGCGTCGCCCAACCTCTCTTTAACCGCCTCCCCGGCCATGCCGTGGATATAGACGCCAGCGGCGGCGGCGTCGAAAAGCTTCAGCCCCTGCGCCAGCAGCCCGGCGATAACCCCGGCTAGGACGTCCCCCGTCCCCGCCGATGCCAGCCCGGCATTAGCCACATGGCTTATCTGCGACTTCCCGTCGGGGGCAGCGATAACGGTATGCGCCCCCTTGAGGACGATGGTCTTGTGCCACTCCGAGGCCATCTTCCTGGCCAGTTCCAGGCGGTCGAGCTGTACCTCGTCCGCCGTCATTCCTGTCAGCCTGGCCATCTCCCCCGGGTGGGGGGTAAGGATAGCGTCCTCAGGCAGCAGGCTCCACCAATCCGGCACACCCGCCAGGGCGTTGAGGCCGTCGGCATCGAGGACCAAGGCGGGCAACTTGGGCTTGGCGGTCTTGGCTCTAGGATGAGAAAGCAGGACAGACCTGATGAACCTGACCATCGCCTCGTTCCGCCCCATGCCGCAGCCCATAAGCAGCACGTTATACTTTTCGAACTGGCGGAAGAGCACCCGGACGGCTTCCGGGGCGATAAGGCCGGGGCGGGACTCGGGCAGGGGTAGATAGGTTACCTCGGTCAACTTGGTGGCTAAAATAGACTGCAACCGTCCCGTAGCCGCCAGCGTCACCAGTCCCGCACCGACTCTCATGGCGCCGCTGCAGGCTAGATAAGGCGCGCCGATGTAGCTGATGGAACCGGCCAGCACCATCACCTTGCCGAAGCTGCCCTTGTTGGCCATCGGCGAGCGCTCGGGCAGCACCGATTTCGCCCACTCGTCGGCGAGGTACTCCGGGCTGGTTTTCTCCTCCACAAATCCGGGCAGGCCGATATCAACCACGCTGATTTTCCCCACCCTCTCGGCTCCGGGGAACTTAAACAGCCCCGGCTTGGGAAAAGCCAGGGTGATGGTGTTATCGGCATAGAGGCAGCCCGGGTCGGCTTCGCCGGTGTCGGCGTTAAGCCCCGAAGGCAAGTCCAGGGCGATGATGCGTATATCGGGGCGTTTAATCTTGGCCCGCCTCACCCTGTCCAATATCATCAGCAACAGCCCCGAAAAGGGGCGGGTGGTGCCGGTGCCGAAGAGGGCGTCGATAACGGTATCGACCGAAGCCAGCAGCTTGGTCAGTTCCTCCAGGTTTTCATCCTTGGGTGCCTCGACACGTTTGATGCGGCGATCCCGCATCGGCTTGAGCATAGGGTCTCGGCCCGGTCTCTGCCCGAAGAAATAGAGGAAGACCTTGGCTCCCGCGTCATGAAGGTGTCGGGCGGCGACCAAACCATCCCCACCGTTGTTACCCGGCCCGACGAGAATTAGGATCTGCTGCTGGCGGATATCCTCGACGATACGACAGGTCTCGTCGGCGACGGCGCGGCCGGCGTTCTCCATGAGCATCTCCATGGTTATACCGGACCTGACGGAACCTTCTTCCAACTGGTGCATCTGGGCAGTAGTTAGAACTTTCACTTCTCTCTACCTCCATAAAAGACTATCTTATCCAGATCGGCTTTCTCTTCTCCAGGAAGGCGGACAGCCCCTCGACGCTGTTTTCCCCGGCCATAACCATAGTGGCGTCAACGCCGGTGGCTTCCAGAGCCTCATGGAAATTCAGGTCGAAATTGCGGTAAAGCGCCCGCCGGGCCTGGGTCAGAGCCAGCCCGCTGTTAGCCGTAAAACGCTTGATAAACTCCTCGCTCGCCTGCTTGAAGTCGGCGGCGGGGACGGTTTTATTGACCAGCCCGATTCTCTCCGCTTCTTTAGCGCTGATGCTGTCGCCGGAGAGGATAAGCTCGAATGCCTTCTGCCGCCCCAGTATTCTGGGGAAGAGCACCGACGCCGGCGGCGGATAAACCCCCAGCTTTATCTCGGGCTGGCCCAGCTGCGCCTTCTCCGAGGCAACCGCCATGTCGCAGCCGGCAACTATCTCGCAGCCCCCACCCAGCGCCACCCCATTGACCAGGGCGATAGTCGGCTTATCTACTTCGATTAGCGATACAAACAACTTGTGGAAGACCTCGACCATTTTGGGCAGCTTATCGCCCAGGTGGTCGCCGACGGC
>Ga0315552_1002837_pt1 | contig 10089 bp, 9 predicted proteins | sample SalMarSW160170MG_2_FD_203102 | JGI IMG/M metagenome (GOLD analysis project Ga0315552, IMG submission 203102) | Salt marsh sediment microbial communities from the Plum Island Ecosystem LTER, Massachusetts, United States - Salt Marsh Sediment SW1601-70 ...
CATAACATAAGATTTAATTATTACTCAGGAAAGATAAAATAATAAATTATTGGGAGGAAAGCTACCGCCTCAAAGGCGGTTTAGTTCAACACAGCAGCAAGAACCACTGTGGTTTTTATTTTTCTTATATCGCTAATTCAGGATGTTTATATACATCTGATTTGAGCGTGTATATACACCTTTGGCTTTCTTTATCATCGTAATGCAATATGCAATTTAGGTAAATGTCTTAAATTAAGCAACTGTTTTACAGCTTATTATTAAACATATTAGTCAAGCACGAGCCGACTGCGAGTAGCAGACAATTTTCGGCAAGTGAAGTGAGGGTATTGAATGTCATTAAATATTGCGCCAGACAAACTCACGATTGGCGAATAAAATTGGCTACAGCAGGCGACCACAAATCCTCAAGTGAGGGTTGCGTTTTAGGTTGCATACCTTATAGTATGGGTGCAAAATCCGGACCGTTTGAGCACCTCATTCCGGACTAAAGTGAGCATATGATTCCGGAAATGACTGAGCACCTGATACCAGAATGTAAATACCTCAATGTCTGGGCAATATGATTATACGGTTTGATTACAAACAGACTGCTCATCCATGACCGGACAAGGGTACTCACAAGCACCGGAATTTCCACCCAGCTAAACTTTTCTATCTTTAATTTGAATTAAACATTGCGAAGAACTAAATAATTACTTTAATTTAAGATCAAATAATCGTACTATGCAAGTTACCGTATCAAGAAAGGCTACCAGGTTTCTCCCTGATCCCAGCAGGGTAATAGCCCGCTTCCTTTATACTTCCGATGAAAGAAGTGAATATATTATTCGTAATGTGATGGCTTTGTCCGATAATGAGGCAAATATAGTATTAAGCCAGGTGCTTAGAGGTTATTCCAAACGTCATCGGAATATTTCATTAATATTTGAAGCGCATTTTAATAAGCTGGATAATCTATTTAAAAAGCTGAAAATAAATAAACACAATATTAATCAAACGCGAAAAGCGCTTATAGGTTCATATTTCACAATGGAATATTCCATTGAAGCGGCAGCTTTTTTCAATCCATCCATAGTAGAGGATCCTGATCAGTCGGAATTAGGGCCGGATGAAAAAAGATTGATTTTAAGTTTCAGGGCAACCGGAGAAGGGCATATTTCGTCCATTGTTTTTCGCTCAGGTATTATTGATAAAAACAGTGATCTGATTATCGAACCTGTTGGCAAAATGCTGGCAGAAGCAGAGCGAATAAAAACACATGTTTACAATAAAAAATCATTTATAGGGAAGCTGGATGAAATGAGCACTTTTAATAATAAAATTTCCCCGATCTTTGTATTGGAAAAATTGGGCGACAATTTTACGTATGGCGAATTGAAGAGAACAATAGAAGAGACAGAAGTTACACATCAACTTTCACCGGATAAAAAATTAATTATTAATGAGATGTTGTGGCTGGCAAAATCTCACTACGAACTCCACTTTTCACTTGATTCGGCAATTTCAGAGAGAGTTATTTTTCCTACTTCCGAAATTGAAAAACGTGGCATTGAAGATGCACGTTTTGTTAAATTCACAGAGGATAATGGTGAAGAAACCTATTATGCTACATATACTGCTTATGATGGCATAACAATACTGCCAAATTTACTTAAGACCAAAGATTTCTATCATTTTAAAGCATTAGCCATTCATGGTGAAATTGCCCAGAACAAAGGTATGGCATTGTTCCCCAGGAAGATTAAAGGTAAATATACTATGCTGTGCAGGATAGATGGAGTGAATAACTATATTGCATATTCAGATAATATAAATATATGGCATGAAGCCAAACTCATTCAAAAACCAAAATTTCCCTGGGAGTTTATACAGGTAGGAAATTCAGGCTCCCCTATTGAGACGGAAGAAGGTTGGCTGGTAATTACACACGGAGTAGGCCCAATGAGGCAATACGTATTAGGAGCATCATTATTTGATCTTGATAATCCCGGAAAAGAAATTGGCAGGCTTAAGACGCCCTTATTGACTTCCAATGCTGAAGAGAGGGAAGGATACGTGCCCAATGTTGTTTACTCCTGTGGTTCTATTCTGCACAATGGTAATCTGATCATTCCTTATGGCATGTCAGACTACGCATCTACTTACGCTTCTATTAATTTAATGGAACTCCTGAATGAAATTAAAAACTCAAAATAGCAGCAGTGACTATTTGAAATGTCTGCTATTTTTTTGTTTCTAAAATCTTCTTATAAACCTCAAGGTATCCTTCAACCATTTTTTGGCGACTGAATTTTGACACAGCAAACTCCCTGCAGTATTTTCTGTCAATAGATTTAATATTAGCAACTGCATCTGCTGCTTCTTCAGTGGTGTTTACCAGAAAACCGGTTTCCCCGTTGAGAATCAATTCAGGCATGGAGCCCAGGTTGAATGCTATAACCGGTGTTCCGCACATCATAGCTTCTGCAACGCTTAAGCCAAAAGGTTCTTCAAAACTTACCGGATGTAAAAGCGCATAAGCTTCACCCAGCAATTTATCCCTTTCCCTGGGTCCTGAATTACCTACGTAAGCAATATCATCATCATTAATGAAAGGCTTAACCTTGCTGTCAAAATATTCCTTATGTTGAATTAAGCCTGAAATGATTAGTTTTCTTCCGGATTGTTTTGCTATCTGAATGGATTCGTAAGTACCCTTTTCGGGGTGAATCCTGCCGAAAAACAGCAGATAATCTTTTGAGGTTTTTTTGAATGTAAATCCATTTGTGTCAATGCCATTATAGACTGTTGCGACATATTCAAGATCAGGGCAACGGTCGGAATTGCTTATAGACACATAAAAATTATTCCTGTTATATTTCTTATAGACCGGCAATATTTTTGGTGATGAGAAGCCATGAATAGTGGTAACCATAGGTGTTTTAATAAGCCCTGTATAAGTAAGCGGAAGAAAGTCAAAATGGTTATGAATCAAATCAAATTTATCTGCCTGCTCCATCAAATTACTGATATGAAGACATTCCCAAACCTTTGGGTCAATATCCGGATTTTCGCTGTAAGCTTCTTCTGAAACATATTGCAGTTTTCCTCTGGTAATCGAATTTGCTGTAGCAAATAAGGTGACGTCAATCTTTTTATCGATCAACCCTTCTGCAATATTAGAAGCCACCTGCTCCCAGGGTCCGTATTTTACAGGTGGGGTTCTCCAGGCTATAGGAGATAAGATTGCTATTTTCATGCTTAAAGTGGTTGACGTGATTTATTCAAACAATGATCAACAAGCTGTTCTATATTGGCTGTACCCACACACATCACAGAGTCGGCTCCACCCCAATAGATTTTTACACTCCCATCTTTTTCAGGGACAGCACCGCAACAGAAGACTACATTATGGACATAGCCGGTGATTTCATATTGTTCTTCCGGCTGCAAAATCCATTCATCACCCACTGCAATAATAACAGAGGGGTCGCGGAGATCGTGTAATGCCACTCCCAATCTGTAAATGCAACCATCCATGGTAGGAAATACACCATGATAAATATTCAACCATCCACGAGTCGTTTTAATTGGTGGCGCACCTGGGCCTATCTTCATTTCATCCCAGTGATACTGACAAGGTTTCATTATTAGTTTTGATTCGCCCCAGTACTTCAGGTCAGGGGAATAGGATATCCAGATTGACCAGGGTGATATTTCAGAATGAGGGCGATCGAGACGTGCATATAAACCATTAAACTTTTCAGGAAAGATGACCACATTGCGGTAATCGGCTTCAGTAATGAGAGATACCCGCTTAATGGATTTAAAATCTGTGGTTTTTGCAAGACCTATCCTTACCCCATTCCGGGAATATGCACTGTAAGTTATAAGATATTCACCATCAAGAGAAATAATCCGGGGGTCTTCCAAACCGTACTCCTCATATTCCTTGAAGATGCCGGCAGTGGCTGGAACCATAAATGGTTTTTTATCCACTACAAAATTAAACCCGTCTTTACTTTCCGCTTTACCTAATATACTTCTGCCATTAAGTTTATGAGAACGAAAAATCATTATATACCTGTTGTTAAACTTTACAACCCCTGCATTATGCACAGTAGCGACAGGGTAAGGCACATCATCCCTGGTAAGAATTGGGTTATCAGCATATCGTTTAATCAACATAATTTATGGTATTTTCATTATTAAAGTAATGCTATTTTATCAGATCTATTTCTTCAAATTCTTCAAATGCCTGTAAAACTATTAAATGAGAAATTAAATAAGCAAGCGAACTTTCAGCGCCTTGATTACGGTTAACGCCGTAGTTCTCAAAGCCATCACAACAACCTTTTGTTTCAAAATCGAACAAGCTCATTCTTAGATCATTTTCCCCAAGGAACCACATAAAGCAGGAGAATAATTTAGTTAGATAATTTTTATCTTTTGTCAAATGAAAAGCCTGACGATACATTAAAATCATAGCAAGGGCATCCACAGGTTGTTGCGCAAACATAGAACGTTCACCGTCTTTTTTATACCATTTTTCATTACCAATGATTGATAAATAACCATCCTTAAGCGTAATTCCTGACAGGAAAGTCATTGCTTCCAGGGCAATCTCATTTATTTTACCATCGTTAAGTATTTCAGCCGAATGTAAAAGTGCAAGTGGTAATATACCATTATCATAAGCCAGCAATGGCTCAAACCATTTCCAGCTTTCAGAACTGTTTTCTTCATAATGTCTGATTAACCTGCCGGCAAGGTTTCTTAATCTTTCTGTCATTGAATCATCCGTGGGATTACTTCTGAGGTAAAAACTGATGCCCAGCATTGTATTGGCTATACCTCTTATAGATTGAAGTTTTTCAAAGTTTGGCGATGCATCAAAGAAAATTAATTTCCCGGTTTGGTAATAAGCATCACTAGGTGCATTGTTCAGCAGGTATCCGAGTGCCCAGATGGTTCTTCCAAATGAATCTTCCGATCCTATCTCATCAAGAAAGTCCCGGCTAAAACTGAGGAAATTTCTGAATGTCCCGTCTTTGTTCTGCATGTAATGGATATAGCTCAGATATATAGGAGCTAAATCGAGCGCAATCTTATCTTTCTTTTGCCGGTAGGTCATGAGTACCATAAGCAAAGCCCTTGCATTATCGTCAAGGCAATAACCTTCTTTCAGGTTGGGAATACCGAATTTTGCATGCTGGATAATTCCTGTATCGTCAGTAAGGCGCTTAATATGATCCAGAGAAAATGGTGGCATAATAAGTGGATCAATTAAGGTTTCTTTCTTCACCAATACTTCCGGTTTAGCAGTAAGAATCTGTTCAGCAAGCTCAACATATTTACCACCCGACTTTGGCCAGGTTATTGTTTTGCCGTAATCACTTGCTTTTTCCCGAAGATCTTTCAACACTCCGGGATTATCCAGCAAGTCCAATAAAATCATTGAAAGCTCCTCTGAATCATTGAACTTAAAGAGCCTGCCTCTTCCATCAGCTAATAATTCCGCGGCATGCCAGTAGGGCGTTGAAATAACAACCGAACCCGCGCCTAATGCATATGAAAGTGTGCCGCTGGTAATCTGAGCCTCATTCAGATAAGGCGTAATGTAAATATCAGAAGCGGATAAATATTTAGATAACTCTTTTTGAGCTATGAACTCATTAAGGTAATAAACATGATCGCCCAGGTTGAGGCTTTTAGTCAGACGGTGAAGATAATTACGGTATTCTTCTCCGGAATGGCGAAGAACATTTGGATGAGTTTTACCCAGAACCATATATAAGACCTCGGGGTGTTTTTCAATAACCCGGGGCAAGGCTTTTATAACTGTTTCAATCCCTTTATTGCGGCTGATAATTCCAAATGTGAGTAATATTTTTTTATCCTCGAGTTTAAATTCTTTTTTGGTTTGTTCCTGACTAAATTGAATATCCGGGACACCATGTTCTATAAAAGCAATTTTCTCTTTATCCACATTATAGATGCTGATAAGAAAGTCAATGGCTTTATGACTCATTACAATGACCTTATGAGCCATTTTACATATTTGCTGCAATACTGCCTTTTCATTGTATGAAGGTGTTTTTACAATGGTGTGAAGGGTTACGATCAGCGGAATTTCAAGCCGGTGAAGCAAAGGAAGTATATATATCCCATTTTGCCCTCCAAAAATTCCATACTCATGTTCAAGTACACATATATCAGCCCCGCTGAGATTGATAAATCTCGCAGCTTTCAAATAGTCGCGCTGATGTTCCTGCCTGATGGTCAGCTTTACTTCTTCCGGATAATTATAGGTTAGTTCATGATCGTTCATGGCTACAATAAATCCTTCAACAGTATTCTTTGTACTATCACTCCTGCCTTTCCGGGAGGCAGGATTCGCAACCATCGATCTGTAAAGGTTCATGGTAAAAGTACCAATACCGCACTCACGTGGCGGATATGTTCCGATATATGCAAATTTCATAATTACATGAGTTTATTTCTTAAAGAAGCTAAATAATTTTTAGTACTTTGTTTAGTTCCATGCGGCGTCCAGGCACTTTTCTTTTGGATACATGGCCGTGGGCTTCACAATCGGAAGCTGAGCACCGTATGCCTATCCCGGTCTATAGGGACTGTTGGGGATGGAACAATATTCTTTCTACACCTGGCAAAGTTACTGAAACGCTTTTTACTTCCAAAACGCTAAACTGCCAGATGCTTTAAATTTATTTTTAATGGTAGTTACCTATTTCAGAATTTCCGTGATTTCTTCCCTGGTATTTCGTTACCGGTTTGCCAGTTTACAAAGGTTTAAAAGTGGATTACTTTTTTTTCTTAATTATCAGATTTAAGATAAACAACAGAACGATTGCACCTATAACACCCGTCACAATGGCTCCAAGCCAACCTGTACCAAGATTAATATTCAGCAGTCCTAAAAGCCAGTAACCCAGAAAACCACCAATAATTCCCACCACAATATTCCAGAGTAAACCAAGACCACTGCCTTTGTAAATCAAACCAGCCAGCCAGCCAGCTATTGCACCAATGATAATAGTACCAATAATTTCCATTTGTCAAGATTTTAGTGATTAATAAACTGCACACTATTCAATAAAAAATGTAAGTTATGAAATATTGTTCAATTATTAAGTGTACAAAAAAAAAGGAGACAATAATTATTATTGGATTTTAAACAATATACCCCCTATCGTTGTCTTATTCCCAAAGGTTTATTCATCATCATTAAAATTGTTAAAATGAGAACTGGTGTTTTAGAAGAACGGGAACCTGAGAACAGGGTCTGTGATTTCCGGCAGGGAAGATATGCCGGAATAGAAAATATTCTTTTCTTTGACGATAAAACCAGAATGCTCTTTGGTAACGCCAAGGACTCAATACAGAAACTGGTAACAGAAATTAAATCACTTTAATTCATCAACTTTATAAGTTTATTATTATGAACAAAATCAACCTGGCATTCATTTTCCTGGCCATATTTACCCTGGCTTTTAAAGCTGATAAACCTTCATACAAATTATATAACAGCGAAGGGAAAGAATCTTCTTATGCAAAACTCATTAAAGATGTATCTGAGGCTGACATAGTTTTTTACGGGGAATTGCATAACGATCCTATTTCACACTGGCTTGAACTGGAGATAACAAAAGATCTTCATAAAGTTAAAGGTGACAAACTTATCCTGGGAGCAGAGATGTTTGAGCGTGATGATCAGCTGGTCATAAACGAATATCTTGATAATATGTATGAATCAGGTAAGTTTGAACCAGAAGCCAAATTATGGAGAAACTACAATACTGATTACAAACCCCTGCTTGAATATGCAAAAGAAAGTAAGCTCATGTTTATTGCCACAAACATCCCAAGGCGTTATGCTTCTATTGTAAGCAGGTCGGGTTTTGAAATACTTGACAGCTTATCAGATGAAGCTAAGAAATACATCGCACCACTACCAGTGGCCTACGACCCTGAGCTGAAGGGTTATAAGGATATGCTTGATATGGGAGGAGGGAATGGTATGGCGCATGTTAATGCGAACATGCCCAAAGCACAGGCCATAAAGGACGCCACAATGGCATATTCAATCCTCCAGCACTGGGAAGATGGGAAAACATTCATTCATTACAACGGATCGTATCATTCAAGAAATTTTGAAGGTATAGTCTGGTATCTTCGCCAGTCTAAGCCTGGCCTGAGGATCGTTACCGTTGAAACGGTGCTCCAGGAGGATATAACAGAGCTTGAGGAGGATAATTTGGGCATAGCTTCCTATGTTGTGTGTGTTCCGGAGAGTATGACGAAAACGTATTGACGACAAACGACGAAAGATAAAAGACAAAAGGTCAAAGACAAAAGACAAAAGGCGAAAGAAAAGAGACGAAAGACGAAAAGGATTAGATAAAAGTACTGATAATCAGTATCTTTAATTTTGTTTCAAACTTTTATCTTTTTACTTTTATCTTTTGTCTTAGATTTATTTAACCCGGTCCCTGATCCAATGTAGTATAATCTCAAGTACTTCGGGACTCATCGTTTCCTCGATCTCGCCATATTCATTTGGGAGGCCTGTGTCAGCGTGCTGGAAAAGGTGGTTCAATTCAGGGAATACTTTACCTGTTACATCTTCGTGGCCGGCATCTTTCAATCCATTGACAATTGCAGTAATATTTTTCTCTGCCAGTACCTGGCAGTCCTTTTCTCCATTCAAGGCAAGAACAGGGCATTTTATCAGATGAAAATAGTCAGCCGGGTTACTCATTATGAAATACCTGAGCCAGGGATATGATGCGGGGTTAATTGTTTGTTTAATATTATCCAATACCTGATTTATAGTTTCTTCCTCTTCTCCCTCGTTAATGTAAAACTCTCTGATAAATGAATTTATCTTATCTATTCCCACCGCAGGATCCTGGTTTTCTTCAAGCAAGCTGTAAATCTTATTGTTTACCTCGGCACTTTGCTTAAGCGTTTCTTCCGGCACACCACTCAGTCGGCTGATATGTTCTGTCTGATCCTGTAGTATTACATTTCCCTTAAGGCCTGGCCCCGCCAGACTTACTATAAATGCAATATCATCATTCTCAGCTGCCAGCTTCAGTGCAATCAATCCACCTTCACTGTGTCCTATTATACCTATTCTCTTATTATCAATATCCTCTCTGCCAAGAAGGTATTCAATTGCTGACCTGGCATCGGTGGCCAGATCAGCAGAGGTGGCGCCGACCGGGCTACCTCCGGACTCCCCTACTCCCCTGTCATCGTATCTTAATACTGCTATCCCATCGCGGCTTAGTTGATCTGCCAGTACTTTAAACGGTTTATGACCGAAAATTTCCTCGTCCCTGTTCTGGCTTCCTGATCCTGAAACCAGTATGGCAGCAATAAAAGGTCCATCACCCTCAGGTAAGGTAAGTGTACCTCCCAGCTTGAAATCTCCGCTGACAGAAGGGAAGGTGATATTTTCTTCATTGTATGGATAGGGAGGTTGAGGCTCCTGGGGTCGATTCATCTTAAAAGGTTTATTCTGTTTTACAAGGTTAAGATCATAACTTATTCCCGATTGTGTCCAGGTTCCTTCAAAGCTTGTATCATTTACCATTTTTCCCTTATAGTCACCCCTGAGCATTGGAGCCAGAATAATAAGACTATCATCTGCGAAACTTACCTCTCCCATTTGAATATCCTTTGCCCCCTGGTCCGGGCTGTCCATTGTGGCAGTATAGTTACCTTCATCATTTACACCTATATTAAATACAATTCTTAATTGAACAGCACCTACCGAAAGTTTACCCAGCCAGGAGCCGGTGATATCGGGTTGCTGAGCATTCAGGAAAGGAAACATCATCAGTAAGGCTGCAAAAGTTAATATATTTCTTTTCATAGCAAAAATTTTAAATTATAGTCAAAGATACATAGATGTCTGGAATAATGGATTATTGGAACCGAGTCCCGAGGATTCAAGGATTTTATAAGAGGAGATAATATTACAATCATTTAAATCTAAAGTCAAGTTTATAGTCATAAAGCCAGGGGATTTTAGGATTTATACCCTCTGAGGTTAACTTCTTGGGTAGATTGATGTAA
>Ga0315552_1002838_pt1 | contig 10088 bp, 9 predicted proteins | sample SalMarSW160170MG_2_FD_203102 | JGI IMG/M metagenome (GOLD analysis project Ga0315552, IMG submission 203102) | Salt marsh sediment microbial communities from the Plum Island Ecosystem LTER, Massachusetts, United States - Salt Marsh Sediment SW1601-70 ...
ATATATTTAGAACCAGAGCTTTTCAATGCCGGTATCAGACCAGCCATAAACGTGGGAATATCTGTTTCCCGGGTGGGCGGGAATGCCCAGATCAAAGCCATGAAACAGGTGGCGGGGCAGCTGCGTCTGGATTTAGCCCAGTACAGAGAACTGGTGACTTTTGCCCAGTTTGGGACAGAATTAGACAAGGCTAGCCAGGCTCAGCTTGACAGAGGACAGAGGTTGACGGAAATTCTCAAGCAGGAGCAGTATATTCCCTTGCCAGTGGAAAAGCAGGTCCTTATCATCTATGCAGGAAACAGAGGATATCTGGATGAGTTTGAAGTTACTGAAATCAAGAAATATGAAAAGCAGCTCTATGAGTATTTCGAGAAAGAATATGCAGATGTATTAAAGAAGATTGCAGAAAAAAAGGAGATCGATTCCGAGCTGGATGAGGCGATTGCCAAGGCTTTAAAAGAGTTTAACCAGAAATTCAAGGAGGAAAAGGCCTGATATGCTAGCTTTAATCGACCTGCGACGACGAGTCAAGAGTGTCATAAACACCCAGCAGATCACTCAGGCCATGAAGACCGTGGCTACGGCCAAGCTCAAAAAGGCTCAGCGGCCCCTCATGGAAGCCCGTCCTTACTGGCATTCTATGCCTTCGTTTCTGTCTGAAGTGGCTTTCTGGCAAAGAAGATTTGATCATCCCTTACTTGCAAGGAGAGAGGAAAAGACGATCGAATGCCTGATCATCACTTCAGATAAGGGGCTGTGTGGAGCCTTTAATTCGAATCTTTTGCAAGAAGCTTTTTCTTTCTTAAAGGAAAAAGCCCGAAGCACAAATGTCCGTTTGATTCTGATGGGCAAAAAAGCTGAGGTCTTTTTCAGGCGTCATCCTTTCCCTTTGAGCAGAGTCTATTCGGGAGACGTGGATAAATTCACACCCGAGGAGATGAGAGAACTTGCTCAATTTATCATTCAACTTTATTCTTACAGCAAGACGGATGCTGTCTATACTGTCTATAATGAATTTAAGTCTATCCTTGCTCCGCGGATAACCATCAGCAAGGTTCTTCCCATCGAATGGCCGGAGAAAGAGGAAAGGAATGAAAGTTTGATGCCGGATTGGGAGCCAGAGGCAGAGCCCATTCTTCATACCCTACTGCCGAAATATGTGGAGAACCAGATCTTCCATTCACTTTTTGAGTCTCAGGCTGCAGAACATGCGGCGCGGATGATGGCCATGGAAAATGCCACCAAGAATGCGGAGGAATTGATTGCAGATTTGAGGCTGATTTTAAACAAAATCAGGCAGGCTTCCATCACCAAGGAACTTTTGGAAATCATGACGGCTGTTGAAGCTTTATCCAAAAAATAGAAGACTTGGAGAAAGAATATGGCAGGAAAAAAGAAGAAGAAAGAGGAAAGACCAAAACCAGAGGTCAAAAAGAAGGAAAAGACTCAGGAAAGAATCGGCCGAGTGGTCCAGGTGATAGGACCTGTTGTGGATGTGGAATTTAGAGGTATGGAACTGCCTGAAATCTATCACGCTCTTCGTATCACAAGTGACGGGTTTAAAGTCCGCTCTTCTCGTTCTGATAAAGAAAGGGAAAGGAAAAAGAAAAGGAGAGATATGCATAAAGGAAAAGACTCGGATGATCATGTTCATGTGGACATTGTGGTCGAAGTTGAGCAGCACATAGGCGAAGACAGAGTCAGATGCATTTCCATGCATCGTACAGATGGGCTAGCGCGGGGAATGAAAGCGATCGACACCGGAGGGCCTATCCAGGTTCCAGTGGGAGAGTGTACTCTAGGGCGGGTGATAAATGTCATCGGGGAGCCTGTGGATCATTTGGGCCCTATCAAGGCCAAGGAGAAGTACCCCATCCATCGTCCTCCTCCGTCTCTGGAACAACAGAGCACCAAGCTGGAGATGTTTGAGACAGGAATAAAGGTGATCGATCTCATCCAGCCTTTCTTAAAAGGGGGAAAGATCGGTCTCTTCGGAGGGGCGGGCGTTGGCAAAACAGTGATCATCATGGAGATGATACACAATGTTGCTCTTAAACATGGCGGATACTCTGTTTTTGCCGGAATAGGAGAAAGGACAAGAGAAGGGAATGATCTCTGGTTGGAGATGAAAGAGTCGGGAGTCATCGATAAGACGGCTCTCATCTATGGTCAGATGACTGAACCTCCCGGCGCTCGGCTTAGGGTTGGACTTGCAGCCCTTTCGGTGGCGGAATATTTTCGCGATGAGATGGGTCAGGACATTCTTCTTTTTATCGATAACATCTTTCGATTTGTTCAAGCTGGATCGGAAGTATCCGCTCTCCTGGGAAGGATGCCCTCGGCTGTGGGATACCAACCCAACTTGGCGACAGAGCTGGGAGAGCTAGAGGAGAGAATCACTTCCACCAAGAAGGGCTCCATCACTTCAGTACAAGCCATCTATGTTCCAGCCGACGATTTTACCGATCCCGCCCCAGCTACAACCTTCTCTCATCTGGACGCCACCACCAATCTCTCCCGTGCTCTGACAGAGATAGGGATCTATCCTGCTGTGGATCCACTCTCTTCATATTCGCGGATCTTGGATCCCAGAGTGACTGGAGAGGAACATTATCAAGTGGCCAGAGAAGTCAAGGAAATTCTTCAGAGGTATAAAGACCTTCAAGACATCATCACCATCCTCGGGATTGAAGAGCTTTCCGAGGAAGATAAGTTGGTCGTAGCCCGTGCACGAAAGATTCAGCGTTTCCTTTCCCAGCCCTTCCATGTGGCCGAAGAGTTTACGGGGAGGTCAGGAAAGTATGTCAAAATCGAAGATACGATAAGAGGATTCAGGGAGATCGTAAAGGGCAAGCACGATGACAAACCCGAACAAGCTTTTTACATGGTGGGGGGGATCGAGGAGGTCATGGAAAGGGCTGAAGCGTTGAAGTCAGAATGAACAAGGAATTGCCCGATTCTGTACATCTCAAGGTGATCACTCACCAAAAATTGCTGGTGGACAAAGAAGTTAAAGCTGTTTTCCTTCCCAGTCTAGAGGGATATATCGGCATATTTCCAGGTCACCGCCATCTCCTTACAGCTCTGGGTAAAGGATCGATCACCTACCATGGAGGCCAGAAGGAAGAAAAGTTCTCTGTGCAAGGAGGGTTTGCCGAGATTTTCCCAGATAGCGTTCTTGTTTTCACAAGCTTAAGCAAAGATGAGGATGAAAGATCGAATGAAGAATGATGAAGAGACTCAGGATACTTTTTATCACGGGCGAATCCTCGTCCTTCAGAAGGGAAAAGGATACCGATTTTCTGTGGATTCGCCTCTTCTGGCTGATTTTATTCAGACTGAAGAGTATGATGAGCTCCTTGAGCTGGGTACAGGAAGCGGGATTATTTCCCTCCTTCTGAGCATCAAACCTTTCAAGCACATCACAGCCGTGGAGATTCAGGAACCGCTGGTTGATTTGGCTCGAAGGAATGTCAGGCTCAACAAGCTCGATGGGAGAATCACCATCGTTCACCAGGACCTCCGGACATTTCATCCAGAGAGAAGATTTGATGTTATTTTTTCCAATCCCCCTTATATCAAGGCAAAGCAGGGGCACTTAAGCTCTGATGAGGAGAAATCGATTGCCAAACATGAATTAAAATGTGATATTTTTGATATAATGGCCAAAACAGCAGAGCTTCTGAAAAAAGAAGGGAAAGCTTATTTCATTTTTCCCGCAAGAAGAGAACAGGATCTCAGGCAAGCAGCGGAGAGGAATAATTTGAGAATGAAGACAGTGCGCTTTGTGTTGCCGCGTCGAAAGAGTGCTCCTCATTTTATCCTGTATGAATGCGGATTCGGATCTCACAAGGAAAACATCCTTCCTCCGCTTGTCCTCTTTGATGAGAGAGAGGATTACACTTTGGAGGCAAAAAACATATTCGCAGGGAGAAGAAATGCTGCAGATGTTCAAAAACCTTAAACAGATCTACAAATATCGCGTCCTCATTCAGAGCTTGGTCAGCCGCGAGCTCAAGGCCCGGTACAGAGGAACAGTCCTGGGTTTTATGTGGTCTTTTTTCAACCCGCTTCTCCTGATGATTGTCTATACAATAGTGTTTGGCTTCATCATCCGTCCCCGAGATCCTGCCTTTGAAGGATCTCCCTGGCTGTATGCTCTTTTTCTTTTCTGCGGAGTTCTCCCCTGGGTTTGGTTTTCTTCCTCATCGCTTGAGTCGGCCAACGTGTTGATGATTCATGGGAATTTGATAAAGAAAATCCTGTTTCCAGCTGAGATTCTTCCCATCGTCTCGGTCTGCTCGAATCTGATTCACTTTATGTTCGGACTGCCCATCCTTTTCCTGTTCGTGCCCATTTTTGGCAAATCTTTTACCCCTTACCTGCTCTATCTCCCTTTGGTCATCATTGTGCAGTTTATCTTTTCCTTAGGATTCACTTTTCTTATTTCTTCGCTGACTGTCCATTTTAGAGATATTAAGGATATCCTGGCCAATTTTTTAACCTTCTGGTTTTTTGCCTCTCCCATCGTTTATCCCATTACTTTCTCCACCATTCAACAGTCAAAGTTTCTCAGGATCTTCCTCAACCTAAATCCCATGACCCACATCATGCAGGGCTACCAGAACTGTGTCTTTTTTGGGAGAGCTCTCCACTGGAAAAAGCTGGGGGTCACCTTTGTTTTAGCTCTGGTTCTGTTTTTCATAGGATATTCTATTTTCGACAGGCTTCGGGACTCTTTTCCTGAGGAGGTATAAGTGACCGCCATCGATGTCGAAGATGTCTCCCGTATCTACCAGAAATACTCTGCTCGCCACCGCTTTCAGACCTTCAAGAGCTCTATCGTCAAGGGAGATATTTTCAAGGCTCTGAAACCAGATGAGCTGGTGACAGCCCTGGATAAGGTGAGTTTCAAGGTCAAAGAGGGAACCACTTTCGGGATCATCGGAGAGAACGGTTCTGGAAAGAGCACCTTGCTCAAGATCGTGGCTGGTATTGCCAAGCCGACATCAGGCCGAGTCACGGTTAGAGGAAAAGTCTCAGCTCTGATCGAGCTCGGTGCAGGCTTCCATCCTGAAATCACTGGAAGAGAGAACGTCTACATCAACGGGATTATGCTGGGGCTTTCCAAGAAAGAAATCCACAGGAAGTTTGATGAAATCGTCAAATTCGCTGAACTGGAGAAGTTCATAGATGCTCCGGTCAAAACCTATTCATCGGGGATGTACATGCGCCTTGGATTTTCCATCGCCATCAATGTCAATCCTGATATCCTCCTCATCGATGAGGTTTTGGCTGTAGGTGATGCCTCCTTTGTCCCCAAATGTCTGGACAGGATAGATGATTTCCGACGGAGAAAGAAGACCATCCTCTTCGTCAGCCACGACCTCTCCACGGTAGAGAAGGTATGCGATCAGGTCATCTGGCTTAAGGAGGGGAAAATTCAGGCTGTCGGAGAACCCAAGAGAGTGATCGATGCCTACCTCCAGGATATCGTCGAAAAACAAGAGGAAGATTTCGAGGAGAGACAGCGGACTATAGATAGAGAGAAAGAACAGGAATGGCAGGAAGAAAGAAGGGAAAACAGGTGGGGGAAGAGAGAGATTGAAATCGCCAAAGTGCGTCTGAGAGGGCTTGATGGCAAAGAAAAACATGTGTTTTCTCCCGATGAGGGGATGATCATCGAGATGGATGTCAAGTCTTCCAGCAGAATCCAAGATTTTGTTTTTGGCATCGGCATTTTCAATTCCCAGGGCATCTGCTGTTATGGGACCAACACCAAGCTGGAAGATTTTGAACCTATTTCCATAGAAGGAGAAGCAAAGGCGGTCTGCCGGATAGAAGCACTTAACCTCATCAACGGCACCTATTACCTGGATGTGGCTATCCATAAGAGGGATGGTTATCCTTATGATTATCATCGCAAGCTCTATTCCTTTCTGATCTCGTCTTTGCATCAAGACGAAGGGATAGTGCGTCCCAAGCACTCCTGGGATTTTTCTCCTCAAATCAAGATGAAGACATCAAAGAAGCGCATGAGCGATCCCTGATTAGACTTTGAGGAATATAATATTCTGGAAAGTGCCGGAGCAGGTTAAAGAATCAACCTGAGCCGGTCACCTGACTTGTTTCTATGAAAAGAAAGATTCGAAGTTTAAATGACTTGGTCAAAATCCGCAAAAGACTCCGAAAAGAGCGCAGGAAGGTTGTCCTCACCAATGGCTGCTTCGACATTCTGCACAACGGACACATTCACCTTTTCAGGGAGGCCAAGAAGCGAGGAGATGTTCTGATTGTGGCTGTAAACGACGATTCCTCCATCAGGAAAATCAAAGGCCCTTCCCGTCCCATAATCCCTTTGGAAGAAAGGCTGGAGATCTTGGAAGCTTTGGGGGAGATAGATTATCTCGTTTCTTTTTCAGAAGAGACTCCCCAGAAGGTCATCGCTTCGCTTCTTCCTGATGTGTTGGTAAAAGGAGGAGATTGGAGGGTAGAGGAAGTAGTAGGCAGGAAAGAAGTGGAAGAGGGAAGAGGGGAGGTGGTGATCATTCCTTATTTTAAGAGATATTCGAGTACAAGAATTATCGAAAGGATTCTTAAAATAAAAGCTCGCTGATCAGGATTTTGAACAGCGAGCTTTTTTACTGAGATGAAAGAGCAGTTTCACATCGTGTTCAGGATGTCGGCTAACATCCTTCGGCACAATGGGCGATTCTTGGCACCATGAATTTCTTCATCTATTTGCTCCCTAAAATTTATATACAATATCAATTATATAGAATTCATAGAGAATAGTCAAATTTTTTTCATGAGAGCAACCATCCTTATTTCCGTGACAGTTTCAACAGCAGTCAGGTAAGCTGATTCGTCAGCCCGAGGAGCATCGGTTCCTGTCCATCCTCGCCAAGACCCTCCCACCCGCCACTATGGGCTTCGGATGGACGGGAACCGCCACCTCACTACCTAACTGGATGAAATATCTTCATTCATCATAAAAAAAGAGAGGCTTCCTGCAGCGTATGAGCATCTCCTTCCCCGTGAGGGTTCATCTTTTATGGGAGGCTTCCAACTTTTCGGAAAACCATCTCCAAATCTTCTTATGGAAGTCATAGCTGGGTGGATTCTTCTTCAGGATGGAAAGCAAGCTGGCTTCTTCATCGTCCGGTTTCATCCTCAGTTTTAGTGTTTTGTCCCAGAGGCTGTAAGATTCTGGATGAAATTGTACTCCCAGAACGTTGGAGTATTTTTGATGCTCAATCGCCTCCACCACTTTTCCATCCAATGAGGTGGCTGCGATATTCATCCCTTTTCCCAATTTATCGGCCATCTGGTGGTGAGCACTTAACACGTACGGTAAATCTTCCGCTTTAAAACCGAACTCCTTAACAAACTTTGACTTATCATCCAGCTTGATAGGATGCATATTGATGGAGGAAAGATTTTGACGGATAACTTTTTCTGGATAGAGGCGGGCGAAGGGGTTGGTATGCCAGTTCTCTTGGGGAAGGCCAATCCAATCTTCCACAAATTTTATGTTATAAATATCAGTAGGGATATCTTGGATGAGAGTGCCTCCTGTGCCCACATTCAGGCTCTGGCAGCCAAGACAGAGCCCCAGTACTGGAAACTCCGGCCTGGATTCAAGGAAAGCCTTGAAGTTGTCGTCCTGAAAGCCCCCCAGAAGATGAAAAGCCAGAGATAGTTCCAGAAAGTGACGGTAAGGGGTTTGGATATGAGTCAGAAGATTTGTCTTCTGATGATAGAGCCCGGGAGGGATGTCTGCACCACCGAAGAAGATGATTCCGTCGGATTTATTAAAGATTTCTTCGAACTCAGAGGTCAAGGAGTTTTTCTGAAAGAGAACATCTCTGCTCATTTCTACTGAGATCTTATGGAATTTGAACCATCCCAGCTTTTTGTCTTTAACAAATTCGAAGGATTTCTCATAATCGGTCAATTCTTTTTGGTGATAGACTCCCACCACTATCAATTTTTTTACAGCGATAAAGCCCTGATTTCTGAGCTCCATGAGGCATCGGATCATCTCTGGAGCAGGAAAAAGCACGGTGAGTATTACCTCTTCTGAGGAAGAGGGAGCCGTATCAAAATATCTTTCTGAGTGCTGAGAAAAGAGGATGAAAGGTAAAAGACAGATGGATATAATGATGATCGATGATTTCTTGAATGCAATTTTCATTTTTTGTTCTCCATTGGCAAACAGGGTATCTTAAAATCCAAGAGAGATTATAATTTCCATCTGCCATTTTAGCAAGAAATTTGCCCGTTCTTCGCCGGATTTCAGGAGCAACTCTATTTCCGTCATAGCTAATGATGAGGAATATAATCAGTCACAGCGCCGATTCCCCTCCCATCCTCGCCAAGACCCTCCATCCCTCCACCATGGGCTTCGGACGGACAGGAACCGCCACCTCACTACCTGACTGGATGAAATATCTTCACTCATCATGGGATTGGGGATGCTATCCTTGATTCCCTTTATGTGGTAATAAAAAAGAGAATCCTGTAAAATTTAGTTCAGGATGAAATCACAGAGAATGAAGGATTTAATAGAAGCCAGTAAAAATGGAGAACGATCAGGTTTTGAGTTACGTTTTTATTCAGGATACAAAGGTAGTGAAACCCCTCGTTCAATTCGTATCGGCGGGAAGGAGTTTCAGATTGAAGAGATTCTCTGGCGCAAGAGAGGTTATGACAGGAAATCTGCAAAGACATACGAGGATTTCAAATGTCGGTTGGAAGGACAGACGGTCAGGATCACCGTCTATGCTACAGGAAAATGGGCAATTTCATTCACTGAATAGCCTCTGTCTCTATAAATTTAAAAAATTTTTCTTCCACTGTCCTCTTTACCCAAAGATTAGATGGCATAAACACACCGGGCGTATAATAGGAAAACGATGAGTTTGGATTTTCTGAAAGAGACCGATGAATTCAAAAGGTTTCTCCAGGCTGTAAAACAAGGCAAAAAAGGATTAAGAGTCACCGGCCTCACCGAGTCAGCCAAGCCCTATTTTCTGGCTGTGTTGGCCATTGAGTCGGGGAAAAGACTCGTCTTGATCCGTTCCCTTTCCTCACCTCTTTCTTCTTTAGAAGAGCAGACTCGGTTTTTCTTATCCCAATTTTCCTCGGATATAAAAATCCGATCTCTCCCAGCCCTTTCAGGAAATCCCTACCATGAGATTACACCTTCTCTCGATTCCATATCTTCAAGAATGTCTTTTTTCAATGATCTCCTTCATCGCTCCCCCTCCTTGGTGGTTACCAATCTCTTTGGACTACTTAAGCCCTTTCCCCGCATCCAGAATCTGGAATGCTTTTTTAGGGAACTTGGAATGGGGGATAGCATCGAGCGTGACCGCCTTCTAAGAATCATAGACGAGTATGGTTACACCCGGGAGGATTTGGTGAATTCTGCTGGGGAATATGCCTGGAGAGGAGGGATTGTGGATGTTTTTTCTCCTTGGGAGCCTTTTCCCTTTCGAGTCGAGTTTAGTGGAGATGAAATCATCTCCTTACGGCAGTTTAATCCCTCCATCCAGAAATCTGTGAGAAAAGTGGAGCGGTTCATTTTGCCGTCGCTTGTTGAATTTCCCGCATCTTCGCAATTTGTGGATGAGTGGGCGGAGTTAGCCCAGAAAAAGGCCGATTACTCCTTGAGAAGCGAGGTAGAGGAAAAAATCGATCGGGCAAGACAGAGAGATTTTCCACCTACATTCTCTTTTCTGAGTCTTCTTCACAAGGATCATTTTGTCTCTTTTGATGAATATCTCAAAGATTACCTGTTTATGATCGATGATTCGGATGAAGTGGAGAAAGAATGGAAAGAAGCCACAGAAGATTTAAAAGAACAATATCAGGCGTTAAGGAGAGAGAGAAGATTTCAACTTTCTCCAGAAGAGATGTATCCTCCTTATCTTTGGGAAAGAATCAAAAAAGAGGCCATCTTCTGGAAGGAATTGAGCTCCTCCAAAGAAAGATCTGTGTTTTCTTTCTCCTTCCAATCTGTACCAAGGTTTAAAAACAAGATTCCTTTCTTTCTTCGCTATATGCAGGAATTACAGGAAGAA
>Ga0315552_1002839_pt1 | contig 10085 bp, 13 predicted proteins | sample SalMarSW160170MG_2_FD_203102 | JGI IMG/M metagenome (GOLD analysis project Ga0315552, IMG submission 203102) | Salt marsh sediment microbial communities from the Plum Island Ecosystem LTER, Massachusetts, United States - Salt Marsh Sediment SW1601-70 ...
TCTCAGTAATGCATTCGCCCCGGTTATTCTCGTTTGAAAATCGGCTATAATTCTATCAATTATTACCTGTAATGAATCTCGTTGAAATGGCATAATTTATATCCTTATCGTAGACCTTGCGCACTCCACTGAAGTTCATATTTCAGCGCAGTAACCGCTCCATCCGGTTTATATATACGAACTGTTAAAACTAACCAATCTGTCCCAGGCGTACCTTGCCGCTCAGTCTCAACTTCTATTGTTTTTGCAACCCCATCTTCAATCATCCATCTCAATGCCTCTTCCGCATATTTCTTTGCCTTGACTAAAACAGATTCTTGTGTTTTTTCTCTTCCTAATAACCATAACCTGGAACCAATTTGATCTCTCTCTACTTCCGGAGCACCTAAATCACCCCACCATCCGCGTCGATCAAGATTATTAGAATCAGGCAATTCATCATCTTCTCGTGCCCTTCGATCAGTGAATAAACTAACGAGCACTGCTGTTTCAAGTCCTGCGTCCGCCATTAAATCCTGAACTGCAGAATCAAAAGCAAAATCCCCTGCCATCAATGTGGAATTCCAATCTATTCGTATATCATTTGGCATTAATTTGGTATCCTTAAAACTTTAAAATTGGCACCCCCACTATCTGGATCTCCAACAGAAACCCGCTCCACCGTTCCGTTATCCACATCATAGATTAACAATCTGGTATCTCGTGCCGTTGTAGATACATCACTTTGCAAGCCTCCTGTTGTGGAACCAGCAATTAATGAAGGCGTATTTAACTGAATCTGGGTAAGTGCATTTACTATTGTTTGTGGTGCATTGACCGTTGCCAGTGGGGCATTTACTGTTACCGATGTCCCGGAATTTACGATCAGTTGCTTTCCATCTACTTCTACGATCTGCCCGCGTTTTAAATGAACTCTATGTCCATCGGTTTCCTGATCCTCATCAGTATACATGCAGACCTCGCCTTCGACCAAATCCTTTGGGCGATACCGACGATCATGTACGCATACTGCAATTCCATGATCTCTATTTCCATTTAAAAAAAGAGTCATCACTTCTGCACCAGTGAATGGATAGGTTTCAAATCCATATTCTTGCATGCGTTCAACATCAGTAATTGTTTCATTATTTAATACTGTAATTTGTATCTTCTGAGTTCCTTCACTATTATTTACAGCCGTTAGCAGGGCACGCCCTAATAAAAGAAATATCTTACGCTGAATTGGCGCTATTAATCTTTTGAAATCATTCCAGGTCATATCTCAATTCCACCAATCTCCGCCACTATCTGCTTCAGTTTCTATATCTTCTATAGGTTCTGCTAACAACTCAAATGTTTCCGGATGAACTAATGATAATCTCGTAACAGTACCAGAAGTATCATCAACACTAAATGAGATTGCTGCAATCAATAACGTATCATTTATTCCTAAAAATGAATCCCGTACATCCACCATTGCATTAAGAGGCCAAACATCCCCATTAGATTGCACCCAGCCCTGAACCGTATATTCAAGACTTCGAGAAGCACCAGCTCTATTTCTTGCCTCCCATCGAGCACGAGCTAAACAACGACCAATATCACATGGGGTTTCCGTGAATATAACAAGTGGACGATATCTCAAAATAACATTATCTCTAATCTGTCCAACTGGTCCTGTAACATCTTCTAATAACGATTTTTCATCAGTCCCAATTCCTTGCCCTTTCACAATGTAGGTCTGAAATCGATCCTTATTAGATTGCTCAATACTTCCTGATTTGATGTTCTCTCCAAGAACCAAAGCATCATTTGCTTTATATGCAGTGCCTGCTCTGGTTAAAGTTAATTTGCCATCCCCATAGCTCACCGGAAGGATAGCTCCCATGCGGCACAATTTTGCTATCAAATCAAATACAACGTCACTTTCATTCGTCTTAAATTCAGGTATCTTTGTTGCTACTTGAGAAGCAACAGAAGCATCTGCCACAACATCAATATCAAATGGATGACATAATGCCTTAATTATTTTCAATATTGTTTGGTTTTTCCATTCAGCGGCATCCTGAACAAATGAACAATCAACCAAATCCCCAGTTTTATCCCGCCCGCCAACCTGAACATTATGCGTGGAGTTATCATAACTGATTGGCAAATCTTCAATATACCCAGTAATAATTGTTTGCTTATCAATCTCCACCGAACAAGCATCTCCTAAACTGAATTCCCACTTCTTTATATTTCCAGGGAAGATATCTGTTGTTGCAAATCCAAAAGCTCCAGTTATTCGATATAGTGACTTCTCAACTATTACGGATGTCCAACCCCCATAGGTTTTGCCCGCAACTTTTAACACGATATCATTCATTCAAAAGCTCCAACTGTTGTCCACCTGGCAAAAACCCTGGGTGTTGAATAAGTGGGATATTTCTTTTAATTATTTCCTGTTCTCTACCCAAATCCTCATATTTATCATAAGCCAATACTAACGATGAAGTCACTCCAGGCAGTACAGTATATTCAACTATCCGGGCTAAAGATGCCCCGATACCAATCATAGACTTCACGAAAGTGGATCTCAAAGATCGCAATGCCTGATACCCATCTGGATCGGCTACTGAAATATTGTAGGTGGCATACTCCTCGATTGCCACATCATTTCCTAATTTAATAAGTTGATCATCCATCACTTCCGCAACTTCATTTAGAACAGCAATCGCACTATCATAGCTACTATAATCAATTCTAATCGCCATTCTTGTCGCAGTGGATATAGCCATCGCCCGTACCAAATTAACCATTGCTACTCTATTTGCAGATTGACGGGCTCGAACTGCCGTGGTAATGGGAATTGGAGTTAACATCCCCCCATATTCACTCGCATCATCAGAGCCTACAATTTCTCCATATTTTGCAAGTGCCAAAACGGCCCTAACCGTTGATGTTCCCTGTACCTCATCAATCTTGGCAGACGCAGACATTGTACTTGCTTTGAATCCTGTTGCCGGTGGCCCTACTTTTGCCCCTGACATCGGCCCTTGGGAAACCCCTCTTATTGCACTACTACAAGCACCAAATAAATAATCAACAACAATATCTCCGTACATTCCCGACAGGCTCAATAAGCCATTAAACATACCGATTAAATTATTCCCGAACGCACAAGATTGATTAATCAACGTTAAATCAATGGTGGTATATTCCTTAACGAAAATGGCAATCGCATTTGACATGGCTCCTGGGCCTAAATTCCGGATGGATTGGATTGATAATCGCATCATTTTATTTAAGGATTCCACATCCTCCATAACCGCTTCTCCAAACGCAGTCAGTGCTTTATAATTCCGAGTAAAAGTATCCTGTGTAAATTCAGTTACACTATTAACTTCATCATCTACAGCTTGCTGATAATCCGCTACCTTTTTTGGGTATGGCGGACCAACGAAATCATGAACAAGTATAAATGACATGCGGAATTGAGCAATCCCACCCTGCGTAAATGATTCTGAAATCTGGGCCTTTCCGATTAAACTTACTGTCTTCTCCCCCAAGAAGGGATGGATCAATACTCCAGGTCCAGCTTTCTTCAATGCAGCTATAAGGGCATCCCGTTCGGCAAAATAATCATTCTCATTTTCCTTATTCTGGACAACATATCCAGTTATGCTAAATTCATCTGCCGCTAATCCTAAATCCTCTACATATGGTTCATCTTTAAGTGGATAAGTATGCACTGCATTTCTACGGCCAACACCAGTATCCGAATCTCGAACAAAGAATAAAGCGTCCCTGAAAGAAGCTTTCTTTCGTAATTGATCAGATGCTTCTGCCCAGGTCAGTCGATCCCGCCAACTCATTTAATGCGCCCCCACATATCCGATAGTTGCCACATTCACTGATGCATCTCCTTTCTTTTTCTTAACTTTTTCAATACTTGCACTTGTTCCTTCATCCGCAGTTAGTTTTATATTGATGTCTGTTTCGCTTTTACCAGTTGCTCCAACCGCTCCCGCAACACCTTTAGCTCCTGTCAGAACTCCTCCACCTTCCATTTCTGTACCAGTATCAAAACCAAGTTTCTTCTTTACCCACCCAAATCCTAATTTTGAAAAGTATACTAATTTATCAATTACAGGTTTAATAATCTCCCATAAACCAATAAAAAATGCTTTAACTGGTTCCCAATATGCAATCAATACACCTGCTAAACCAATTAATGTTGTTATTCCAAGAACAGTAAGTGTAATTGGCCACGTTAACGCACCAATTGCAATTGCAAGCATTCCAACTGCTACAATTAATGGTCCTATTGCCGCAACTAATAATCCAATTACGGCAACAAAAGTAAACATCTTAGGACTGGTTTCTGACATTCTCTGTAAAAATGCAGCAACTTTTCTCGTTACAAACTCTACCCATTTCCCAAATTTACTTTCCATAAGAGACAATTGAACTGCTTCAAAAGCAGACACTAATAACTTAAAAGCCCCTGGAAGTCCTTTCATTTGGGCTACGGCAATCTTTGCAGCAGTGCCAGTTTTATCTAAATTTTTCTCAAATTTTCTAAGTTCTTCAGATCCTGCTCCCAATAATGCTAAAAATTGAGGACCCCCACGCTGGCCCCACATTTCCATTGCAGCCTGCGCCAGTTTTATCTCTTCCGTTCCCCGTGCCTGCGCTTTTTCAAATTCTGCAATAACCCCAGTTACATCTTTTAAACTGCCATCTACATTTTTTACAGATATTCCAAGGGCCTTAAACATCTTTTGCGCTTTTTTACTTGGGGACATTAAATTTGTCATAATCCGACGAAGACCAGTACCGCCAAGGGTCCCTTGAAACGCATTTTTAGCAAGTATGCCTAATGCTGCAGCGGTTTCAGTAAATCTAAATTGCATTGCTTTTGCAACAGGGCCAACAACTTTCATTCCTTCACCTAATTGCTGTAGGTCCATATTTGAAGTCGTAAAAGCATTTACCAATACATCATTGGCCCGAGCAAGTTCATTGGTTTCCATTCTAAACCCAGACATAATATTGGTAACTATGTCTGCCGAAGTGCCTAAATCTAATTGAGCAGAAGCGGCCAACTCAAGTGTTCTTGGCAATGCCCCAATTATCTGATCAACTGTAAGACCTGCCATACCTAAAAATTTCATTCCCTCAGCAGCCTCAGATGCACTAAATTGAGTAGTGGAACCCATTTCCCTGGCTAAATCTTTAAGCGCAAGAAATTGATCGGCAGTTGCTCCAGTAACAGCACCGACCATATTCATTGCCGCTTGAAACCGAATAGCCGATCGAACAGCCAGTGCCCCAAATGCAGCAATTGGAAGAGTAAGTTTCATTGATAAATTTTTACCAATATCTGTCATTTTTTTACCAGTTTCTCTTAATGTTTTCCCTAACTCACGAAAACGTTCTTTTAATCGATTAACTGGGCCTCTAAGATTATCTAAATTTCGCCCCATCTTATGTATTGGACCAGAGATTTGATCGATAACCTTAAAAAGCACTGATAAATTATACTGGCGTGCCACTTATATCTCCCTTATACTCCTGCTCTTACCCATTGCTCGATCTTACCCGTACCCTTATTCCAGAAAAGCAATTCTTTCATGTCCATCTCCCAGATTGATTCTGAAGAAAATTTAAACACGTACCCGATCCCCCACACTATTTCTTCCCAGTCGCGAGGGATCCCCCTAAAAAATCCTCAAGGTTCTCTGCAAATGTCATCAAATCTTCCATATCCATTTCATCAATAGATGATTCTGGAACCTCTGTTATTGCCGCAATTAGTGGGATCAATTCAGATGGCTCTACTTGTCCCTCTCTTTCTGCAAACGCTTTTGGGAGTGCTTTTAAATGCTTGGCCTTGAGTCTGCCGAGCTTTAATGTGGAAACCTCAACGGTCCCACCACCCTCCTTTGGAACTGGGATTGGATACTTCAATGTAATGGTTTTATAATCCTTATTTCCCATAACGTATACCTTTATATACCTTTAAAATTAACATCGTTTATAATCAAATCTAACCGTGTTTTCACACAAGATAAGCCTTATTTTAGCCAAGTTAATCAGCTAATTTAAGTCTGATTACCTTTCCACGGTCTCCACCCAGAAAGGCCCCTCGAAAACAATCGGGGTCTCACCTTCACCACCAGTTAACGAGAAATTACGGAGACAAGTTGCTCCCTCCATAACATATGCCTTTCCGCCACCAGCCGCTCTGAATATCACGGTTCCATCCCCGAACACCCGGGCAAGATCAGACAGGATAATATCATCCCTATCAGTAACAGTTACTTCACAGCGTGCTTGAATGGGCTTCTCTATATATCCATGCGGTCCGGTATCACCCATTACTGCTTCAAGCTCAAAATTCGGCTCACCGGAAATGCCAATTCCAGATGCAACTGCCCCTGCCTTGTTAAGCAGAAGCTCACCATTTACAAGAACTTCAATTCGACCTGTAACTTTTGCCATTGTTTATTTTCCTCCATTTATCTTTTCTTTAATAAAAACAGGCCATCACCGTGAGATTATTTGTCTCAAAGTAGATGGCCTGCTAATAGTTGCCTAACCCTACTTAACCCTACTTAATCAATATTCGGTTTTAATTATGCTGCTTTGCTCATATCCTCCTTAGAGAATGAACTGGATTTGCCCAGCAAGCACGCGAAACTGGTTAATTAAGTCAGGTGGCAAGAGCACATTTACTCTGTTCCTATCTGACATATCCCGCTCCACTATCAGATTCTCGATGAACTCATCCAGATTCTCAATAAGACCTTTATCTCTCAGTAAGGTAAATAGTGCAATTGTTTCCTGTCGCACTGTCCTTGGAGTAGCAACCTTACTACCTGGTTGAACCGGGAAGGTATCATCGGCCAATTTGAATCTTGGAATTATAAATCTACTGATCATCCGAACCTTATACTGATATCGAATTTCTCCCAGTGTAGCCAGAGTTTGTATATCCAGATAACTCGGATCAGGAGTTCCCAATGCGGTCTTTTGGTAAGTGGTAATGCTGCGTTCAATCAACACATTTCCGCCTGAATCCACCACATAAGTTGCAATCCCATCATAAAGCAGATAGTCCCTTTCCTCCCGGGTGAATCTATTTTCTATCGGAGGTGGCAAAATCCCCTTCAATTTCAAGTAATGCAATGGACGTGCCGGATCGTTGTTTAGATTCCATGCAGCAACCGCTCCCCAGGCTGCAGCCCACTCTTCCGGCCCATTCGGTGCATCATATACACCAACGATAGTATTATGAGGATTATTTCTGGCATTGCCAAGAGCAGTACAACTCGCATACTTTGCTCTAACTGCTGTAATCCCATGCCCCTGTAAATCCTCAAGTGGCAAAAACCTATCCTCTAATTCAGTTTCAATCTCCGTAAGATTTGCGGTATCAATGTACGGCTGAATAACATAATGAAATTGCTCCCCCCCAATTACTGCCCAAACATCTCCTAAGTCCGGATCAATACTGCCCCCAGCCATAGATGCCATTGAGGTGATAGTGGACACTCTGGAAAAGATATCCGTTGTAGCAGACTGACCTGTATAATAGTTTGTCCGGATATCTATGTAATTACCTAAAGTGCCAGAACACACCGCACTGATATGCAATGCGCTTTCTCCGACACCATTATTCTGAGTCGCATGAACTGGTAGAGCTGAATTAGAATTAATCAATAATGTTAATGCAGCAGTTATTCCGCTACCACTTTGCCCGGATTCAATTGTATACTGAATTTCTTCCCCATTGATCATAAGGTAATAAGTCCCAGTACCAGAACATCCAGCCGCACTATGCATGGCATTTGAAAAATCAATTGTCATAGATGCGGCTACTCCGGCGATACCGCTACCAATTGCCAGTGCATACAACTCCGTATTTGGATTATTCTCTTTAAACTTATTGCACATCCTCGCCAAAATGGAACCACTGCCAAAATAACCATCAGCAAGATTATCTCTTGAAATCGCAACCAATGTATCAAATGGAACCGTCCCGGTCGATCTCTTCTGCCCGATGATTAACGCCTTATGTGGATTCTGAACCAATCCTTTCAGCGCCCTTGAATTATCAATTTCAACATAGGCCCCGGGCGTTCTCACGGTATCTGGAATATTATTGAATGAAATCGCCATTATTTACTTCCTCCTTTCTTCAATTTTTTGATGGTGGCAGTCCCATCTTTGAGTCGTCTTCGCCAGTACCTGCCTTCCCGGCCAATTAACGGTTTTATTTCTCCATCAGCCTGTAACGGAGTCCCTGTATTTGGATCACGTATTAGTGTCCCTTCAATTGGTATCAAAAACGCCGTTGTTTCCATATTTCCTCCTTATCTACCTATCATTTTGTACAAGTATCAAATTTTATTCCAAACCCAGAGCCAAACGCCCCATATCTCGGATCATCCGTGAAGTCAATAATGGTTTCCATATCCGGATCATCCACCGGTATTCTTATTGCTGGCAATTTACCAGATGGAGCCATTATCCATTGAGCATAAATAGAATTGAAATCCTCTAATTCATCTCTGCCTACATCAACCATATCCGTTATTCTAAAATCAGCCTCAAATTCAAACTGATACCAGAACTGGGCACGATTGATTCCTAATACCTTTCCGCCGGCATAGGATACTAAACTATCCATGCCTTCCATTTGCCAGCCAAGCAACGCCTCAAATAATTCTTGACGAACTTCATAAAGTTGATCGTATGCAGTCAATCCAGTTTTATCCTTCTGTTCCTGGGAATTATCTAACGCGACAATTACTCCAAATCGCTCCGTTATAATCTGACTAATTCCACTATCCAATTTATTCGGCTCTACTGTTTCTGATAATTGGATAACGAATGCCATCTCCTTTTGCAATGATCCCTGTAATGCATAAGATAACTCAGCGGCACCGGCTATATAATTCGTAAACCGGGTATCACATAAACGCAACCTAAGAACTATTGGGCCTATTTTCATTTGATATCCTTAACTGATTTTGCTATCACTTCAAACACCCCATCCCCTACTCTATCAATAATTGCTTGCTTATGCTTCTCCACTGCCGGATCGATAAAAGGCCTGGGCTCCATTTTCTTTGTTCCGAATTCTAAAGGTTCTGCATACGGTGCCCCACCAGCAACTCCAATTTCCACTGCGAACTTATGCACATCAAACATAATAGATCGTAATAACTCACCAGTATCAACCGCAGGCGGTTCACCTGGAGCGGACGCCTGATGTTCCACATTCTTACTTTTCCTATAAATTCTACCTGTTTTTTGCTCTTTCTGCATCGAAGTTATAATCGTATTTCGGATTTCATTGGCGCCTATGGTTAATTCCTGAGCAACCTCACCTGGAATTTTCATTGCTGCTTTATTCAATTTACTTCCTACTTTGGCTAACTTCTTATTCAGTTTATTCAGTTCAACTGTATCAATCATGCTGGATAACCCGTGCCCTGCTCCTCGATCTCCTCCGCATCAATTAAATAATACTCATCACGTTCATCTTTATTTTGCATCCCATGTATACGAAATAATCTCCCCCGTACAGTATTTCCACTTTGTAAAAATAAAAAATAATTTGATTTCAACGGCATTAAACTTGCCTTACCGAATGCATTTGAAAATCCAGCCCCCCATTCTTTCCCCAAAGAATCCACTGCATTTTTTCTAACAGAAAATGAATGGGTAACATTTTCATTTATTTGTTCACCTCTAATATAATTACTTGAAGATCCTTTCCAAGTTATAGGTGTCAATCCCATCCAAACTGTTATCACCGTATCGAAACTAAAATTAAATCCACCTGCATCATTCTCGATCTGACTTGGCTTACCAATTTGCACCCGTTTTTTTAGTTCTGGAACAAGCCAGGTCATGATCCCTCATCGTATACCATTAAAGTATATGGCTCTCCTGGTATCACTCTGCCATCTTCCATAGTTACGTGAGCCCAAAGTGTCCAGGCCCCAGACACTCCTAAATATTCTCCAGCATCAAATTGTTTATACACAATGCCGTTAAGTTCATCCTCTACTATAACTGCCCAGCTTCCTTCAACATCCGCTGGACTC
>Ga0315552_1002846_pt1 | contig 10080 bp, 7 predicted proteins | sample SalMarSW160170MG_2_FD_203102 | JGI IMG/M metagenome (GOLD analysis project Ga0315552, IMG submission 203102) | Salt marsh sediment microbial communities from the Plum Island Ecosystem LTER, Massachusetts, United States - Salt Marsh Sediment SW1601-70 ...
TGTTCAGTCCCGCCGGGTGCACCATCATGACGGCATCCATATCCTTGAAGGCGCCTTTCTTTATCATATACACCTTACCGCCGTACATTTCCTCCGCCGGTGTGCCCATCACCTGCACTGTGCCTCCGAGTTCATCCACCGCCAGTTTGGCCGCTATTCCGGCGCCAACGGCGCTGGTGGCGATGATATTGTGTCCACAGGCATGCCCGAGCTTGGGCAAGGCGTCATATTCCGCCAGAAAAGCGAGCGCCGGTTTCCCCCTGCCGTAGCTCGCCCGGAAGGCTGTCTCCAGCCCGCAAATGCCCTTTTCCGTGGCGAACCCCTTTTCCCTAAGATAATCGGTGAGCCAGGTGGCCGCCTTCTCTTCCTGGAACGCGGTCTCGGGATGGCTGTGGATTTTCAAACTCAGGTCTTTTAGCTCGTTACGGTGATTGTCTATCGCGCTGATAACACTGGACTTTAATTCGCTGACATCCAATACCATCACCCCGTCATAGATAAAAATCGGAACAGCTACAATCCCTATTATAGCCCAATATCATAGCCTAATGCCAGACAGTATTTCAAAGATTTTAAAGCGCCAAAGCATGAATTATACCGCTCCCTCGTGCTAAAATAATGAACGCTCATATGGCTATGGAAAGAATTAAAATCTGGGTGCAGGTGCATCCCGGCGCCCGATGGAACGAGGTGCAGGGCGAAAAGGGTGGCATATGGCAATTGAAAATCGCCGCACCGCCCGTCAGGGGCAAAGCGAACCAGGAACTGATAGATTTTCTCAGCGAAGTCCTTCAGACAGGCAAAACCAGTCTGGCAATCGAAAAGGGTCTGAGCAGCAAACGGAAGTTAATAGGCATCAGCGGTCTAACTCTGGAGCAGGTAAAGGCGCGGTTTGATGCCAAGGTCAGGCAACAGCGTGCCAGCTAAAGCAACTTCTTCGGCATGGCGAAAACAGTATCGGCAGATTATGGGGCGGAGGCATCATATTTCAGTTCCTAAGCGAGGCGTACAGAGTAAAAAGTGAGTAAATCTACGGTTGCCCTGGTCGGATGCGATACTTATGACGAGGAGCGAATATATCAAGCAGTTGAAACGGGCATCACGCTCCTCGGCGGTCTCACCCGTTTCGTTAAGCCAGGGGAACGGATAGTACTGAAGCCGAACGTACTGTTTGGCACCAATCCTGATAAATGCGTGGTCACACACCCGGCACTGCTAAAGGCGGTGGGGCGGCTGCTTCAGGCGGCCGATGCTGACGTCTATTACGGCGATTCCTCCGGTTTTGGGAAGTGCGAAGCCAATATGAAGCGGGCGAGATTGAAAGCAGCCGCCGATGAACTGGGAATAAAGCTGGCCGATTTCGATAAGGGCAGAGCCGTTACCCACCAGGAAGCGCTCCTCAATAAAAGGTTTGTTATCGCCAACGGCGCCCTGGATTGCGACGGCCTGATAAGTTTACCGAAGCTGAAAACGCACGGGCTGACCCGGCTCACCGGAGCCGTCAAGAACCAGTTTGGCTGTATACCCGGCATCCGGAAAAGCCAGTACCACGTCAAGATGCCCAGCCCGTATGACTTTGCCACCATGCTGGTTGACCTGACCACTTTTCTCCGGCCCCGCCTGTATATCATGGACGGCATTATCGCCATGGAGGGCAACGGACCGAGGAACGGCTGGCCAAAACACCTGGATGTCCTGCTGTTCTCGACAGACCCCATTGCCCTGGACGCAACGGCCTGCAAAATCATCGATTTGAACCCCGAATTTGTACCGACTTCTGAACCCGGGGAAAAGGCCGGGCTGGGAACGTATCACGACCAAAACATAGAGCTGGTTGGTGAAGATATTGAATCATTCATCGATAGGGACTTTACCGTGGTGCGCCGCCCTCCCGTCCCGGTGTGGGGCGGCCGCTGGAGGACATTAATCAGAAACTGGGTCTGCCCGCAGCCGACTATCGATGCCGGCCTTTGTACCGCCTGTGGCACCTGTGTCAGACACTGTCCGGCACAACCGAGAGCCGTCGACTGGCACACGGGAGACGAGTCCATACCGCCCACATTTAAATATGACCGCTGCATCCGTTGCTACTGCTGCCATGAATTCTGCCCGGAAGGGGCAATCACGATAAAAAACACGTTCCTGGGCAGGCTTATCTTTCATTAAAGCATAATGATATAAGAGTTGATTTTTACATGATTACTACGGTATAAAGAGTATAGCAGCTTTCTCTTCAAGTTTTGCTATTATTTATTTCCATGAATAATGCCGGGACAGACACATATTTACTAAGCACGGGCGAGCCGGTGACTGCCTTAAGCTCCCATCCATCTCCTCTGGAGGAGTACCTGGCAGCTTTTGAGGACCGGGAACAACCATTCTTCCAGTACTATTTCTTCGATGGGAAGGCGGTAAAGTCGAGAGCTCTGACCAGAGGAGAATTCTGGGATTTGGCCGGCGCGGGAGCCGCGTACCTCCATGAACAGGGAGTGGCCAAAGGAGACAGGATACTGCATTGCTTTTCCCACAACAGTTTCCATGATGCGGTCTTCAGGCTCGCCGCTGTACTGGTGGGATGCGTTCCCGTGACCGTTAACTGGCAGGTGGACGATAACAAGCGTGTCGTCAACAAAGCGGAAATAACCGGGGCCCGATTCCTTATCTTCGATGAAGAATTCGCCAGCCGGATAGAAGCCATAAAATCTGATTCGTCCTTTCGAGCTGCCCTCGAAGCAAAGAAAATTGAAACATATAGAAATGCTCCGGCTCCGACTTTTCCCTCGCTCGGTTATGAAGATGAGCGGATGGTCATTTTCACTTCCGGGACAACCGGAGAGCCAAAAGGCGTCAGCTTGCCTTATCGCTGTTATCTGGCCAATCGATTGACTTTTGAGCGATACCTCGACATAACCGAAGCAGCGGGGCTTGACATCCTGCTGGTCAACCCCCTGCATCATTCCAATTCCTCGGCTTTTCTGGACTGGAGCATGCGGCGCCGCGGAACAAGAGTTCACATCGTACAGCGTTATTCAACACTTTACTGGAAGATAGTGGCGGATGTAGCCAGACACAGACGAGACCTGCTCATCGCCCCCATGGTTGCCCGCCATTTCGATTTTCTAAACGAACTCTCGGCTCGCGGTGAACTGCCCGTTGCGGAAGAGGCCTTGAAAGAGGCGCTGGGCAAAACCGATATCATGATTGGCTCGGCACCTGTCGGCCCGACCACGGTTCAGCGCGCCATCAAATTCAGCAACCACCTGCCCATTGTTCGCTTTGGGGCGACGGAAACCTGCCTGCAGGTCATGGCCACGCCGAGGACGCTATCGCAAGACGGGCTTATGCAGGCATTTCAGGCCGGGTGGTCCCACTCCTACCATGGCGAGAGCATCGCCGGCTATTACATCGGCCGGGAACACTTCCCGGTCACGCGAATCAGGGCGGTCAGGTCCATTGACCCGGAAGATAAATCGTACATGCTGCCCTGCGAAATCGGCGAACCCGGCTACCTCGTCACGCAGGGGGCCAATATTATGAGCCACTATATAGGGGATAGTGCCGCTACCAAATCTGTCTTCCACAAGGGCTGGTACACCGGTCTAAGAGATATCGTCTTCACGCTAAAGAATGAAGAGGATGGAGAGCTGGATTACTACTGGGTAACGAGGGACTCTGCCCTTCTTATCCGGGGTGGCGCCAACTATGCTTATGACCAGGTGGCGGCAGAGCTATCCAGGGTACTGGCCGAAGATTTCCAGATGAAGCCCGAGCAGTTCAAGCTGGCGGTGGTGGGCTTACGAGTCGAGAGCGAACACGAAGACAGCTGCTGCGTTACCATTGAACTCAGCGAAGAGGCAGCCGGTAAACAAAGCCAGCTGGAGGCCGATTTTAAAAACAGGGCCCGGGAAATAGTCCCCAAAGGTTTTCGTCCGGACTATGTCCGCCTGGCCAGAATCCCCACCAACTTCAAGGGACTGGTACTTATCCCCGAACTGAGAGCCGAGTTCGCACAATCTCTAAAGGCGCAGGGGCTGAAAGTACATACCTAGATACGCAGGATGCGCCTGGCATTCTCCGCCAGAATCATCCGCTTTTCCCCGTCGGTACAGGGCAGCCGGAGTATCTGTTCCAGTTGAGGCTGCAACGGTATCCCCGGCATGTCGGTGCCAAACATGATTCTTTCCACCCCGATTTTTCGGAAAACCCTGACCGCGTCTTCCTCGGCGAGACCTCGTCGGGCGACCACGGGCAACTGGTCCGGGGCGGCAAAACCCTGTGACGTGTCGAAATAGACGTTGGCATACTTCTGCGCCAGCTCCACCCTCTCATCCCACCAGGCCGAGCCAAGGTGGGCCAGGATAACGGTCAGCTTCGGGAAGGCCTCGAGAACCTTCGCCCAATTCCTGGGTTCAGCGTAATTTTTCTCATCCTCATGCAGCTTGTAGCCCAGCGGATTGGGGTACATGAATACCAGATGCGAATGCGGCCAGGGGCCGGAATCAGCCAGTATGGGCAGGCCCAGTTCCTGGCATTTCTCATACATGGGCCAGAACGCTTCATCGTCCGGGTAGTGGGAGAACTGCCCCGGGTGCATCTTGACGCCTTTCGCCCCCTGGCTGGCTCTCAGGGCTACCTCTTCCGCCATGGCTTCAGGGCCTCCAAGGTCATCAGACATGCCGATAAAGGGCAGCAACCTTGGCAGACGACGGCCCACGCCGCACCCCCACTCGTTCATCTTGCGCATTATCGGCCCGATTTGCCCGGCGATTCTTTCCTTCTCTTTCCGCCTTTGACTTTCGGGAAGTCCATCCAGCTTTGCTTTTTCGTACAGGGGGCCGCGGTACTGTCGAGGTACCAGAATCATAAAGGCGGTCTGCGAAATGTTATTCCTGTCCATGTATTCGATGGCCCTTTCCGGCGTCGCCCAGCGGTCACGTTCCCGGCGCCCCGGCAGGGGAAAGTACTCTCTTTCCTCATCTTCGGTCCGGCACAGATGAACGTGCATGTCAATGATTTCGAAGTCTTCCATATATTTCTCCTTCCTGCCAGCGTTGATTACATTATATGATAACATCCAGACGGTTGTCCCGACACGGCAAACGCCGTAACTCACCTTTTGTTTAATCGAACTTTATAGTAAAATATCGCCGCAGGCATTAAAGAGGAGTTAAAAATGACGAGCAATACATCAAACATCGTTGATGCGTATATAAGGACACATCCCGGCTCGCAGAAGTTGCATGAACGGGCAATGCGCATTTTCGCCGCCGATGGTGCTACCCACTCTGCCCGGATTTTCGACCCCTTCCGTCCTTATATAACGCGAGCGCGGGGAACCCGCAAGTGGGACATCGATGGTAATGAATATATCGACTATGTCATGGGACATGGTGCCTTGATTCTAGGGCACTGCCATCCCGCGATAGTGCAGGCGGTGCAGGAGCAGGTGGCCAGAGGCACTCACTACGGGGAAAACCACGAATTGGAGGTGGCCTGGGCGGAACTGATTCAGCGCATGATGCCGGCCATGGAGAAGATCGAGTTTTTCTCCTGCGGTCAGGAAGCAAACATGATGGCGGCCCGCCTTTCCCGCCTCTTCACCGGACGTAAGAAAATACTCCGCTTTGTGGAAAACTTCCACGGCTGGGGCGACGAGCTTGTCGTCACCGATGCTCCAGGGGTGAGCAATGATTACGTCACCATGATACCCGGTCATGATTTGAAGCTGCTGGAAAAGGAGCTGATGACCAGAGAGTACGCCATGGTCATGGCCGAAGGCGGCGGTGCTCACATGGCCGGGCAGATACCGTGGGACCCTGATTTCGTACGCAGTATCCCTCCGCTGGCGCGCAAGTATGGCACCGTTTTCCTCATCGACGAGGTGGTCACTGGATTCCGCGACGCTGCCGGCGGCTGGCAGTCCACAGTCGGGGTGACACCCGATTTGACCAGTTTGGGCAAGACTATCGGCGGCGGGCTCGGCATCGGCGCACTTGGCGGCCGCGCGGACATAATGGACATGCTCAAACCCAAGGCCCCTCCACAGCCTTTCGCCAGACACCCGGGAACCTGGAATGCCAACCCGCTCACCGCAGCCGCTGGGGTGGCTGCCTGCACGCTTTACCTTGACGGCGAACCACAGCGACGGGCCAATGAGCTGGGCGCCTACCTCAGAAAGAAAGGCAATCAGGCACTCAAGGGTAAAGGATATGCCGGCCGACTCTATGGGAGAACGATTGTCCACGTCTATCTTGGTCCGGCTGATTATGAACCGGCTGATGATAGCCTGCCCCCGACCAGTGACGTGACAAAATTAGTTTCCGGAGCCGCGCAGAAAGGAAGGCTCTGTCTGCACCTGCTCCAGAGAGGCATCGCTACTATGGGCGGAAGGTTCTTTGTCCTGTCTGCCATGCATACCGAAGAAGAGCTTGACCGGACAGTGGAGGCACTGATTTCAAGTCTCGACGCGATGTCAGCGGACGGAAGCCTAACGTAACATTGATTCGAGGGCAGGGCCGCTGGCACGCGTTTCCGGAATCCTGAATGCGCTCTGTTCGCTCGTTTTGACAACCTTGAGGCCGGTCAGTAAAAACGCCCGCTTATTTAGTCTTCGCTATTAAGGACTGCCTTGAATTCTACCCTCTGGTCGCTCACTCTATTCATACTCGTAATTTTAATACCAGAGAATCGTTCGCTGGCATTCAGTTCACTTAAATACGACAGCACCGCCTCCTCGCTTGTTGCCCTGCCAGTCAATTTCAATGCTGTTTTGCTATTGCTGATGTTAATGAGGCTCACGGTATCGGGAACAGTATTGATGATAACTGCCAAATCACCATTCAATTTTTCGCTCTGCATTTCCAAGTTCACTAGAGCAGCCGCAATATCGCCACGCCGGACCTCAAGGGTGTCTATGTTCTGCTCAAATTCGGCTATGGTATCGATTAGCTGCTGCCGGTTAACTAACTTTTGCTGGAGCAACTGTACTGTGGGATTTAACTGTCTTCGCGTCTCAGAGATATCACTCGAAGCAGCATGAATCAACAGCACCAGGAAAAGAAGAAAACAAACAGCGACGGCTACGCCGGGCACCAGTAAAATTCTGGTCAGGGAAATTGGCTTAGGTTGATAAACCGTGGGTAGGATGTTCAAATTGTTTATCTCCCGCGATGAGCCGTTTGGAGGCTGGATTTTCTTGAGTATTAATCCCATATTCGCCATATATCTATTGGGGTTCAATCCATCTGGACTCTCAAGCGGAGGCATCAGGGGTATAATCGGACGATGTAACTTGTGTGATAGAATCTGGCTTTGCTTGACGGCGTCAACCAGTTCTCCTGACACCAACACCGGCTGAATTGGCGCCAGAAGAGCCTCTTTATTATCAGCATTATAGAAATCAACGGACCGGTTAATTTCAGTTTGAATCATGGACAGTTTGCTATGCCAGGTTACTTTTTCGTCGGGGAAGGCGATGGTTCTCACAGAGCGCAGAATGCCTTCGGCCTTAATAATAATATCGAATCCGCTGGCCTGAACATCGACAACTATAGCCGTAGGGTCATTAGCCAGCCTTACCAGCAGTAAGGGTTTTATATCCATCAAATCTGGCCTGATGCCGGCAAGTTGCAGCGTATTAAATACTGAATCGGCTACGTTTCGTGGAATTGCCACCAGAAAGACCAGCATTTTCTCTTCCGGGGCCGGTACAGATTTCCACGAAAGATATAGCTGTTCGGGAGAAACCGGGAGCACTCTTTTTGCCTCCCGCCTCACCGCCTCCTCAAGCATTTCTCTGGGTAATTGAGGCATGGAAATCGGGCGGGTAAGGCAGCGATTCCCGCCCAGTCCGAGAGTAACCTTCTTTGATTTTATCTTTAGGATTCTAAAAAGGTGTTTGATTTTCGCCGCCACGTCTTCCGGTTTCAGCACCACCGATTGCTTCACCATGTCAAGTTCCAGCGGCACCTCGCCCCACTTTCTAATCTGTTTCCCATTGGTGACGAGGAGCCGGATGCTGACATCGTCAATATAGAGTGCGACCACCTTCTTCGCCATTGCTTAACTTTCCCTATATGTATAGATAACCAGCTTAATACTAGCGGATGGTATCGCGCTGCTGTCTGAAGGTGGTATATCCATGCTCACTGACTTAACTACCGCTGTGGCAAGGTCAACATTAAGCTGGGTAATGAAGGCGATCAGGTTATCAACATTACCATTGGCTTTGGCATCAAGGGCGAGGGCAAGGCACGAAACGCCTTCTACCTCCTCACGGAATATGTCTGACGAATGCATCTCCGTTATGTTGACACTATTTGCTCCAGCCACGGTATACAGGACATCGCTCAGCACGATGTTCTCTACTGACTGGACCAACTTTACTTCCTCTGCTTCATACAGTGTGCGTGCTCGATTGAAATCCTCTTCCAGTACATTCTGTCGCTGGGTAAGCGCCTCCAAACTTACTGAATTTAAACGTGAACGAGTCGAACCCAGGTCTTCTTTCAGCTGCTCCCGTTCTTGAAGGTGTTGAAAGTAGACCAGGGATAAGCCAGCCGCCGCGATAATGAGGAAGCCGAGGGCAATGGTGAGCCAGCTTTTCTTACCGATCTTCATAATTTATCCTAATCGACGGAATAGGCGTTACGTAAGACCTCGCCAGGTGTGGTAATATGGTCCCTTACTTTAAACATCCCGTCTTTGACCAGAGGGATCATTCCCTCCTTGATCGCCCGATTCCTGAGTTCGGTGGCAGTGGTGCCGTGGAGCAGCATCATTCGTATCTCGTCACTCACCTGCAACAGTTCAAAAATCCCGGTTCGTCCGTAATAGCCGGTATACGAGCATGACGTGCATCCACTGCCGCGAAGAAACTCTTTACGCTCATCGCCAGTCTCTTTTTGGTAGCCCTCCTGTTCAACCAGGGAACCCGCGGTGAACTGTGTACAATCGGGGCAAACACGTCGTACCATTCTTTGGGCAACGACTCCAATAAGTGCTGATGCCACAAGAAATGGCTCAATCCCCAGGTCAATAAGGCGAAAGACAACGCCCACGGCATCATTGGCATGGATTGAAGACAGTACAAGGTGTCCGGTGAGCGCGGACTGAACCGCAATGCGAGCCGTCTCCGAATCGCGAATCTCCCCAACCAGGATTACATCCGGGTCAAGACGCAGTATGGACCTCAGTCCACTGGCGAAGGTCAGGCCGGCTTTAGGGTTTACCTGAATTTGATTGATATTCCTGAAGCGGTATTCCACCGGGTCCTCAATTGTGATAATGTTACTCTCAATACAGGCCATGCAGTTAATCGATGCATAGAGGGTGGTAGTCTTGCCAGCGCCAGTCGGCCCGCTGACCAGAATCATACCATACGGGACTTTGAGCATTTCCTTATATTTATCCAGGCTCTGCGAAAGAAAACCTAGTTCGGTCAGGTCCATTACCGCTCGGGATTTGTCCAGAAGACGTAATGCCGCCATCTCTCCATATACCGTTGGAACCATGCCAACGCGAATATCCATGAATTGCCCGGTTCTCGTTTTTACCGATAACTGGCCATCCTGGGGGCGATGGTGGTCAGCGATATTCATATTGGCAAGGACTTTAACACGCGAGATAATCGGGCTTGCCGTCATCAAGGGCAGGGAAATCATATTATGAAGAGTGCCGTCGATGCGGAACCGTACCTGCAGTTTCTCTTCCTGGGGCTGGAAGTGGATGTCCGAGGCTCGAGCCTTTACCGCCTCATCAATAATCAGGGCAAGTGCCCGGGCAACTGGAGCATCAGTGACTGTATCCAGTCTGGTGCCTGATTCTGCTTCTTCTGCGTCCAGGGAGAGACTCGAGATTTCTTTCTCTATTTCTTCATATGACTGATAATTGAAGTCGATAGCTTCAATGATTTCCTTGGCGTTAGCTTTTTCAGTTACAATGTGCATCTGGCTGCTTGTCGCGAGAGCTTCCAGAGCAATAATATCGGAAGGGTTGGCCATGGCAACATGGAGCACGTTGCCGGCTGCTTCCAGAGGAATAGCGGTATATTTTCTGGACATTGATTCCGGGATGAGTTTC
>Ga0315552_1002851_pt1 | contig 10074 bp, 9 predicted proteins | sample SalMarSW160170MG_2_FD_203102 | JGI IMG/M metagenome (GOLD analysis project Ga0315552, IMG submission 203102) | Salt marsh sediment microbial communities from the Plum Island Ecosystem LTER, Massachusetts, United States - Salt Marsh Sediment SW1601-70 ...
CTTCCTCAGTGATAGGGAAGGTAGGCTCCTGGCCTCCTCTCTTCAGGAGGAGAGAGGTGAGGAGGAGGTGGCTATGGCCTCCTCCATCCTGGCGAGATCTATTTTTGGCCTGGAGGGGATTGGGGAGAGAGTGGAGGAAATAGAGGTTAGCTTTAAGAAGGAGAAGGCTCTGATCAAGAATCTGCAGGGGGGGATCCTATGCCTATTCTATAGCCCGAAGATAAATCCCGTCCTCCTTCGTCTCTCCACCGGCCTACAGATTTTGGACTTGAAAAATAGGCTACAGGGAGGTGAAACCCCATCTTCTCAGAAGCCACAGGATGGAGGGGATGAGGAGTGGTGGATGGTTCTGGAGAGGGGATTAAAACGGGCAGTTGGTCCTATCGCTGGCTATATCTTAGAGGAGAAAAGGGTAAACTTGAGGGAGCCTCTGGACGCCAGAGGGAAGGAGAATATCGTGGAGGAGCTGTTAGGGGAGATACCTACAGAAGAGAAGAGGGAGGAGTTCAAGAGGGAAGCCCTTAATAAGGGAGCAGAATGAGAAGAATACTGACCATCTCTTTTTTTCTGATATTTTCTGCGGCGACGGCAGGGGGATCAGTGGTGATAGAGGAGGATATGGTCTGGAAGGGTGAGGTGGTGGTAGGATCTGATCTGATTATACCCTCAGGGGTAACCCTCACGGTGGCTCCTGGCACCCTTGTCAAGTTTATCCCTCGGGAGGAACCGTTAAGAATTCTGGTGATGGGGAGATTGATAGCTAAGGGGCAGGACAAGAGAAGAATCAGCTTTACCTCATCCTCACACCAGCCCCGGATGGGAGATTGGTGGGGGATAGAGTTTAGATCATCGGATTCCGGCTCGGTTCTGCAGAATTGCCTAATCAAGTATGGCAGATATGGGGTCTATTGTTTGGTCTCCTCACCTTGGCTGAGGGGAGATATCATCTGCCAAAATCTAAGAAGTGGGATTGCCTGCATCAACGGCTCTTCCCCCCTGGTGGAGAATTGCCAGATGTGGGGAAACGGAGAGGAGGGTATCCTCTGCAAATATCTTTCCAGCCCCGTTGTGAGGGGATCCCAGATTAGAGCGAATCCCTATGGAGTTGTCGTATTCGATTACTCCTGCCCCTTCTTGGGTTCCCTAAAAGAGGAAGGAGATAACCAGATCTACGGTAACTCCCTTTACGATATCTATAACCTCTCCCCCTTGAGAATTCAGGCCCAGGGCAATTTCTGGAAGGAGAGCGAACCTTCCCAGATTGATAAGAGAATATACGATGATGATGAGGATGGCAATTTGGGGAAGGTCATCTTTGCCTCCCTTAATTCCCTTCCTGATTCTGTTGATGGGGAGGGGGGGTCGGATCAAAAGGAGCCTGGCCTTGTTGCCGTAGGGATGTTGGACAGCCTGCCTCGGATCATAGGGCGTCCATCGCTTCCGGTTGATGGGAAGTGCCGGGGAGAGGTGGTGGTCAAAGCCTGGATTGATGAGAAGGGGAGGGTTACGGAGACAAGGGTGAAGAGGTCTGATCTTGACGGAGATTGTGAGGTTCTGGCCTTAGAGTTTGTGAAGGGGTGGAGGTTTTCCCCGGGCACCTATCAGGGGAAAAGGGTGAGATTTTGGACCACAGTTCCCATAGAATTTCCCGGGGGTGAGAGATGAAATTAGGAATAAGAGGGAAGTTTTCCCTTATCGGCTTAGGGTTGACCCTCTTTGTTGCGCTCTCTGGTTTGGTAGGATACAGATTCTCCCAGGAGAGGACTTTGATGAAGAACTCAGTTGAAAAGGGAAGGATCTTGGGGGAGGATCTGGCCCTGCAGAGCGAGGAATACCTGGTACGGGGGTCAGATCTGGAGTTGAGGGATTTGGTAGAGAGATTTGCTGGTATAAAGGGGGTTTCTTATATCCTGATAACCGACCAGGAGGGAAAGATCAGGGCTAACACCCTCAGGGACCAGGGGAGGGTTGAATCTATAATCCAGAGGGATGGAGGGGATGCTGAGAAGGCGAGGGCAATTAGATTTGCTCAAGGTCGGGGATATGGGCTTACCATTCCCATTTTGGAAGGGACTCTGGGAGCTGTCCATCTGGGTTTCTCCTCCTTTGCCCAAAAGTCAAGAGATTACTGGATGATTGCCGGAGTATTCTTTGGCGGATCCCTATTGCTCTCCTGGGTCTTGGTCTTTCTCTTTTCGCACAGATTGTCCAGCAGGCTTCTTCGGTTAGCCCAGGTAACTGAGAGGGTGAGCTTAGGGTATATGGAGGAGAGAATAATCTTTGATTCCAGAGATGAGATAGGAAAGTTGGCCCAGGCAACCGATAGGCTAAGGATAAGTCTCCAGACGGCCCTGGAGAGGTTAGGGAAAGGAGAGGGGATTGAACGTACTTGACCAGAGGATATCTACCTGTCAGAGGCTACTGGCCCAGAACCCCAACTCCACCATCTTTGCCTCCTTGGCCGATGCCTACAGGAAGAAGGGGATGCTGGACAAGGCGCATAAGATCTGTGAGGCTGGACTTAAGGTTCATTCCCATTATGGTTTAGCCCACTTGGTTATGGCCAAGATATCACTGGATATGAACCTCCTTGATGAAGCTGAATACGAGGTTGATTGGGTTGATAACCATGATCTTCCCCAGGGCACGGTGAGCCTGCTCAGAGCCAGTCTTCTCCTGAAAAGGGGGAGGATAAATCAGGCAAAGGAGATGCTAAAGGAGCTTTCCCTTTCCCAGCCGGGGAATCAAAAGGTAATAGGACTTCTGAGGGTAGCAGAGGAGAGGACAAAAAGGGAGAGGAAGGGGGGAAGGTTGATGACCGAGGTTTTAGACGGCCTCTACGGGGATCCTGGAGTGATGGGGGTAGCTCTGGTTGATAGGGAAGGGCTTCTCTTTGGAGGGAATTCAGCGGAGGGGAGGCCTGAGGAGTTGGCTGTGGCAGGTGCTGCCATCTACAATTTAGCCAAGGATGGAATGATGAAGATGGAATTTGGGCCAACCCAGGAGATAGAACTCACTACCACTGCCCATAGGATCTGGCTCTTTGATTCCTCCTTTGGCTACTTGGTTCTCTTCACCGAGAAGGAGCTCTCCCCCGCTTCCCTAAAGCTTAAGGTAGGGAAAGCTATTGAGGCTATTAGAAGAGGTTAAGGATGGAAGAGACCTTATCACAGTTGAATAAAACGAGTGGAGTGAGGGGAAGTATGGTTGTGGGGAGAGATGGGATAATAATTGCCTCTGAGGTGGAGGAGGGGATAGACCAAGAGGTTGTTGCCGCTGAAACGATTGCCCTCTTGAGGACCTCGGAGAGATCGCTTTCCAAGTTGGATTCTGGGCCCGTCATCAAGGGGATGATCTCCGGGGAGTTAGGGAAGGTCCTTTTTGTAGGTGTGGAGCTTGGTCTATTGATAGCCCTTACCGAGCCCGAGGCCAATCTTGGACTTGTCTGGCTGGAGTTGAAAAATACCCTACAGAGGCTGAATGCAAGGCTTCAGGAGGAAGAGGAGTGGTCTCCATAAACTATGCCTTTAGGGAGATATCGTGCAAGATAGTCTATTATGGCCCTGGCCTTTCCGGTAAAACAACTAATCTTCAATGGGTACATCAGAAGATGCCCAGAGAGAGAAGGGGGGAACTGATCTCCTTAGCCACAGAGAAGGATAGAACCCTTTACTTCGATTTTCTTCCCTTAGATCTGGGGTCAATTCAAGGGTTTACGACCAAGTTTCAGCTCTATACCGTTCCGGGTCAGGTCTATTACAACGCCACCCGGAGGCTTGTATTGAGGGGAGCGGACGGCATAGTCTTTGTGGCCGATTCTCAGAGGGGTAAGATGAGAGAGAATATGGAGAGCCTGCAAAACTTAGGGGAAAATTTGACTGAATATGGATATAGACTGGACGATATCCCTCTGGTCTTCCAGTATAACAAGAGAGATCTTCCGGATAGAGCATCTGCCGAGGAGCTAAACAAGCTTCTCAACTATAGGGGTGTTCCCTTCTTTGAGGCGGTAGCTAACAGGGGAGTAGGGGTTTTTGAGACCTTAAAGTCCATATCCAAGATAGTATTGGAGAAGACAACCCACCAGGATGCTATGCCCCCTCCTGAGCCAACGGTTCCTCCTCCCCAACCCAGGCAAAAGCCCATGCAAAGCAGGCCTATAGAAACCCCCAATCCCCCATCGGTCCCCAGAACTCCCAGGGGAGATTATCGTCCACACAGGATAAGCCCTTTGAGGTTTCAACCCCTGAGGGCTGTGGAGCCAGCAAAACCTGCAGAGGGAACCAAGAGGAGGGGCTTTTTCCTCTGGCGGATCTTTAAAAGAGGAGGCAAAAGGTGAATGAAGGGCTTTCTGTTATCTATAAGGGGCAATCTGAGAGGATAAGTGGGGTATTGAGGAAACTCTTGCGGGAGAGTGAGGCTAAGTGCTCGCTTCTGGTGGACAAGGATGGTCACCTGATTGCCAAACAAGGTTTTACCCACTCTCTGGACACCACCAGTCTAGCCGCTCTCCTGGCGGGAAGTTTTGCCTCCACCAAGGAGATGGCAAAGCTCTTAGGGGAGTCAGAGTTCAGCGTCCTCTTCCATGAGGGCAAGAAGGACAACATCCATGTCTCCCTGGTAGGCCAAAGGAGTATCTTAGGGGTCGTCTTTGATGACCGCACCACCGTGGGGATGGTTAGGCTCTATGTGCGGGAGGCTGAAGGGGATTTGGAGGAGATACTGACGAGTAAATCCGAGGGGGGAGAGGGAATCGGGGTGGGATTCGCTGATCAGGCTAATGAGAGATTGGATCAGATATTTGGGGATTAAGGAGGGGACAACAGTTTACCATGGAATCTCACGGAATGGTCAATTAAACAATTAGCAATTAGCAAGTTAAAATGAGATAAAAGCGAAGATGCCATTTTCCATTGATAATTGATCATTGACCATTTTTTGGTCAGTCCGTGGTGATCAATGGTGAACTATCACAGGAGGGAGTGTGGCGAGCAAGTTAGGTAGTTTACTGGTAAAGGCAGGTAAGATAAACCAAGAGCAACTGGAGAAAGCCCTTTCCATCCAGAAGAAGAAGGGTGGGAAGATAGGCCAGATCTTGGTGGAGATGGGTGTGGTGAAGGATGAGAATGTGATCACGGAATTTCTGGGCCGTCAGCTAAATATTGGCACACTGAATCTGACGGAGATCGAGCTTAACCCGGAGGTGGTGAAGCTCATACCCGTGGACATCGCCCGCAAATTCAATGTCATTGCCGTGAGCAAGCTGAGCAAGACCCTGATTGTGGCCCTATCAGACCCAGAGAACATATTCGTAATGGATATGATCAAGTTCATTACTGGGTTTAATGTTCAACTGGTGATCAGCAATGAAAAGGACATAAAGGATGCATTAGATCAATATTACGACGAATCAGAATCCCTCTCCATGTTGATGAAGGACCTGGATGTGGGTAACCTGGAGATCGTTGAGGAAGAGAGTGTAGACGAGCAGGAGCTGAAGTCGGCCATCGAGGACAAACCCCTGGTTAGGTTGGTTGATGGCCTGATTACAGATGCCATAAGAAGAAAAGCCAGTGACATCCACATAGAGATCTACGAGAAGAGACTGAGAGTGAGATATAGGATAGATGGAACCCTGCAGGAGATGGCCCCTCTCCCATATAAGCTGAGGGCAGCCGTGGTTTCTAGGATAAAGATAATGGCCAATTTAGATATATCAGAAAGGAGAAGGCCTCAGGATGGGAGGATAAAGGTGAAGGTTGCCGCACGGAAGATTGACCTGCGGGTCTCCACTATCCCCACCATATTTGGGGAAAAGGTGGTAATGAGAATTCTGGATCCCAAGAGCCTGATGCTTGATCTCACCAAATTAGGCTTTCCTGAAGGCTCCCTCAAGCAGTTCGATTATGCCATCCATCAGCCCTATGGGATGATTTTGGTCACCGGACCCACGGGGAGCGGAAAGACAACCACCCTCTATTCGGCCTTAAGCCAGTTAAACAACCCCGATGTGAACATAATGACCGTAGAGAATCCGGTGGAGTATAATATTGGGGGGATAAACCAGATCCAAGTGCACCAGGAGATAGGTTTGACATTTGCCGCCAGCCTCCGTTCATTTTTACGGCAGGATCCAGATATAATTATGGTGGGGGAGATAAGGGATCTGGAGACGGCGGAAATAGCCATCAGGGCTGCCCTTACCGGGCACTTAGTCTTCAGCACCCTGCACACCAATGATGCCCCCAGCACGATAAACAGATTGGTGGATATGGGTGTTCCCTCATTTCTGGTAGCATCATCGGTGAGGATGATCATCGCCCAAAGGCTCTTTCGCAAGATATGTGAGCATTGTAAGGAGAGGGTAGATGTCCCAGATGAGATCTTAGGGAGGCTTGGTTTCTCCCCTCAGGAGCTAAAGGGGATGGAATTTTTTAAAGGAAAGGGATGCCCTGCCTGTAACAATACGGGTTTCTCTGGCCGCACGGCGGCCTATGAGGTGATGCCTATAATAGGAAGGTTGGAGAGGCTAATACTGGAGGGCAAGTCATCTCAGGAACTTGAGATTGCCGCCCAGGAGGAGGGGATGCTTAGCCTGAGGGAGGCTGGTTTTGAGAAATTGAAGCGGGGAATAACCACGGTGGAAGAGGTCCTGGGCGAGACGGCAGGAAATTCGTAGGGAAATCAATTAAACTCAAAATATGCACAAACCACAGATGAACACGGATCTTCACAGATTATATAAGAATCTTCAAGATTATAGACTTTCACCTTTTAGGTGAAAGAGGGATTTGAATTCAATTTTTGTGAGCTCTTTATTTTGAATATCTTGTGACAATCTCGTGCAATCTCGTGGTTCCCTAACGCATAATCGGGTTAAATTCTATGTAACAGTTCACCACGGAATGGACCATCACCAATGGTCAATTAACAATTAGCAAATGAAATGAGGCCAGAAAACCCTGAGATGCGTGCCATTTTTCATTGATAATTGGTCATTGATTATTGACCATTTCTGAGTTATTGCAATTAAATATATTAGGAAAGGAGTTTAACTTGTTAACCTTAAAGGAGTTGTTGGAGGAGATGTTCAAGCTAAATGCCTCTGATCTTCATCTCACAGTTGGCGCCCCACCGATGTTCAGGGTTGATGGAAGCTTGAATAGGTCTCAACACTCCCCTCTCAGCTCGGAGGATACCAAGAGGCTCTCCTATAGTATGATGACCGAAAAGCAAAAACAGAGGTTCGAGGAGAGCAAGGAGCTTGATCTCTCCTTTGGTCTGGAGAATATGTCCCGGTTTAGGTGCAACATCTTTCTCCAAAGGGGATGTGTGGCTGCGGCCATCAGGCAGATACCATTTAAGATAAGCTCTTTTGAGGAGTTGGGGATCCCTAAACAGGTTGCCGACCTGGCGAATCTTCCTCAGGGGTTGGTCTTGATAACAGGGCCCACCGGATCAGGGAAATCAACTACCCTTGCCGCCATGCTGGATAGGATAAATAGGGAGAGGAAGCTGCATATCCTGACTGTAGAGGATCCAATTGAATACCTACACAAACACAACAATTGTCTAATAAATCAAAGGGAGGTAAGGGCGGATACCGACACCTTTGCCCAGGCCCTGAAGTATGCCCTGAGACAGGATCCCGATGTGGTGATGATCGGTGAGATGAGGGATCTGGAGACTATGGAATCGGCCTTGACCATATCGGAGACCGGTCATCTGGCCTTTGCCACCTTGCACACTGGATCGGCCATAGAGTCCATAAAGAGGATCATCGATGTCTTTCCCAAGGAGAAGCAGGAACAGGTGAGGATCCAGCTCTCCTTTGTCATTCAAGCAGTGGTCTCTCAGCAGCTTATCCCTAAGATCGGGGGGGGGAGGGTTCTGGTCCTGGAAGTGATGATCTGCACCCCGGCTATAAAGGCTATGATCAGGGATGGCAAGGTTCATCAGATTTATAGCCTTATCCAGGCCGGCCAAAAGTATGGGATGAAGACGATGAATCAGTCCCTGATGGAACTCAACCTTATGCGAAAGATAAGCCTGGAGGATGCATTTTCCCGCAGCACAAATCCACAGGAGCTGACGGAGATGATGGCCCGCAGGCGGGCAGTGTAGGAGCCAAAAGGTAACTAAGGGGGTATATTTTGCCAGTCTTTGAGTATGTTGGGAAGACACTCTCCGGATCTGAGGTGAGCGGGGAGATAGCGGCCCGTTCCCAGGAAGAAGTCCGCAGGATCCTGAGGAGAAAGAGGGTCTTGGTCACTGAGGCCAGGGCCAAGCCCAGGGAGATTCACCTCCACATCAGGAGGGGGGTTAAATCCACGGAGATCTCCCGTATGGCCAGGCAGTTTGCCACTATGATTGAGGCCGGACTACCTCTGGTTCAATCCCTGGAGATCCTCTCTGATCAGGCAACGAGCCCTGCTTTGAAGGATGCCCTGAGCGATGTAAGGGAGAGGGTGCAGAGCGGCTCAACCCTGGCCGAGGCCTTAGGTAAACATCCCAAGATCTTCGATGAGCTCTTCGTCAATATGGTGGAGGCAGGGGAGGTAGGGGGAGCTCTGGATACGATCCTTTTGAGGTTGGCGACTTATAGGGAGAAGGTTGATGCCCTGAGGAGGAAGATTAAAGGGGCGATGTATTATCCGGCGGTGATCAGCGTGGTGGCTGCCGGGGCGACCCTTTTTCTGATCACCTTTATCGTCCCTGTCTTTGCCAAGCTCTTTGAGGGATTTGGGGCTGAGCTTCCTCTTCCCACCAAGCTGGTCATGGCTATAAGTGGTATCATTAGGTCAAACATCCTCTTAGGGATTGTGATCTTGGTTGGACTGGGCATTGGCTATAGGTATCTGGCCAAGACCCCCTCTGGGAGGCTGGCCATAGACAGGTTTAAGCTTAAGATACCAATTATGGGGAATCTCCTGCGCAAGAGCATAATTGCCAGGTTCAGTAGAACCCTGGGGACCCTGCTCAACAGTGGGGTTCCCATCCTGGATGCCTTGGAGATTACCGCTAAAACCGCTGGCAACAAGGTTATCTACAATGCCATTCGCCGGGCGGTAACTGCCATTGCCCAGGGTGATACCATTGCTCAACCCCTGCAGGATACCGGCGTCTTTCCCCCAATGGTGGTGCAGATGATCTCCGTGGGGGAGAAGACGGGAGGTCTTGACGAGATGTTAGAGAAGGTGGCCGATTTCTATGAGGATGAGGTAGATGCCGCAGTTGACGCTCTCACCTCGATAATAGAGCCCGTGGTGATAGTGGTTATGGGAGCAGTCATCGGCTTTGTCTTGATCTCAATGTATCTTCCTATGTTTGACCTCATCGGAGCCATTGGATAAGAAGATGAGACTGCAGAGGGGGGATGACTTAAGCAGGTTCAGATGGCTGTTGGTCTCCAGGCTGGTGATCTTCCTCCTCATCTCTGGAGCCATCTTCTTCTTCCTCCGTCAGGAGAGTCTCCTCTATCCCCTTTTGGTCCTCTATGGTTTGGGGACTTTGGTCTACCTCTTCGCCCTGCGTCGGGGGAAGAAGGTGGGAGATGATACCCCCTACCCAGGCTTTCTGGGATTTCAGCTCCTCTTTGAGGTGGTCTTGGAGGGGGGGATAGTTCATTACTCCGGTGGGGTAACCAGTCCATTTATCCTCCTCTTTGTCTTCTCCATCATCAGTGGGAGCATACTCTTTGGATTAAAGGGTGGGCTTCTTGTGGCCACCTGGGCGGGAATGCTCTATGAGTTCATCATCTGGTTGGAGATCAAGGGGATACTGCTTAGCCCCGCGGGGTCAATCTCCTATCCCAATGATAAGATATTTCTGGCCCTTTACCTCTACATCTGCTTCTTCTTTCTGGCCGCTTTTCTCAGCGGTTTTTTAGCCGAGAGATTGAAGGAGAGGGTCGAGGAGCTGAGGAGCACCTCCACCCAACTGAGCAGGGCCAAGCTGGAGACCGATGACATCCTGCAGCATATGAGAAGTGGCCTCATCACCCTTGGTAGGAATGGAGAGATTGCCTACTTCAATCACACGGCAGAGGAGATTCTGGGGAGAAAGAGGGAAGAG
>Ga0315552_1002852_pt1 | contig 10074 bp, 8 predicted proteins | sample SalMarSW160170MG_2_FD_203102 | JGI IMG/M metagenome (GOLD analysis project Ga0315552, IMG submission 203102) | Salt marsh sediment microbial communities from the Plum Island Ecosystem LTER, Massachusetts, United States - Salt Marsh Sediment SW1601-70 ...
CACATCCCGACAGATGATCATGTCTTGAGTATCTGAAGCCTGGTGCCTTTCGTTCTCCACTTCCTCGCCTCCAAACAAGCTGCCTAGCGTTCTCCCACACCCAACTGCTTCTCGAGTCGCCGACTGGCATAGGACATGACGGAGCAGGTTATGAAGTAGATCACGCCGGCGAAGGCGTACACTTCTTTCTGGGTGCCGATCCACTGCTGCTGACCCGTCACCGCTTTCGCCACACCCAGTAGATCTAGCAGACCCACGATGACGACCAGGGATGTATCCTTGTACAGACTTATAAACTGACCGACGATGGCCGGAATCATCGCCCTCAGCGCTTGCGGTAGGATGATCAAAACCGTCACCAGCGCCTCGTTCAAGCCCACGGCCCTTCCAGCTTCGTACTGCCCTGTGGGTATGGCCTGCAGGCCGCCTCGCACATTCTCCGCGACATAGGCTGCACTGAACAGCGTCATGCCAACCATGGCTCTCAGGACATTGTCCAGTCTCAAGGAGGGGGGCAGAAAGAGAGGGACCATCAGCATAGACATGAAGAGTATACTGATGAGTGGCACTCCTCGAATGACCTCGATGTACATGGTGCAGAATACCTTCACCACCAGGAGACTGCTGCGGCGGCCCAAGGCCAGGAAGATGCCTATGGGGAAGGACACAGCAATACCCACGATGCCCAGGGCCAAGGTCAGGAGCAGCCCGCTCCAGATACTGATCGGAACCGACGGGATGAGGGGAAGGGCACCGAACCCCTTGAGCAACACGACTGTCAGAAGCAAGACGATGACCCAAGCGATGGTCAGTGCGCGCCTGCTCCTCAAGCCCCCCCCTCTCGAGACTGCCAGGCTCACAATCGCCATGACCAAAAAGAGACCCACGCTGGCCCAGACCCGCCAGATATGTGCGTAGGGGTACCTGCCCACCATGAAGACCTTGATGTTGGTCGTCACCACTCCCCACTTAGCACTATTCAAGGCCCAGTTGCCGATACCGTACAGCACCGCACAGATGAAGGCTACGGAGATGACGGTGAGGAGCGCATCGTACCAGGTGGCGAAGAGGTTCTTCTTGAGCCAGCCCAGTACTCCCACTTCCAAAGCAGGAGGTTTCAAAACCTCAACGTCAGCCGTCATTTCACCTCTCCACAATGGCGAGCTTACGATTCGCTACGTTCATGATCGCCGAGATGGTCAGGCTCATGGATAGATAGGCGGCCATGACCATGATGAACACCTCAACGATGCGACCGGATTGGTTCAACATTGTGCTGGAAACGGCGTACAGGTCCAGGAAACCGATGGCGATGGCAAGGCTGGAGTTCTTTGTGAGATTCAGATACTGGCTGATCAGTGGCGGGATGATGATACGGATGGCCTGGGGTAGAATGACCAGCTGCAGGATCTGCATTTCTGTGAAGCCTTGAGCTCGCGCTGCCTCAGTCTGGCCCTTCGGCACAGCCATGATGCCGGCGCGAACGACCTCGGCGATGAAGGCGCCAGTGTAGATCACCAATCCAAACAGGATAGCTGCAAACTCGGGGGACATGCTCGTACCACCCACGACCTTGAGGCCTTCCACAGCGGGCCTGTCAGCATAGAGAGGATTGCCTGGCACCACGAACCAGCTGATGAGTGGGATTGCCAGCGCGATGAAGGTCCACGGAAGGCGCGAGACAGGGCGCCTCTCGCGGCGTTCGAGCAGCACACGCCAGGCGTAGATGCCAACAGCCGCGGCAATCGCCAGAACCCAGAACGGCCACCACATCCCGAAGGAAGCCGTGGGCCGCGGCGATACCAGGTTGATGCCGCGGTTGCTGAGGAAGACGGGTCCGGGCAGGATGATGCGATCACGGAGTTCCGGAAGCTTAAGTATGACCGCGAAGTAGATGAAGAAGAGCTGCACCAGTACCGGCGTATTGCGGATGATCTCGATATACACGCTGGAGATACTGCTGATCAGCCAGTTCGTGGACAGCCGAGCCACACCGGCCACCAGGCCCAAGACAGTGGCCAGGAGAATGCCCAAGATCGCGACTTTGAGGGTATTGACGACCCCCACCACGAAGGCTTTCCAGTAGGGGTCTATGGGACTGAAGCCCACGCCCTCGGCCAGATCGAAACTGGCTTCATCGCGCAGGAACGTGAAGGAGAAAGTCAATCCGCGCGCTCTGTAGTTGCCCAGGCACCACAGGGTGGCAACGAGCACAACAATGGCGAACGCGACCTGACCCAGCACCCTGAGGAAGCGTTCGTCGCGGAACGTCGCCAGGACTCGCTGGCGAGAGATGGCCATCTCAGACATCAGCTCCTACCTCTTTGAGGAGGTGCAGCCCGGCAGGGCGCCGGGCTGCACTTGGTCATCGTGTGGGAGAGCTCTATCGGAAGGCCATGGCGTACAGCAATCCGCCGTTGGTCCAGAGCTCATTTGGGCCTCGCGGGATGTTGAGGCCGTCGGGCCCGAGCCAGCGGTCATAGACCTCGCCGTAGTTTCCGACTTGCTTTACCGCTTGGACCACGAAGTCGTTGGGGATGCCCAAGGAACTGCCCAGCTCACCCTCCACGCCCAAAAGGCGCTTCACGGTGGGATCGTCGCTGTTCAGCATTTGGTCAACGTTGGCGGAGCTGACCCCAGACTCCTCAGCCTGCATCATGCCCCAGACCACCCATCTCACCACATCGTTCCACTTGTTGTCCCCGTGGGCGGTCAGCGGGCCCAGAGGCTCCTTCGACATGGTGACGTCGAGAATGATGTGGCCCTCGGGATTCTCCATCGCCGAGCGCAGAGCAGCCAATTGTGACTTGTCGGAGGTCTGTCCGTCGCAACGCCCCTCTTCGTAGGCGGTCGCCGTGTCCTGGGTCTTCTCAAAGAGAAGCGGCGTGTAGTCGAGCCCACGAGAGCGGAAAGCATCGGCCAGGTTCATCTCCGTGGTCGTGCCCGTGGTGGAGCAGACCGTAGCCCCGGCCATGTCGTCCAGCGATGTCCACCCGGTGGCCACCGGCACCATCATGCCCTGGCCATCGTAGAACGTCACCGCTGCCCAGTCGACCTCGTTCACTGCATCGCGCGTAAGCGTCCACGTGGTATTGCGGATCAGGACGTCTATCTCGCCGGTCTGAAGCGCTGGCAGGCGCTCCGCAGCGGTGACAGGTCGGTACTCGACTGCATTGGCATCGCCAAAGACGGCAGCAGCAATGGCCCTGCAGAAGTCAACGTCGAACCCCTCGAATTCCCCCGCGGGGTTGAGATAGCCAAACCCAGGGAGCTCGGCGTTGCAGCCACAGATGATCTTGCCCCGGTCAAGGATGATCTGGAAACGCGCCCCTGTGACCGTGGGTTGCTCTTCCTCCTGTTCGGTCGCCGCTGGCGCTGAGCACCCGGCGAGCAGCAGACCTAGTACCAGAAGTGTGACGATAATCCAGCTTACGCTTTTCACGACTTTCCTCCTTCGTCAGCTTGCATGGGGTCTCCAACTGTGGGGATGGCCAAGAGAACTTCGTACTCTCTGCTCACCTCCTTTCCGACTGCTGCAACACGGCTACTTCTAGTCCGCCGAATTGCTGCTTCGCCTTCGAGGTGCAGCGCCATCAGCGACCAGGATTATAGCACGTACCCTGGGCGGGCGCAAGCCGCATCCGGTTGTGTGTCTGGGATTGCTTGGTTCGCGCCGCTGATCGCATTCCGGGCGGTCCTCGCAGAGGGAAAGGTGCATTGCGGAGCGGGGCGTTAGTCCTCACGTGGGCGAAGTGGAATTCGTTCCCACGGCGGTGCGTGGACGCCCAGGGCGCGGAATGCGGCGGAGAAGGCTCCGAACGAGGGCTGGGAGGCAAGACTCACGAGATGTGTTCTGCACGTGCAGTCTGATGAACCGAACCCAGGAATGGGCAAGCGAGCACCTGGCAGGCCCAGCAACGCCTTCACAGAGAGACATTCAAGCCTAGCGAGGGAAGGTGCTTTCCAGATCTCCACCACCACTGCGCGCTGGAGGAGATAATCTATGTGCCAGTACGGCTTCTTGCGCTGGCGCAGATGCCGAGCCAGGCGGCCTTCCAAGCCACCGGGACCCCTGGCGCTACCCGAGTAGCAGTAGAAGCCTGCCACGAATCTGAAGAGGCCCAGTCGGCCTATGGATATTGGGGTATCCCGACTCAAACGGATGATCAAGACGTAGCTACCTGGTGCTCCCACATTGCCTCCCTGGGTGGGCACAGCTATTGTAGCACATTCTGAGCCCACAAGACTCCAGTCGGGGTACAAGCCATCTGGACGACGAGACCTAGGTAGGATTGACAACTGCTCGGAAGTCCCTTAGAATACTTTGAAAGATGTCACTGTGCTTGCATGGAGGATAATCGATAGTGAAGGAGTACAAGGTCGAGCAACTGAGGAACGTCGTACTTATGTCTCACGGCGGTGCGGGCAAGACATCTTTGGCGGAGGCCATGCTCTACGACAGTGGTGGTGTGAGCAGGCTGGGAAAGGTGGACGAGGGGAGTACAGCTTCCGACTACGATCCTGAGGAGATAAGGCGGAAGATGTCTGTGAACACCTCGGTTATCCCCTGTGAGTGGCGGCAGCACAAGATCAACGTGCTTGATACGCCGGGATACGCCGATTTCGTCGGCGAGATCAAGGGAGCGGTGAGAGCGGCGGATTGTGGCGTGGTCCTGATCGATGCTGTCTCTGGGGTCGAGGTGGGCACTGAGCTCGTTTGGGAGTACGCTGATGAGACAAACCTGCCGCGTATGTTGTTCGTGAACAAGATGGACAGGGAGAATGCCAACTTCAGCCAGGCCGTGGGTCAGGCACAGAAGGGTCTGACGGGCAGGATGATCCCGGTGCAACTGCCCATCGGCGCACAGGACTCTTTCCAAGGTGTCGTGGATCTGGTGAGCATGAAGGCCTACCGGGGTGAGGATGGCGAGGAAGGCGAGATCCCTGAGGGCATGCTAGAGGACGCGGAGTCCTACCATTTGCAGCTCGTTGAAGCGGCGGCCGAGGCGGACGACGGATTGCTGGAGAAGTACTTCGAAGAGGAGACCCTGACGGAAGAAGAGATAGTCCGTGGGCTTGGCGCGGGCGTTAGGGCGGGCGCCATCGTGCCCGCTCTCTGCGGTTCGGCTACTCTGAACGTAGGGGTGCGGGCCCTGCTGGATGCGATAGTCAAGTACTCTCCGTCTCCTGCGGATGCGAAGGGGGTGCGAGGAACGGGCGTGACGACCGGAGAGGAGGAGGTCTTGGAGCCTGTCGTGCACGCTCCGCTGGCGGCACTGGTATTCAAGACCTTAGCAGACCCCTATGTCGGCAAGCTGACGTACTTTCGGGTCTTCTCGGGGGCCATGGAGTCTGACTCACGCGTCTTCAACGCCAGCAGAGGGGAAGAGGAACGGCTGGGGCAACTGTACTTCCTGAAGGGCAAGGAGCAACAACCGGTGGACAGAGTCCCAGCGGGGGAGATCGGCGCGGTCGCGAAGTTGCAGCAGACTGCTACAGGCGATACGCTGTGTGACAAGGATCACCCCGTGACCTTGCCACCGATTACCTTTCCTCACCCTATCTACTCAGCAGCTATTTCGCCGAAGACGAAGGCCGACCTGGATAAGCTCGGTACGGCACTGGCTCGCCTGACTGAGGAGGATCCTACACTTCGCGTGGAGAGGGAAGCCAGCACCAAGGAGACGGTGCTGTCCGGGATGGGAGAGTCTCACATAGACATCGCCGCGCGTCGGCTACAGTCCAAGTTCGGGGTCGAGATAACCACCTCGGTGCCCAAGGTACCCTACCGAGAGACGATCACGAAGGTGGCTACCTCGCAGTACCGGCACAAGAAACAGACTGGTGGTGCAGGGCAGTTCGCGGAGGTGTGGCTGAGAGTTGAACCTCTGGAGAGAGGGGCCGGATTCGAGTACGACAGTGAGGTGAGAGAGGGGCACATCTCCAAGAGCTTCATACCATCGATAGAGAAGGGTATCAGGCAGGTATTGAGCCAGGGGGTCACTTCGGGCTCTCCCATCCACGACGTCAAGAGCGTAGTCTACGACGGCAAGGAACACCCGGTCGACTCCAAGGATATCGCGTTTCAGATCGCGGGGAGGGAGGCTTTCAAGGAGGCTGTGCGGAACGCCGGACCTGTACTGCTCGAACCGATCATGACGCTCAAGATCACCATTCCAGAGGCAAGTATGGGTGACGTGCTGGGTGACCTCAACACCAGACGGGCGCGGGTGACGGGAACGGAACAGAAGGGCGACAAGACCATTATCACCGCGCAGGCTCCTTTGGCGGAGATGCAGAGCTATGCCACGGATCTACGGTCCATCACGCAAGGGCGTGGGGGCTTCAGCATGGATCACTCGCATTACGAGGAAGTCCCCAAGCAGATCGCTGATGAGATCATGGCGAGGGCCCAGCTTGAGGAGGAAAAAGGGTAGCGAGCCTGGAGCCGCCTCCTCAGCGCGTCCGGGACGGAGTGGCAGGTCTCGGAGAAGAGCGTGCAGGGACTACTGCGGGCGAGATAGCATGCTGAACGGTACCTGAAGCAAGCGACGCAGGAGTCGTTCCTTGATCCCAGGTGGTTGGGCACAGGCCAGGCCCAGATCGTAGAAGTGTAGAGCTTCCAGCCACCTCGCTTGCCCCAGACGAATGCGGCTCAGGAGGCGTAGGGTGGCGGCCTCTTTGCCGCGATCGCCAGTCTCGTGGAACAGATCGGCGGCTTGCTTGAGATGCTGCACTGCAGCCTCGGTGTCGCCCCGGTAACGGTACATCGTCCCCAGGTTCCCCAGGGTCTGAGCTTGGCCGTCTAGGTCTTCCAGCGACTCGAAAGCTGCCATGGCGTCGTTGAAGGCCTGGGTTGCCTTGTCCCACTGTTCCTCTTGGGTATGCACGGCTCCGAGGTTGTTGAGCATTTCTGCCCGACCCCTGTCGTCACCCAGCTCCTCGTAGAGAGCGTAAGCGTCCTGGAAGATCTCCGTCGCTTCCTCGTATTCGCCGAAGCGGAACATCCGGATGCCTTGTTCCTTGAGTGAGTTGGCTTCTGCCGACTTGCCTTCCTGCATGCTCCAGTCTCCTCGTCTAGGATGGGGCATCACGAGAGGCTCCACTTCCTCATCCGTCTGCCCTACGTGTACCGTGGTGACACCTCCGTCACGATTTGGAGGAAGGTCTCCTGCGGGGCACCCCCAGGATGACCTTTGTGCCTCGGCCTGGTTCTGTGAGAATGTCCAGTTCCGCCTCGATCAGTTGGGCCCTCTCTTGCATGCTGATCAGTCCCAGGTGGCCGCCCCTGTTGGAGTTGCTCCTAGCATCCTGGAGATCGAACCCTGCACCGTCGTCCCTCACCGTGATGAGCAAGCGGTCGCCGTCTGGCTCCAGATTGAGCCATATATTGCTAGCGTCAGAGTGCTTCCTGGCATTGTTCATCGCTTCCTGCACAACGATGAACGCCGCGGCCTCGACATCTGACGCCAACCTCTCGCGGAAACCGCCGTCGTCGAAGTGGAAAGTAGGGGAGGAATCGCCCTGGAGCTGCTTTATGTACGTTTCCAGACCTGATGCCAGGCCCTGAGTCTCAAGCGCGATGGGACGCAGTTCGAACAGCAGGATTCGCGCCTCCTTCGATGCCTGCTTGACCATCCCTTGTATGCGGTCCAGTTCCTGACCCGCTGAGGAAGGTTCGTGCTTGAGCAGTTGTTTGACATGATCGATGCGCATGGAGATGGAGGAGAGGCTTTGCAGGGTGCTGTCGTGCAGATCCCTGGCCAGGATACGGCGGGCCTCTTCTTGGACGCGGATGATCTTGTCTCGTTCCTCGCTGAGGCTGCGATAGAGGCGGGCGTTCTCGATGGCAATGGCTGCCTGAGCGGCCAGCGTACTGAGTAGACGGAGGTCGTCGTCGGTGAAATGGTCGCTGGATATCTTGTTCAGGGCTTCGAGGACACCGATGGTGCGGTCTTTGATCTGGAGCGGGACGCAGATCACGGACTGGGTCAGGAAGCCGGTGCGGACGTCGGTGTCTCTGCTGAATCGTTCGTCCTTGGCAGCATCGTTGACGATGGCGGGCTTTCCGTGCTTGGCGACCCAGCCGGCGATGCCCTGATCGATGTTCATGCGGTAGCTGCGCAGGAGTTCCCTCTTCTCGCCGTAAGGTATGTCGAACACGAGTTGCTCGGTCCGTTCGTCGATGAGCATGAGGGTGGAGGCCTGGGCATCGAGTATCTCCGTGGCCAACTGCATCGTGTTGTCCAAGACCTGGCGAAGATCGAGAGTGGAGGTCAGGGCCTGACTGGTCTCATGTAGGAAGGTGAGCTGTTCTAGGCTGTGTTGTGTGAGAGTCAGTTGCTCGATGATGCTGGCCAGGTTTCCTATGGTCCTGGCGCACGAGATCAGTATCTGTCTTTGAGACATGGATGGGGTGGTTCCCGGGGCAAAAAGGAGAGTGATGGAACCGATGACATTCTCGCCGCGAAGGAGGGGCGCGTTGACGAGCAAGTGCTGACTGGTTTCGAGAGTGTGCGTGGAGACGGGCAGGGGCTCCCCGTCTTTGATGTGCCACGACGTCGAACGCAGACGCTCTTCGAGGTTTACTTCCCAGAGGGAGATCTGATTCTCGATCTCAGGGGATAGATTGCCTTCCCTGGCCCGGCGGGTGCGGTCGCCAACGAGCAGCAGAGAGCCGGCTTCGCACTGGGTAGCCTGGACCGCTTCGTGCAGCGCAGAGGGCAAGAACTGCTCGATGTGCCGACGACTTGTCAACCTAGCCAGAGTGTCGACGAAGGGAGGGGACTGTTGGGAGACAGGGGAGGAGGGAGACGCAGTCATGGCGATTGTCTTTCACCCGCGTCTTCTGTGGGAAGCATAGCCTCAGCGAGCTGTCTCAAGGAGTCCCCAGGCAGCTCATACAACCGCAGCGCCACCTCCAGGAATGGGCGGCTCTTGGGGTTGCGGATGAACTCCTTGATCTCTCGTGGAAGGTCCGCCCAGGTCTCCTCAGCAGAAAGCAACTCCGACTGAGACGAGTCGCCAGAGGCACGACTCGTGGGCTTGGCCCGATCGAGGAAGCTGGACACGGGCACCTCCAGATAGGAGGCCAGCATCTCTAGCTGTGTGAACGGCACTGGTCTACTGCCTAGTTCGTACTTGGACATGGTGTCGGGCGAGACGCCCAGAAAGTCCGCACACTCTCTCTGTGTCTTGCCGGCGTTGGAGCGCGCTTGTCGAAGAAGCACGCCAATCTCCTTGTGACGTAGCTCTACAAGCCTGCCTGAAAGTGGCGTCGGAGCCGGCTGCTCCGCGACAGCAACTTCCTCGTCCCACAAATGGTCGACCGGCGTGTCGAAGACCTCCGCCAGCAGCTCCAGTTCGGGAAGAGAGATGCTGCGACGCCCGTATTCGTATTGGGACATGACATGGGAGGAGCACCCCAGCCACTCCGCGCACTCTCTGAGAGTCTTCCCCGCCCTGAGCCGAGCGGCGCGGATCAGTACCCCGATCATCTTCGAGCGGACGTCAACGGCGCGCGCGGACGATACCATGGAGACCTCCATGAGTCAACGATCCGCTATCTATTATATCACAAGATGGCTCTGGGGACAACATGGCGGGTTGACTCTCCGGGCGCTTTGTGCGATAATGCGCAACGTGTTCGCCCCTCCGGCGAACCATTCGTCTCTGCGGGGGATGACGAGTGAGACCTCTTGATCGTTCGTTGAGAGTGCTCTACGTTGAAGACAATGATGACATCAGACGGGTGTTTGCTATACTGGTGAAACTGACGATCGGCGAGCAAACCGAGGTGCTTCTGGCTTCGGATGGGCAAGAAGGGTTGGATCTGGCCTTGAGGGAGAAGCCCGACGTGGTTTTCTTGGACGAGGAACTGCCGGTGATGGACGGTTTCGAGGTCAGCCGGCGCCTGCGCAGCCATGACGGCTTTCGCGACGTGCCGGTGGTGCTGGTTTCTGGCCACCTTAGCCACGAGGACAGAAGGCGGCGGGCCAAAGAGGCGGGTGTTACGCTACTGATGGACAAACCGTTTCAGGCCAAGGAGATCGAGGATGCCGTGCTGAGCGTCCT
>Ga0315552_1002854_pt1 | contig 10072 bp, 9 predicted proteins | sample SalMarSW160170MG_2_FD_203102 | JGI IMG/M metagenome (GOLD analysis project Ga0315552, IMG submission 203102) | Salt marsh sediment microbial communities from the Plum Island Ecosystem LTER, Massachusetts, United States - Salt Marsh Sediment SW1601-70 ...
CTCGGTGCGGTTGGCGAATATGGCAACCGTGTGTTCGAACTGAGCCACCGGAGACCGGTCCCGGGTGCGCAAGCTCCAACCATCCGGTTCTCTCTGCAGGGCCGCCGCTCCCAGCCCGATGGCAGGCTCGATGGTGAAGACCATCCCCGGTACGATCGGCAGCCCTTCCCCTCTCCGTCCCGTGTGGGGCACCACAGGTTCTTCGTGCAGCTGTCCCCCTATGCCGTGACCCACGAATTCCGGCAGAACCACGCAGGCTTGAGGCCCGGTTATCTCCAGCACCGCCGCCCCAAGGTCTCCCATCCGCCCTCCGGCACGGGCCGCTCCAATCGCGGCGGCCAAGGCAGACCTGGCCGTTTCGAGCAGCCGCAGCTTTTCCGCAGACAACACGCCCACGGCGAAGCTGGCCGCCACGTCCCCGTACCAGCCCTCCGAAACAACCGCCACGTCCAAGGTGACGATGTCGCCGTTGACGAGCTTTTCCCGTCCGGGAACCCCATGAGCGGCCACATCATTCACGGAGACGCAGATCGATCCCGGGAAACCCCGGGAAACCCCGGCCTGTACACCGAACTGACGCATCAGAGCCGCAGCGATGCGATCCAGCTCCCGAGCGGATATACCCCGCTGCACATGGGCGCCCACGGAGCGCAGTATTTCGGCCGCAATCCGGCAGCTCTTCCGGATGCCGTCGACCTCTTCGGATGTTTTCAGAGGAATGTCCGGGTTCATTCGTTCTGTGCTCAGGTCTCTGCTCGATAGAGAGGCAGGTAGCCCCCCCGCAGGACCTTCTCCCATGTGTAGTGCTCGAACACCTCGGCGAAAGCCCGGCGGCGGAGGCGCTCGAGCCGCTCCGGATTGTCCTTATAGTCGGAGATCGTTTCGTCGATAGCAGCGACCAGGGCTTCCACCGAGTGCTCCTCGTAGCCGTATCCCGTCACTCCCGGCAGCACTTTGATCAGCCCGCCCACGGCGTGGACGATCGGCAGATTTCCCATCATCTGGGCGAACAGGTCGGTCAACCCGCAGGGTTCGTACTGGGAGGGCACCAGAAAGAAATCGCCGCAGCCATAGACGTACTTGGCCGCCCAACCATTGTACCCGATCAGCAGGCATAGTTTTCCTACGGCCTGCGGGCGGCGGGTGATCTCCAGCAGATACTCCTCGATCGCCTTTTCCCCCTGACCGAGGATAAGAAACTGAACATCCGCGCCGCCTGCCAGATAGCGATCCACGGCACCGGCCAGGATATCCACCCCTTTCTGCCCGGTCAGCCGGCCGACAAAGGTGTACAGCGGCCGGTCCGCCGTGCCGTCGAGGGATCCGACGACCTCCAATCCGTCCAGCTCGGGAGCACCGGGCTTACCACCGGAGCGTGCTTCTGAACCACCGGCCAGCAGTCCGACAAACCGTTCGCGGCAGCTGCGCTTTCCCGACAGCTCGCCGCGGGCAGGGTCGAAGGCAAAGGGCAGGCCGCTGTGTTCGGGATAGCGGGGATCGAAGGCCTGCGGCGCAATACCGTTGGTGATGCCCAGCAGCCGGATGCCACGAGCCGCGAAAGCGGCACCCAGCCCACCGGTCAGCTCCTCGAGCCGGCCGGAGTTGATCTCTTCGGCGTAGCCTTCGGACACTGTGTTGATCGGCGCATAGGCCGCGCCGACCAGGAAGGGATCTACGGCGCCGCCCGCCATCCCGGCGGACAGCACCTCCCCCGGCAGTCCGGTCAAAGCTGCGGCCAGATCGGGGTCGTAGATCTCCTGGTGGTATCCCCTGCCCGCATTGTGAATCGTGATCAGAGCCCGGCACCCCTTGAGTTCCTTCCGGTAGGGGGAACATACTTTGAGGATCGCCGGTAGAAAGGCCGAATGGCCGTCGTGGCAGTGAAACACGTCGGGAGGTCCCACGGCCCGGGCCAGCTCCAGAGCTCCCCGCTGGAGCAGGAGGTTGAGGTAGTTGGCATCCCGGTGCCCCGTACCTTTTCGCCTCTCCGGATCCTCCCGCTCCTCCTCTGCGGTGTAGGTGTAGATGGCCCGCTTGCTTCGAGTCCGGGGACTGTCCAGCAGGTATACATCCACGCCCTGGCGACGGCAACGATACACTTCCACCCGCTCGACGCCGAAGGCGGCGGGCTTTCCCCGGCCGCCGGCATCTGCCGGCATCGGCAGACCAAATCGGATCCCCGTGCGCTCGGCCTCAAGGCCTTTCAGGTCGATGAACCCGTAGCGGGGCAGAACCACTGCGGTGGGGATGCCCTCGGCGGCAAGAGCCGCGGACAGGCCGGCCACCACGTCTTTCAAGCCCCCGGCTTCGGCTATGCCGTCGCACTCCCGGCTGACGTGCCACACGCCCCGCTTCAGAGTCCCTGCAAGCCTCACCGCCGCACCTCCTCCCCGTCCGCTGCATCGTTCAGATCCGGGCGCAGCTCCGCAGCCCGGCCCAGATAGACCGGGACCGGCACGCGGTCGTTCTGCGCCGAGTAGGTCACCAGCACCCGCAGAATCCCGGTCTCCGCTCCTTCGATCTCCGCCTCCTGAAGGCAGAAAAGCGGAGTGTCGGCAAAGCCGTACGAACGAAGGCCGGTGGCCGGATTTCCCTTGGTTAGATCCTTGGTCAAGGAAAAGAGGATGCTGATGATCTGTCCCTCCTCGATCTTGTTCCTGTCCAGGATCTCCCGAACCAGCCGATGAGCGCCCGAATGGATCTCCTGCCGATCGTTGCGTTCAATACCGACAGCACCCCGCACCGCAAGCATCATTTCAGTCGCTCCTACAGCAGCTCGGCGATCATGGCTTCCCGCTCTTGCTGGCTCAGCTCCCGCGGGTTGCCGGACATGCTCGATCCGGAGGAGCGGCTGGCGATCTCAGGGATCTGCTCGGCATCGACGGCGAATCCCTTCAGGTTTTCGGGAAGATCGTAGAGGGTGAACAGGGCGTCGATCTCCCCGATCAGCCACTGTAGCGGGTCTACCGCGCCCGATTCGAGTGCCGCCGCCTCAGCCTCCGGAGCTCCAGGCGCCGCCACGCCTTGCTCCACGGCGCTTGTATAGAGTAGAGCGCAGTCCTCCCGGATCAGCTCGGCGTTGGCCCTCAGAGCCGGCCTGATGAACAGGGCGCAGATCAATCCGTGAGGGATGTCGTACATCCCGCCGAGCCCGGAGGCGAAGCCGTGGGCCGCACCCAGCCCGGAGTTGGCCAGGGCGATGCCGCTCACCATGGCACCGTAGGCTGCCGCCGTACGGGCCTGCAGATCGTCGGGGTCCCGGGGGATTGCCCTCAAGGCCCGGAGCATCGCGGGAAAGGCCTGCCGAGCCAGTGCCCTGGGGATGGACGCTGCTTTCCTGGACACGAAGGCCTCGACCAGCTGGGTCAAGGCGTCCATGCCGGCGATCCCGCTCAAGGGCAGCGGTGCCCCCACGGTAAGCTCCGGATCGACCAGCGCGTAGGTTGCCAGCAGGTAGGGCGAGCGCAGGCTCTTCTTGGCACCGAGGGCTTTGGACTTGAGCACGGCGTTCTTCGTAACCTCCGCCCCGGTGCCGGAGGTCGTGGGCAGAGCTATCCAGGGAACTCCGGGACGCTCCAGGGTGAGGCCGCGGCCCACCCCCTCCAGGTAGTCCTCAACCTTCTCGCGGACCGGCAGCAACCCGGAAGTTGCCTTGGCCGTATCCAGCACCGATCCTCCCCCTACGGCGACGATCACATCCGGCCGGAACGTTCGAGCCTGCTTCAGCAGGGCATTCAAACCTTCCACCTCCGGCTCCCCGCCCGGACACTGGAGGATCAGCAGCTCGAAGGGATCGAGCAGTTCGAGGAATCTCTCTCTCCAACCCGACTTGGAAAACCAGTGCTGTCCGCTGAACAGAAGCACCCTGCCTCCGAACCGACGCAGCAGCTCCGGCAGTTTGTTCCGCTGCCCGGGACCGAAGTAGATCCCCTGGGGCATCTGCAAAGTGAAACTCTTGATCATGGCATCCCCATCTTGCAACGCCTGCGAAAAGCTGTCAACGAAACTACGCGCTCCGCCGCCCGCTACAGCTGGAACCAGGCTGTAAGAAAGGAAAAGGCCAGGAGCAGCACAAAAGAGGCCACGACCGCCAGGGAGCAGAGGATCACCTTGCCGAGGAACCTGCGCTGCCGGCGCAGCAAGAAAACCATCAGAAGGTAGAGAAGGCCGACGAAGACCTCGGCAAGAAGACTGACCTTGAGCAGCTGAATCAGGAAAATCTGCGTCGAATCGAGGAATTCCTGGAAGTTGCCGAGAAGATAGAGCAGGAAGAGAAGCAGGGAGAAGATGAAAAAAAACACCACAGTCCTGGAGACCAACCAGTATAGAGAGGACAGAAGAAAGATACGACCGCGTCTATGGGATTGCATTTTCGACTATTTTACGTAATATAAGGACGGAAGGAAAGACGATGAAAGCATTCCTGATAATACTGGTGATCCTGGTGATCCTGGCCGGTGCGGTTTTCTATTTCGGTTGGGTGCAGATCCACCTGCCCGCAGAACACTACGCAGTTGTGTTCACCAAAACCGGCGGCTACGACGAAGAGGTGATCCGACCGGGGGAGTTTTCCTGGCGCTGGGAGCGCCTGATTCCTACGAACATGACCCTCTACATCTTCGATCTTCATCCACGCAGCAAAGAAATCTCTTTCGAGGGGAGCCTGCCCTCGGCGGAATTGTACTCCTCGATTCTCCCGGAAAACCCCGACTTTTCCTACAGCGGCGAGGTACGGCTCCAGTTTGCTGTCGCCCCGGAAAGCCTTCCCGCCCTGGTTGCCGAACAGAAGCTGGTTCCCGAGGAATTGGATGATTTTTTCGGTGCCAAGGCCGATGCGCTCTCGAACCGGGTTCTGGAATTGCTGCGGGAGGTCGAAAGCGACAGCCTGGACAGCCAGTCGCTCAACAAACAGCTGGAACGGGAATTGGCCGCTGAGGTGCCCGATCTGCAGTTGTTGAACCTGAGCATCGAAGACCTGCACATTCCCGACGGTGATCTGTACGAGCTGGCCCGATCGTCGTACCAGGACCTGGTGCAGACCCGGGATCGTTCCCGGGATGAAGCCGTGGCCAGACTGGCGGAAGAACAGGTGCGGGCGGAAAACAAGCGAGCTCAGGAGAGTGCGAACCTGGAAGCGCTGCGGGAATACGGAAAGCTGCTGAACGAGTATCCGGTTCTCCTGAAGGCCATGGCCGTGCAGAAGCTCTCCGGAGATCAGGTGATCACCATACCGGAATTCGATCTAAAATCGATCCTCGAGTGAAAGATTACTTCCTCAACTTCGAGAAGTACGCCTACGTAAAGGGACCCAAGCCCGACGGATGCATTCTCTGTCTGATCCGGGATCGGGATCCTGCGGTCATCGACCTGTCGGTCTATCGGGGAACGTTCTTCGTTGTAACCGTCAATCTCTACCCGTACAACCCCGGACATTTGTTGATCTTCCCCACACGTCATATCGTTGATGTACGCAGCTACAGTCTGGAGGAGGAACGGCGGCTGAACGAACTGATCCGCTATTTTCTCGACATTGCCGACAAGGTACATCGACCGGCCGGCTACAACATCGGCTACAACATGGGTCACCCCGCCGGAGCTTCCATCGATCACCTGCATCTGCATCTGATTCCCCGCTATCCCCACGAAACGGGAATTGCCGACCTGTTGGCGGGAAAACGGGTCCTGGTAGAGGAGCCGAGAGAAACGGCACGACGCATCAGGGAGGTCGTAGATCAGGAACCCTTCTCCAGAGCCACCAGCTGACTGAGCAGTTCCTGGAAATCGGCAACCAGATCAGAGACCACGCGGAGCAAACCCGCCAGAGTTTGATTCTTGCCTTTGAAAAAATGAAGCGTCCTCAACGCAGATTTGATGCTCTCCATCGGACTGGCAAGCAGGTCGTCATAGACCCGCTTGATGCCGATCAGATACTCGATTCCCTGGTCGATGAGTTCCCGGGCTTCCCTGTCTTTCTGAATCACGAAGTTACGATACAATTTCTGCTGGTTGAGGTCGCTTTCCAGTCGATGACGAAGCCGCAGTAGGGTCTTGCCGTCATCCTCATCCGGCGCCAGGGACCTATCGAGCAGCACCAGTTTGGCTTCCAGCTCCTCCAGACCGGCGGCGTACTGGTTCAGTCTGGTTTGGATGATTCGGTTTCCCGACACGATGTAGGCATTCGTGATCTGCAGGGTTTCCTGGATATAGCCCTTGTAGATCTTGGAAAGATAGTTGTAGAGGATCTTCACAGACTTCGTGTAGCTGAAGTACGGCAGCTCCAGGCTAGCGTAGTCGAAGCTCGGAGTCTCGACGTAGTAAAACATCTCGAACAGCTGATCGGTCTTGAAAATTTCCTTTATCTTCGTCTCGATCACCCGCTTCTTGACGACGATGATCCGCTGCTCCAGCTGAGCGAGAATACGCTCCCTCAGCCCGCTGATGTACAGGGGTTTGGCCTGAAAGTGGGGTACGGCGAATACGAGTTTGTAGTACGGATCTTTACGGAAGTAGCGCAGCAGTTCGAGCAGAGGAATTTTGCGGAGGAACTGGTTCGCCTCGTCTACCAGCTCCGCTACGGCATTTGTCTGCCCGGAGATCTCCTCCGCCTGATCCAAATCAACTACCTCTCCTTCCGACTCCTCCCCTCCCAGGAGTTCCTCGAGATAGAAGGCGAACAGCTCTTCGTGGCAGAACCATTCGGCACCCAGATTGGCCGCCAGGTTCAGTGCGTGCCAGAGGCGCTCCAGCTGCTCGAGCATCAGCATTACCGGCGCATTCGTGAACAGCGGGTACTTGTCCTCCAACACCCCCCGGGTGGGTTGATAGTTGAAATGGCGGAACGTGCCGGTGTAGGGGAATAGAACCAGATTCTTCAGATATATGAGCGGCTTGATCCCCTCCTCCAGTTGGCGCACCAGTTTGTCGGGAATGTGTCTGCCGTATTCCTTGAAGTTCCCGAGCAGCCGCTTGCGAACGGCCTCCTCACTGCCGGTATCGTGAAAAATCTTTCCCATCTCCTCGGTGGAGAGGAAATCTTCCAGGTTTCGTTTCGCGTCGGGAAGCTTGTTGTCGAACAGGTGGGTTACTGCCCGGCTGCGGAACTCGTGGTCGGAATGGAAGGCTTGAAAAAGACCGCGCAGCGGGGAGGAGGCGTGATACAGGTCGAACAGCTGTCGGGCGAATTTCGTGGTCAGATCCCGGGTTTCAAAACCGGTCAGCCCCGAGCTCTTGTGGCGGATTCCGCGCTTCAGCTGTTTGATCTTCAGATCGACGAATAGATCCCGTTTCGATTTGCCGCTCAACAAGCCTTTGAGCCAAAAGACAAAGCGAGCCCAGGCGGAGAGGTTCTGCATCTCCTCGGCTACGAGGCGCTCCCGCTCCTCCTGCTTGAGCTCGATCCGGCTGTATTCGGCGCGACCCTCTTTCCCCAAGAACCGGGTGATCCGCGCCAGCAGCTCCCTGCGTTCGCTTTCGGGAAGCTCGGACGAGATCTCTTCAAGTTTGGTTTTTTCGAGCATCTTCCTCCTCTACCAGGCTGCGAACCATGAGCAGCCGGCCTTGGGTCACTGAGATCGTGCTTCGGTCCTCCGTGAACACATTGCTCACCCCCATGTCGCCCCGATTCCACTCCAGTCCGTCCAGAGGCCATTTCAAACCACTGGACCTCATACCGGCAACGCTCCCGCCAAGAGGGAAAAATGAAACTGTCTGACCTTTGCAGTCGGTTACGACGTGCGCCCCCTCCACCACTTGGATAAGTTCTTTTGCAGTGTACCACAGGGTTGGAGTTTTTTCCCGCTCGAACAGGGAAACCAGTGCCAAAAGATGATCCACCCTGCCGCCGCCGCCTCCGGCTACGACGGTTCGCTGTATACCCATGTCCCACAGAGCCTGGAGGCCCAGCTCCGCATCGGTCTCATCTTTGTCCCGCGGATAACGCCGGATTCGCTTTTCCGGATAATCCTCCAGTTCCTTCGAGGGCTCCAAAGAGTCGAAATCCCCCACCAGCAGATCCGGCAGGATTTTCAATTTTCTGGCCAAATCGAAACCGGAATCGGCGGCAATCGTGAAGACCACGCTTGATAGAACCGGTTCCAGCAGATCCCTCGGCGGCCCTTCCCCTCCGAGCAGCAGTAAGCCGACACCCTCTCTCATGCCGATTCAAATCTTATCCACTTTCGTGGATATCGTAAAGAAACTGCTTTGAAATTTTTAAATTGTTCCGACTAGTAATAGAGGAAGCGGACGCTTCCTACCGGGTCGGCACGCCCGGGAACCTGGACATGGATGTCCAGGCAATACCGATTCAATCAAGGAGGATTGAATGATCATCAACCACAACATGAGTGCCATCTTTGCCCACCGTCAGGAGAAATGGAACTCTTGGGCAATCGACAAGGACATGGAGAAGCTGTCCTCCGGAATGCGGATCAACCGCGCCGGGGACGACGCCTCCGGCCTGGCCGTGTCTGAAAAGATGCGCGCCCAGGTACGGGGGCTCCAGCGGGCTGAGAAGAATGCCTTGGACGGCATTTCCTTCATCCAGACCGCCGAGGGCTATCTCCAGGAGTCATCGGACATCCTGCAGCGCATACGCGAGCTGGCTGTCCAGGCCGCCAACGGCATCTACTCCGACGAGGATCGGATGCAAATCCAGGTGGAGGTCTCCGCCCTGATCGATGAGGTGAACCGAATCGCCTCCCACGCCCAGTTCAACGGCATGAACCTTCTGACGGGACGCTTCGCCCGCTTCAACGGGGAGAACGTCGTTACAGCCAGCATGTGGCTGCATATCGGGGCGAACATGGACCAGCGCGAGCGGATGTACATCGGTACCATGACCGCTCAAGGGTTGGGATTGCAGAATCCCAACGGACCCCCGCACACGGCGACCTTCATCTCCATCTCCAGCCCCGATCGGGCCAACCAGGCCATCGGGCTGGTGGACGAGGCCCTCATGCTCGTAAACAAGCAGCGGGCCGACATGGGGGCGTACCAGAACCGTCTGGAATACGCCATGAAGGGACTGGCCGTGGGCGCCGAGAACCTGCAGGCTTCCGAATCCCGCATCCGGGACACGGACATGGCAGAGCAGATGGTCAGTTTCGTAAAGAACCAGATACTGATCCAGTCCTCCATGGCTATGCTCGCTCAAGCCAACGTCAAGCCGCAGACGGTACTCGAACTGCTGCGGTAAGGCAGCGGGCAACGCGCCCTCCTCTGGCGCAGGTACCAAAAGGGCCGTTCCCTCATCAGGGACGGCTCTTTTTTTCGTGCTTCTTGACAGCTTAGAGGGCTTCGGACAACCATCTATGGGGGACTACAGCTTGAGAATCCCGCGGGTCGTAAACGATTTTTCCACTTTTTTTATCCGAGCCGGTCATCAGTGCTACCTGGTCGGGGGAGCCGTCCGAGACATGCTGATGGGGCGCGAAGTCCAGGATTATGACATCGCTACCGACGCGCTTCCCGACGAGGTGACGAAGATTTTCCACCGCGTGATTCCCACCGGAATCAAGCACGGCACCGTTACCGTCCTGTTCAAAGGCACCCGCTTCGAGGTGACAACCTTCCGCATCGACCGGGATTACCTAGACGGCCGCCGACCCGACTCGGTGACCTTCACTCCTTCTATCCAGGAAGACCTCAAACGCCGGGACTTCACGATCAACGCCATGGCTTACGACCTGCGGGAACGCCGTCTGCTGGATCCCCATGCGGGCCGTGCGGATTTGAAAGCGGGAATCATCCGGGCAATCGGCGATCCACTGGAGCGCTTTCAGGAGGACGGCCTGCGGCCGATCCGCGCCTGTCGATTCGCCGCCCAGCTGGGTTTCAGAATTGAAGAGCACACCTTTGCCTGCATTCCCCGCAGCATCGATACCGTGAAGCAGGTTTCCGCGGAGCGCATCCGGGACGAGTTTATTCGCATCCTGGAGGCTCCGACCCCCTCGATCGGCTTAGAACGACTGAACGACTGCGGCCTGCTCCTACTCTTCATGCCCGAGCTCATCGCCTGTCAGGAGGTGAGCCAGGGGGAGCTGCACCGCTACGACCTGTACCATCATCTGCT
>Ga0315552_1002855_pt1 | contig 10067 bp, 9 predicted proteins | sample SalMarSW160170MG_2_FD_203102 | JGI IMG/M metagenome (GOLD analysis project Ga0315552, IMG submission 203102) | Salt marsh sediment microbial communities from the Plum Island Ecosystem LTER, Massachusetts, United States - Salt Marsh Sediment SW1601-70 ...
AGCGAGATATTGGAAAGTAATTCAATGGCGGGCAAAGAATATGACGAGTTTACTTTAAAACTGGTAAAGGGAGTGGATAAATATAAAAAAAGAATAGACAGCACGATCATGGATGTTGTCGAGAACTGGTCTCTTGAAAGAATAGCGATTATCGATAGAAATATTCTTAGGGTGGCCATTTATGAAATGTTGTATGAAGATGATATACCTTTAAAGGTTTCGGTCGACGAGGCTATAGAGATTGCTAAAAGTCTGGGGCAAAAAGAAGATACTCCAAAATTTATAAATGGTATATTAGGAAAGATTTTAAATAATATGAATGGATGATGCTGTCATCCATGGAATGAATTTCCAATGTCTGATATAAAAATAAATGATTTGAACAAGAATAAGCTTTATCCGGAATTTTTAATAAAAGAAATAAATGATAGCTTAAGATACTATGTAAAAAAGTATAAAAGAATTCCGGAAATTTTAAGGGACGCAATTGAATACAGCATAGAAAATAGCGGAAAGAGATTCAGGCCGATATTATGCTTGATTACGGCAAAAAGTATCGGGAAAGATTATCATACTTTTCTACCTACTGCATGTGCAATTGAATTTATCCATACTTACTCTCTTATACATGACGATCTTCCTTCTATGGATAATGACGATTTCAGAAGAGGCAAGCCTTCATGTCATAAAAAATTCAGTGAAGATATAGCAATACTTACCGGCGATGCTTTATTTGCAGAGGCAATCAGCCTGATAATAAAATATCAAAAAACGGATAACGAAGCGAAAATAAGAGTATTGGAAGAAATTGCCTGTGCATCGGGTATAGAAGGCATGGTAGCCGGTCAGGTAATGGATGTCTATTATACCGGTAAAAAAATGAATTCGAAGCAGTTAGAATACATGCACCAGAATAAGACAGGAAAACTAATAATCGCTTCCGTCAGATGTGCTGCAGTTTTATGCGGGACAAGCGATGAATATCTTAAAAAATTTACCGAATATGCGAGAAATCTGGGCCTTGCTTTTCAAATAACCGATGATATTTTAGATGTAACAACTGATAGCCATACGGAAGGAGAAAAAGAAGGGAAGATTATATTAAAGGAAAAAAATACTTACCCTGAAATGTGGGGTGTTTCCAGATCAAAAGAAATTGCAGCTGATAAAATCAATAAGGCAATTGCTATTGTAAAAAGTATGGATATAGATTATGAATGGCTGGTTAATATTGCTAATTTTTTACTGGTAAGAAAGGCCTGAAAGATATCAAAAAGGATATAAAAAATGTAAAAAAGAAAAAAATAATAACCTTACTTTTGGAAAGGAACCTGGTATCTACAGAAAAAAATGCACTGGCATTAATACTGGAGGGTAAAGTAAAGGTTGAAGGTATGATAGTCCAAAAACAGGGGATAGCCATTGATCCAAATTCCGGGATAGAGATAACTTCGGAAAAACCATATGTGTCCAGAGGCGGTTTAAAATTAGAAGGAGTATTTAAAGAATTGGGGCTGAGCGCAGCAGGTAAAAGAGCCATAGACATAGGATCCTCTACAGGTGGATTTACGGATTTTTTACTGAAAAACGGAGCGGAAAAAATTATCGATGTAGATGTAGGATATGGTCAGTTATCATGGCAAATAAGAAATTCTCCCTTTGTAACCGTTATGGAAAGAACGAATATAAGAAATCTTGATATAAGCAAACTTCCGTTTACTTCAAATATCACAGTTGTGGATGTTTCTTTTATTTCCATAAAAAAGATTTTTAATAAAATTCTTGAATTAACGGATATAAACGGAGAAATTTTACTGCTCGTAAAGCCGCAGTTTGAACTTGCAAAAGAAGAAGTCGAAAGCAAGGGTATAATCAGAAATAAAAATCTGCATCAGAAAGTATTGAGAGAAATAGCAGAATTTATAGTAAAATTTCCCATTAAAATAAAAAATTTCACTTTTTCTAAAATAAAAGGTTCCAGGGGTAATATTGAATTCTGGATTTTTTTGATAAAATCTTTTAAAGAAGCTGAAACTGTTTCAAATTATGATAAAATAATCAAAGATGTGGTTGATAGCGCGCATCTGTATTTTAATCAGTCTCGAGTAAAAAAATGAAAAATATTGGAATAATTTCAAATAATGAAAAACAGGAAGCAATAGAAATTGCAAAAGAAATCTATGATTATCTGATAAAGAAAGATCGCGATATCAGGGTATTTCTTGTGGAAACAGATAAAATGCCCGAAGTTTTTGGACTTTCTTCGGTATCAGAAGAGGAATTCAGCAATAAAAATGATGTAATAATATCGGTAGGGGGAGATGGGACGTTCCTACGGGCATCAAAATATTCTTTCTTAAAAGAAATCCCTGTACTGGGAATCAACGTAGGAAATCTGGGATTTCTGACTGTCGTAGAAAAATGTAATATATATGAAGCCCTGGACAGGTTGCTGGAAAATAAATATGAAACAGAAAAAAGAATGCTGCTTGAGGGCAGGTTTTTTAAGAATAATAAAATAATAGAAAATAAAGAACTTCCTTATCTTGCTTTAAATGAATTTGCAATAACAAGATCCATGCTTGGTAAAATAATAAGATTTGAGATTATTGTAAATAAGATATCGATAAAAAAGTTTGCTGCAGATGGGATAATAATCTCTACGCCGACCGGCTCCACTGCGTATTCTCTTTCGGCAGGCGGACCGATTGTAGAACCAAAAAGTGAAGTAATAATTATAACCCCTATATGTCCCCATACATTACTAAGCAGGAGTATAGTCCTGAGTCCGGACAATGAACTGGAAATAATGGTGAGTTCCAGAAATGAGAGGGATAGCGTAAGTGTCGATGGCAAAACGGTACGGGTCAGTATAAAACCAGATCATATATTTAAAGTAAAGAAATCCAAATCAAAATTAAAGATTATAACTTTTAATAAAGATACTTTTTTTAAAGTATTCAAAGAAAAATTTATTGAAAGAATCTAAATAAGCATAACTCAGTGGTTTTATAAATATGCTAAAAGAATTACAGGTAAAAAACTTTGCAATAATAGATGACGTAAAAATAAAATTTGGCAAGGGACTCAACATCCTGACCGGAGAAACAGGAGCGGGAAAAACTCTTATAATCGAAGCAATAAATCTCCTTACCGGAGAACGTGCGGATGTAGATTTGATAAGAGATGGTGCGGATAATCTTATGGTTCAGGGATATTTTGATTTCAAAGATAATCCTGCGGTGTTAGATTATTTAGTGTCTCAAAATTTAATCGAAAAGGACGATACATCGGATGAAATAGCAATAACGAGAGAGGTGACGAGGATTGGAAGAAACAGGGCGTTCGTAAATGGGATATTTACACAGGTTAGTAGTTTAAAAAAAGTAGGGGAATTATTTCTGGATATACATGGTCAGCACGATCATCAATATTTACTGGATCATAAGACTCATATAGAAATAGTGGACAGGTTTGGCAGAGAAAGGATATCAGCCGCAAAGAAAGAATATTCCGAAAAACTGGAAGAGTATCTTAAAAGAAGGGAAGAGTTTTTAAAGTTAAAAGAACTGAAGGATATCAGGGAAGAAAAACTAAAAGATTTAAATTACAGATACGAAGAGATAAAAAAACTGGATATTAAAGAGAATGAGGAAGAGATTTTAGAAAATGAAACAAGGATACTTAAAAATTATGAAAAGATTTACAAACTTGCATCCGAAGGTAAAAAGATTTTAGAAGGGGAAGATGCAAATAATCAATCGATTATCGATAAACTTGCTGTTCTTGATAAAAATATAGAGGAACTTGCTGAAATTGATAATAAGTTTAAAAAATTCACCGGTAAAATAGCCTCTGTGAGTGATATTATCAGAGAAATAAATCATAATCTTAATGATTATCTTGCCGATTTTGATTTTAGTGCGGAAAGGTTGGATAGTATTCAGGAAAGATTGTTCAAGCTAACGGAAATAAAAAGAAAATATAATATCGATTTGAATTTGATCAATAGGCACGCAGAAAAATTAAACGAGGAGATCGATAGTTTCGAGAATCTGGATAGTGAGATTGAAAAAAAGAAGGCCCTGTGTGACAAAGCCAGGGATATTTTAATAGAAAAAGGTTTGACATTGAGTGAATTGAGAAAAGAGACAATGTTTGATTTAAAAAATAAAGTTACCGAAGAGATGACAGATCTTGGTTTTAAATCCGTATCTTTCCAACCGGAGTACAAACTTCTTGGAATTGACAATGGCAGTGATGATGGAATAGAAATAAATGGAGAAAAGATAAAATTTACCAGAAATGGGATAGATGATATAGAATTTTTAATGTCTTTAAATAAAGGCGAAACAGAAAGACCGCTCAGAAAAATTGCTTCGGGTGGAGAAATATCAAGGATCATGCTTGCTTTGAAATCAGTGATAGGTTCCGTTGATAATATTACCACCATGATATTCGATGAAATAGATGTCGGTATCGGCGGTGCAGCTTCGCTCATAGTTGGAGAAAAACTATATAGGATATCGAAAAACTGTCAGGTAATAGCCATTACTCATCTTGCACAAATTGCATGTTTTTCCGATGTTCATTATTTCATCGATAAGTTCACTGACGGTAAAAGGACAAAGATAAAGATAAAAAAACTGGACTCTGGCAGCAAGATAAAAGAAATTTCTCGCATGATGAGCGGGATGGAAGAAAGTGATATTTCAGTTAAGCATGCCGAAGAACTTCTGGATAAATGTAATATAATTAAATGTGATTTAACAGAGAGGAAGATAAAAATTGAAAACTAAATTTATTTTTGTAACAGGAGGAGTTTTATCTTCGCTTGGGAAAGGTATATGCTCAGCATCCCTCGGAAGACTGCTGAAGTCAAGAGGTTATAGTATTACCATTCAGAAATTTGATCCATATATAAACATTGATCCCGGAACAATGAACCCTCTGCAGCATGGGGAAGTCTTTGTTACCGATGATGGAGGTGAAACTGATCTTGACCTCGGACATTATGAAAGATTTATAGATGAAGATCTTTCCAGATATAATAATTTCACTTCCGGAAGAATTTACAAAGAAGTAATCGATAATGAGAGGAAAGGCAAATTTCTGGGGGCTACCATACAGGTGATTCCACATGTAACGGATGAAATAAAAGCCAGCATCAAAAAAACTCTGATGAGAAAAAAAGCCGATATCATAATTACTGAAATCGGAGGGACAGTCGGGGACATAGAAAGTCTGCCCTTCCTCGAAGCAATTAGACAGTTTAAAAAAGATGCAGGGAAAGAAAATGTCCTGTACGTACATGTCACCTATATACCCTACTTAAAGACTACAGAGGAATTGAAATCAAAACCAACCCAGCACAGTGTAAAAGAACTGAGAAGCATAGGGATTCAGCCCGATATTATAATTTGCAGAAGTGAAACAAAATTAACTGACAGCATAAAAGATAAAATAAGCCTTTTCTGTGATATAGAAAAAGAGGACACCATAGAAGCCATTGACGTAAGACATCTTTACGAGGTTCCTTTGATGCTTCAGAAAGAAAAGCTTGATTCAAGAGTCCTATCGAAATTGAAATTGAAAACCAGAAAATCCGATCTTAAGGGCTGGAAAAAACTCGTGGGTACGATACATCATCTGGATGGCAAGGTGGAAATAGGAATAGTCGGCAAATATACAAAATTAAAAGATGCTTATATAAGCATTGTGGAATCTTTAAACCATGGCGGGTATTTTTTCAATAAAAATGTCAAGTTGACGTGGATAAACTCTGAACTCATTGATGAAAGCTGTCCGAATGATGATATATTTAACAACATGGACGGCATATTAGTGCCTTACGGTTTTGGATTTAGAGGAATAAATGGAAAAATAAATGCGATAAAATGTGCAAGAGAGAGAAAAATACCTTTTCTGGGGATATGCCTTGGGATGCAGTGTGCGGTAATCGAATTTGCAAGAAATGTGCTCGGTTTAAAGGACGCTAACAGTACCGAATTTGATCCGGATACGGCAAATCCAGTTATCGATCTGATGTATGATCAGAAAAATATAAATGATAAAGGCGGGACCATGAGGCTGGGCAGCTATAAATGCAAATTGAGTATTGATTCCAAAGCTTATAAGGCTTACAGGGAAAAAGTCATTTATGAGAGACACAGGCACAGGTATGAATTAAACAATGATTACCGGGATAAACTGGAGAAAGCAGGAATGATAGTAACCGGAATCAATCCAGATAAGAATCTGGCAGAAATAGTTGAGATAAAAGATCACCCCTGGTTTGTTGCGGTTCAATTCCATCCTGAATTTAAATCCAGACCCGATAGGCCTCATCCTCTATTCAGAGATTTTATAGGCGCCTCAATAAAGAATTCGTCCCGGAAAACAAAGAAATAAAAATGAATTTTAAAAAAAGCAGGATTAAAATAACTTTAATTTTAATAAATTCTATTTTTCTTATTATAATAATTTTATTTACACCGCTTGTTTATTATGTTTTTAATCTGAACTACTATACGACTTTATATGAAGAAAATAATGTATTTTCTGTGTTGAATAAAAAGGATGTACTGGATATCACGGAAAAAATTTTTAGGTATTTTAGATACCAGGAGAAACTTAACTACCTCGATCCTTCATTTCAGGTAAGATATTCGGATGAAAGTATAAGTGCCGTTGCTTTTTTTACGCCCGATGAAGTAAGTCACTTAAACGATGTCAGGAAACTGCTGGCAAAGATATTTATTTTATATTTCTCAAGCATTATATTAATAATTATCGGTTTTGTACTGTTAATAAATAAAAATATTAAAATATTTATAAAGGACCTTGGGAAAACATTTATCATATCATCGGTGTTCATACTTTTTTTTATCATAATCCTGTATCTGCTCGGGAAAAATTTTCCTGTTTTATTTGATAATTTTCATCTTTTATTTTTTCCGCAGGGTAATTTTACTTTTCCTGAAGGTTCTCTCATAATAACTCTGTTCCCATTTGGTTTCTTTTATGATTTCTTTATAAAGATTGTTTTAAGTTCTGCAATAATATATGCTGTAGCGCTGGCTGTAGGCGTAATATTTGTAAATGTTTTTAAAATTTTTAAAAGATGATAATGAAAAAAACCTGGAAAAATTTAAATATTAGAGAGAGTAAAGAATGATAAATAAAAAAAGATTCCTTGAAACATTTATTGAACTTCTAAAAATAAAAAGCCCATCAAAAAACGAAAAGGAAATAGTTGATTATGTTGGAATGAAGCTTAAAAAATTTGGTCTTGAGGTCAATATTGATAAATGCGGAAAGAAATTTGGAAGCAATACTGGAAATATAATCGCATTATACCGCTCCAGGAATCCATCAGGCAGCAAACCGATTTTTCTTTCGGCACACCTCGATACGGTAAATGTGAACGGGGAGATCATACCGCAGATAAAGGATGGAAAAGTAATAAATAAAAATAAAGAATGCATACTGGGAGGGGATGATAAGATAGCAGTTGCGGCAATTTTAGAAGTTTTGGAAGTAATAAAAGAAAAAAATATTTCTACTGCAGATATCTATATTATTTTTACTATTTCCGAGGAAATCGGCGTTCTTGGATCAAAATGCATCAATATAAATTCGATTAAGGCAAAATATGGTTTTGCATTCGATAGTGATGGAAACATTGGTTCAATAATAAATAAAGCACCCTATCAAAATTCAATTTATGCACGATTTAAAGGAAAATCAGCTCATGCGGGAATAGAGCCTGAAAAGGGTATAAATTCCATAAAAGCTGCAGCTGTCGCTATAGCAAATATGAAGATAGGCAGAATAGATAAGGAAAGTACAACTAATGTAGGGAAAATAGAAGGAGGTTCTGCCAGAAATATAGTTGCGGAAAATACAAAATTGGAACTGGAAGCAAGGAGTCTAAAACTGTCAAAACTTCAGAGGATCACCGAAGAAATGATTGGTGAACTAAAAAAAAGTGCCGTTAAAACAGGATCACTTTTGGATTATGAAATTGTAAGGGAATATGATGGATATGAGATAAAGGAAAATGAGATTCCGTTACAAATAGCTAAAGCTGCAATGGCAAAATTAAAAATAAAACCCAGGATCGTATCTTCGGGAGGGGGAAGTGATATCAATATCTTTAACTCCAAAGGAAAAATATCATTAAATCTAAGCAATGGAATGGAGAACATTCATACAAATAAGGAATTTGTGGCAGTCAGGCAGTTAGAGAAACTTGCCGTGCTGATACTTGAAATATGTAGATCTATAATCAAATAGGCATTACGAGAATTATAACTTCCGATGAAGAAAAAACTTTTTGAAAAAAGAATAAGCTCAAAAAAAATTTTCGGTGGGAAAATAATCGAATTACATGTAGATGAAGTTGAATTACAAAACAATAAAGTTGTTACCAGGGAAAAGGTCACTCATCCTGGTGCAGTTGGTATTGTCCCGCTGAACAAAGAGGGGAAAATAATCCTCGTAAAGCAGTTCAGATATCCCACGGGCAGTGTGTTATTAGAAATACCGGCAGGCAAGATGGGTAAAAATGAGAATGCTGCAGACTGTGCGAGAAGGGAATTAAAAGAAGAGATCGGTGCAGCAGGAGGAAAGCTTATGCATTTATCTACCTTCTACACATCTCCTGGTTTTTGTGATGAAATATTATACTTATATCTGGCAATTGATTTCGAAAGAAAAGAAAACAATCCGGAAGAAGATGAATTTTTAGTCGTAGTCGAATTAAAAATGAAAGATGCTCTCACTTATATAAAAAAAGGGAAAATCAAAGACGCTAAAACTATTATCGGTATACTTCTATCGAGGGATTATTTAAATTTAGTATAAGAATAATTGGAAAAGATAAAAAATAAAAACATCGGAAACGATATAGCAGAGTATAAAGAATATCTAAGGTTTGAAAAATTGCTTCTTTCCAACACAATTGATTCTTACCTGAGAGATTTAAAAAGATTTATTGTATTTCTCGAAAGCAACAAAATTAAGAATCATTACGAACTTTCAAAGGAACAGATACTGGATTTTCTTCAAATATTACACGAGGAAGAAAAATCCGAATCATCTATCTCAAGGATGTTATCGACGCTGAGAAGTTTCTATAAATTTCTGATAATAGATGGCAGATGTAATAAAAATCCCTGGGTACAGGTGAACAATCCGATAAAGCTAAAAAAGATTCTTGTAGTGTTAAAAATAGAAGAAGTAGAGAAGTTTCTTGAAAGTGTACCATATTCCACTGCTCTCGAGATGAGAGATAGGGCAATGCTTGAAATATTATATTCATGCGGACTCAGAGCAAGTGAGCTAGTAAACTTAAAAATGCAGAATATTGATCTGGATGAGGAACTACTGAGATTTATAGGAAAGGGAGACAAAGAGAGGATAGTGCCGATAGGGGAAAAAGCTTTATCATTTTTGAATAAATATCTTAGGACAAGCAGATTTAAAATTAAGAAAGAATATCGATCCGATTATTTATTTTTAAACAGAAGCGGTAAGAGAATAACAAGACAGGGATTCTGGAAAATATTAAAAAAATATGCAAAGAAAGTAAATCTTAATAAGAACCTGTATCCTCATATCTTCAGACACAGTTTTGCAACTCATATGCTGCAGAGGGGAGCAGATTTAAGGACCGTCCAGGAATTACTCGGGCACAGCGATATTTCCACAACTGAAATTTATACCACTCTGGATAAGGAGCATATAAAAGAAATATATTTTAAATATCATCCGAGGGAAAGAAAATCGGGCTGACCGGGTAAAATCCGGATGGGTTTATTTTATAATAATGGCTTTAATGCAGTGTATAATAATATTTGCAAATTTAATATATTTTGGTATGGTATAAGGTCATAGAATGAGGAAGGTGAGATAATATGACCGGTCTGGGACAGGCAATAATCGACTTTTTAAGACAACTGGTTACATTGGTACCCGGTTTGATAATGGGCGTTGTTATACATGAATATGCTCATGGATATATAGCCTACAGGAGCGGTGATCCGACTGCAAGGAATCTGGGA
>Ga0315552_1002862_pt1 | contig 10041 bp, 12 predicted proteins | sample SalMarSW160170MG_2_FD_203102 | JGI IMG/M metagenome (GOLD analysis project Ga0315552, IMG submission 203102) | Salt marsh sediment microbial communities from the Plum Island Ecosystem LTER, Massachusetts, United States - Salt Marsh Sediment SW1601-70 ...
GAAGACCTTTATGAATTTTCCAGGTTGTGTTTTTCAACCTATGAAAACATAATCCACCTAATTGAATATCTGAGAACTCAATATAATACCAGGGATAGCAAACTGTTCATTTCCAAAGTTGAGCAATCAACAATAAATGAAGCTATTGAATCGGCTTTCAGGATGTACAGGTTAACCGGAGAAGATTATTATAAAGAAAAATGTTTTGAATACACAGAAAAGAATAAGGTGTCCAGTCTTCTTTCGAATTTAAGAAACATGGAAGCGTTGAGATTCAGTAAAGTCCCTGATTCATTACAAATCCTGGAAAGAGCACTCTGTAAAGATATTTTCTTTTATAAAAACCAAATTCTATTGGAAAAAGAAAAAGATGAGCCTGATCACAATCTAATTGAAGCCTGGGATAATAACCTGTTCGGATTGTATCATGAAAGGGATGAAATTCGAACTACTTTGAAATCAAAATATCCTGAATACTATAATCTATTGTTTAATCATTCTGTGATAGATATAGCAACTTTGCAATCAAAACTCAAAAAACACGATGTGCTGATTGAATATAGCATTTCAAAGAATTCGCTCATTTCGTCACTGATTACCAAAGAGAATAATGAAATCACAATTAATCAACTTGATAGCCTTTTTTGGGAAGATTTAGGTTTGGTATATAATTTCATAAGTACAAGTAGATATGGAGGGATTTCATTAGAAGAGTACCGGCTGTTCCAGCACTCATCTTTCAATCTGTATAAAGTACTTCTAAGTCCTTATGAATCGATTATAACAGAGAAGAATATCATTATTGTTCCCGATGGAGAATTGGCGTTCCTCCCATTTGAGGTTTTACTAACCGAACCTTCGGATGATTCCAATTTTCAGTATAAGGATCTTCCATATCTTATCAAGAATCACTGTGTAAACTATGCATATTCAGCTACCTTACTATTTGAAGAATTTGGTAACAGAAACCATACGAATAGAGAAATACTGGCATTTGCTCCTTCTTATGAAAACGGCACCGGAAGATATGCATACGGTGAGCTAACAGCAGGTGTTGAAAATATTCGTGAGGTTCTATCGCCAATTGTTATGAATAAGCAAGAAGTAGAGAATATCTCAAAGTTTACTAAAAGCAAGTTATTCCTGGACGATCTGGCTACGAAAGCCAATTTCAACTCTTCTTATCAGGATGGTTATATCCTTCATTTTGCCTTACATACAATTATAGACGCAGAGAATCCATTAAACTCACAAATGGTTTTTGCACAGGATAAGACAAAGAACGATGATGGAATACTAAAGACTTATGAGCTCTTTAATTTAAGTGCCAATGCTGAAATGGCCGTATTAAGTGCCTGTAAGACCGGTTTTGGTAAGGTTCAAAAGGGTGAGGGCATTATGAGCCTGGCCCAGGGATTTAAATATGCAGGAGTTCCAAGTGTCGTCATGACTTTGTGGTCTGTCGGGGATGCTTCGAGTGCTTATTTGATGACTGACTTTTACAAAAGCCTTTCAAAAGGTAAGGGCAAGGATGAATCGCTTCGACTTGCTAAGCTAAACTACCTGAAACAATCCTCACAAATTAAGTCTCATCCTTACTATTGGGCCGGTTATATTTGTGTTGGCAATGCCAATCCAATTCTTAAGAATCAAAGAGGATTATACTATTTTGGAAGTGTTGCTTTGTTACTTATTATCGTATTTACAGGAATCTTTAGGATACGGAAAAAATTCGTCTGACATCTGGGGCCTGGTGAGGATCAATTCAAGCGAAGTCATCCAAGTGAAATAGCCGTCTTAATTATTTTGTGTTCATTTATTTTACCGGTGTTCGGATTAATCATCGGCGTGCCAATTTTTTTAAAATTTTCTTTGACGGCTTATTATAGATGCTATTACTATTAATAATTTTCCGAAAACAGGATTGTGCCATATCGTTCTCATTTAACTTCATATAGCACAATCCCAGATACCAGTTGCAACCATTTATTAATTCATTTGGTTCATGATCAAGAATTGATCTGAATGACAAAATAGCATCTGAGTACCTCTTCTTCTCCATATGTATGATACCGGAATAAAACCTGGCAGGAAGGTAATTTTTATCATCATCGGAAATTTGATCAAATACTGTTAAAGCTTCCTCATATTCCTGTGCAGCGTAATTCCGTAAAGCCCGTATAAATGAATCTTCTTTATCGACAGTAATGGTCCGGGTATATATATCTTCCGTATAGGACATATAATATTTGTTAAACAGCTTCTCATTATCAACATGTAAAACTTTAAAATGAGATACCAAAACAGTGGTGGTAATAAACATAACTATGACAGCCGCTGCAAGAAGCCAGAAATGAGGATGCTTCTTATATGGGGATTTGGATTCATAAAGTTCATGAGCAATTTCAAGTTTATTCCTTAATGATTCTATCTTTTCCTCATCAATTTTCCAATTGTAATCTTCGAGATTGTTTATAATCTCATCCAGCTTTTCTTTTTCTCCAATGGTTCTTTCTTTTCCGGGAGCAGATTTTTCATATTCCCGCTTAACAAACTCCGATAATTTTCGGTATTTGTTTACCCTACTGGCTAGTTCCGGATTAGTCAATAACTTATTTTCAAATTCTGATAATTCATTACCTGCTAATTCACCATCCAGGTATTTGTCTATTTTGTCAGAATATTTCATCGGTTATTTCATTAAATCGTGGATCATTTTGAATCCGTTTATACAGGCTTTTTTTGCATCTGTATTTTCTATCCATGGTGTGTTGCTTACTATTATATCCCATTTCTTTCATTATCTCAGCTATGGAGGATCCAGAAAAGTGAAACTTCAGAATTTTTTGACAGGCCTTACTTAATTTATTAAAATGATATTCAAATAGATCCTGCTTCTTAAACTCTAATTCCATATTTATATCAGAATCCTTTGAATATTCATCCAATAAATCTGAGTCCACATTAATTTCTTTATTATCTCTAAGATATTTCAACCACATTTTCTCACATACTGCATAAAGAAAGGTGGTAAACATACATTGGAGCTTTAATCCATCGATTATTGCCTTTCTGTATACAACGATAAGGGCTTCATGGAAAATATCCTTTGCATCCTCCCGGCAACCGTGATTCCTTAGAATGTAACTTTCAATTATAGGGAAGCTCCTCTTATATAAATAATTAATTACTCCCTGGTCCTGATTTTTTAAACCATCTAGAATTTCTGTATTGGACAAAGGATCCATCAAGATATGTTAAAAGGAAAAACTGATACAGGTACTTCCAGCAATTATAAAGATAAGAGTAATAAGAAAATATTCATAAATGAAAAGGAAAGATTTGGTTATTCGTGATCTGCTACAATATATAAACCAGGTCATTTATTTTCAATATTACCTTAAAGGTTTTGAATTACTAATATCAAATGGTTTCAGGATCCCAAAAAACATGATTTTTTAAGGGCTATTTATTTGCCATTTCGGAATATATTTTAATTAGATGCTTATTCATTGAACCACATGGTTGTACTATTAAAGATTGATTAGTAAAACTTCGAATACGAAAAAAGTTAATTATGAATCTAATACGAAACAAGTTATGGCAAAAATCCTTGTAGTTGATGACGATAAGATGCAATGTACCCTGGTTAAGAGGATATTGCAGCAAGAAGGTCACATAGTTTATACTGCTACTTGTGGAAATGAAGGATTCCAAATAGCAGATTCTAAAAAAATTGATTTGGTTTTTACAGACATTGTAATGCCTGAAATGGACGGGATTGAACTTGTCAGGAAATTACTATCGACAAATAAGGATTTACCTGTTGTTGTAATTTCCGGTGATGATCTGGGAAAGACATATTTCACCAATGCTTATGAATTAGGTGTTAAGGCTTGCCTCGAAAAGCCAGTTAGCAAAAGAGATATTCTTGAGTTGGTTGAGCAATTGTTGTTTGCGGTAAAAAGGAAAACATTAAAATTCCGAATATGAATGTTCGGGAAGATCAAAGATTGCTTGATCATTCATTTGGCAGAGTCAAGCAAAATTCATAGAGATGACCTCATACCTCCTCCACTTCAATAATCTCTGGTGATGGGGATGATGGTGAAACCGAGATTTATTATATAAACTTAATCAAACGGCTTAAAATGTTCATGCTCCTTATCTATTGATTTTATAACAACTGTCATATATAGATCTTAAAATAGTATCAAATCAAGCTTACCTTATTGTCCTTTATATCTGGTTATTAGAGCTAAAACTTTTAGCCCACCTTTGTGCTTATAAGTTGTTGTCTTGAATTTAGCATTGGAATATTATAAAAAAAATCAAATAACAAGGGCTATTTTTAAAAGTTTATGGAATAAAAATATAGTATAAATATTTAATTGATTTGGTGCTAAAATCCAACTAAAATAATAATCTCTATATCTGATTGAAACGTTCAATTTGATATTCAAATATCCTGCAAAACCTTTTGAAATGAGAACTAGAAATAAACTCTTTATCTTCTATACGATCTTAACCTTTCTCTTTTACGGTTGTAAACCATTTATTAGGTTAAACACTGTTCATCCTGATTCTGATAAAACTGTATCTTTTACAATTACTAGAGGAACTGTAATAGGTCCGGTTGATGAAATAAATCTGGAAATTGAAGGAGAAACAGTAGCCACACAACCAGATGAACCACTTGAATACTTAGGTGGTCCATATCATTCATTTTCAAACAGAAAGCTTAATTTCAGGGCGATGGCTGGCAAATCAGGTAGAAATTATGTAAATTCTAATTGGGTTTATATTGCTAATCCTAAGGGTCAATTCTCACATGAAAGTCCTAATGGTTCTAACAATGGATACCCTGATAATTCAAGTGAACAAACTGGTGCAAATCTTTATCGATTGGATAAAAGCATTGTTCTAACGCATGCTAATAATGCAGTTATGGAATTTTCTAATTCTACTGGTCTTTCTATTATTGAAGTTTATGGAGTTGCAGATAACCTTGTTGCAGCAGTTGCATTCTATGTGGACCAGCATATGAGTTGGAGAGCTGATTCAGCAAATAGAAGAATCTTTAGAGAAAATGGTTATAGTGATTATACTCCCGGTTGGGATTTCCCTCAACCAGCCGATTTAACATTAACTATTTCAGGGAATTTGGATAATGCTACACCAAATGATGATTTTCAAGGGGATTGTGAAGACCATGCAATTTTACGAGCTGCATTATTAAGGGCATTAGGATTTGCTTCATGGGGTATTTGGGATGCTATTGATCAAAATATTACACATGAGTATAATATTGTAATGTATGAAGGAGCATATAGGATTATGGATTATGGATTAATTGGGAGATGGTTGAATTCACACACATGGAACTCTCATAAAACACATTATGGATGGAATGAAGATCATGGACCAAGAGGTGTTAATTCAACAAATAACAATTTCATAAAGAATAATACAGATAATTTCCCTGGTGATAAACCTTGCGATGGTGCTTGGAATTATAATAAGTATTATCGTATTAAGTGCAAATAAAATTTAAAGAATTGTAAATACTAATAAAATGAGAACTTTCTTAATAGCATGCATCATTATAATTACCAGTCTAGATTATATAAATAGTCAGGTTATGAAAGATTCGATTGTCTCACAGCGTATCTATAATGGTCCATGTGAAATACTAATGGTTGAAGGAACAATAACTTTTGATAATTCAGGAGATCCAATCCCACAATTTTCCATATCGGTAACATCTAATTCTCAACAATTGATTAAAGCAAAAGTTGGGTTTGTAAATTCAAAACAAGCTCGATCAATCGAATTTACAAATGAGATAAAACAAATTGAAGGAAATCCAACTTTTCGATTAAGTGGGGAAAATCAAAATACTAGAAGTATAATTTTAGATCTAGCAGTACTGATTGATGGTAAAATCCCCAGTCAACCAATTGCAAACTCAACTATAAGCATTGTATTACCAGATAACTTTAGATTAATTAATTGCAATATGGAATATTCTGTCTCAAGAGAAAATAATCAAAATGTGATATCAATTAATCAAAAAAAGAAATATTTATCAAGTCTAGTAATAATATATTCAATTGATGGTATTGGATTAGAAATTGAAAAATCTATTGAACCAAAGAATATAAACGCTAATTCACAAATAACAGTTAACCTTAGGCTTACTAATACAAGTTCGGTTAGTTTAACAAATGTTTTAATAGAAGATAATTTCGATTCAAGAGATTTTTCACCAGTGGGGGAAGGATTTACTCAATTTTTAGGGAAAGAAAATGATAGAAGGTTAATTTGGACAAAGGTAATTAGTAGAATCTCTCCAGGTCAAACAATAGAAATCACCTTTGCGATAAAATCAAACTTCAGTGTGGAAAAAACAAAATTATCTGCTGCGATTGCAACAATTAATGGGAGATTGATAGGAGTGAGTAATGAGATTATTCTTTAGTTCTTAATGACTGCTCAAAAAATTATAGCAATTCTCCTAATCAATGCAAAATCCAGTTAAAAGGAGCACTAAAAACTGGGGTACACGCAGCACCGTATTCCGGAGCATAGTGAAAATCTTAAAAAAGGAGTGCAGTAATCTTGTTATCAGAAAAAGTATTATATATCAATCAAAAAAAGATGCTAGTCGGATAATATATCAAATTTTCCATATTATATGGATATAGGTAATAAAATATATGTTAGACGTTACCATATTGGTAAGAAAGTGAGTAATCTAATATCCACAGTAAAGCGGTAATGATTTCACCATATGAATCAATTGTATATTAAAAGAAAGGAGTGTTTTTTATGGCAACCAAAAGAACAAAGACAAAAGCAGAATGGACTGCAACTCAGGTCAAAGAGCAGGTTCAGAAGATCCAAAAGGTGATTGAAAAACATAAGCGCGAGAACAAGGAGGAGCACTTCACATCGATCACACCGAATGAGATCAAGAAGAAGCTCAAACGTGTCAATTCCCCCATGATTGTTTCACAAGGATGGGGTAACACAACGCCGGGAGGGACCATCAATTACAACCTAGGCATCTACAACCCTGATCCTACGCAGTCAATTTGGCTTTTTGCACATGTCTGGGTCGGTTCCGGCAACGTAGATCCGACAGTCGGCAAGTTTATGTTGAACGTGGATACACGCTTTCCCCGCCTGACGCTGCCGTCGTTCTCAGGTCTGACGCTAAACGCTGGTGCCTCGGCGACGCTTAGCTTCACCATGAAGGTACCGTCAACAGTCGAGAAAACCAATTACCTTGGCAACAGTTGCCTAATGCGGTTTAACTGGCACGATGTTGGGAGCTATCTCGACCGCGGCATTTTTGTATTTGCCGTCTCGTAATGTTAGTAGGTAAACTCGAGAGGGATTGATTCCGTTGGTGATCCCTAAGCTCATACCAGTGCCATATCGCAGCGTTGAGATAGCTGCCTAACCACTGCTTTCAGCAGAGCTCGTGAAACGGATTTCGTATGTTTTCGCGACCATTGATGCTAATCGTTAGGCGGTATATTTATCAATCTTGACAACTTATAAAACGAGAGGAGAAAAAAATGGCTAAGATAGGAATTGAATGGGTAAAGAAGTATCATGGTAGAGCGCCCAATCTGAGCAACACACAGAAGCAAGCGGAAGGTTTCTACAACAAACTTTCTGGCACTAGATCCTTTAATTGGGGGGATGATCTCGCCTGGGATCAGGACTTCGAAGAGAAAGGAGTTGGATCGCCGGTAACAGGCACAGATACAACATGGATTGATTCAGTACATATTGCTTTCGATGCTTGTGAAATACTTAGAAGAAGTGGAGTGTTCGACCGATGGAGAGATACACTTAAGGGCCTTCATATTATACTTGGATTTCATACAACATGCGGCGATGAATCCAAACGAGGCCGATATTTCGCTGAGTATCTAAATGACGGATACACTGTGATTGAAGCGTGGAAGAAGGCATGTAAAGAAACAGAAAGTTCTGGCACGAAGTGGGCCTATCTTCGTTCCGGAGGCGGCAGTGGTGTCAACACATATAACGACCACTGGCACGGGAAAGGGTGGGTTTCACCTGATCCTACTAACTCTTGGCGAGCCTACTCTAAAGGAAGTTGTTAATGACTATCTTCACATATCAAGAAAATAAAGGAGGTAACCATGTCTAGTCTATTCATAATGCCCGTATTGCAAGAAGGCCGGCGTGAAATATCAATTTATCGGACGCCATTGCCAGTAATTGGCAGTGAAGAGATCGACAAAATTTCTAAGGTATTTCGTGTCAAGGGAAAATCTAAAGATTTTGGCTCTCGAATTGTAGTTAAAGACCGTACAGGTGTATTAGAAATCTTCGAGGCAAGTGGTTCAATCTGGTGGACAAGAAAGATCAGCAACAAGTCCGAACCGCGTAAGTCTGTTAGTTTCCTTAGCGAAAAAAAGGCTATTGCGAAAGAAGATTCCTATCTGAAAACAACAAACCTTGCTGATGAGAATGCCAGTTTGGGGTCCGGGTGCAAAAATCCAAGTTACTTTCGGAAAGGATAATCAAGTCATGGAAGTATTGAAATTCTGGCGGGAGCCTAATAAAGAAAGAAGTATGAGCTAATTTCAGCCGAAACAGCCACAAAGATTTTTCAGAATAACGAGGCTTTTTCCAATCTTTCAGAACGAACAGCGAAAGTTCAAGTGGATGATATTGCTCTTGGTTATTATGCTCTGCCACCTCGTGAAATCCAGGCATGTTTGATTCCGGTTTATCAATTTAAGGGCTTTGTATCGACAGAGCATTTGGAGAAATATGAGTTTACAAAACATGTGATAGCCGTAAACGTAACTGCTGATCATCTTAAGAGAATAGGAGGTTCAATTACGGGAACCCCGGGTGTAATATTGTAAAAATTCTAACGCCTAAAAAACATGTCCATTAGGACTGCTGAAAATTTTACCGTTATACTTTGGAGCGTTCGTCAATTGGCTTACCGCAAAGTTGGGCCTTTCCACAAAAGGATTGCAGAATTAAGGTTTGGACGCCTCTTTCTCAAAAACTTTAATGATACATACCATTTGTGGGAGAGGTAGTAAATAGCGCCATTAGTCCTGCTAAATCTTATTTAACACATCCTTGATTCTCAATATTCTATAAGTAGTAACTTAAGGTAGAAGAATTGAATCCTGTCGTTCCACCCACTCAGATAATGGATTGTGAAATAAAATCGAGACAACTTCATAGTTTGCTTAAGCTATTTAACTGGATTATAAAATAATAGTTAATTAAGTAGAAGTCACATTCGGACTGCAAATATGACAATTGATTATTACATCCAAAAATCAAGTAGAAAATGCCGCTATTATAGTCCTGCTCTATAATAGCGTGCTTTTATGACGGAAATTATTAAGGAATGAGATACTTCTATATTTTATTCATAGAATCCATGATTACCATTACTATGTAGAAGCGATGACACAAATTCATAGCGATGAGACTGTAATGTGTGATATATTAAATATTGCACAGCTTTTTGAAAATCCATTTACAAATAAGTTCGATCATAAATTATACTCTAAAAACGATTTATATATGGAAAAAGAAAAGGTAATCGAATTGAGTTCCGAAAAAGGTGAACTAATGTTTAGCATTGATAATGCTTATGAATTGATCAAAAAAGAACTTATACAAGGATGACTTGTGATAAATGCAATGGGAATGGTTGGATATTAATCTGTTCAAATTGTGGCAGAGAAGCATCGGTTTATTTTAGCGAGATAACTGGAGATATCTATGAATCCTGCTCATATTGTGATGAACATAACCTGGAATATTCAATAGAGCAAGTACCTTGCAATAATAAACTCGAAGCGAGTGATTCAGACTATTAATAACTTTAAAGGTCAAACTATCCCTCCATCAGTTAGTGGAATTATTTCATTATTAGGAAGCATAACCTACTTCACATTTGGACCGAAAAGAAATTTAGCAATAGGTGGGGCATTGTTTCTTTACCTCTGGAATCATGAATGT
>Ga0315552_1002885_pt1 | contig 10004 bp, 9 predicted proteins | sample SalMarSW160170MG_2_FD_203102 | JGI IMG/M metagenome (GOLD analysis project Ga0315552, IMG submission 203102) | Salt marsh sediment microbial communities from the Plum Island Ecosystem LTER, Massachusetts, United States - Salt Marsh Sediment SW1601-70 ...
GGTAATAAGCTGGCGGCCGGAAAATGTCAACTCCTGAATGGATACTACCGAAGCAATAGCTGAATATTTTATCGTATTTATAAATTCGTTTCCTAGAGGTGGGAGGACCCGTTTTATCGCTTGCGGCATTACAACGAATCGCATCTGATCGAACCAGGACAGACCCAACGAGTAGCTTGCTTCAATTTGCCCTCGTTCTATTGACTCGATTCCAGCCCGTATAATCTCAGTAATATAAGCGCCCTCGAAAAAAGCAATTGTAATAACACCAGAGATGAATTGAACGAATAGAGTCTCGTTTGCAAACAGAATCGATAATATCTGTTTGGTCGTTAATGAACGACTCCTGATAAAATCTTCTATACCGACTAGTGGCATCAGTTGGTCAAGTACAAAAAAGTAGAAGATAAATATCAAAACCAGAGGCGGTAAATTGCGAATTAATTCAACGTATGCTCTGCCAATCAACCGCAGGAAAAGACTCTTGGAAGTTCGAAAAACTCCAATAATTAGTCCTATTATCGTACCCAATATTGTTGCCCAAATCGACAGCTTGATTGTGGTAATCAACCCTTGTAGCAAATAATTCGGTACAAGTTTCCCTGTGTCGGGATTGCGATGCAAGAAATACTGCGGAATAATGGACCAGTTGCTGTTGTATTCCAATCCGTATCGAATACGATAATATATGTAGCATCCTACCGCGATGCACACAAAGATTATAACACCGTCAATAGGTCGGAATTTCGCCTTTTTCGCAATCAAATAAATATCCTGAAAAGTTGCGGCTTGCCACCTGCGCCAGTTGGCAGGTGGCAAGTCAATTTTCCAATATTATTATTTCGGCACCAAATATTCCCAATCTTTGGTACCAAACCAATAGTCCGCTGTTTCCTTTAACCACGTTTCATTTTTCCGGATCCAGGAATCAAAAAAGGACAGTGTATCAAGATCACCTTTTCTGACAGCGAAACATATTGGCTCATGCGTAAAAAGCTCTCCTTTCAATGGCCGATACAACACGTCAGGATAATCTATCTCCCAATATGCTGGCTTCGGCCAGGAAGAAAAAACAGCGTGCGCGTTGCCGTTGAGGATGTCCTGCAGTACTGAGGCTTCGTCCGGGAATTGATGCAATTCCGCTTTTGGTGTGAACTTTTTTGCTGCCTCAACTGGTGTCGCGCCTGTAACAACTGCAATAATGACATCCTCCTTGTTTAATTCCTCCAAACTGGTCACTCCGGGCATCAACTTCTTGTTGACAACACAATCCATCCCCACATACTGATAGGGGATCGAAAAATTTACCTTGAGCGCTCGCTCTGGTGTAATACCCATACCACCAATGATTACATCGAACTTTCCGGTGAGCAGCGCGGGAATGATACCCGACCATTCGGTAGGAACGAACTCCGCCTTGACCCCGATATCTTGAGCCAGTTTTTTAGACATTTCGACTTCATAACCAACAAGGTTTCCATCCTTGTCTTTGAAGGAACGAGGCACAAATAATCCGACGCCCACCCGTATTACACCTCGCTTGACAATGTCATCAATTAGACTTGTGGTTGCCGCCTCTGATTTCTCAGCCTCCTCTTTTGAACCTTGCATACATGTGGTCAGCAAGCCGACCACGCCCACGATCATGATGAGGACTACCAGACCCTTGAACACACTCTTTTTCATATCTTTCTCCTTTCTTCTGGATTTTTTAGAGTGGTTAGATCCGTCGTTGAAAAAAGTCCTAATGTATCACCTCCTTCCTGTTCCGCTACAAGATTTGGCTCAGGAAGAGCTTGGTACGATCCTCCTGAGGATTCTTGAAAAAATGCTCCGCCGTTCCCGTCTCTACGATCTGCCCGTCGTCCATGAAGATAATCCAGTCACTCACCTCCCGGGCGAAGCCCATCTCGTGGGTCACCACCACCATGGTCATACCCTCGGTGGCCAGGTTCTTCATTACGTCCAGCACCTCATTGATCATCTCCGGATCCAGGGCGCTGGTGGGCTCATCGAACAGCATCACCTTGGGCATCATGGCCAGGGCTCGAGCGATGGCCACCCTCTGCTGCTGGCCCCCCGACAGCTGGGCCGGGTAGTTGCCCGACTTCTCTGCTATCCCGACCTTGTTCAGCAATTCCATGCTGAGCTTGGTCGCCTCTTTCTGACTCTTCTTGCGTACACGGATCTGGGCCAGATTCACGTTTTCCAGGGCGGTGAGGTGGGGGAAGAGGTTGAAGGATTGAAACACCATGCCCACCTCTTTGCGGATCTCGAGGCGGTTCTTCCTGTTGTCGTCTAGTGGGATGTTGTCCACGACGATGGTGCCGCTGTCCGCTTCCTCCAGACCGTTTAGGCAGCGAAGCAACGTGGATTTGCCCGATCCCGAAGGCCCCATGATCACCACCACTTCCCGGCGCCGAATCTTGGTAGAGAAATCCTTCACGGCCTGGACACCCCCGGGGAATGTCTTGCTGACATTGTCGATCGTGATGATATGTTCACCCAGTTCTTTTTCGCTCATACAGCTTTCTATTGCATCAGGTCAGGATTTTAAATCGTTTCTCCATTAGGTTTACAATGGTTGACAGGGGTACCGTAATAGCCAGATAAATAAGGGCAGTCGTAAACCAGATCTCAAAGGTAAGAAAGGTATCAGCAGCAACGATTTGTGCCCGTAAGGCAAGATCACCAAGGGCGACGACACTGACTAGGGCCGAGTTCTTAATCAGAGTGATAACCTGACTGGTCAGGGGAGGCAAGATCCGCCGAATGGCCTGGGGGAGGATTACGTCCCTGTAGGTATGGAAGGTGCTCAATCCCAAACTATGAGCTGCTTCCCACTGTCCCTTATGTAAAGATACAATACCGGCCCTGAATATCTCTGACAGATAGGCACCCTGGAAAAGGCTTAAAGCCAACATCGCAGAAGTGAAGCGTCCGAATCCCAAGATAGGGCCGATAACGAAATATACAAGATAGATTTGCACGATAAGAGGAGTGTTTCTAATGATCTCTAGATACACTCTGGACAAGATTCTGCCCATGAATGAGCCCGATAACCTGACAAAAGCGGTCAACAAACCAATCAGCAGCGACAAAACAAGGCTGAAGCCGGATATCCTCAGAGTAAACAGCAGACCCTGGATCAACGCACCTGCGACGAGGCGTCCGTCCTCGACTCTGAAGAGATACCGAGGAACCCTGTACCACTGCCAGTTATACCCGACTCTGGAAGTACTAATTGTAATGAACCAGATAATCGCAGCGATAACAAGCAGAAACTGAAGAATATCACGCCACGGTGAACGAAAAATAAATACTTTTTGCTTCAGCCAGGGAATTATGGACAATTATGGTTTATATCCTTTGAGTAAATCGTTCTTGGTGTTTTTCAATTTGGATTTCAACCCCCCTATAGCTACAATTGGATTTATTATTTGCGGGTGATGCAGAAATCCGTTATACGCATTACCAAGATTACGGATGCAAACATCAATCTTGTTATTCTCAGATAGTTGTCGCCGAATTATATGCTCTTCCTTCATAACCTTGCAAGCACTATTTCCGTACAGAATTCCAAATAATGAGAAAAATGGGTGCACATCTATTTCTGCTATATTTTAGAAAGAGTAAAAGAAATCAAGTCCACCGCAATCTCTTGATCGTTGTCTCTTTTAATGATCCGTAGAGATACTCGCGATAATATGGGAGTATTAGTAATCAGTTCAGGAAAAGCTGGTTTCCCATTAATTCGTCGTTCTCACCAGGTGGAATACTTGATCGTCGAACTCAGGTATTCCCTATTGAACGATCGGGTGATTGGATTCTATAATACAGAGGTCATCACGGAGGAACCGAACATCAAATGCACCTGGTGGTCATAGGAAATGGAGCGGCGGGTTTGAGTGCTCTCAACCGCTTCCGAGCTATCGATACAGACTCACAGCTGACCCTGATCTCCGCGGAATCGGGAACCGCCTACTCCAGGGTGCTGCTGCCCTATTATCTGCGCCGAAAGATCCCCTACGAAAACCTCTTTATCCGCCGGCCTGAGGATTATGAAAAGCTGGGCGTTAGACCTGAGTTCGGGATGCGGGTGAGCCGGGTGCACCCCGAAACCCACAGCCTTACCCTGGAAGACGGCAGGTCCATCGGTTTTGATCGTCTGCTGATCGCCACCGGGTCCCGGCCCTTCCTTCCCCCGGTCGAAGGTCTGGCCGGAACGAACGTCTGCCACCTGTGGACGCTCCGCGACACCGAGCAACTCGACACCCTGTTTCAACCCGGACGGCGAGCGTTGGTTCTTGGATCGGGATTCATCGCACTGCAGGCTGCCTGGGCAGCCCAGCAGCGGGACTTGAACGTTACGGTCTACGAGCTGCTGCCGCGGATCATGCCCACGATCCTCGATGAGCGCGGAGCGGCGCTCCTTCAGCAGAGAGTCGAAGAGCACGGAGTCGAGGTCCGGACCGCTATCCACACCGAACGGGTAGATCGATCGAAAACAGGGGTGCTGACGGTGCACGCCAAAAACCACCCTCCCCTGGAAGTCGATCTGATCATTGTCGGAGCCGGGGTGCGGCCGAATATCGAGTTCCTGGCGGGCAGCCCGATCCGGACCGATCGGGGCATCTTGATCGACGAGTACATGCAGACGAACGTACCGGGCATCTATGCAGCCGGAGACGTTGCCCGGGGACCGACCTCCTTCGGTGAAACCCATCAGACCCACGCCCTCTGGCCGACCGCGGTGGAGCACGGAAAGATTGCGGGAGAGAACCTGACCGGGCGACACGTCCCCTACCAGGGAAGTCTCAACATGAATGTAACCGAGATGTTCGGCATCACCGTGGCCTCCATGGGAAAGTTCATTGAAGAGCGGGGCGACAGCTCTCACCCCGTCGAAAACGGCCCCTCCCACTATCTCAAGATCGTGCTGCGCGAGGGGGTGCCCGTAGGAGCGGTGGCTCTGGGCGGAGCCGAGGATGCGGTGATCTTGGGTCGACTGCGACCCTGGGTCCGCAACCGGCGCAGGCTGCCGGACGTAGAGGGTTTTCTGAAGGGCCGGTACCTCCTGCCCCGGCAGGTGGCTTGAAATGATTCTGCGGACCCCTCGGCCGTGACACTGTCCCCGGACAAGCTTTCCCGGGACAGCAAGAAGCGAGAAAGGATGGACGAATGCGCATCGTTGCCGTAGACCCCACCTCCTGCGTTGCCTGCAGGAACTGTGAATACGCCTGTGCGTTCAAACAGACGGGCGATTTCGACACAAAGGCCTCCAACATCCGGGTCAACTTCTATCCGGAGGAGCGGGTCTGCATCCCCTGGACCTGCGTCCACTGCGGCGAGGGCTGGTGCATGGAGATCTGTCCGGCCGGGGCGATCCTGCGCAATCCCGAAACCGGAGCCGTGGAGATCGACGCCAAACGCTGCGCCGGCTGCAAGATGTGCCTGCTGGCCTGTCCAACCGGGAGCATACACTTCGACAAGGTCGAGTTGGTCAGCAAGAAGTGCGATCTGTGCGGAGGGGATCCTAGTTGCGTCAAGTTCTGCACCTCCGGGGCCCTCCAATTCGTGGAGGAAGATGAGGCCTACAGCTTCCGCCGTGAGAGTCTGGATGCCAAGCTGATACGCCTGTTCGGCCTGACCAAGAGAGGGAGCTGAAGAACCATGCCTGAAAGACAAACCGTTCAAACCCTCTGCCGCATGTGCGACGATCGCTGCGCCATCAACGTGTATCTGGAAGACGGCAAGATCGTCGATATCGACGGCTACAAAGATCATCCCTGGAACCGAGGACGCCTGTGCGTGAAGGCCCGGGCCGCGGTGGATATGGTCTATCATCCCGAGCGGCTCCTCAAACCCCTCAAGAAGACCAAAAAGGGCTTCGAAGAAATCCCGCTGGAACAGGCTCTGGACGAGATCGCCGAACGCCTTTCAACCGTCAAGGAGAAATACGGCGCTCGTTCAGTCAGCATCTGGAAGGGGGAGGCGATCGGCTTCGCCCAGGAGGAGGAGATGGCCCGCCGCTTCGTTCACGCCCTGGGCAGCCCTAACTACTTCTCCAACGACTCGATGTGCTACAACGGCCGCTACTTCGGTTATCGTCTGGTGGAAGGCTCCTGGCCGGTGCCGGATTATGAGAGCTCCCGCTGCGTCGTGCTCTGGGGAGCCAACCCTCCCCATGCCCATCCCAACATGACCCAGATGATCATGCGGGCCCGCAAGGCCGGCGCCAAACTGGTAGTGGTAGACCCGCGCATGTCGGCGATCGCCCGCCAGGCGGATCTACACGCCGCCTTGAAGCCGGGAACCGACGGCGCTTTGGCCTTGGGCCTGATCCAACAGCTGATCGAAACTCAGATGTTCGATCGGGAGTTCGTGGAAAACTATACAGTCGGGTTCGACGAGCTGGCCGGGTATGCAAAGGCCTTTTCACCGGAAGCGGTGGAAGGTGAGACCGGTGTGCCCGCTGCGCTGGTCCGGGAGATAGCCCGAACCATGGCCGGGGCCGCTCCCCGGGTTACGGTGTATGTGGGCAATGGACCGGAACATCACGAGAACGGCATCAACAACATCCGGGCCGTAGCCTGTCTGGATGCGATCCTCGGAGCCCTGGATCGGGAAGGGGGAAATCGTCTGGTAGACGGTTTCCAGGGAGCACACCTCACCCTGTACGACGAGATCCCTCTCGAGCACCTCGGTCCGATCGGGGCGGACCGTTTCCCCGTCCTCTACGGCTTCCGCCAGGAATGTCACACCATGACCGGCATGGACACGATCTTGAGTGGCAAACCCTATCCGCTCAGGGCCATGATTCTCACCGCGGCCAATCCGGCCATGACCAATCCCAACACCCTGAAGGTGCGCAAGGCTCTGGAATCTCTGGATCTGTTCGTTGTGCGGGATCTGTTCATGACCGAAACCACCGAGCTGGCGGACTACGTGCTGCCCGCAGCTTCCTTCCTCGAACGGGTGGAGCTACACACCCACGCCAAGTATCAGACAGTGACCATGACCCGTAAAATCCTGGAATACCCGGATGTTCAGGATGAGTATCAGTTCTGGCACGATCTGTCCCACAGATTGGGATTCGGCAAGTACTTTCCCTGGAAGGACGAGACCGAGCTGACCAGCTGGATTCTCGAATCTGCGGACCTCAGCCTGGAGCAGGCCGCGGCCCATCCGGAAGGCATCGAGTACGCGCCGATACGCTATGAGAGGTGGAAGAGCGAAACCCTGGGCACGCCATCGGGAAAGGTGGAGTTCCGCTCCCAATACCTCGAAGATCTCGGCTACCCCGCACTCCCGGAGTACAAGCCTCCCGCCTACCTGGATGCGCCCGATCCCGATTATCCCTACGTATTGATCACCGGCGCCCGTAAGCTGCTCTACTACCACAGCCGCTTTCGCAACATCAAGCGCTTCCGCACCGCAATCCCGGGACCGGAGGCGGAGCTGCATCCCCGGGACGCCGCCGCCCTCGGTGTAGCGGACGGGGAGGAGATCCGCATCACCTCCCGCATCGGCAGTCTCGAGGTTCCGGTCAAGATCATGTCCAAATCCGAGATCCTCCCCGGCACCCTCCAGCTGACCCACGGCTGGAAAGAGGCCAATGCGAATCTCCTGACCCATGACGACCGCTTCGATCCGATCAGCGGCTTCCCCCTGATGAAGGCTGTGGAGGTGCGGCTGGAGAAAGTGGAGAAGGTTTGATCCGGAGGCGCGCCCTGATAGAAACAAATTGACAGCAGACCTGGAATTTGCGTACTTTTCTCGCTGAGATACAACCGAATGAAAAATCTGACAGAAGGAAGCGAAGCCAGGGGGATAATCAGCTTCGCCGTACCCATGCTGATCGGCAATGTCTTTCAGCAGATGTACATGATGGTGGACAGCGTCGTCGTGGGCAGGGGGGTGGGCAAGGAGGCCCTGGCTGCGGTCGGCGCCTCATTCCCGATCATTTTTCTCATGGTTTCGCTGATTATCGGCATTACCATGGGCGCCAGCATCATGCTTTCCCAGTACTTCGGTGCCAGAGATACGGACAAACTGAAAAAGACGATCGACACGACGGTGATCTTCCTGTTGATTACCGCCGTATTGGCGACTGTGGCAGGACTGATCTTCAGCGGACCCATTCTGAAGGTGCTGCGCACACCGGATGCCGTCTTCCCTCTGGCCAGACAGTACCTGAACGTAATGTTTGCCGGTATGGTGTTCATGTTCGGCTACAACACGGTCAGCGCCATCCTGCGTGGCTTGGGGGATTCGAAAAATCCCCTCTATTTCCTGATCATTGCCAGCATCGTAAACATCGTTTTGGATCTTCTGTTCGTCATGGTATTTCATTGGGGCGTCGCCGGAGCCGCCTGGGCAACGGTCATCTCCCAGGGAGTTTCCCTGGTGGTTGGGGTGATCTACATGCAGCGTTCACCCTACGGCTATCTCCACGTGCATCCGAAAACGATCCGTTTCGACCGGGAGATCTTTCGGAATATGCTGAAGATCGGCCTTCCTACGGGGATCCAGCAGTCCCTGGTCTCCCTGGGCTTCATCGCCCTGACCCGCATCGTCAATCCCTTCGGTACCAATGTAATCGCCGGCTACACCGCCGCCTCACGGCTGGACTCCTTCGCCGCCATGCCGGCCATGAACCTCTCTATAGCGATGTCCACGTTTGTCGGCCAGAATATGGGGGCGCAAAAACAGGAACGAGTCCGAAAGGGTTATATCTCCACCATGCTCATGTCCGGCGTGATCTCCCTGGTCATGACGGTGATCATGATCATCTTTCGGCATGCTCTGATCGGTCTGTTTGCCAAAGATCCCGCCGTAGTGGAGATCGGAGCCGAATACCTGCTGATCGTCTCCTCGTTCTATGTCGTTTTTTCCAGCATGTTCATCACCGGGGGCGTGCTGCGGGGAGCGGGAGACACCCTGACCCAGATGGTCTTCACCCTGGTGGCGTTGTGGGTGGTGCGGATCCCGGTCTCCGCCCTGCTGTCTTCAAATCTCGGCAGCCCCGGTATCTGGTGGGGGATTCCCGCCGGTTGGGTCGTGGGTTTCACCGCCAGTTTCCTCTACTACCTCGGGGGGCGGTGGAAAAAGAAAGTGCTGATCCGCCGGCCGGCGGCAGCCTGAAGATGCTACTTGAACACTTCCGCCAAGCCAAAGGAGGCGGTGTATACGGATCCGGCTCCACTGACGTAGTTGGCCACCCGAATAGCCTCCACAATCTCTTCTTTGCTGGCGCCGTGCTCGATCGCTTGGCGGGCTAACCAGGCAACTCCCCCCGTCGCGCCGTGGGCTGCATCAAGGACCATGGCCAGCAAATACTTGGTTTTCGCACTCAGAGCTCCATCTGCAAATGCCCTTTCGCTGCTCTGTGCAACCAAATCGAAGAACTCGGGGTCTAGTTTCCTGATGGTTTCCAGGGGATGTCTATCCATTTCTACCTCCATCGTATGCGTTGCTCTTTCACTTTTTCGCTACCTAATTATACCCTCCCCGGGGAAGATTTGAAGGATCCGTTATTTCACCCTACTGCTTCGCTCGAAAGCCAGGGACTCTTTCCTCACTGGTTTCATCGATCTTCTCCCCCGGGCACCCTGTTACTCGATATCTATCTGTTGTGATATAGAGACTTTCGGATTGAAATCCAGTAGTCCTTCCCACCGTGTTTTCCCTATTGCTTACACCTTTGAGTCTATCACCGCAGGTGATTGAGTGTCAGCAGAAAAGGCAGGATGGAACCCGCAGCAAGCAGGATCCCGTACAGCAGGAAACCGAGGGAGAAACTGGCATTGTCTCCGAGCCATCCTAGCAGCACGGGAAGGATGCCTGCGCCGAAACCGTAACCGATCGGCAAGATCAAGCTTAAGGTGATGTTCTGTAGATTACGCGGTGCTATGCGGGCGGCAGCCATGAGGATGGCGGGAAAAATACTCACGATCAACAGGGGCTGACTGAAAACCGCCACGAGCACGACTGCCCTGGAT
>Ga0315552_1002887_pt1 | contig 10002 bp, 9 predicted proteins | sample SalMarSW160170MG_2_FD_203102 | JGI IMG/M metagenome (GOLD analysis project Ga0315552, IMG submission 203102) | Salt marsh sediment microbial communities from the Plum Island Ecosystem LTER, Massachusetts, United States - Salt Marsh Sediment SW1601-70 ...
CAGGGCCAGCCGAAGTGGGCGATGACGACGTTGAGGTCGGGGAAGTCGTAGGCCACGTCCTCCAGGTGGATCGGCTGGCCGTACTTGGCCTTGGCCCGCGGCTCCCAGCTCATGCCGGCGTGGAAGACGATGGGGATGCCTAAACTCCGGGCCTTCTCGTAGATGGGGTAGGCCAGCTCAGCGTCGTTGGGGTAGAACTCCTGAGTGGGCGGCGACAGCTTCAGCCCCCGCAGTTTCAGATCCCGCACAGCGTGCTCCAGATCGTCCACCGCGCTCTCCTGGTGGGGATCCACGCTGGCGAAGCCGACGAAGCGGTGGCACATCCCACATAGCTCGGAGATCAGCTCGTTAGAGTAGATCTGGCAACCCCTGGTCGTCGAGGCATCAATGGGCAAGAGCACCGCTCGGTCGAGGCCGGAGACGTCCAACTCCAGGAGGAAGGTCTCCAACGGCTGGGGCCGGTTGCGGATGTAGAAAACGTCGCGGGCGATGCGGTGCAAATCCGGTTCCCGCTCGAACATCTCCTGCACTAACAGGGGATGGGTGTGAAAGTCAATCATCAGCTCTCCTCCCAGTAGGGACGGGGTAATCCCGCCCCTACAGCCTGACCACAGCGTCGAGATGCGTTGGCCTGTCCGGATTCAGTCCTTTGGCTATGGCCCGGTAGCAGGCCAGGAGTTGCAGGACGGGCAAGTAGAGCACTTCCCTTGCCAACTCCGGGAGGCCCGAATCGAAAGAGACCAGGTGATCCACGTCGCTTTGATCCGCACTTTCGGCCAGGGCCAGCGTCCTCGCTCCCAGCTCCTTGACCTCCTTCAGCACGGCTACTTCGTGTTCCTGCGCCGAGTCGGAGACCAGGCCCACCACCAGCGTGGTCTCGTCCACCATGGATTTAGGCCCGTGACGAAATTCCATGAAGTGGAAAGCCTCGGAGTAGGACAGGGACATCTCTTTCATTTTCAGCATCGCCTCGCAAGCCAGGCCGTAGCGGGGTCCCGATCCCAGGAAGAAGAAGCGTTGCAGCCCGGCATCCTCCCCTAGCTCCCTGGCCAGGCCCTGCCTCTCGGCGATCAGCTTTTCGCCTAGCGGCGGCAGGCTCTGCAACTGCGCCAGGTAGTCATCTCGACCAGCAGCTATGCCCGCCAGGGCTTGGGCGGCAACCAGCATACTGCTGAAAGAGCGCGTCTGAGCTATGCTGACCTCCTTGGCTTCCTTGGCCACCAAGCTATTGGGGCACTGGGTCACCAAGGAACTATCTTCATAGCAGCTAATGACTGACACTTCATTCCCACATCGTTTCCTGAAAGCCTCTACAGCTCGCAACGTTTCCGTTGTCTCTCCTGAACGGGAGATAGCCACAAGCAGAATCGGGCCATTCTTTGCCAAGCAAGAATCAGGGAAGAGCAAGAGCTCCGACGAGGGCAATGCGCGCGCCCAAGTCCCCGTAAGAGCCTGAAAGGTTGCAGCTGCTGTTAAAGAAAGGTAATATGTAGAACCACAGCCGATGAAGACGATCTGGGCAAAAGCTCCACGCGGGTAGAGTTCCTTCAGGCGCGTCTCCTGGCTGAGGATATGATCTAAAGTAGCTTTCCAAGCCGCAGCCTGCCCCAGGATCTCTGTTCGAGTATTGATCCCCCTATCATTGGTCATAGTCAATCCATTCTTTACAGCCTCTGCGAGTGAGCAACTGACATGCCAAACCATGTTGCCCACGTCATAGTTCATGGGCACGACACTACCTGCCAGGGTTACTCTCCCACCATATAAACGCGGATGTCCTCTTTCACAACCGTCCGGCCATGGCCAACATTCTCCCACTTACAGGTGCCGTTCGGCATACCCGCCCAGCCGTTGTTGTCCGTGATTAATAATCTATTGGCCTATTACGCTCTTATGGAAAGATGATTCCCCTGGGTGGCGGTGCCGGATACGTTCGCTTGCTGGGGGCCAACCCCATCTCAACCAGGCTCTCAGCCAGCTTTAGCGCGGCCAGCAAAGAGTTGATGACCGGCACCGCGAAGCCTCGGTTGGCAAGCGCCTGTTCCACAGGCTCTACGACTTCGATCATCCCGCCGCAGCCTAAGACAATGGCGTGGGCACTGTCTTCTCTGACAGCTTGTAGCGAGGCCTCGGTTGTGGCATTGATCAATCGAGCTATATCTTTTCTCAACTCCATAGCTGGGATGTTCACCACGCGCACGGAGGCCACCTTCTCCGTCACTTCGTACTTTTTGAAGAGGCGGTCGAAGACGGGAACAAGCCGCTCCAGAATGGTTACGACAGAGAAGCGATGAGCTAGTATTGACGCCAAGTGAAAGGATGTCTCAGCCAACCCGACCACCGGAATAGAGACCAACTCGCGTGCAGCGTATAAACCCGGATCCGCCGCGCAGTAGATAATCACAGCGTCCATTCCCTTAGTCTCCGCTTGTTTGACTTTGACCAGCAAATCTGGCACAGCAAGTGCGAGTTCATACTCACTTTCGATCATGGCCGGGCCCCGGTCCAGGCCCACCATGGAAATCTCGGTCTCAGGCCGGGCAGCAACTCGAAAAGCCTCTTCCTCCTCTGGTAGGAATTCCTTAGTTGTCACAGGCGCAATGACACGGATCTTCATTTCCTTCTCTCCTTCACAAGTCGAATGTTATCGTCAATTGGGAAGCTGCCCTGCGTTGGCTCGGTAGACCTCTCGCCCCCTCACCATAGTCAGATATACGTTGACCTCCTCATCAATAATGACCAAGTCAGCGTCTTTACCGGGTTCTAGGCTGCCCTTGCGATCATCCACTCCGATGAGAACAGCCGGATTCAGAGTAGCCATCTTCACGGCTTCAGCGAGCGAGCAACCGACATGCAGAGCTAAGTTGCCTACATCGTAGTTCATGGGCACGACACTACCTGCCAGGGTTCCTCCCACCACATAAACGCGGAGGCCTTCTTTCACAACCGTCCGGCCATGGCCAACATCCTCCCACTTATAGGTGCCGTTTGGCATACCCGCCCAGTTGTTATCGTCCGTGATCAAATGTATTCTGTCCAGCCCCTTGCATTGCCAGAGAATCTTCATCGCCGTAGGATGAACGTGCTGTCCATCAGCAATCAACTCGGCCACAAGGTCATCACAAGTCAACATTGCTCCTACCAAACCTGGTTTACGATGGTGGTAGGGTATCATGCCATTGAAGGCATGAGTAGCACATCTTAACCCGACTTGCACGGCCTCCATGACCTGTTCGTATGTCGCCGTCGAGTGGCCCGCCGATGGCACGATGTTCAACCTGATCATTTCGTGAATAACATTGAGGGCACCATCCAACTCTGGAGCGATAGTCATCTTGCGGATAGTGCCATCTGATGCTTCTACCATCTTGTGCAGTTCCTCAACCGAGGGTCGCCTCAGGTGGGGAACCGGCTGTGCCCCCCTAGCCGTATCAGCAGTGCTGAGGAAAGGACCTTCCATGTGGATGCCTAGAATCTCCGCCCCGGGGGTATCCCGTTTCATCTGCTGCCGTATAGCACGAATGCGGTCCAGGATTTCCTCCAGAGTAGGTCGCGCCACCGGCGTAGGTAAGCAACTTGTTACCCCTGTACCAACTATGCTCTTACATAGCCGTGCCGCGATCTCCGGACTCTCACCGAAGCGGTGTCCCTCCCGGCCATGTACGTGAGTATCAATGAAGCCCGGCACCACCACCTTATCTGTGGCATCGATCACAGTAGCGTCTTCAGGGATGGCAACCTCCGCTGATTGGTCTACAGCCATTATCTTCTCACCCTCAATGAGAATTGTGCCCGGGCTAATGCTTTTCAGAGGGGTCAGGATGCGCCCGGCCCGAATGGCTATTATGTTTTTCATCGAATTCCTCCTTCGCTGGTTTAGTTACTTCGGCAAAAAGGAAAGCTACCAGAGCTTTGCTCAAGAGTGTCAATGACCCGATCGTCAATAACCACACCAATATTATTAAGGGCCAGTAATACTGCTCCGACCACGGGCTCAAACTCTGGTTTGACTACCCTTGCTTGTGGGACGGCTGCATCAATTATCTCTTTGAAAGTGTCAAGCACGAGGTTTCCCGCCTTAAACACTCCGCCGAATGGTACAACTACAAATTCATCTTTCTCCATGCCTAAGCGTTTGATGACGGCTACCGCTAAGCGTCCTAATTCATGACCTGCATCTTGCAAAATCTCGAGAGCTTTCCAGTCGCCTTGCCGTGCCACCTTCTCTACTGAAGGACAGAAGCTAGCCACCTCGTGCCGCTTCAATGGCTCCATATGAGCCACTCTGCTAAAGAGTAACCCACCTGGCGGCGACATTTTCCTGCGAGGGCTTTTTGACTCCTTAGCGGCGGCTGACTGATTAAACATGTATCCCGAATCAGGCTGTAACCCAATGTGGGTTCTAACTTTCCCAAATCTTCCACGCACAAGATATCCTAGTTCATTAACAGTTGACAATTGAAAATGTTCTAGCACAGAGCTCGTTAACATCGTTTCTTGAATGCGGCCGTCGTGGGCCTGTAGCACTGCGATCATAGACCTCATGCTAATCCAGTAGCCACTACCTTCATCGCCTAAAGTGGGTCCCCAACCACCTACACCTACCTCCCTACCATCCCTTGCCCATCCTCTAGCGAGGGAGCCTGTGCCACCGTCAACGGTGACGCCCACATGCTCATCGACCCAAAAGCGCGCTGCCCAGCGTGGCGTCTCTCCTTCAGCAGCCCTGATAGCATGCTTGATGCCACATTCTCCCATAACGATATCAACCGCATCTGGAATCATTGGAGCACTCATGCACAGTGCTTCAATTTGTTCCCCACGGAGACCCGCCTCCTTAAGTGCGGCGTCAATTGCATTCTTAAGAGAATCCATGGCTTCGTCGGGTGGGACATAGGAGGTGTGAACAGGCCCATCACAGCCATAGCCCAGAAGCCTTCCACCTTCATCGGCTGCTAAACAGGCGACCTTCGAGCCCCCACCATCTACTCCTAATACGTACCTCAATAGTCGCTCTTCCTCCTAAACAGGCCAACCAAAGGCTTGTAGTCAATACACCAAACCGTTACCAGTCTATAGCAGGACCTTAAAGTCCACTCACGCGCGAAGATCGAGCAACACTTGGACTCGGAACAGTCCAATGTTATCTTTGATCTGCATTCCGCACTTCTAAAACCGGAATTTGTTGGGGACAGGTATTCTATCTTTACTTCTGTTGTTCAAGCCAGTCGGTGGCAACTTCAGCACAAGTGGCGAACCACACTCCCGGGTGACCAGCGATGTGTACGATGAGCCTCTCCAACATCTTCAGCCGGTGGTACCGACCGATAACCTCGGGATGCATCATCAGCATTAACATACCCTCTTCCTTGTACGCTCCCTCAAACTCCGCAGACCAAATCTCGTAGACTTTCGACGGAGCTGACAGCCCGACGAAAAGCGGGTTCGGGTTAAACGCGAAATGGGGGAAGTCGTCCAATTCCCAAGTGATTGGGATCTCCACGATATCAGCCTTCTCCCCGTTGACCTCGGGATAATACAGATGGAAGTCGCCACCAAACAGCGTGCTGTCGTAGAGGAATCCATGCTCCTGGAGGAGACCGAGCGAATGGGGGCTCAGATTCCCATCCGGCGCGCGGTAGCCCCTGGGGCGCTCGCCAGTGATGCCTGCGAGGATGTCGGATCCTTTTTCTAGAATCTCCTTCTCCTTCTCAAGCCCAAGCTTCGACGGGGCTTCGTGAAGATACCCATGATGAGCAAGTTCATGCCCCCTGGAGTGGATCTCCTTAACCGTGTCCGGGTTGCGTTCGGCTGCGTAGCCTGTGGTGAAGAACGTGGCGCGGATGTTGTATTTATCCAGCATTGACAAGATCCGCGGCACTGCGACCCGGGCATCGTATGCGCCCCTAGAGATGTACATTGAGCCGCTGAGGCCTGCTGCGAGCCAGTTAGACCCATCCTCAAAGTCAAAACTGAGGACGACTGCACACTTCTTTCCGTTGTTCCACATTGTGATATCTCCTTTTTCCCAAAAGCTTTTAGTATTTGCTGTCAGGGCGATGAGTAAGCAATTGTCAGGCTGTAATCGCCCATGTCGATGGGGCACTTGCTCATACGGCTAGGCTCAGTAACGAAAAAGACGCTCGCTGGCCCCGGTCCAGGAACTGTAACTTCGCAGTGAGGTGTCGAAGCATTCATGGTAAAGAAACTAAGGCAGGGATCATTGAACTTCATCTCCAAAGCCCAGAGGTCGTCTGCCTTAAGTTGGCCAGTCGACACCAATTTCTGAAACTCCTCCTCCAAATGTAATCCGATCACGAGGATCAGCGGTTTTTGCTCACGCCCCTCATTGATCAAAAGAAATTCTTCTTCATGAGGATGGAATGCTAATTCAGTGTTGGATTTATTGAACCCCACGCAGATCAGCATGTGGGAGCCGAACTGATCATCGGTAGTGTATATGCGCTCTACCGCAACCCCTCCCTCAGGCACTTCCAACACTTCTGAGGGAGGCAACAGTCGTTGCAATAACCCTCTTTCCTCAAGAATGGAGAACGCTTCCTCACTCACCGGACGAACTTCAAGGACCAATTCCCTCATGTCATTACCTCCTTGTGATGTTAATTTCCAGCAGAAATGTCGGTGAGCATAAAAGGATATGGCAATCCTTCATGGGCTTCCCTTTCAATACAATCCCTGGTTCGATCTCTGGCCAGGGAATCTACGTCATCATTAGTCATGATACCACTATGCTCATCGATACAAAAACACAGTGTCAAGAGCGCCGTCTTTCCTTCGGCAGCCCTAAAAACATGTTTCAGAGTATCCATAGCCTCATCGCAGGAGACAGAAAATCATATGGCTACCCAATAAACATGAGCAATGCTCTACTGACTATGCACTACTGACTATGCACTACCTCAATGAGGGCCAAAATATTCTCTACTGGTGTGTCGGCCAGGACCCCCGATGGATGAGCTTGGCCCAAGATGTATCCTCCACCGGCTCCGACCTCTTCGATCATCCGCCCTACATTTTCTCGCACCTCCTCCGGGCTAGCGAAAGGCAAAAGACTCTGGATACTAATGCCTCCCCAGAAGCATAGCCTATCGCCATATTTCATCTTCATCTTGTGAACATCCATGATCTCCGGCTGGAAAGGGTTATACACATCCAGCCCAATCTCAATTAAATCTTCGAATACACCGCTGACATCTCCGTCAGAGTGGAGGAACACGAACTTCCCCGCCTCCTTTATTCGTGCGAACATCTCAGCCATACGGGGTTTGATGTATCTTCGCCAATGCACTGGCCCCATGAGGAGCCCCTGCTGCCAGCCCCAATCATCGCCGAAATGACAGGCGTCAATGTCGTACTGCACCACTTGGTCAATAACGGCTAAGTGGTAGTTCATCAGATAATCCATCAGGTCATCAACAAACCCTGGGTTCACGGCCATGTCAACGAGGAAATTTTCCATTCCACGTAGTGCCCAAGCTGGTTCGAACAGGTGCCCTACAACACCAATTAAGAAATGCCCCTGGTTCTCTTCAATGAATCTAGGGTAGTGTGCAAAATCCTCTGGCCCTGGCGGATTAGGAAGTGTGTAGTTATCAAGGTTTGGCTCTGGCAGAACGCAATTCACGGGACGTCCCCACTCTCCCTCTCCATATAGGCCCCGGGTATCCCAGATGATGCCAAATCTATCACGCCAGAAGCCAGGCTTCACCTCTTCCTCAAGTGCATGAAAGCCTGCAGACCAGGGCATGACTACCCTCATGTGGTTGCCTACCCACTCATCGAAGGCTAAGGGATCTTTTAGGTTCTCATACCCATAACGTTCGGCGACCTTGACTCTTGCCGGGTCTGTGAGCTCTATGTTCCAAGGCACCTTGTCCGGCTGTTGATGGGAGATGGCCGCTATCACTCGTTCCCATTTCGTCATTGAGCACACCTTCTATGATCATAACTTGAGGGCAGAGTTTTCCTCCGCGAGAATTCTGACCGCTCTTCCATTATCAAAATCAAACTCAACTGTTTGCCGGCTATTTGATACCCAAAATCATTAAATCATTACGGTGGTTTCGCTCATTTACAATCAAGGGCTGGCTAATAGCGGTTGTCCGAGTTGGGTGTAAACCGATTCCGGGATACCCAGTAAGCCAAGGATGCGTTGCTGAAGGGCCGACAACGGTGTGATCTCGTACCGCACGATGTCCCCATCACTCAGGCGATACCAGGTGATGTTGTCAAAGGCCTTCAGCAGTCGCTCAGCTGTGGGCTGTTGGGTGGTCCGCTTGGGGTTGCCCGGATACAAGCCCTGCAACGGCTCGGCCTCCTCGTGCAGGCTGCGGCGGGCGACGAACTCGAGCAAGGTCAGGGCCCGCAAGGCGATCACCAGGAGGCACAGCAGGCCTCGGATGCGCTGATCGGAGCGCAAGAACAAGGGGCGGATGGCCAACGCTGCGCCCTTGAGCCGATGAAAGCCGCGTTCCGGCTGCCACTGCCCGCGATAGCCGGCCGCCGCACCGTTCAAGTCGAGCCACTCGGCTGGCGCATTGGTAACATAGAGACGCCAGCCGGCCAGTTGGTTGAAGGTCTCGATGGCCTCGGTGTCCCGCGTGCTGGTCAACTGCCACTGGGTGGTCGTGACCATCTCATAAGGGCTGTTGGGGCCATGCCGCCCGCGCTTGAGATAGTGCTTGGTCTGCGTGGTGTGGGCTGTCCACGTCACCCGCAAGTATGCGCCGACGTCACGCCGCGTCAGAATGGCCTGGCTCTGAGTGGTCAACTCGGCTTCGGTGGCCGTCGGTTGGGGCTTCAGCTTGGCAAGAGCCTGTTCGGCGCGCGCCAGGCGATCGGCCAGGCCTTGCTGTTGACGTCGGGCCAGTTTATCGCTGCGCATGACCAGCACCCGCTCGTCCCAGGTGACGCGATCTTCCGTCTGGGGGTCGGTCCAGGTGCGCGGGACGCTGACTTCGCAGCCCTGGCCAAGCGGTTTGTCCACGCTCGGCAGGTGGATATCCGCGAGCGGCACCGGCGGCTGCAGCACCCAACGCCGCAAGTCGTCTGGCGTGGCCCCGGTCATCGGCAGGGGGGCCAGATAGTAGCCGCCACCGCGCTGGATCTGCCCCCGATTGGCCAGACTGGCCAGTTTGCAGTCGCCGACCACCAGAAAGTCGCGCCGGCCCAGGGTCTCGACCATGCGCTGCCAGATCGGAAGGTAGAGTGGATCGTCCGCCCGGTGACCGGCCACCGTCGCACTGCACAACGGGATGCCTACCGGGTCGAGGGTGCTCAACACCTCTTTGAACTGGCGCAAGTCGGGGCGGCGGTCTTTGCTCTGGCCGAAGGTGAGCAAGCTCTCGCCGGCAGGTTGATGGTAGACTGCCACCGTCGTGGGATCGATCCGAGCGGTGTCGGTGGGCAGCTCGTAAGCCCGGAGGAGGTGCCGACCCATCTGCTCCTCGACCTGTTCGATCACCGTGTCAGTACCGATGGCGTCCAGCAGGTCTTCCAGACGGTCATCGGTGAAGTCGGTGGCGCGGATGGGATGCCCGAGGGCCCGTTCCAAGCAGTGACGGTGCTTCTCTACCCAGTCGCGCACCGGGCTGAGGAAGTGGTTGCATACGCTCAAGATGTAAGCCACGAAGACCACCGCCAGTTGGCCGTAGCTCAGCCCTTGCCGGTTGCCATGCGGTGGGCCGACCACCGCATCGATGATCTTGTCAATGTGCATTTTGAGTAACCAATGGATCAACAACGGGATGTCGTCAATCCGTTCCGAGGTAATGGTGAGAGAGAACATCGTTTCCTCCAGTACTGAGTTTACTGGAGGTTATACACCTGTTACCGCTATTGTGTCAACTGCCTGCCAGAATGAGCGAAACTACCGCTATGAGTAGACATTATTGGAAATAAGAGCCATCTGTTGGAAAAGCCGAAATTGTGGTAAAATTGGGTATCCAATCCAATTATCTCAAGGAGGCCCAACAGATGTTG
>Ga0315552_1002907_pt1 | contig 9971 bp, 5 predicted proteins | sample SalMarSW160170MG_2_FD_203102 | JGI IMG/M metagenome (GOLD analysis project Ga0315552, IMG submission 203102) | Salt marsh sediment microbial communities from the Plum Island Ecosystem LTER, Massachusetts, United States - Salt Marsh Sediment SW1601-70 ...
CGGTGACCGGGCTGACCCGGAGATCGCCCCGCACGTCCGTGAGCGGGCTCATGCAAAGTAATCGGTACGACGCGGTGCGGTTGCTGCTGCAACTCACCTTTCTGCCTTACACTGCGCAACTGACAGTGGACGCCATCGGCGCTACTCTCGTACGTCTGATAGCGAGCCACCGGCGCCTGCTCCAATGGACCACCTCCGCGCACACCATCTACCTCTTCGGCAAGGAGCGCAAGGTTGGCATAACCTGGAGACGAATGTACGTCGGGCCGATTCTCGCGGCGTCGGTCACTTTCCTCATAGTCTTGATCAAGCCAGGTGCCCTGTTTGTCGCCGCCCCGCTTCTCCTTGCATGGCTCATCTCTCCCCAGATCGCCCTCTGGACCAGCGCTCCCACAGTGCGACTGCAGAAACCGCTTTCCCCGGAGCAGCGCCAGGAGTTGCGCGGCTGCGCTCTCCGCACTTGGCACTATTTCGAGGAGTTCGTCGGTCCGGAGGACAACTGGCTGCCACCTGACCACTATCAAGAAGTGCCACGCGGGCTCGTCGCGCATCGGACCTCTCCAACAAACGTGGGCCTGCTGTTGCTTTCGACTTTGGCAGCCCACGATCTAGGTTTCATCGGCTTGGCCGATCTCGGATGGCGGCTAGGCTACGCCTTCGAGAGTCTGGGCAAGCTACAACGGTACCGCGGCCATTTTTTCAACTGGTATGACACACGTAGTCTGAGGCCCTTGCCTCCGCAATACGTCTCCACTGTGGATAGCGGCAACCTGGCGGCATGTCTCGTGGCCCTTCGACAAGGCCTGCTGGCCCTCAGCCACGCTCCGGTTCTCCGCTGGCAGCGCTGGGAGGGCCTACTCGATGCGTTGGCCGCGGTTGGCGAGATCGTGGACAGAATCGCCGGTCCAGAGGCTCTGACAGCCATCACTGAATGCCGCGAGCACCTGGGCCACATCAGTCGGCAGGTGCTCATGGTGCAGAACGAGCCAGAGCGATGGCCCACAATGCTCGGGAAGCTGGAGGAGGAACACTGGCCGGAGTTCGAACGGCTGCTAGGGCTAGCGATGGAATCAGTCTCGGGCTCTGGAGAGGCCGTGGTGTGGCGCGAGCTGGGGACCTGGGTGGGGCGGGTGCGGTATTACGTCTTCGACGCCCGTCGCGAGACGGATCTGCTACTCCCCTGGATGGCCGCTGTCAGTGAGCCAGCATCGTTGTTCAGCCGGCCGGAGGCCGACCGGGCGACGGCCGACGCCTGGCGAACCCTGGTACTTGCCCTGCCCACCAATCCACGGCTTGACGAAATCCCCAACGTGTGTGATGAGGCTCGGACACGGCTGGACCAACTCCAAGAAAACCTGCGCGATGATGACAGGCTGGCCGACGAGGTGGCGATGGCTCACAACTGGTGCAACCGCCTCCGCAACGGGCTAGACTCCTCCCGAGAGACTGCCTCGGACCTGCTGAGGACGTACGAGAAGCTGGCCGCCCAGGCGGAGGCCTACTTCCAGGCTATGGAGTTTGGCTTCTTGTACGATGGACAACGCCAGTTGTTCCACATCGGCCATAATGCCACGACCGGGAGACTGGATGCCAACTACTACGACCTGCTGGCGTCGGAAGCCCGCATGACCAGCCTAGTAGGCATCGCCAAGGGTGACGTCCCCCAGAGCCACTGGGTGCATCTCGGTCGCCCCTTCACTCGGGTTGACGGCGAACGCCTGCTTCTCTCCTGGGGCGGCAGCATGTTCGAGTACCTCATGCCGGCACTACTGATGCGCGGCTACGAAGGTACGTTCATAGAGCAAAGCGCCCGCGCAGCTGTCCGCCGCCAGATGGCTTACGGCCGGGAGAAGGGCGTACCGTGGGGTGTTTCGGAGTCGGCCTACTACGCCTTCGACGCGAACATGGGCTATCAGTATGGTCCTCTCGGCGTACCGGGGCTAGGGCTGAGGCGCAACCTGGAAGCGGATCTGGTGATAGCTCCCTACGCCTCTCTGCTCGCTCTGTCATTCCAGCCCGAGCCAGTGATGAAGAATCTCTCCCAGTTCATCAAGCTGGGGATGCTCGGTCTGTACGGATTCTGCGAGGCCATCGACTACACGCCCTCGAGAGTTCCCCCGGGGCGAAGTAGTGCCATTGTGCGCTCCTACTATGCGCATCACCACGGCATGAGCCTCCTGGCCATGACCAACTATCTCCAGCACGAAGTGATGTTGGGTCGCTTCCATGCTGATCCTCGCATCCAGAGCGTGGAACTACTGCTGCAAGAGAAGACCCCTCGGCAGGCACCAGTTGAATACGTTCGGGCAGAGGCAGACCGGCCTGTTCACCGGGTCGGACCCGGACTCGTGCGCAGACCATGGAGCGTACCTGTGGGCGGACCTTCGCCCCAGGTGCGTCTGCTCTCCAACGGCCGGTACACCGTGCTCGTGTCCAGCACCGGCGGGGGCTACAGTCGTTGGCAAGAGATAGATCTCACGCGTTGGTGTGCCGACGCCACCATGGACGACTGGGGGGCCTGGCTGTACTTGAAGGACAGAGAGAGTGGTGCCCTCTGGTCGGCCGCCCATCAGCCGATCAGTTCTGCGACGGAGGACGAGGAGGTGGTCTACTATCCCTACGGGGCGGAGTTCCGCCGCCGACATCACGACATCGCCTCTCGGTTGGACATCATCGTGGCGCCCGATGACGATCTGGAGATCCGTCGTGTCATCCTGACCAACCACAGCGCACACCGGCGCCACCTGACACTCACCAGCTACGGCGAAGTCATCTTGGCCCCTCAGGCACACGACCGTAGCCATCCAGCGTTCAACAAGCTCTTTCTGGAAAGCGAGTATCTCCCAGAACTGCACGCCCTGGTGTTTCGCCGCCGTGCGCGTGCGGCCGGTGAAGAGCCGGTCTACCTCGGTCATACGGTGTGCACGAAGCATGGGGGAAGAAGCACCGATGCTCACGAGAGCGACCGCGGACAGTTCTTGGGTCGAGGCCGGACATTCCTCGATCCCCAGGCCCTCAGCGACGGCAGTTCCGGGCTTTCAGGGACCACGGGCGCGACACTGGACCCGATGTTCGCCCTCGGGGAGGACATCGAGTTGGGCCCCTACGCCACGCGGGAGGTCGCCTACCTCACCCTGGCTGCGAGGTCCCGAGAGGAGGTGCTGGCCCTGATCGAGCGCTATCAGGACTGGTCCCGCATAGAACTGGCCTTTGACCAGGCCCTGTCCCGCACCGACCTCGAGTTGCGCCACCTCGACCTGACCACGGCGGACTTGCAGCGGTACGATCAACTGCTCTCCGCGATTCTCTATCCTCACGCTGCGCTGCGTGCTGACCCCTCCGTCCTGACGGCCAACACGAAGGCGCAGCCCGGCCTGTGGCCGTACTCGGTTTCCGGCGATGCTCCAATACTGCTGGTGCGTATCGGCAGCGAGGGAGGGCTGGCCCTGGTGCAGGAGCTGCTCAGGGCCCATGCCTACTGGCGAAACCGACAGATTGACGTCGACCTGGTGATTCTCAACCAGGAAGACATGGGGTACGACCAACCGCTGCACAGTCAGTTACGATCGTTGATCAGCCGCCTGGGCAATGAGGCCTGGCTGAACCGCCGTGGAGGGGTATTTGTCCTGTTCGCTGAGCAGATGGGCCAACAGGACCTGGTCCTGTTCGAGACAGCCGCCCGAGTTATTCTGGATGGGGAAAGGGGCTTGCTAGCGCAGCAACTGGGCCAGGTGCCCACCGAGCCCGCGCGTCTGCCACCGCTCTACCCGACCCTGCCCAAACCCGAGGACGTCGAGCCCACACCACCGCTGACCCGGCCTAGACACCTTCTCTTTGACAATGGTCTGGGCGGTTTCGCGGCCGACGGGCGAGAGTACGTGATCTATCTTGAGCCAGGGCAGAAGACGCCGGCCCCGTGGATCAATGTGATCGCCAATCCCAACTTCGGATTCCTGGTCTCCGAGTCGGGCAGCGGCTTCACCTGGGCAGAGAACAGCGGCGAAAACCGGCTCACCCCTTGGCGCAACGATCCAGTGAGCGACGCGCCAGGCGAGGTGCTGTATCTACGCGACGAGGAGACGGGGATCGTATGGTCGCCCACACCCCTACCGTCGGGCGCTCGAGCCCCATACCTGATCCGTCACGGCGCTGGTTACTCCGTTTTCGAGCATCACAGCCATGGCTTGAAACAACACCTGCGCCTTTTCGTGGCACCAGACGCGTCGGTGAAACTGGTGCACTTGCGCCTGGAGAACGTATGGAAACGCCACCGCCGGGTCACCGCAACCTTCTACGCAGAATGGGTGCTTGGTACCCACCGTGAGAAGACCCAGCAGTACATTGTTTCGGATTTTGAGGCCGAAAGCCAGGCCCTCCTGGCACGTAACCCCTTCGACGAACGATTCGGGCGTCGTGTCGCCTTCCTAGCAGCCAGCCAGCCACTCCACGGCCTGACCGCCGACCGCACCGAGTTCCTCGGCTGTCAGGGAAACCTGGGTCGGCCTGCCGCCCTGGAGAGGGTCGGGCTGGCCAGCGCCGTCGATACTGGTCTCGACCCCTGCGCGGCCATCCAACTGCACGTCGATCTGGCTCCTGGTGAGGCGAAAGAGGTGTTTTATCTGTTGGGCCAAGGTGCTGACCGGCGAGAGGCCCTGCAACTGGTCAAGCGCTTTCAGGATCCAGCTCAGGTGGAGGCGGCGTGGGCCGCCACTGGCGAGTATTGGGATGGTCTGCTGGGCACCGTCACGGTGGAGTCGCCGGATCCAGCCATGAACCTGCTCTTGAACCGTTGGTTGCTCTACCAGACGCTCGCGTGTCGCCTATGGGCGCGTTCTGCGCTCTACCAATCGAGCGGCGCCTTCGGCTTCCGGGATCAGTTGCAGGACGTGATGGCCTTGCTGTTTGCCGCGCCTCAGTTGGCGCGAGCACATATCCTGCAAGCAGCTAGCCATCAGTTCGAGGAGGGAGACGTGCTCCACTGGTGGCACCCACCTTCTGACCCTGGAGTGCGCACCCGCATCTCGGATGACCTGCTGTGGCTTCCCTACGTGACCGCCCACTATGTGACCACCACGGGGGATGTTTCTATCCTGAACGAGAGGGTGCCCTTCTTGAAGGGTCAACCTCTGGAGCCAGAGGAGCAAGAACACTACGGCAGCTATGAGACCAGCGCTGAGCCCCATACCCTGTATGAGCACTGCCGCCGGGCCCTGCAACGGGGCACAACCTCCGGGGCGCACGGGCTACCACTCATCGGGTCCGGCGATTGGAACGATGGCCTGAACCGTGTGGGCATTCAGGGTCGAGGTGAGAGTGTGTGGCTGGGCTGGTTCCTATACGCCACCCTGATGCGTTTCTCTCCATTGTGCGCCTTGATGGACGATGAGGGGCAGGCCGCGAAGTATCGCGAGCAGGCGGAAGATCTGCGCCAGGCTCTGGAGGCCAACGCGTGGGACGGCGACTGGTACCTGCGCGCCTATTATGACGATGGAACGCCCTTGGGTACGGCGCAAGATGTTGAGTACCAGATCAGCTCCATCGCTCAGGCTTGGGCCGTCCTGTCGGGGGCGGCGGACCCTGCCCGCGCGGCGCAGGCCATGGAGGCTGTTGCCGAACGCCTCGTGGACAACGAGGCAGAGCTGATGTTGCTCTTTGGCCCGCCCTTCGACAAGGCGCCGCGAGATCCGGGTTACATCAAAGGCTATCCGCCAGGGGTGCGGGAGAACGGCGGGCAATATACCCACGGTGTGCTGTGGACCGTGTGGGCCTTCGCGAAGCTAGGCCAGGGAGATCGCGCTGAAAGGCTGTTCCGGCTGCTTAATCCCATCTATCACGGCGCGAATGAGGAACACGTCGCTCGCTACCGGGTTGAGCCATACGCGGTGCCGGCAGATGTGTCAGGAGTGGCTCCCCACGCTGGCCGCGGCGGCTGGAGCTGGTACACAGGATCCGCTGGCTGGATGTATAGACTTGGATTGGAGGCCATCTTGGGTCTGAGACGCGAGGGGGAGACTCTGCGCATCACGCCTTGCATCCCCAAGAACTGGCCAGGCTACGAGATCCAGTACCAGAACGGGGAAACGTCATATCGGATCTCAGTGCGGAACCCGCGCGGCGTCAACCAAGGCGTGAAGCGCGTTGTGCTGGACGGAGAGGTATTGCCCGGACCGGATATCCCTCTGCTCCGGGACGGCGAGACGCATCAGGTGCAGGTGGAGATGGGTTGACCCGTTTCCAGTGCGGCCATCACGCGCAGCTCAGCAGCCAACCACGTGTGACGGGGTCCCCGACTGGCTGCGCCACACTGTACCCGGTCCACGCGATGGGGCGGGTGGGATTCGAACTCACACCCGGGTTACACCGGAAGGGGTTTCAAGTCCGGAGCAGCACTCAACCGCTCCTCACAGGCACGTTGCGCCCATCTGGTGGATCTCGGCAAGGATACCACAGCCACTTGGTCTGCCGGCACCATTGAGCAGACGGATCACTGAGTCTGTTCAGGGGATGATGGATGCTTGGCGTCCTACGCCGAGTGGCGCGGCTATGTCGCGAAGACCGCCGCCTACTTTGCTGAGCTGGGCATCGTTGCGTGTCCTGACGTGTGGCATCCTGAGTCACCGTGGCGGCCGGTACTGTAGACCGGCCTTGAGCGTGCGCGGCTGAGAACCGAATTCAGACACGGGATTCATCTAGAACCCGTGCCCACTCTAGCGACTGTAAGCCCCGCGCAGGCCCTCTCCCAGCTTGAGGGTGATCTCTGTGGACATCGCCCTGAGCATCTCTACCGATCCGAGAGCCTTCTCTCTGGTCCTTCTGTACGCCGGGCCCGCGACCGGTTGCGAGGCGCAGCAGATTCACGTCCTACTCACGGCCTGCGACATCCGCCAGGAACCACGCCATGCCACGAAGCCAGTGCGGACGTCCAGTCAGAAGCGAGCCTAGTGCGCTGCGGGCACCGGGAGCCTCATGGACATGCTATGCCAGCTTGCGCGTGATCTCCCTGGAGATGGCCTTTAGCTTCTCCAGCGAGGCCACGATCTTGTCCCGAGTGAGCCTGTAGGCCGGACCGACGATGGTCAGTGCGGCGACAACATCTCCATCCGACATGATCATAGGTACGGCAACGGCGTTCACGCCAAGCTCTTGCTCCTCGAGACAAGTGGCGTATCCCTGCTCACGGACCCGCTGTATCTCCTGGCGCAATGGAATGGACTCGGTGATGGTGTTCTCCGTCCAGCGAGCCAGCCCCTTGTCCAGCAGCACAGCGAGTTCGGTTTCCTCCATCTGTGTCAAGAGAACCTTTCCGGAAGCGGTGGCATGAAGTGGAAGAGCTGCCTCCCATGGAACCTGGTCTGTTGACTTGGAGGAGAGCACTTGAACCATGGTGAGTACCGCGTCACGATCTCTCACGGCGACATAGGCTGCTTCACCCACCTGCTCCGCCAAGTAGTGAAGGTAAGGCAGGGCAGTCTGCAACAGCGAGTTGGAGTGGATTACATCGTATCCGAGCTCCACCAGACCGCAGCCCAAGCGGTACTTATGACTGTCCGGGTCCTGGTCGACGAGGCCACCTTCCCGCAGCGAGGCCAGGAGTCGGTGAACGGTGCTCTTGGTCAGGTCTAGCCTGCGCGCCAACTCGCTCACGCCAAGCTCAGGCTCGGCCAGGCTGAACTCCTTGAGGATCGCTATCGCTTTGTCCACTGATTGTGTGGTCACGTTGGGTAGCCCGTCCTTCCTGTGTAGTCAAAGTAGTTGTCGAAGTCTATGTTGTTCGACGTACCAGCTACTCTCGCGCTTCTCGTGTGCACCCCAAGGGCCACTTCGCTCTACGGACAGAGCCCTAGATTACCAGGGCCGCAGGCATGCGCCATCCCGGGTAACCGTACTACCCTTGCCTGGCCACACAGACAGCTCCGCCGGGCTAATGATGTGATTGCCCGGTCTGAAGGGCACTTGGTGCGACCGTCTGCCGAATAACTCACAAATCCGACGCCAGTGCGCACCGCTAGAGACGAAGCAACGCCCCCAACTCCGCGTCGGCCCACGACGAGTGAGAGCGCTGCCTCTATTAGATTATACCCGACCCCCAAGCGCATGTCCACTGCTATCAAGGTTGCCCAGGTACGCTGACTGCTCCACGGGAAGTGTCTCTCCACAGAAACCGATACCAGCCGTGAGCTATGGTGCCAACCGAGGTTCTGTCCAGCACCTGGTCGCTGGGTCCGAAGCCTCTGCAGCGTGCCTGCGTGGCACTGCTGACCCCAGCGGCAAAAAGGCCGCCAACCATCAGGGAGGCCGAGAGCCGCTATCTGTACCAGATAGTGGAATTCACAGCGTCCCTCTGTTAGGTACGAGATGGCACACCGGTTCTTTAAGACAGGCCGTAGGGCGCTCAGCGTTCGAGGACACTTGACAGCGCTGAAGATGCGTGCTATACTGTGGAGCTAGATAGCTCCAGACCGGATGCGATGATGCTGTGCTTCTTTACCAGGGACGACAAGACTACTGCTGTGTTCTCCGAATCGGAAGCCCTTGCGCCCACGGCACCACTGATGCAGCGTGTAGGCCGCGACCAGAACGGTGGTTCCGGCCTATGAGTGGCACTCGGCGAGCTGCTCACAAGCGCTTCGCACACTGCCGGTGCCGGCCGATCTCGAGCCCGTCGCGCTCTTCGTTGGGGTATGAGTGCGCCTCGTGGGAGCCATCGTCCTGGCCCCGTCTGTCAGGTAGGGGCTCGGGGAGGGCACGATAGACGGGAGCCTCGAGCGATCTGCTCATCCCGAGGCCAGAGGTACACAGCGTTCTGCCTGGGCATCACGAGGATGTCCTGAAGCACCAGCGTGAGCAGGCGTGCTCCGCTGGCGAGTGAGTCACTCTCGGCGCATGGCTGTGCTCTCCGTGCACTGGAAGGCACGGAGACAAACTTCCGAGAGAGGGTGCACGGGCACGTACGTCGGGCACTGGCGCCAACTGAATACACGCAGACAGTGTTTCGAAAACGATGGAAACACTGAACGGCGGAGCATGTCTCGACGCACCCGACCCTCTTGAGAAGAGCAGGCTGTGACCGACGCCGCGACCAGGGACCGGCGGCCACCTGGCCGCAGATCTTCGGACAAAGCACCGCCCGGACGTCACAAACCCACTCGACGGGCGGCATCAGATCGCTGCTAGAGCACATCCACCTCGACGGTGGCACCGTCACTGAAGTAGGAACGCCGGGAGACGTCCTTCCGGCTGACCTCCAAGCAAGGCTCGCACCTTCTCCACGCAGTGCATGAGATGACGCACTGGTACGCGTTACACGCGAAGCCGCACAAGGAGCGCCAGGTCGGCAAGTTCCTCGAGGCCGAAGGCTTCGAGGTCTACCTTCCTCTGCTGCCGGCAAGCAGGCGGACCCGGCGTAAGCCCCTGCCCTTCTTCTCCTGCTACCTCTTCGCCCTCCTCGATGGCAAGCCAGCCTTCTCCGCCGTCCAATGGACCCCCGGCCTCAGGAAGATCGTCAGCTTCGGGGGAAAGCCCGCCGTCGTCCCCGACGACGTGATCTCCACCATCAAGCAGCGGTTGGCCTGGATGCAGGAGTCGGGCCAGACCACGTACCCCTTCCAGTCGGGTGACCGCGTGGCCGTCAGGAAGGGGCCGCTGGCCGACCTGGAAGCGGTATTCCAGAAGAGGCTCTCCTCCAGGGACCGGGCCATCATTCTGTTGGAATGCCTGGGGCGCTGGACGCGCTGCGAGGTGGACGTCGATTCCTTGAAGAGGTTGCACTGAGGCTTATGGAGCAAAGCAAACAGCAGCAAGAGGTACAACGCGGTGCTTTCCGGGGCGTCGGGCCAACGGCCCATCGCGCGTCGCAACATGGGAGGCCGATTCAGGGAGTACGCGAGGGTTGCCGGCTTCGGAGACCGGGTCACGCCACACACTCTTCGACACTCCATCGCGGTCCACTACCTGATCAACGGAGCGCCCAT
>Ga0315552_1002916_pt1 | contig 9942 bp, 12 predicted proteins | sample SalMarSW160170MG_2_FD_203102 | JGI IMG/M metagenome (GOLD analysis project Ga0315552, IMG submission 203102) | Salt marsh sediment microbial communities from the Plum Island Ecosystem LTER, Massachusetts, United States - Salt Marsh Sediment SW1601-70 ...
TTTGGCCGCTATCGGTGACCCAGGCGGCGCCGTCAGGGCCGACGATGACGCCGTGCGGGCGCGAGCCTTCGCCAAGAGGAATGCGCTCGATGGCGCCGGTCGCAGGATCGAGGCGCCCGAGCGCGCCGGTGAATTGCGCCGTGAACCAAACCCGACCATCGGGCGCGGGCGCCACGTCATGAGGATGGTCTCCGGCGCCGACCGGAAAGTACTGCACCTCCGCAGCCGACAGCGTCAGGCCGGGCGTCATTAGGATTAACGGGAGCATCAAAGCGAGGCGTCGCATGCGGCTTGGTAGCGCTGCACTGTGAACAGATGAAGGCGTGGGGATGATTTGCGCAACTTCAGCGCGGTCAGAGCAAGAACGCAGCGGCAAGGCCGCCAAAGGTCAGCACCGTGGCGATCAGAAGCGGCCTGCCGAGCGAGGGACCGGCGACGACGAAAGCGATGCCGCATTTGACCAGCGTATTCGACAACGCGGCGATGACGATGGCGATCACGGCGACGCGGAGGTCATTCGACTTGGCGAAATCCGACATGGACAGCGTGATGGCATCGACATCGGTGAGGCCGGCGAGCGCGGCGACGGCATAGAGGCCGCCGGGCGGAAAATGCTGCCGCACGATCTTCACCGCGAGCAGCACCACGGCGAAGAAGGCGGCGAACTTCGCCGCAGAGGTGAGGCTGAACGGATTTTTGACGTCAAGATCCTTGTTCGAGGCGGCGTTCCGAGCCCCTGACCGGTCGCGGAAATAGATCAGCGCCGCGAACCCCGCCACCGCCACGGCCATCAGCGCGAAGGGGATGAGCATCGGCTTGAGCAAATCGCGATTGACCACCGCCACCAGCACCAGCACGCGCGCGAACATCACGGCCCAGGAAAGCAGGATGCCGCAAGCAAGCGCGCTCGTGTTTTGCGGATTGTCCCGCGCTTCTCTCGCGAACGACAACGTGACCGCGGTAGACGAGGCGAGCCCCCCGGCCAGCCCCGTCACCGCCGCACCCTTCCCCGGCCCGAGCCAGCGCGTCAGCACATAGCCGACCAGCGACAGGCCCGAGATCAGGATCACCAAGAGCCATAGCGAATAGGGATTGAGCGCGCCCCAGGGGTCGATGGGGTAATTTGGGAGCAGCGGCAGCGCGATGAAGGTGGCAACCAGCAGCCTGACGCCGGCATAGACGTCGTCCCAGCCGAGCTTGTCGACAAAGCCGTGCAGCGGCTGCTTATATGCAAGCACCGCGGCGGTGACGACGGCGAGGCCGATGGCGAACTCGCGATAGCCGAGCATGACCATGGCGCCGAGCAGGAACACGACAATGGCCGCGATCTCGGTGGTCAGTCCCTTGCCGTCTTCGCTTGTCTCGGCGGTGACCGCATAGCCGACAGCAACGAAGGCGCCGATGATCAGGAGGGTCACCACCAGGATCCAGGGTGCGTTGTAGTGCTGCGACAGCCAGGCGGCAGTGGCACCGAGCAGCGCCAGCAGGATGAAGGTACGCAAGCCGGCAATGTGCCCCACCGCCTCTTCGCTCTTGCGCTTCTCGCGCTCGATACCGACGAGCGCCCCGAGCAGGATTGCCGTGGCCCAATCGAGGGCGCCTGTGAGCAGCTGCTCGTAATCCATCGGTCGCGATCTCTAGGTTCTGGCTTCGGCACGCTCCGGGTAAAGCATGGCGAGGCCATCGCGGGTGGCGGGCGTGACGCCGCGCTCGGTGATGAAGCCGGTGATGAAGCGGAGCGGCGTCACGTCGAAGGCATAATTCGCGGCAGGACTGCCGCTCGGCGTGATGTCGACCGTGGCGATCGAACCGTCGGGCAAGCGTCCCGTGACATGGGTGACCTCGCGCGGGTCGCGTTCCTCGATCGGAATGGTGCTGCCGTCGGTGATGGTCCAGTCGATGGTCGAATGGGGCAGCGCCACGAAGAAGGGAACGTCGTTGTCGCGCGCGGCAAGCCCCTTCAGGTAGGTGCCGATCTTGTTGGCGACGTCGCCGGTGCGCGTGGTCCGATCGGTGCCGACGATGCAGAGATCGACGAGCTTCTTCTGCATCAGATGGCCGCCGGTGTTGTCGGCGATGATGGTATGGGGCACGCCATGCGCCCCGAGCTCGAACGCCGTCAGCGACGCCCCTTGATTGCGCGGGCGGGTCTCGTCGACCCAAACGTGAAGCGGGATGCCCTCGTCATAGGCGCGGTAGATCGGTGCCAGCGCCGTACCCCAATCGACGGTCGCGAGCCAGCCGGCATTGCAATGGGTGAGAATGTTGACGCGCTCGCCGCCCTTCTTGTCGGCATGCGCCTTGATCAGCCCAAAGCCGTGCTCGCCAATGCTGCGGCACGTTTCGACATCGGCGTCGCAGATCTCGGCGGCCTTGGCATAAGCCGCCGCCACCCGCGCCTCCCGCGGCTGGTTGCGCACCGCCTTCTCCATCTCGCCGAGCGCCCAGCGAAGATTGATGGCCGTCGGCCGCGTCGCGGCGAGCGTCGCGCAAGTACGTTCGAGCGCCTCGTCCGAGGCATCGTCGCGGAGCGCAAGCGCGACGCCATAGGCCGCAGTCGCTCCGATCAGCGGCGCGCCCCTGACCTGCATGGTGGAAATGGCCTGCGCGGCGTCTTCCAGCGATTTGAGGGTGACGGTCTCGAACGCGAATGGAAGCTTGGTCTGATCGATGATCTCAACCGACCACCCGTCGGGGTTCAGCCAGATGGTGCGGTAATGCTTGCCGTTGATGTTCATGGCCCGTGACTTAGCACGGCCACCGCCCGTCCCCGCAACCCGGATTCGCTGAGGTCTCGCTTACGCCGCGCTGCGGCTGCCGAAAGCCCTCGGCGCTGCGAGCCAATCGCGGAAGTCGTTCGCCGTCAGTGGGCGCGAGATGTGATAGCCCTGAACCTCATCGCATCCCGCCTCGGCGAGAAAGTCGTAAGCCTCCTGCGTCTCCACGCCTTCGGCCACGACCCGATATTTCAGGTCATGAGCCATGTCGATTATGGCCCTGACCAGGATCTGGTCGCGCTCGAGGCTGTCGATCGCCGCCATGAACGACCGGTCGATCTTGATAATGTCGGCCGGGATATTCTGGAGGTAGAAGCTCGAAAATCCATCAATCGAAGCTTAAGACGCGCCTTACTCGCCCTCGAAGGTCATCAAGGTGTGGCATTCGACCCCGAGCTCGGCCATCCGGGCCAAGCCGCCGAGGTCCGGCAAATCGACGACAAAAGCAGCACCAACCACGTCGGCGTTCAGCTTGCGCAGGAGCTTGACGGCGGCCTCAGCGGTGCCGCCGGTGGCGATAAGGTCGTCGACCAGCAGCACCGGCTCGCCCGAACTCAACGCGTCCTCATGAACCTCGATGACATCGATGCCGTATTCGAGCTCGTAGTCCTGGCCGATCGCCTTGGCCGGCAGCTTGCCCTTTTTGCGGATGGGGACGAAACCGCAACGCAGACGGTCGGCGACGGCGCCGCCGAGAATGAAGCCACGCGCCTCAACACCGGCGACGGCCTCGATCCTGCGATTGGCGAAGGGCCTGACCAGCTGCTCAATGCAGGTCCGAAATCCAGTCGCATGGCCGAGCAAGGTGGTGATGTCCCGGAACATGATGCCGGGCTTGGGATAGTCGGGTATGGTCCGCACCAGGTCCTTGAGATCGATATTCTCGGTAATCGTCATGAAAGGGCCTCCGCGAGGTGAACCGGACCACAGGATTGCTTCGCGAGCCTATAGTCGAAGGGGCCGCGGCTGGCTAGCACCCGTGCACGCACGAGCCGTCGCATGACCATTGGGGGACTGCCATGTCAGACGGAAATGGGATCATCATTCGCGACATCGACGTGCCGTTCTGGCGGATCGTGATGATCCTGGTGAAGTGGAGCATCGCTTCGGTTCCGGCCATGATCATCCTCATGATTCTGGCCAGCTTGATCGCAGCCATTGTCGGCGTCATCCTGGCGGCGCTCGGTGTTCCGGTGCCGTCGACCCCGACCTGAGCCGCTTACAGGTCATCACGCCTTCCCCAATACGCGGCCGGCAACCGCGTCGAGCTTCTTCAGAAGTTCGGGATCGCGCGCTTCCGGCGCGGTGATGATCGCCGTGTCGAGCGCGCGGTCGGACCCGATCGGGCACGGCTCATGCTCCCGCGGAAAGTCGCGTGCGAGCCGCGCCACGAGATTTGCCGCCTTCTCGGCGTTGGCCACCAGCACCTTGATGATGTCCGTGACCGTGACGGCGTCGTGATCCGGGTGCCAGCAATCGTAATCGGTGACCATGGCGACGGTTGCGAAGCAAAGCTCAGCCTCCCGCGCGAGCTTGGCCTCCGGCAGATTGGTCATGCCGATCACCGCATAGCCGAGGTTCTTGTAGGTGAGGCTCTCCGCAAGCGTGGAGAATTGCGGCCCCTCGATGCAGACATAGGTTCCGGCCCGCGCCACCTGGATGCCTTCGGCTTCCGCGGCGTTGGTGAGATGGAGACGGAGCCGCGGCGCCACGGGATGCGCCATGGACACGTGCGCCACGCAGCCCTTACCGAAGAAGGAGCTCGCGCGATTGAAGGTGCGGTCGACGAACTGATCGACGAGGACAAAGGTGCCGGGAGAGAGCTCCTGCTTGAACGAGCCGCAAGCCGACAGCGAGATGAGGTCGGTGACCCCTGCCCGCTTCATGACGTCGATATTGGCGCGGTAGTTGATGTCGGAGGGCGACAACGGATGCCCCTGGGCGTGACGCGACATGAACACGATCGGCAGCCCGGCGATTTCGCCGATGCGAAGCGGCGATGACGGCTCGCCCCACGGGCTCTCGATGCGCTCCTCACGCACGTTTTCCAAGCCGGGGAGATCGTAAAGCCCCGAGCCGCCGATGATGCCGAGCACAGCCTTGGTCATGTCACCCCCATGAAGTCGCACCGCCGGAAGGTCACGCGCCGACCCGCATATAGAACAAGCCCCACACCCACCGGCCGCGACCATCGGCGCCCGGCTTTTGTCCCGCGGCCCGCGTGTTGATCAGCCATAGCGGGCCTTGCTGACCGATGCCGAGGGGCTTGCCATCGGCCTCGAGCGCGAGAATCCAGTCTGAGCCATCAACATCTTCCGGCAGGAGCCAGCCGCTAAAGCCGTTGATTGCGATGAAGCTGATCTTGGTCTTCGCCGCCTCGATGCGGCCGAGCACCTCGCGCAGCAGCGGCCCCTTGAAGGTGACGGGCGCGCCAAGCTCCTTAGTCGTAGCCGTCACCGTGCCCTGCGGCAGAGCGAGCAGCATGGCGCGATCGAAGGCGAAGGCTTTGGGAAAATCGATCTTCTGCGCCGCAAGTAGACTATCCTTGTTGGCGTCAAGCGGCCCCCGATTGCTCTCGCCGACAAGCCCGCTCACGGTGAGCAGCACCATCTCTTTCGGCGCCGGCTCTTCTGCCACTGCGGATGCCGACCAGGCGCAGAGCGCCGCAATGACCGCAACAAGAAAAACGCGCATGGGGTGGAGACCGAAAGGATCGAGGCCGAAGGTCATCCTCGGCTGTCAATTTGGTCGGGTCAAGCTATCGGAGCATCGAGCGGCGGCTTTGCGCGGCGCTTGGCGTGGCCGTGGACACCAGACCACACCACCCGCTTCGCCAGGAACATTGCCACGGCAAGGGCGAACAGGAACACGATCACCCTGGCGCCGAGCATGTGCCGCTCCTGGAGCTTGGGCTCGGCGGCCCACATCAGAAACGCGGCGACATCTCTCGCGTAATTGTCGGCGGTCTCCTTGGTGCCGTCAGCATAGGTGACGAGCCCGTCGGCAAGCGGCGGCGGCATCGCAATCTGGTGCCCGGGAAAGGCGACATTGTACCGCATCCCTTGGGCAAGATCGAACCCATGGGGCGTATCCTTGTAGCCGGTCAGCAGGGCGTAGATGTAGTCGGGGCCGCCGGGACGGGCCTTGGCGATCACTGAAAGATCTGGCGGCAACGCGCCCCGGTTCGCAGCGCGCGCCGCTTCGTCGTTCGGATAGGGCGAGTGGAACCGGTCTGACGGGCGTCCCGAGCGTTGATACATCTCGCCCTTGTCGTTCGGTCCGTCGGTGACCTGGATCTCTTCGGCGAGCGCCTTCACCGCCTCCGGCGAAAACTCAGGCCCACCCCCTTCGCCGAGATTGCGGTAGGAGAGCAGTCGCATCGAATGGCAGTTGGAGCAGATCCGTTTGTAGACGCCATAGCCGCGCTGGAGCTGCTCCGGATTGTAGGTGCCGAACGGTCCGTCGAAGCTCCAGCTCTGAGATGCGATTTTCGGCTCAGGCGGCGGCTCCTGAGCTGCGGCGACGACGGGGAGCAGCGCCAGCGCAAAAGACGCGCCGAGCGCAAAGCGGATTGACGCGCGGATCATAGCGCCGCCTCCGGCTGTCGTCGCGGCGGAGCCGCGGCCGGTGGCGCCTCCTGGGGGCCAAGGACGGATTCGGTGATGCTGCCGGGAAGCCCCTTGGGCTTCTCGATCCAGCCAACCACGGGCATCACCAGCAAGAAGAACAGGAAATAATACGCGGTGAAGATCCGCCCCAGGATCAGATAGCCGCCTTCTGGCGGCTGCGAACCCAGATATCCGAGCGCGACGCAGGTGATGACGAAGGCCCAGAAGAACCATTTGTAGATCGGGCGGTAGCGCGTCGAGCGCACGCGCGAGGTGTCGAGCCAGGGCACGAAGAACAACACCACAATGGCGCCGATCAGCCCCGCAGCGCCGAACAGCTTGTTCGGGATCGCGCGCAGGATCGCGTAGAACGGCAGGAAATACCATTCGGGCACGATGTGCTGCGGCGTTTGCAGCGGATTGGCCGGGATATAGTTGTCGGGATGGCCAAGCGTGTTCGGCGCATAGAACACGAACAGCGCGAACAGGATCGCGAACAGCACCAGCGCGAAGCCATCCTTCATCGTGTAATAGGGATGGAACGGCAGCGTCTCCCGCGGGCTCTTCACGTCGATGCCGGTGGGGTTGTTGTTGCCGGGGATGTGCAGCGCCCAAATGTGCAACACGACCACGCCGGCGATGATGAACGGGAACAGATAGTGCAAGGAATAGAGGCGCGTCAGCGTCGGTCCACCGACGGAAAAGCCGCCCCAGATCCACTGCACCAGCTGCGTGCCGAGACCCGGGATCACGAGATCGAGCGACGAGAACAGATTGGTGATCACGGTCACCGCCCAGAAGCTCATCTGCCCCCACACCAGCGAATAGCCCATGAAGGCGGTGGCGATCATCAGCAAGAGAATGAGCACGCCAAGGATCCACAGGATCTCGCGCGGTGCCTTGTAAGAGCCGTAATAGAGGCCGCGGAACGTGTGGATGTAGGCGGCGAGGAAGAACATCGAAGCGCCGACCGCATGGGTGTAGCGCAACAGCCATCCCCAATTCACGTCGCGCATGATGTGCTCGACGCTGTCGAAGGCGCGATCCGCCGCCGGGATGTAATGCATGGCTAGCACGATGCCGGTGGCGATCTGCGAGATCAGCATGAACACCAGGATGCCGCCGAAGGTCCACCAATAGTTGAGGTTGCGCGGCGTCGGGAAGGTGATGAACTGATCGCTCATCACGCGCATGACCGGAAGCCGCGCATCGAGCCATTTCTCAAATCCGGTGGTTGGTTCGTAACTCGAGGGATGGGCCATGAAGCGTGAGCTCAGCCGATTTTGACCTTGGTGTCTGACAGGAAGGCGTAAGGCGGGATTGCCATGTTCTGCGGCGCAGGTCCGACGCGCACGCGGCCAGCAGTGTCATATTGCGAACCGTGGCAAGGACAGAACCAACCGCCATAGTTGCCTTTGTAGTCGCCCGGCGACTGACCTTTGGGGATGCAGCCGAGATGGGTGCAAATGCCGATCATCACGAGCCAGGGCTCGCGGTCCTTGCCGGCGCGGTTTTGGTCGGTGGCGGGCGCGGTGTCGGGAAGATTGGCGTTGCGCGCGATCGGATCGATCAGATCATCGACGGGAACGGCCTTGGCCGCCTCGATCTCCTTCTCGGTGCGGTGGCGGATGAAAATCGGCTTGCCGCGCCACATCACGGTGATGGCCTGGCCCGCCTCGAGATGGGAAAGATCGACCTCGGTGGTGGCGAGCGACAGCGCCGACTGGTCGGGATTCATCTGATCGAGCAGCGGCCATAGGCCGAGACCGAACCCAACAGCGGCAAACCCGCCTGCGGCGATCATGATGACATCGCGCCGGGTGTGATCATCTTCGTGTTGGGGAATGGGGAATTGCGCGGGGGTTACGTTTTCGGCCACGTGACCTTCGCTCCTAACCGTCGCCAATGGCCGCAACGATCCTCAGGCTTCCACGGAAACAATCGTTTCCGCGGCCCCTCGCCCGGACTGTCACGCCTTGAACTTGTGCCTCTCCTCATGCCTGCCGATGGCTCGGCCAGCATGCCTGCTTAGGTTTTCTTGCATTAGCGTCCAACCTTGTCCAGGACCGTCACCCGGGCAAATTGGCGCAGTGCACAAAATTCCCTCGGAAGCCATGGCAGTCAAGCCGCAATCAGACTTTGATCGAGGTCAAAGCCGGACTTGACCCGGGCCTGCATTCCGGGGCCTGTGAGGCAATAAAGTCACTCGAGCAGGAGCCATGAGCGAAGCCAAGACATTAGCGAGCGCGGAACGAGACCTTTCCACTTTGGAAGCCCAAAAAGAGCGGGCCAAGGCTTGGTTCGAGACCTTGCGCGACCGGATGCTCGCGGCCCTCGAAGCGGTCGAGGACGCGGCCGAAGGCTCGGCCCTCTACGCCGGCGAGGCGCCCGGCCGCTTCACCCGCACCGCTTGGAGCCGCGAGGAGCCTGACGGCTCCGACGGAGGTGGCGGCGTGATGTCGTTGATGTCGGGCCGCGTGTTCGAGAAGGTCGGCTGCCACACCTCGACGGTGCATGGCACCTTCGCCCCCGAATTCGCGCGGCAGATCCCGGGCGCCGACAAGGACCCGCGGTTCTGGGCCTCAGGCATGTCCTTCATCGCCCATCCCAAGAACCCGAACGCGCCGACCGGTCATATGAATACGCGCATGGTCGTGACGTCGAAGGGTTGGTTCGGCGGCGGCGGCGACCTGACCCCGGTGTTGATGCGGCGGCGGACGCAAGATGATCAAGATGCCAAGGACTTCCACGCGGCGATGCACGCCGCCTGCGAGGGCCAGCCCTCAGCCGACTACCCGCGCTTCAAGGAGTGGTGCGACGAATATTTCTATCTGCCGCACCGCAAAGAGATGCGCGGCATCGGCGGCATCTTCTACGACTATCTCGACACCGGAGATTGGGACGCGGACTTCGCCTTTACCCAACAGGTCGGGCGCGAATTCGTGGGCATCTATCCGGAGATCATCCGCCGCAACATGCTGACGCCGTGGACCGAGAAGGACCGCGAGGAGCAGCTCATCCGCCGCGGCCGCTACGTCGAGTTCAACCTGCTCTACGACCGCGGCACCATCTTCGGGCTCAAGACCGGCGGCAATGTCGAAGCGATCTTGTCCTCCATGCCGCCGCTGGTGATGTGGCCTTAGCTACCCGCGCACGCCGGCATAGGCGAGCGGCGGCGTTTCGACGCCAACACTGACGCCGACGCGGGTCTGGATGATCGGCGCGTCGGCGATGAGCTGCACGATCAGAAGCGACGCTGCGGTGACGAGCAGGATGAAAACGAACTTCCACATCGCGGGCCTCCGAGGGCTTGGCCGTCGCGACCATCGCGACTGGCCATACCGCCCTCGTAAGCGCTCGCGCCTGAACGCCGCCTGAGACGCTCGTTCATCTGCCGTTTGGTTTTCGGCCTTGTTCGTGGCAAGCTAGGGAATCGAACCTTTTCGAGGGGCCAGGTTCGCCGAGATGATGAGGCGGCATGTCCCGCGCTTTCGCTAGGGCGCCGCCGGGAGCGTCTACTTGTGTTCCGAGGTTTCGATTACAGCGCACCAGCGGAA
>Ga0315552_1002925_pt1 | contig 9929 bp, 3 predicted proteins | sample SalMarSW160170MG_2_FD_203102 | JGI IMG/M metagenome (GOLD analysis project Ga0315552, IMG submission 203102) | Salt marsh sediment microbial communities from the Plum Island Ecosystem LTER, Massachusetts, United States - Salt Marsh Sediment SW1601-70 ...
AGTAACTTAGTTCCTTCTAAATCAGGAATCTCTTTAATCTTAAACTTAGGCATAAAGATTCTCTTTATAATAGACGGCTTAGCAGAAGTATCCTCTTTATCCAATGTATGGGAAGTTTCGGAATCTTCTTTTTTACGAAACCTGCCTAAGAAATGCCAGAAAATTAAGCCTCCAACAAAAATTAAAGCTAAAAATATAATTTGGGTTACCCAAAATCCAAAATATCTTAAAAAGGGCCAACTTAAAAGGTAGCCTATCCAGCCACCTTTCATATCCTTTGAATTAAAACCAGCTGAAAACCCAGTTATTCCAAAAATTAAGACCAAACCAGCTAAAATTACTGACCAAAAGACCTTTTTTCCCCTTCTTAAAAACTTAGGATCATCTTTTGCAAATAAAAGCGCTAACCCTCCTAAAACAAAGATTAAAGGAATTAAAAAAACTGTTTCTCCCACTAAAAATCTGCTCACTTTCATAAAGTAAAAGCCTGCTTTTCCAGCTTTGTCAAAAAAACTCAACCCAACAATTATTGCTATCAAAATCATTAAAACTCCCAGAATAATCTGCTTAATTTCTTCAGGCAAAGAAAACCTGCTGCGTTTTCTTTCTTTTATAAACCTTTTTTTCAGTTTTCGTTTTTTCTTTTTCCACATAATAGCTACTTTTTAAATCCTGTGCCAGCTGGTATCAGCTTACCTATTATAACATTCTCTTTCAATCCCCGCAATTTATCTTCCTTGCCTTCCAGGGCTGCCCTGATTAAAACTCTGGATGTTTCTTGAAAAGAAGCAGCGGATAAGAAAGAATCAGTAGTCAAAGCTACTCTGGAAATTCCCAATAAAATAGTAGCTGCTTTGGCTGGTTTCTTTTTATCTTTTTTCAGTTTAATATTTTCTTCAAGAAGCTTAGAATTTTCAATAATCTCTCCGAGAGCAAAATTACTATCTCCTGCTTCTTTAATTTTTACTCTGGAAAACATCTGGCGAATTATCACTTCAATGTGTTTATCATGAATAACTGCTCCTTGAGAAACATAAATTCTTTGAATCTCTTTGGAGATATAGCGCTGAGCCTCTTCTTTGCCTCTAAGCTTAAACAACTCTTTTAAGTCTAAACTTCCTTCGCAAAACTGCTGTCCCTTTTTTATATCCTGACCCTTTTCTACGAAGATCGCTGTTTTAGCAGGTATCTTATACTCAACAATATTATCAGTTTTCTTGTTTTTAACTTTTACCTTAATAACTCTGTCCGGAGTGATTTCTAAAATCTTTCCTTCATTCTTGGAAATCTCTGCCTTTCCTCCAGGTATCCTTGCTTCAAAAATCTCTTGAACCCGGGGGAGACCAAAAGTAATATCGCTTCCACCAGCCACTCCTCCAGTATGAAAAGTCCTCATTGTTAATTGAGTGCCTGGCTCTCCTATTGCTTGAGCAGCAATAATTCCTACTGCTGATCCCTTTTTCACTAATTGATTTGATCCAAGATCCCAGCCATAACATTTCTGACAAATTCCGCGAACTGATTTACAGCTTATTGGAGAACGAACTTTAATCTTTTCAATTCCCTGCTCAACTATCTTCTTTGCTGTGTGCTGATCAATCACTTCGCCCTTCTTAACAATACCTCTAATGCCTTCTAAAACTACTCTGCCAATAATCTTATGAGCAAGATCCTGGCCTAACTCATCAGCGTCTTTCTTTAATATCTCAAATCCTTCTTCATCTTTACAATCCTCTTCAAAAACAACCACCTCATGAGAAACGTCAACCAAACGACGGGTCAAATAACCAGCTGTTGACGTTCGCAAAGCAGTATCAGCTGTTCCTTTTCTTGCTCCATGAGTAGAAATAAAATATTCTAAAACATCAAATCCTTCTTTAAATGAACTTTTTACAGGTAGTTCAATAATCTGACCAGCTGGATTAATTACTAATCCTTTCATTCCTGCCATTTGAACAGGCTGAGCCCAAGATCCTCTTGCCCCCGAATCAACCATTGAGAATATTGAACCCGTTTCAGGCAATGTTTTGGGCACTAATTTCTCAATTTCAGATTTTGCTTTTGTCCAAACTTCAATTACTTTACTGCTCTTTTCTTCTTTAGAAAGCAATCCTTTTCTAAAGTGCGTATCAATCATTTCTATTTCTTTTTCAGCAGCTTTGATAATCCCTTCTTTTTCTGGAGGAACAATCAGGTCATCCATTCCCCATGTTATTCCAGAAATTGTTGCTGATTCAAATCCTAAATTCTTAATTTTATCTAATGTTTCTTCAATCACCTCCTGTTTATACTTTGAAATAATTTCACCAACTATGCCTTCTAATTTCTTTGAATTCGTTGTTTCATTAACAAAAACATGATCATCTGGCAATGTTTCATTAAACAGAATTCTACCCACAGATGTTTCCTGTTCTGGAATCTTAATTATTGCCCGCAAATTCACATATCCATTCTCATAAGCCATAATCGCCTCTTCTGAGCTAGAAAAATTCTTTCCTTCTCCTTTTGCTCCTTTTTTTATTTTGGTAATCCAATAACAACCAAGAATAATATCTTGAGTAGGAGCTATAACCGGAGTTCCTGTAGCTGGTTTTAATAAATTAAGAGAAGAAAGCATTATTGTTTTTGCTTCTTCTTGAGCTTTTTTGCTTAAAGGAACATGGACTGCCATTTGGTCGCCGTCAAAGTCAGCATTAAACGCCTTGCAGACCATTGGATGAATTTCAATTGATTCTCCCTCAATCAGAACTGGCTGGAATGCTTGAATTCCTAAACGATGAAGAGTAGGCGCGCGGTTAAGCAAAACAAATTTATCCTTAACCACTTCTTCTAAAATTGCCCAGACCTCATCTGTTTCCTGCTCAATTAATTTTGAAGCTCCGCGAACATTATATGCCAGCTCTTTATCTAAAATTCTTTTGATAACAAAAGGCTTAAACAGCTCCAAAGCCATTTTTTTAGGTAGACCGCACTGATGAAGCTTTAACTGCGCTCCAACTACAATTACTGATCTTCCTGAATAATCAACTCTCTTGCCCAAAAGATTCTGGCGGAATCTTCCCTGTTTTCCTTTAAGCATATCAGCTAATGATTTTAACAATCTTCTTCCACCAGTCGTAGCTGTGGTCAGAATTCCCTTTCTCATTCCATTGTCAATTAATGCGTCAACTGCCTCCTGAAGCATTCTTTTTTCATTTCTAACAATTACTTCCGGAGCTGAAATTTCTAATAAATATTTTAATCTATTATTTCTATTAATAACTCTTCTATATAAGTCGTTTAAATCAGAAGAAGCATAACGACCGCCGTCCAGCTGAACCATTGGCCTTAAGTCAGGGGGCAAAACAGGGACAATAGTTAGAAACATCCATTCCGGCCTAATCCCTGACGCAATTAATCCCTGCAAAAACCTTAACCGTCTCAGAATCTTTCTTCGAGATGTTGCTGCTATTTCTTCTTTTTCTTTTTTTAACTTTTGTATTTCTTTCTTAATATCAAATCCCTCAAAAATCTTTCTTAAAGTTTCAGCTCCTGTTCCAGCTTCAAAAACTTCACCATACTTTAGCGAATAATCATAGTATTCAATTTCAGAAAATACTATTAACGGCTTAATCCCTGAAATTTCTTCCTTTACTTTAATTCTTACTGCTTTCAACTCTTCCAAAGCAATGCTTAGTTCTTTTTTATTCTTTACTTCTTGTCTTTTGGTTCTTGTTTTAATCTTATACTCTTTTTCCACCTCTTCTAAAACTCTTTTTTTTGCCTCTTCATTAACGCTGGTTACAATATAGGCAGCAAAATAAATTACCTTTTCCAGCTGCTGCATAGGAATATCTAAAACCATTCCTATTCTTGAAGGAAGTCCTCGCAAAAACCAGATATGAGAAACAGGACAAGCCAATTTGATATGGCCCATCCTTTCCCGCCTTACTGCTGATTTTGTCACTTCAACCCCGCATCTGTCACAAATCATTCCTTTATAACGAATCCTTCTGTACTTGCCGCAATAACATTCATAATCTTTTGACGGTCCAAATATCTTCTCGCAAAACAGCCCGTCTTTTTCTGCTTTCTGCGTTCTATAATTAATGGTTTCTGGCTTAGTAATCTCTCCGTGGCTCCAATTCAAAATATCCTCTGGCGATGCAAGTTTTATTCTTATTGATTCTAAATCTGTTACTCTCATAGTTTTTTTTAAGCTAACAGAGACCCGGGTCTCTGATTTTTATTCTTTACCCAATCTTCAATAAATTCCTTACATTTCTGTTCACCGCCTATCAAATTTATAAAGAGTTTTCTTTCTGTTATAGAAGGAAAATTTTTAATTCCAATATAATCCCAAAGACTAGACCATTTATAATCTTCTTCCAAAAAACGAATAGTTTTTTCTGGATTTTTAATTTTTTTCTCTTTCCATCCTGGTTCAATTAAAGAAATAGGATTTGTATGAATATAAATAAAGGCCGCTATCAACTGCTCATCACTTTTTATATGAGTAGCATTAAACCTATCCTGAAAAAAGTGTCCCCTTATATTTATATCATATTTTTTCTTAAAATAAGCAGGGTATCCAGCACCTATTTTGTTAATATATTTCGAAATTCCACCTTCTTTTAATTGTTTTAATAATAAATGTATATGGTTCGGCATTAAACAAAAAAGCAGTATTTCAACTAACTGGTCACGAGTATCTACGTAGAGATCCTGGCCTTTGGTTCCTTTTTTAATCTCTTGTTTAATCTTCAGACGAGCATTTCGACGTTCTCTAATGGTAACTGGCGTCAACGTATTGAACTCATAGATAGAAAATATTCCTCTATAATGATCATTTATATTTTTAAAAAGCAAACTCTCTCCGATTCTTCTTAAAGTAATATGATAAAACTCGTTATTTATAAATTTTTGATTTCTAGCAGGCATCTATAAATGTAAGTACAGAGACTCGGGTCTCTGATTTTTTTATTTCTTGTCTCTTGATTTCTCCTTAACCTCAACACTTAATCCTAAAGATTTAAGCTCATTCACGAGCAAATTAAATGATGCTGGTATATTAGAAGGTTTAATCTCTTCGCCCTTTAAAATCGATTCATAAGTTGATGCTCTTCCTAAAACGTCATCTGACTTTATAGTCAACATTTCCTGCAAAGTATTAGCAGCTCCATATCCTTCTAAAGCCCAGACTTCCATCTCTCCAAATCTCTGGCCTCCAAACTGGGCTTTACCGCCTAAAGGCTGTTGAGTAATTAAAGAATAAGGTCCGATTGAACGCATATGAATCTTGTCCTCAACCATATGAATCAGCTTCATCATATATATATAGCCGACTGTAATCTTTTCTGGAAAGGCAAATCCAGTTCTTCCATCATATAAAATAAACTTTCCATCTTCTGAAAAACCTGCCTTTTTCAATTCCTTTTTAATATCTGTTTCCACAGCTCCTGCCATGGCCGGGGATACTGCCACATAATTTAGCTTGTGAGCAGCCATGCCAAGATGGGTTTCTAATATCTGGCCAAGATTCATTCTGGAAGCAACGCCCAAAGGATTAAGAATAATATCCACTGGCGTCCCATCTTCCAGAAACGGCATTTCTTCTTCAGGCACAACTTTAGAAATTACTCCTTTATTTCCATGACGGCCAGCTAATTTATCTCCGGCCTGAATCTTTCTGACTACTGCTATCTCCACCTCAACTCTCTTAAGAATCCCTGGATCCAATTTATGTCCCTCTTCTCTGGAGAAAACTTTTACTCCCACCACTCTTCCTCTTCTTCCATGCTGCATAAGTAAAGAACTGTCTTTTACATCTCTTGCCTTTTCTCCAAAGATTGCCCGCAAAAGCCGCTCTTCAGCAGTCAAACCAGCTTCTCCTTTTGGTGAAATCTTACCAACTAAAATATCATTGGGCCCAACTTCAGCTCCCATTCTAATAATTCCTTCCTCGTCCAGGTCTTTTAATTTCTCTTCAGAAACATTAGGAATATCGCAAGTAGTAATTTCCGGACCTAATTTTGTCTCTCTGACATCGCAGGTGAATTTCTCAATATGAATTGAACTGTAAAAATCGTTCCTAACCAATCTCTCCGATATTATAATCGCATCTTCAAAATTAGCTCCTTGCCATGAAACAAAGGCAACTAAAACATTCCGGCCCAAAGCTAATCTTCCTTGAGAGATTGCTCCGCCATCTGCCAAAACATCTCCCTTTTTGATTTTTTGCCCTTTTACAACTACCGGCCTTTGATGAAAACAAGTATATTGGTTAGTTCTGACAAACGTTTTTAAATCATAGGTTTTTTTCCCAACAACAATATGCTTAGCATCCACCTCTATGACTCTGCCGTTCTCTTCAGAAATTATTTCCTGGCCTGAATCCCGAGCCACTCTTTCTTCAATGCCAGAACAAACTAAGGGCACCTCTGGTTTTATCAAAGGCACTGACTGACGCTGCATATTTGAACCCATTAAAGCTCGGTTAGCATCATCATTTTGCAAAAACGGAATAAGAGAAGTTCCAATAGAAAAACACTGTTCAGTTGAAACATCTATAAAATCAATCTTGTCTCTGTCAATCAAACCAGGCTCTCCTTTTATTCTGGCTTCAACTTTTTTAGGAATAATCTTTTTTTTATCATCAATAGCAACACCGCAATGAGCAATATTATGCCTTTCTTCTTCAAAAGCATTAAGATACTGAAGCTCGGATGTAACTCTTCCTTTTTCTACTTTAAAATAAGGCGTTTCAATAAATCCATACGGATTAATTTTAGCAAAAAGGGCTAAGTGATTAACTAATCCAATATTAGGGCCTTCTGGCGTTTGAATTGGGCAAACTCTTCCGTAATGAGACGGCTGAACGTCTCTTACTTCAAACCCTGCTCTTTCTCTGGTCAATCCTCCAGGGCCAGTGGCTGACAATCTTCTTTTATGCTCTAATTCAGCTAAAGGGTTTTCATTGTCCATAAATTGGCACATTTGAGAAGAAGTAAAGAATTCCTTTACAACGCCCATAACCGGCCTAGGATTAACTATTTGAGCTGGGGTCAAACCGCTAATATCTAAAGTTGACATCCTGTCTTTAACAATTCTTTCCATTCTCATCAAACCTACTCTAACTCTGTTTTGAAGAAGTTCGGCAACAGTTCTTACTCTTCTGTTTCCCAAGTGATCAATTTCATCCGCTTTTGCTTCGGGATCGCTATTTAATCTAATAATTTCTTTAATAACCTCTATTAAATCTTCTGGATTTAAAACCCTGTCTTCTGGAGTAATTTTGTCTCCCTTCGGGAGATCCCCCGTAGGGGGAGATTTTAGTGCCGGCAGGCGTTGTCGCATTCTCCATCTTCCAACTTTAGATAAGTCATATCTTTCAAAATTAAAAAATACACTCTCAATCAATTCTCTAGCTGTATCCGGAGTTACCAAATCGCCTGGTCTTAAACGTCTGTAAATTTCCACTAAAGCTTCTCCTTGGTCTTGCGTTACATCTCTTTTTAAAGTTTCTTCAATGAAATCACCAAATATGCTTTTCATCTGCTTGCTGTCTAATCCGCAAAGCGCTCTTATTAAAGTGGTGGCAGCCACTTTTCTTTTTCTATCAATCTTTACTCCAATAAAATTAGTAGCATCAGTTTCAAATTCCAGCCAAGCTCCTCGGTTAGGAATAATTTTAGCGCCAAAACGTTTTCTTCCTCTGGATGTTTGGCTATTGAAAAAAGCTCCTGGAGAACGGATAAGCTGGGCAATAGCCACTCTTTCAATTCCATTAACAATAAAAGTTCCCCTTTCAGTCATCAAAGGGAAATCAGTTAAAAAAACTTCCTGTTCTTTGCTTTTTTTAGTTTTAAGATTGACTAACTTTGCATTAACCCTTAAAGACGCTTCGTAAGAATCGTTGTTTTCCTTTGCTTCCAGATCTGTCTTATATTTTGGCTTTTCCAATTTATAATCTAAAAACCAAATCTCTAATTCTTTGCCGGTATGATCCCTAATAGGAAAAATCTCAGAAAACAGTTCTTTTAATCCCTCCTGCCAAAACCACTGCCAGCTTTCTTTTTGAAGATCTAACAGATATGGCAGATGCAAAGAAACTTTTGACTTAGAGAAACTCTTAGTTTTCATAAAAAAACAAAAGGACTCTAAAAGCTTTAGAGTAAAGTTATGTTTAATTGCTTAAGAAGAATAAAGAAACAAAATATACAAAAGAGATATTTCAAAATTAAAATACCTCTGAATTAATATTCAAATATTCACTAATTTAAATTCTAATCTTTTTTTGAAAAATTGTCAAGAGTTTTAGTCCTCTTCTTCAATCGGAACCACAGGCGGTTCTTCTTCAATTATTCCTTTTAATGCCTTTTCTCCAGCCCTTAAATTGTTTAAAATCATAATCACTAATGAATGATCAGGATTTGCAATCAGAATTTTCTCAAATGATCTGATAGCCAGTTCTTTTTTCCCTAGCTCGTCGTAAGCCAAACCTAAAAAGTACAAAGCATTAGCATAATCAGGGTTTAATAAAACCGCTCTTTCAAGTTCAGCTCTGGCTTTTTCATAATCTTGCCTTTGAAAATAGATCAATCCCAGCTGAAAAGCCAAGCCAATATCATAGGGGGCAAAAGTTTTTGCTCTTTCAAGCTGAACAACCATTTCTGCTCCTCTTCCCTGAGCCTGATAAACCATTGCTAATTGAAAATGGGCTGGGGCATAGTCAGATTTCATTTCAATTGCCCTGCTGAATTGATCTTCAGCTTGAGCAAGAATCTTATTTTGCTCTTCTTTTTCTCCATCTGCAGTTAATAAAGAAGCTTCTCTTAAAAAAACAATTCCTGTTTGCGTTGGAAAGAATGGATTGGTCGGCTCAAGTTCTAATGCCTTTTTATATGATTCTATTGCCCATTCCTTTGTTCCTCCAACCATTCCAATCAGATTCTGATACACAGATCCGCGAGCTGACCAGTTAGCCACATTTTTAGGATTAGTTTCAACAGCTGTCTTGGCTGAATTTACAGCGCTATTAATTAAAATCTGGACTTGTCTGGTAATTTCTTCCTGAGATAAGTCAGTTCTTGCTGATACTTCACTTATGGTCTGAAGATAAACTTGAGACAATTCCCGCCAATACAAATCATTTCCCGGACTTACTCTGGCTGCATCTTCAAAATGCTCCATAGTTTTAATGCTATCTCCGTCCTGCCAGCTCTCCATTCCTTTTAAATAACTTGCGGCAGAAGCATATCTTTGGCCCTCAAGAATAAGAATGCCTAAACCGAAAATGAAAATCAAAGTAAAAGCAAAGGTAATGCCCAGAGTTACTAAAGAAGAAGGTTTTAACACAACTTCTTTTCTAATTGGAGAAAGCAAAGAAACAAAACTAGCCATTAATAAAAACCAGACAAAATCCAAAGAAAGATTTGATTGGTAGAAAAAATACGCAGCGCTCACGGTCAGAAAACTAATAAAAATCCCCAAACCCAATGTCCAATAAAGCTCCTGGCCTTCTTCTCCTTTCTTGGCAAATAAAAATTTTATTCCATAAAAGATAAAAAATCCAAGCAAGGCCAAAAATGACAATACTCCTAAAATCCCGGTAGTTGCCAGCGTAGTGAGCATTTTTGAACTTGCCCAATCAAATCTTAAATTCCAAAAACTGCCCTGGTTAAAACCAATATCCTTGTACTTTGAGAAATTATAGATAAAAGTGCCGGGTCCTGAACCAGTAACCGGGTTTTCTTTCAATGTATTCCAAACAATATCAAAACTGGCCCGATTAGTTAAAAAAACCTCAACCGGCCTATCCTCGCTTAGCAAAGGTATCTGAAACCTGAAAAAACTAAAAAGCAAAGCCAGGGCCAGAAAAAACATTGGCAAAACCAGCCAGCGACTATCAAAAAGATCTCTTTTTTGAATGCCGAAAGCAATAACTAAAG
>Ga0315552_1002926_pt1 | contig 9928 bp, 9 predicted proteins | sample SalMarSW160170MG_2_FD_203102 | JGI IMG/M metagenome (GOLD analysis project Ga0315552, IMG submission 203102) | Salt marsh sediment microbial communities from the Plum Island Ecosystem LTER, Massachusetts, United States - Salt Marsh Sediment SW1601-70 ...
CGATTTTCAGCCCGATGCTCCACCGGTTGAGCGCATGGTCAACCTGGCCCTGGAGCAGATAAGGCTTATGGAAAGCCTGGACTTCGATTTAATCAAGGTCTCCCTTAAAGCCTTTGATGTTCCCACCACCATTCAAGCCTATCAAATGATTGCCGATAAAATGCCCTATCCACTGCATCTGGGCGTCACTGAAGCCGGACTTCCCCGGACGGGAGCCATACGCAGCGCCATAGGCATTGGCATACTTCTCTATCAGGGAATCGGCGATACCATACGCGTTTCCCTCAGCGCTCATCCCTGCGAGGAGGTATTCGTGGCTTACGAAATTCTAAAAAGCCTGGGACTTCGCCAGCGCGGCCCAACCTTGGTGAGCTGCCCTTCCTGCGGCCGGGCTGAAGTTGATATCATTGCCCTGGCCGAGGCAGTAAGCAAGCATCTGGAAAAAATAAACAAGCCTATCAAAGTAGCAGTTATGGGCTGTGTGGTCAACGGCCCTGGCGAGGCTAAGGATGCCGACGTGGGCATTGCCTGCGGCAAAGGGAAGGGTGCTATATTTAAGAAGGGGGAGGTAGTGAGCACGGCAAGTGAGGATAATCTATTAGAAGCCTTAATGGCAGAAATAAACTCCCTCGATAGTAGAGGATCGTAGTAAAGGTAAGGGAAGTGCGTTTTTCCAAGCTTTTTGGCAAGACATTGCGGCAGGCGCCTGCAGAAGCGGAGAGCATAAGCCATCAGCTCTTGCTCAGGGCGGGCATGGTTGCTCAGGAGGCTGCGGGAATTTACTCCTATCTGCCTTTGGGCTGGCGGGTGCTCAAAAAGATAGAGAACATAATCAGGGAGGAAATGGATAAGGCCGGCGGGCAGGAATTGATGCTGCCTGTGTTGCAGCCTTTTGAACTGTGGCAGCAGTCAGGCAGGTATGTATCCTTCGGCAAATCCTTATTTACTCTGACCGACCGCAAAGAGCATACACTGGCTCTGGGACCCACCCATGAAGAAGTTATTACCGACCTAGTCCACCGCTATGTGCAAAGCTATCGGGAGCTTCCCTTGCTCCTCTATCAAATACAGACCAAACTTCGGGATGAGCCTCGACCCCGCGGTGGCTTAATAAGAGTCCGTGAGTTCATCATGAAGGACCTTTACAGCTTTGATGCCGATGAGGTTGGCCTGGATAAAAGTTACCAGAGTATGTGTCAGGCTTACAGTAATATCTATGCCCGCCTCGATTTGCCTACAATGATAGTAGAGGCTGACAGTGGCGCCATAGGTGGCAAAGATTCCCACGAATTTATGGTTATCACTGAGACCGGCGAAGACGAAGTCATTTATTGTTCCAGTTGTGGCTACGCCGCCAATGCCGAGAAGGCTCAATTTAAGAAAACTGTCATTCCGAGCGGAGCGAAGAATCTCCTTTCCTTGGAGGAGATAGCCACACCGGGGACGACAGCCATAGAGGAGGTCGCTGATTTTGTTGGTGTGCCGACAAGTCAAACTCTTAAGTCGGTGTTTTATCATGCCGACGGAGAATTTATCTTCGCTATCATTCGGGGCGATCTTGAAGTTAATGAAACGAAGTTAAGAAATGCTTTGAATTGCACTGAGCTTCGCCTGGCTACGGAAGGCGAGGTGAATGAAGCTGGACTTGTAGCTGGTTTTGCCTCACCCATAGGCATAAAAGGAGTAAAGGTTGTAGCCGATGATTCCATAACCACAGACTCCAACTTCATCGTTGGCGCCAACAAACCAGGGTATCACTTCAGGAATGCCAATTACCCCAGGGATTTTCAGGTTGACCTCATAACTGATATCGCCCTGGCTCTGGCCGGAGACAGCTGTCCCAAATGTGGGGGAAAACTGTCCTCATCCCGGGGCATTGAAGTGGGGCATGTATTCAAGCTAGGAACCTTCATCAGTGAGAGATTCGGAGCATCCTTCTTAGACAATGATGGCACTTCCCGGCCCATTGTCATGGGCTGCTATGGCATTGGATTGGGACGATTGCTGGCAGCTATAGTAGAACAAAGCCACGACGATAAAGGCATTATCTGGCCGCTCTCTGTAGCCCCTTATCAAGTCCATCTTTGCCCTCTAAATTTGGAAAAGTCGGCAGTCCTCCCTACGGCAGAAAAGATTTATCAAGAATTACAAAAAGAAGGCATTGAAGTGCTCTTCGATGACCGTGACGACTCTCCCGGCGTTAAATTCAATGATGCCGACCTCCTGGGAATACCACTGCGTTTGACCTTGTCTCCACGCACCTTACAGAGCCAGAGCGTAGAGGCAAAATGGCGCACAGAGAAAGAAGCCCAGCTTTTGCCCTTGGATAATTTGGCTGCCGAGGTTAAGAAGCTGCTAGAGGAGAAACTATCTCAATAATAAATACGCGTAGTCTACTAGAGACTCAGTCTCTCAAATTGGCGCCCAGTTCTTCGTATAGCCTGGCGAGCATCTGTTCTTGGGTCTGGTCGACTTCCTCGTCGGTCAAGGTGTGTTTGGGCGATTGGTAGATAATCCTTATGGCAAAAGATTTCTTGCCCTCGGGTATTTGCTCGCCTCGATAAAGGTCAAAGAGGGTTACCTGCGTTACTAGCGGAAAGCTTCGGATTATGTTCTCCACTGTTCGGTAGCTCACTTGCTCATCTATTACTAGAGCGATATCCCTAGGGACGCTGGGGAACCGTGGGATAGGTTGGTATTCCTTTGTCCCGGTAAGCTTGGCCAACAGTTTTTCCAGGTCAATTTCTATAAGGCAAATAGTGTTAGAAAGCTCAAAGGCTTGTGCTGCCCTGGGATGCACCTCTCCTACAATACCTACTTTATCATCTTCAACGATTATGTTGGCTCCTCTTCCCGGGAATAGAATTTCATCATTGCCAATATCGAAAGTCGCACTCAATCTCAACTGGTTCAGGAGACTCTCCACTACCCCCTTAGCGTCAAAGAAGTCGAGCATCCCCTTATCAGCTTGCCAGGATAATTCTGCACTCGGGCCACTGAGCACGGCACAGAGCATCTCCTTTTCCTGGGGTAGCTCCCTTTCTTCTTGAGATTGCTTCCCCTTCGTTTCACTCAGGGTCGCATTGACAGGAGAGTGCTGGGGCAAGAATACCTTGCCGATTTCAAAGAGCCTTATGCCTGCCCGCTCAAATTTTTGGTTATGTGACAACGTAGCTAGAAGACCGGCCCTTAAACTGATACGCAGATATTCCTGTTCCCTCGTCATAGGGTTAGCTACCTTTAACAGCGGAATTTTCAACTCAAGCTTTGGGGAAAGCTTCTGCAACTTCTCCAGGCTGACTAAAGAATAGGTTAATATCTCTTGAAAGCCAAAGCCGGTCAGCATACTACGTAATTTCTCCTTGAGGTTGCTTTGCTGGGCTGACGGTGACAACTTTGATTTTTGTTGGGGCAAAGGAGAGCCAAGCCTGGTGATTGGGACTTTTTCATAACCAATGATGCGGACTACCTCCTCCACGAGGTCAGCAGAACATTTAACGTCGCTGCGCCAGTAAGGCACAGACACCGAAATCTGCGAACCTGAATCGCCCTCCTGGCATTCAAAGCCCAGTGCTTTTAATATCTTGAGAATTTCATCAATATTGACCTGCAAGCCCGAAAGGCGCTTCACTTCCTGCGTGGTAAGTGATATAAGCTCTGGTTCTGGTTTCCCGGGATAAACATCGATTATGCCCTTGGCTGCTTTTCCGCCGGCTAGCTCCAACAGCAACTGAGTTGCCCGTTTCAATGGCAGTAATGGAAGTCCGCTATTAAGCCCTTTGTCAAAGCGAATCGAAGCCTCGCTTTGAACTTGAAGATGGCTACAGCCTCGACGAATGGCGGCTTGGTTAAAATTCGCCGACTCCAGGAGGATTGTGTCAGTTCTGTCCGTAACTTCGGAATCCAGGCCACCCATGATTCCAGCCACGGCAACAGCCTCTTCTTTATCGGCGATAAGCAATATGTCTGGGTTAAGAGCGCGCTTTGTTTCATCGAGGGTAGCTATAGTTTCACCATTTCCGGCCCTGCGAACGATAATTTGTTGGCCCTTAAGCTTATGATAATCGAAGGCGTGCAGGGGCTGACCATATTCCAGCATCACATAATTAGTAACGTCAACCACGTTATTAATGGGACGCATCCCGCAGCTATTGAGACGCTGCTGCAGCCAGCTTGGGGAGGGGGCTATCTTTATCCCAGTAATTAAACTTGCACAGTACCTGGGGCACAGGTCTGGCTCGACTATATCAACGGAGGCGAAGGAACTTATCGAGTCTTCTAATTCTTCATAATGAATTTGGGGCAAGCGGAGTGGTGCATCAGTTAGAGCAGCAATTTCTCGGGCAATGCCAATTACAGATAAGCAATCCGGGCGGTTAGGTGTTACATCCAGGTCAAAGATTATATCGCCTAGATAGGAACTGAGAGGGACACCTATCGGTGCCTCCGGCGGCAATACCAAAATGCCTTCGTGACTATCGGAAATCCCTAGTTCCTTCTCCGAGCAAACCATACCCTCGGAAGCCACGCCGCGAATTTTGGCCGGCTTTAGCAATATAGCTTCTTCAGTGTGAGGATCTATAAGCCGGGCTCCTATATGGGCAAAAGTCACCCGCTGACCAAGTCCGATATTAGGGGCACCGCAAACTGTGGTGACTTGCTCAGTGCCGAGGTCAACTGTAGCTAACTTAAGGCGGTCAGCATCAGGATGAGGATTTAAGGCTATTACCTCCCCTATCACTACCTTATCCCAGGTGCCGCCTATAGCCTGTATGCCTTCGACCTCCAGGCCAGCCATGGTTAGCCGTTCGGCTAGTTCTTCGGGAGCGAGTTTTATGTCAATATAATCCTTAAGCCATTTGAGGGAAACCTTCATGCTGTCACCTTAAAATTTAGAACTGCCTCAAAAACCTGAGGTCATTGCTATAAAAAAGGCGGATATCGTCGATACCATAGCGCAGCATAGGTATACGCTCGACTCCCAGCCCGAAGGCAAACCCACTGTAAACAGCAGGGTCTATATCCACCCGTGCCAGGACGTCGGGATGCACCATCCCTGCCCCCAGTATTTCAAGCCAACCGCTGTAGCCACACAGCCGGCAGCCAGCACCATCACAAGCTGAACATCCGATGGCTACTTCCACCCCAGGTTCCACAAAAGGAAAGTAATCGCAGCGGAAGCGCACTTTTCTTTCCTCCCCAAAAATACAACGGCAAAAGTCAAACAAAGTGCCTTTTAAATCAGCCAGGGTAATGCCCTTATCCACAGCCAAACCTTCAACCTGATAAAACATAGATTCGTGAGTAGCGTCGGTTGCTTCATATCTGTAAGCTCGCCCCGGTACTATGGCCCTTATCGGCGGACGTTCTTTCTCCATCAACCTAATTTGCATCGGGGAAGTGTGCGTGCGCAAAAGTCTAGCCTTCCCTCCCATGCCTGCATCTATCCACAAGGTAGCAAACATATCTCGCGCCGGATGATGTTGAGGAATATTCAAGGCTTCGAAGTTATAGTAATCCCACTCCACGTCGGGCCCCTCAATTACCTGGAAGCCCATATTTTGGAAAACATCGCAAATTTCGTTAAGTATTTGAGTGGTAGGGTGAAGTCGCCCTGTCGGGAGAGGCCGACCAGGCAAGGTAACATCTAATCTTTGGGATTCCAGAGGAGAGGTCAAAAGGGCTTCCTCTAGTAATTTCCTTTTCTCTTCTAGACCTGACTCTAAAGCTCTCTTAATTTCGTTAGCTTGAGCCCCCCCTTTTCGCCGTTCTTCTAAAGGCAGGGTGGCCAAGGAACGTAGAATTTTAGTTAAACTGCTTTTTTTACCCAGGTGGCGAACACGCCACAACTCCAGCTCCCGAGTATTATTAATTTTGTTTAGCTCATCGAGAGCTTGCGCATGAAGGTTTTTGAGTTGTTCCAGCATTGACTACCAAGTGATGTTATCCTTTTTCAAAATTCCCGAAATTTTCAGATGTAACGCCATTACACACGAGGTGAGTTAGTCTCAGTTACCGATGAGAGTAATGTAGTAAAACCTTCAGGATCTTTAACCGCCATCTCAGCTAACATTTTGCGGTCGATTTCGACATTTGATTTTTTTAACCTGGCTATAAACTGGCTGTAAGTAAGTCCTCTAGCCCGTGTTGCAGCGTTAATGCGGGTAATCCATAGCTTTCTGAAGTCGCCTTTCCGCTCACGACGGTGACAGTAGGAATAATCCAAGGCATGGAGCATGGACTCATGAGCTGTTCTATAAAGCTTATGTCTGGCCGCTCGGTGTCCCTTAGTCAGCTCAAGCACCTTTTTATGTCGTCTATGGGTAACTTTTCCACTCCTAGCTCGTGGCAAGTGCTTCCTCCTTTAATCTTTGGGCGTTATCATTTTCCCTTTAGCAACAAATAAACTACTTTCCCTCTTTATATTATTTGTAGGGTAAAAGCATCCTTACTCTCTTCTTATCCGCTGAGGAGGTCATGACCATTTCATCGTAGAGGCGCTTGGTTCTAGGAGCCTTTTTTCGCCTCAAATGGCTCTTACCGCATTTAGTGCGCATCAGCTTGCCGCTCCCTGTTATATGAAAACGACTTCTTGCCCCTTTATGTGTTTTAAGTTTTGGCATCTGTTTCCGTCTCCTTAGATTTCTTCTGGGAAACTGGAGATAAAACCAAGGCTATACTTCTCTCATCATTAACAGAGCTACTTACCACGGCTAATTCCTTGGAGGCTTCAGCTATTTTACGCAGCACCTTCCAACCTAGTTCAGGATAAATAACTTCGCGTCCTCTAAACCTTAGCACCAACCGTACTTTATTGCCCTCCTCTAATAATTTCTTCGTGGTCTTAATTTTTGCCTGCAAGTCATGCTCTTCTATCTTGGGTCTTAAACGGACCTCCCTGAGCAAGCCAACTCTTTGGCCCCTCTTCGCCTTGCGTTCCTTTTTGGTTTGCTCATACTTATATTTGCCATAATCAAGAAGCCGACATACTGGCGGAGTCATCGTTGATGCTACCTGTACCAAATCGAGGCCCCGCTCATAAGCAATTTGCAATGCTTTCTGTAGAGGCACCACACCCATCTGTTCCCCCTCTTCCCCTATGAGACGAACTTCTCTGGCTCTAATTCTTCTATTGGTTAATAATTCCTTAACTATGCTCTTTCTACCCCCCGAACCAGTATTCAAGACTTGGCCTCTATAGCTGTCTTTATTCTATTCTTAACTTCTACCAGAGTTCCCAAACCCAGATCCTCGCCACTCCTTAAGCGAAGTGATGCACTGGATGAAGCCATTTCTTTATCACCAATTATAAGCATATATGGGACCTTCTCCAGTTGGGCCTCTCTTATTTTCAAATTCATCCTCTCAGAGCGGTCGTCAATCCGAACTCGGATACCTTCATTTTTAAAATCGCTCCCTATTTCATGTGCATAGTCAACATGACGATCTGCTATGGGAATTATTATTGTTTGAACTGGCGATAACCATACCGGGAAGGCACCTCCATAATGCTCTGTGAGGCAAGCCAAAAAACGCTCCATGCTACCCAAAACTGTGCGATGTATCATCACTACATTATGCTCCAAGCCATCTTCACCAATATAACAGACATTAAAGCGTTGTGGCAAATTGAAATCAACTTGGATTGTAGGACCTTGCCAAACATGTCCTAAAGCATCCTTGAGTTTAATATCGATTTTAGGCCCGTAGAAAACCCCCTCGCCAGGGTCTACTTCATAATGCAAGTCAAGCTTCTCCAGAACGTGTTTCAAGGATCCCGTTGCCTCCTCCCACATTGAAACTGTGCCAGCATATTTCTCAGGACGTGTTGATAACAACAACTCATATTCGTCAAAGCCAAAGCTAGACATCATGAATTGTGCCAAGTTCAGGACTCCTAGTACCTCCTCTTCAACCTGATCAGGTCGGCAAAAAATGTGAGCATCATCTTGAGTAAATCCTCTGACCCTGGCAAGACCATATAACACACCAGTTCGCTCATATCTATATACCGTGCCTAATTCGGCATACCTCAAAGGTAAATTGCGATAACTACGCAATTTGCTTTTATAAATCAAAATATGGCCCAAGCAATTCATGGGTCTCAACATATATTGCTGTCCCTCAATTTTCATCGGTGAGAACAGATAATCCCGATAGAATTTCCAATGCCCGCTAGTTTTCCACAAATCTAGCTTGGCAATGTGGGGAGTATAAATGATGTCGTAGCCACGCTTGATATGCTCTGTCTTCCAGAAGTCCTCGATGATTTGTCGAATCAAAGCACCTCTGGGATGCCAGCAAATTAAGCCAGGACCAATTTCCTCGTGAGTACTGAAGAGATCAAGTTCTCTGCCCAGCTTCCTATGGTCGCGTTTAGTGACTTCAGCTTGCCAAGATAAATAATCGTCAAGCTCCTTTTGGCTTTCAAAAGCCACACCATAAATTCTTTGTAGCATGGGTCGCTTTTCGTCACCGCGCCAGTATGCTCCAGCTAGATGAGTAAGTTTAAATGCTTCTACCTCACCTGTAGAGGCTAGATGAGGACCACGACATAAATCAGTGAAAGAACCTTGCTTATAGATAGTTACAGTAATGTCAGGGATCTCGTCGATAAGCTCCAATTTATAAGGCTGAGCGGCAAATAGCTTATGCGCTTCATCCTTACTCATCTCCTCTGTAACAAACGGTACATTCTGACTAATAATCTCCTTCATCTTGTTCTCAATTACAGGCAAATCTTCCGGTGTTAATGGGCGTGACAGCTCAAAATCATAATAGAAACCATTCTCAATGGTCGGTCCGATGCCAAATTTAGCCCCGGGAAAAAGACACTGCACTGCCTCAGCCATGATATGAGATACGGAGTGGCGCATCCGTTCCAGTTGCTCATCCTTGTTTTTCGATTTCATTCCGAACTTTCCATTATAAATCTAGAAATCAAACATTATTCCATCAAAAAATGGGCGGTACTGGACTTGAACCAGTGACCTCTGCGATGTCAACGCAGCGCTCTAACCACTGAGCTAACCGCCCATCTGATAATTGTAGCAAACACAGCTAAACAGGACAAACCTGTAATAATATGGCAGAAATGGAAGATTAGTTATCACTGTGGGGCTTAGAAATTAAACATTGATAAAAACACTATGCCTGGCATAGCTATTCCCTACCTCGCATCCTTACACCGCTGGTGATATGGATCTGGACAGTTTGACCACAATTAGGGCAGGTTACTTCCAGAACAAGAGGCCTTGCCATCACCCTTTCTACAAGCGATGTTACTATAGAATCCATGTTATCCAGCCTCTCATCTAACATATCAAGGCGCTTAATTAACTGCCCTGTATCCCGGTCCTGCTTGACCTGTTTGCCTGGATCAGCTCTATCTCGTGAAACCAATTTATAGACTCTTCTCTACAACTCCTAATGATTCTAGTTCAGCTTTATCCTCTTTCATTAACTTTTCTATTTGTTCAGCGACTGTGCGTTCCAAATACTTACGGAAAGCTTCCCGTGCTGCCGGTGACGACCTTACAGCTTCCTTTACTCGCTGCCATTCACCCGCGATCACTTCATTCATCTGCTCAACACTTATGGGCTGTTTTCCCTGCCACAATTCTTCTATCCTATCCAAAACCCTGCTTGTCATAGCTCTCTTAATGCGGTCGAAAGAAAGTAGCTCCTCCGCACTATATGGGTGCCCTGCTTTTCCTTCAGTCATGGTACACTACCTCCAATTAGATTTATTTGTCCTACTATCATAAGTATAGCAGAGCGACTTGTCAAGGTATAACTGATCCTCCATATTGATTTTTGATTGGAAAAAGTGTATGATATCCTCATAAAAGGAGGTATTTGAAGATGGGTGAAGTGGAAATTGGGAAGGTAAGTGATTTTTTTGCTAAGCCTGTGGTAGCTGGTATAG
>Ga0315552_1002927_pt1 | contig 9927 bp, 6 predicted proteins | sample SalMarSW160170MG_2_FD_203102 | JGI IMG/M metagenome (GOLD analysis project Ga0315552, IMG submission 203102) | Salt marsh sediment microbial communities from the Plum Island Ecosystem LTER, Massachusetts, United States - Salt Marsh Sediment SW1601-70 ...
TTTAGATTCTTGTGCACACAATTTGTACACAATAAATGTTCAATTTCCTAATTAAGCAAATAATACTCCCCAAATAATTGCTTTGCTCGATATCTTGGTCTTCCCTGTGGATCCTCCTCCAATATTATACCTGTAAATAATCGGACGTTTGTTATTTAAAATTTGGTGTCCTGTTGGATGGTATTACTGAGTAATCTACAATATTGTCGTAGTGTTTCTTCAAAAATTCTAAAAATCCCATATTCATGCTGTTGAAAGTTAATCCAATCAATTACTATAATTAGTTGATGTTTGTGGTAGTGTTTAACATTAAATGAATTTTCAAACAGATTAAAAGTGCAGTTCTCGATGATGCTGTGCTCTAATTGATAAGTTGTTGGATGTATCTCTCCTGTTTCAATATTTTGCATACGATATGTTTGTGTAACCTTACCGCCACTTACGGAAACTAAGTGAAAATTCACTTCTCTTAATAACTTTAGGAAATGAAATAAAGGATATTTTGTGTTTTCAATCGATAATATCTTTAACTCATTTCGATGGTTTTGCCTTAACATCTCACTAAGTGATGTAAATTCTGAAAGAAAAGCACGTAAAGTTACCAGTTCAGAATAAAATGGATAATCTGTATCTGATTTTACAGATAAAAATTTACCACATCCATAAATTCTTTCCGAAATATCACCAAGATTCTTAAGTTCCGGAAATTCTTTAAATGGCTGATAAACAAGTATTCCGTGAATGTTCTCAATAATTGGAAACTTATTCAAGTCAAGTTCAGTCATATAATCAAGTCAAGTTCAGTCATATAATAGAAATAAAATACAAATATACGAAGTCCTGACAAGTCTGTACTTTCAATCTTCATGGAAATAACAGAGTTATGTTACAAAGAAGGAGCATTTGGAAATCAAATGAAGGACTTCCCAAAGTTGTTATCCACGATTCAATACAAGATTACAAATAATTTAAAAACCGAATGATTTTTCCCCATTCCAATGATACATAAATACGAACGAAAATTTCATTAAAAAGACTATCTAATTAGGGAAAGAAAACAAGCGAAAGTTTATTTGGAAAAACCGGTGAAAGTGAGCACCTAATATCGGAGCAAACTGAGCATATGATTCCGCAAATGGCTGAGCACCTGAAACCGGAACGTAAACATCACAATATCAATGCAAAACGATTATAAAATTTAACTACAGACAGACTGCTCACTTTAAACTGGACTAGGGTGCTCACTAACACCGGAATTTACACAATAGGTGCTAAATAGGTGGAGATTTTAAGCATGTAGAAAGTCCACCGAATAAGACACCAAAGGTTTGCAATTAGGTGGACTTTTTTGCATCAGGAATAAACACACAAAATCCTGTAAGTATTAAATTTACAGGGTTTTGCATTAGTTTGCACGATAGGATCGTGGAGATAAGGGGAGTCGAACCCCTGACCTCTTGACTGCCAGTCAAACGCTCTAGTCCCGAAAATCTGGAAATCTTTGATTTCCTTAGATTTTCGAGGATCCTCGTCCCGCCTTGGCGGGACGGGACCATCTGAGCTAATGCTCTTCGATAATAAAATTGTTAGTGATCAGGAAATCATTCATTCTGGCTGATGATTTAAGATTCTTGAGTTTCTTTTCAAGTTTGACAGATTCACTTCTTGAACTTACTATCTTATGGGCATAAAGTTTCCATGGTTTATTTGATGCTGTTGATTGAATATATCCCAGATTATGCTTTATAATTCGGTCCTCCAAGTTTTGCGATTGACCGATATATTTCGATTCATCAACTTGGCTCTCCAATATGTAAACGAAGTACTCCAAAAAAAAGGCGGATTGATCCGCCAGTTATATCGCTTTTACGATTTACGGTGGACTGTGTCCGCCGTAGCCCGTAGTAGCCTTGGCGACAGGGCGAAGCCCTACTTCGCCAAGGCTACGTAGGGCGGAGGTGGAGCATATCGGAATCGAACCGATGACCTCTTGACTGCCAGTCAAACGCTCTAGCCATCTGAGCTAATGCCCCATTCATTCATTCTAAGGTTTGCAAAATTAAAAAAAAATCTGATTTTTCAGGAAAAAGGTGGATGGGAAGTGATTATCCATCTTTAGGTACAATTTTTGCTTGTTATTTACTGGAGTGTTACTTTACCTGATGCCTGTTTGTTTTTTCATTGCATTCATGGAAGGGGCTCTGTTTGGACAAAAGGAAGAATTTATCCATTCTTTTCTCTTTTTGTTTTGAAAATATTGTGAGAATTCCTTATTTTTAGAGGCTTAAAATTAATCAAGATGGAACTGAAAAAAACTGACCAGGCTAACCTGGAAAAAAGCAAAGGGACTTTCTTTCAATTGGGGTTGGTTATTGTATTGTCACTTGTTTTGATAGCTTTCGAATGGACCAGCACGGGTTTATCAAAGAATGAATTTGATATTGGAGGTGCTGAAGACGTTGAAGAGGAGATCATCCCCATCACGCGTCAGGAACAACCTGAACCGGAACGGCCACCTGAGCCACCCAAGGTGACAGAAATCCTTAACATCGTTGAAGATGATGTTGAAATTGAGGATGAATTGATCCTGGAAGATACCGAGATCGATATGGAAACGGAGGTTGATATCATCGAATTTGATGTTGGAGACGAGGAGGAGGAAGAGGAAGCACCCATCTTCTTTATCGTTGAAGACATGCCAAGTTTCCAGGGTAAAGGACAGGAAGGTTTCAGGGAGTGGATCGCAAAAAACCTCAGGTACCCGGAAATTGCTGCTGAAAACGGAATTAGCGGAAGGGTGTTCGTCCAGTTCGTAGTAGAACCGGACGGAAGTGTCAATAAAGTAGAGGTGGTTCGTGGTGTCGATCCCGCCCTGGATAAGGAAGCCATACGCGTCGTCTCTGCCTCACCCAAATGGACACCCGGAAAACAGCGGGGTAAACCGGTGAGGGTGGCGTACACTTTCCCAATCGTCTTTGTCCTTCAGTAATCCGAAAAACAGATGAACTGAGCCCTGATCATTTGGTCAGGGTTTTTTGTTCTACTTTTTCGTTATGATATTTATCCATTTATGGTTAATTTAGTTGTCAGGAAGTAAAAAACTATCAATCATGAAAAGAATCATTTATTTGTTGATTATTGCCCTTTTCCTTGCCGGATGCGGATCTTCAAAGAAACAACTCCAGAGAGGAAATTACGATGCTGCAATTGACAAAGCGGTAAAAAAGTTGATGAAGGATCCGGAGAGTGAGGATGATATTCTCGTCCTCGAGAAATCATACCAGATCGCAAATGAGCAAGACCTCGAGCGAATCAAATTTCTGAAAATGGATGGCAATCCGAATACCTGGGAAGAAATCCTGAATCACTACCTGCGGTTAAAGGATAGGCAAACCATGGTTAGAACAGTACTACCCCTGCAACTGGGAAACCGAACCATTACATACGATTATGTTGATTATGACAGCGAGATCGTAGAGGCGAAACATAAGGCTGCAGAATATTTCTTTGCCCATGGTCAAAAATTGCTGGAAAACAACACAAAGGATGCATACAGGCAGGCCTATTATGAGTTTTCAAAGGTTAAACAGTACTGGGGCGATTATGAAAATATTGATCAGTTGCTGGCAGAAACCCGATACAACGGGATGAGCAGGGTACTGGTAACGGTCGAGAATAAAACAGTGTTAAAGCTTTCACAGGAGTTTGAAGAGGATCTTCTTGCCATTGATCATCAGAGCTTGAACAGCGAATGGGTGGAATACCACACCCGTCACCTGGATGATAATATCGAATATGACTACCTGGTCTATATCAATTTAAAAAACATAGCTGTTTCTCCTGAAGTAGTTGAAGATAAAGACCGAATCGTAAAACGGGAGGTAGAAGATGGATTTGAATATGTACTGGATAAAAATGGCAATGTGATGAAAGACTCCCTGGGGAATGATATCAAGATTAAAAAATTCAAAACTTTAAGCTGCACGGTAATTGAGAGCATGCAGCATAAAGCAGTTAGGATCGACGGAGATGTTGAGATCTTGCAAATGAATCCTCAAAACATGCTGAAGAAAGATCCAATCGGTGCGGAAACGGTTTTTGAACACCTCTCTGCCCGTGCAATCGGGGATATGGGAGCACTGGATGCTGAAACCCTTGAGCTGGTTGAAGTGGAGCCACTGCCTTTTCCAAATGATTTTGATATGATATTCCAATGCAGTGAGACCCTTAAACTGGCAATCCGTGATATTCTCATGCGGAATAGAAGGTATATAAATTAACTGCAAGTTTTACTATAAATCAACGGGTATGGATCGGCTTTTATAGCCAACCTTACCATATTGAAATAGAACTGCATGCCGGATCCACACATAACCAGACCAGAACAGGAATCTGCCGTTTTAATTGGAGTGGCGGGACAGGACCAGAATGACCGTGAGGTGAATGAATTCCTTAATGAACTGGCTTTCCTGACTGAAACGGCTGGTGCAAATCCCCTCCATAAATTCATACAACGGCTTGACATGCCCAACCCGAAAACCTATGTTGGAAGCGGGAAACTGGCTGAAATCGAAGATTATGTGAAGAAGGAGAACATTGACCTGGTAATCTTTGATGACGAGCTTTCCCCAAGCCAGATAAGGAATGTGGAGCGGGTGCTGAAACGAAGAATTCTGGACAGGACCAACCTGATCCTGGATATATTTGCCAAGCGGGCTAAAACGGCGCATGCAAAAACGCAGGTTGAACTGGCACAATATCAATATCTCCTCCCCCGGTTAACGCGAATGTGGACCCACCTGGAAAGACAGAGGGGAGGAATCGGACTACGCGGACCCGGTGAAACAGAAATAGAGACTGACCGCAGAATAATCCGGGATAAAATAGCCCGGCTCCAACATCAACTTGAAAAAATTGATAAACAGAAGGAAATTCAACGAAAACACAGGGGAAAACTGGTCCGGGTTGCACTGGTGGGATATACCAATGTGGGAAAATCAACCATCATGAACCTGATGAGTAAGACTGACCTGTTTGCTGAGAATAAACTGTTTGCTACACTGGATACGACAGTCCGCAAGGTTATTATTGATAATTTACCGTTTCTCCTGTCAGATACCGTTGGCTTCATCCGGAAACTTCCGCACCACCTTGTTGAATCGTTCAAATCTACCCTGGATGAAGTGAGGGAAGCTGATATGCTGCTTCATGTAGTGGATATCTCTCATCCAAATTTCGAAGAACAGATCAATATTGTTCATCAAACCTTGCAGGAACTGGGTGTGTTGAATAAACCGACTTACCTGGTCTTCAATAAGATCGATGCATACCATTTCATTGAGAAAGAGGAGGATGATCTCACTCCGGTTTCCAGGGAAAACCTTTCACTTCAGGAGCTGAAAAACACCTGGATGGCAAAGAATAATGCCTCCTCAATCTTTATTTCAGCCCTTCATAAAACCAATATCAGTGAGCTAAAGGATGTCCTTTATCAGCAGGTCAAAAAGATCCATGTTGAACGCTATCCCTTCAATGATTTTCTTTACTGACCAGAGGCTATGTTTTTGCATGAACCACGAAGTGCTCAGCGAAGCTAATAATGCGGGTTAAATCAAGTGGTGGTGTAGTAAACATTCTCCAATCTGAACCGCATTGGTCGCTGCACCTTTTCGCAGGTTGTCAGCAACAATCCAAAGGTTCAGGGCATTGTTAGCTGAAAAATCCCTTCGAATGCGTCCAACAAATACTGTATCCTTACCCTCTGAATGAATGGGCATCGGGTATTTGTTATTCTGGGGGTCGTCAACCACAGTCACCCCGCAGGTATGGGATAGTACCTCCCGGATCTTTACCAGGTCGTAATCACAGTCGAATTCTACGTTCACTGATTCAGAATGTCCAACCATTACCGGCACCCTTACTGCTGTGGCAGTAATTTTGATCCCGGGGTCATCCAGGATTTTATGGGTCTCATTTACCAGCTTCATCTCTTCACGGGTATAACCATTATCCGTAAAATGATCACAATGTGGAAGGCAGTTTTTATCAATGGGATAGGGATAACTCATTTCTCCCTGAATTCCGGCCCGTTCATTTTCCAGTTGCCTGATCGCTGAAATACCGGTACCACTTACGGATTGGTAGGTTGAAATGACAATTCGCCGTATGTGATATAGCGGATGAAGTGGAGCCAGGATCATCAACAGTTGAATGGTCGAGCAATTTGGATTTGAAATGATTTTGTCATTTTCTGTAAGCAGATGACCGTTTATTTCCGGTATGATCAGCTTTTTCCCTTCATCCATCCTCCAGGCCGATGAGTTATCGATCACCGTTGTGCCTTTTTCTGCAAACTGTGGCGCATATTTCAGGGATATATCAGCACCGGCTGAAAAAAGGACAAGGTCGGAGCAATGGCTGATGCCTTTATCAACAGGAATCACCTGGGATGCCTTGTTTCGGAACCTGACCTCTTTGCCGAGGGACTCCTCCGATGCAATCGGGATCAGCTCTGTCACGGGAAAATTCCGTTCCTCAAGAATGTCAATCATCATCTGACCCACCAGGCCAGTTACTCCTACAACTGCTACTTTCATAATTCATGGATTATTGTTAATTTGTAATCTGAAGGTTTAGCGGAAAGTCGAACGCATTCAGTCCCTAAAATTAGAGGATTTTCTGTTTTATTTTTCACATTGATGAAGAAACTTTTCTATTTGTTGTTGCTGATTCCCTTTGCTGCATCTGCACAGTTGAATGAAGATTTTGAAAGTGGCACCCTTGCTGGCTGGCAAGAGAGTACCGAACTGCGATGGGGTGTTTCTGCAGATGATCCTATAGCCGGAAATTTCTCGTTGCACCACACCTATGACAATCAGGCTGCCGATCACGATCAGATTTCCCATCCGATTTACACGATCAGCCTTGATTCGGGCACAACCACCTGGCGATTTAAAATCAGACATGGGCATACTCCTTCTGGTCCAAATAACTGGAGCATCTTTCTTGTTTCGGATCAGTCTGCCGGGGAGATGCACCCGGCAGGGTCAGTAAATGGATATGTGCTGGGCGTGAATTACAAGGGAGCCGATGATTATGTTAAGCTGTGGAAAATTTCCTCCGGATCAGCCGATGAAATCCTGAATACCGGTTTTAACTGGGAGGAACATGTGTCGACTACACAGGTGGTAGGATTCCAGGTTTTGAGGTCGAAAACAGGATTATGGGAGGTGATGATGGATACCACAGGAGGGTTTGAGCAACTGTTTTCACTGGGTACGGTAACGAATTCAGACTGGTCTCTTTTCAATCATTTCGGCATCTACTATAAATATTCCCTTTTGCAGGATATGAAACTCTGGCTGGATGATATTTCCATCGATGGTTTTATCATTGTGGATACCATTAAACCGGGAATCGAAAAGATTAATGTTTTATCGTCAACCGCCCTTGAAGTTGTTTTTACCGAGCCGGTTGATCCGGTAACTGCAATAAATCCATTGAACTACACCATTGATGAACTCATTGGGAACCCGGTTAATGCAATACTCACTGAACCGGGAAAAGTGCACTTACTTGTACAAACGGATTTTCTGGATAATACAATATACAGGTTGAATGTTGAACATGTTGAGGATCTTTTTGGTAATGTCATGGAGCCGGATTTTGTAGAGTTCACCTACCATGTTATCCGACCTTATGATGTTCTGATCAATGAGATTATGGCAGATCCTGTACCTTCAATCGGGCTACCGGAATTTGAGTATGTCGAGATTTTTAACAACACCGCCTACGCGGTTTTAATCAATGGATGGTCACTGCAGGTAGGTAGTTCAGTATACACGTTAGAGGGCATAGAACTGGCTGGATTGAATTACCTCATCCTCTGTTCCGATGCAGTGGTTCAGGAGTATCATTCTTATGGCTCTGTTCATGGAATTTCCGGGTTTCCTTCCCTGTTGAATACCGGGCAGTCGATTACTTTACGGAATGAAAAGGAGAGGATCATTTCATCGGTTACCTATAGTGACGAATGGTATGGAGACGAATACAAAGCCGATGGTGGCTGGTCCCTTGAGCAAATCGATCCCAACAATCCCTGTGGAGGAGAAAATAACTGGAAAGCTTCCAGTGATGTCAAGGGAGGGACTCCGGGACAGAAAAATTCGGTATGGGGTGATAATCCGGATCTGGACCCACCCCTGCTTTTGAATGCCTATCTGTTATCGGACACCTCGCTATTCCTCTACTTTAACGAACCGTTCGATAGTGCAAATGCACTGGATCAGCAAGCTTTTACGGTTGACAATGGTATGGGAAATCCGGAAACGGTCTGGCTCATTGCTCCTGATTACCAGTCTATTATACTTCATTTCAATCGGATATTCGAATCAGGGACTATTTATGAGATTACCGTTGGCAACCCATTCACAGATTGTACAGGAAATCTGATCGGTTTTTTGGATTCGCGAAGGTTTGGATATCCTGAACGGATGGATAGCCTGGATATAGTAATCAATGAGGTCTTATTCAATCCTTTTCTCGATGGAGTGGATTACGTTGAGGTGTTTAACCGTTCGACTAAGATCCTGGATTTCAGCGAGCTTAGAATAGCCAGACGGGATGAACAAACAGGAGTATTAATAACAATTCTCTCCATAACCGAGTATCCCTATCTTTTTTTCCCGGGAGAATATTTTGTGTTCAGCATTGATGCAGGTAAAGTGATTGAACAGTATTATACTCCCAATCCCTGGGGATTCATCGATCTTGAAAAAATGCCCTCGTTCCCTAACGATGAGGGGAGGGTGGTTTTGATCGATCAGTGGTTGAATATTATCGATGAATTCCGGTATCATGAAGAGATGCATTTCCCACTGCTTCGGATTGTGGAAGGCATATCACTCGAGCGAATCAGCCAATCAAGACCCACCCAGGATCCAACCAACTGGCACTCTGCATCGGAGGATTGCGGTTTCGGTACACCAGCCTATGAAAATTCGCAGCATATCGAAGATCCTGCTGAACTATCCGACCGAATACGCATTGAGCCGGAACTATTTTCTCCGGATAATGACGGTTATCATGATGTTGTTCAGCTTTTCTACCAATTTGATCAACCCGGTTATGTTGCGACAGTTACCATTTTTGATGCCCGTGGCAGGATTGTAAGGAAATTAGTTAATAATGAGCTACTGGGCAGGGAAGGATCATTTACCTGGGATGGGATTAGTGATTCGAACCGGTTATCGAATATGGGGATCTATCTTTTTTTCATTGAAATTTATGATTTGAGAGGAAATGTCAGGCGGTATAAGAGGACCTGTGTTCTGGCGAAGAAATTGATCCCGTGAGCTTCTCTTTTATTTATTTGCCGGATTCTGTTTTAGTTTGGACGGCTCAGTACGCTGCTGTTTTTTCCCGGGTACCCGTAATGCAAAGAAAATAGCAATGAAGGCTATGCCAGCTGAAAGCTTGTAAGTCAGATCAGGCCCGATTAAATCCCAGGAAACTCCTACAAGCAGGAGCATCAGCGAGCTCATAACAAAATTGATTGTCATGTAAATGCTGTTTACAAAAGCGGTATGCTCGGTATCCATTTCATGCACTATCGCCAGATTAACAGAAGTAGGTGCCACGAGAAACAATCCGCTCAGGATCAGGAGAGGGAGGGTATTCGTAGCTTTCATGGAGATGAATATCCACATGAGGATTGGTGAGATAATGGTGATGATCACCAGCGTCGTTCGTCTTCCGATCCTGTCGGAAATGGTTCCTGAAAGGTAGGTTCCGATTGCACCGGCAAGCTGGAGCAGGGATAAGGAAATGCCAGCAAACCAGAGGCTCGACTCTTTTTCCATAAGATATACCGGAAGGTAGAGTGTTAATGCGGCTTTCATTCCTGCCCTGAACAGGGTAATCCCTCCG
>Ga0315552_1002930_pt1 | contig 9924 bp, 5 predicted proteins | sample SalMarSW160170MG_2_FD_203102 | JGI IMG/M metagenome (GOLD analysis project Ga0315552, IMG submission 203102) | Salt marsh sediment microbial communities from the Plum Island Ecosystem LTER, Massachusetts, United States - Salt Marsh Sediment SW1601-70 ...
CGACTCTGCGTCCGCCTTCCCGTTCTTCTCGCGTGTAGAAGCCTGTGGCAGAGAGGGAGAGTTTCTGAATCGCCTTCTGGATAACTGTGGTCTTGCCGATGCCCGGCGGACCCGTCAGGAAAAGGTTTTTTGCGTCCGTTGTCATTGTCTTGGTGCTGTGGTTGATGAGCTCAGTGACCTATCTGTTTCGACAAGATAACAGGATAGACGGGATTCCTGCCCAGCAGGTTAGAAGTTGATTATCGCTTTCACCACGCCGTCCCTGTAGGTCGAGACCAGCTCGTAGGCGTCGTTCGTCTTTTCCAGAGGGAAGCGGTGGGTGACAGGCGTGCGAACATCAATTCTCGCCGCTTTCACAAGATTGATTGCTTTTTCGAAGCAATGAACCTGCCTTCGGACGAAAACGATGGTCAATTCCTTGCGGCGCATCATGTCGGTGTCGAAGGAGTATTGGGGGGCGCCTCCGGGGATTCCGAGGAGGAGGAATCTACCTCCCGGTCGAAGAATCTCCAGCCCTTGATTGACAGTGTCCTGTTCTCCGGCGCACTCGAACGCTACATCCACTCCCCTGCCATCGGTGGCTTCGAGGATTTCTCGCACGACATCCGTCTCGTTGGGGTCAAAGGAATACGTCGCGCCGAGGCTGGCGGCCATTTCCGCTCGCTCCTTGACGATGTCGGTCGCAAAGGACAGCACGGCTCCTGAGACATTGGCGACTTCCAGGGTCAGAAGACCAATGGGACCCGAGCCGAGAATGGCGACGCTATCGCCCGGCTTGAGCTCGGCGAGTGTGCCCGCGTGTGCGCATATCGAGAGAGGCTCCAGCATCACGCCGTCCTCGAAGGTAAAATCGTCGGGAAGTGGGATGACGTTGGTCTCAGGCATGACCATGCGCTCTTTGAGACATCCCTCAAGGTCACCGGGAAGGGAGAGGAACCGAATGTTCTCGCAGAGATTTTGCCTCCCCTTGAGGCACTCCTCGCATTGTCCGCACGATACCGCAGGCTCGATTGCGACCCGGTCTCCAGGCTTGACTTTTGTCACCGCACTGCCGACCTTTTCCACGACCGCAGAACACTCATGCCCGAGGATCATCGGAAACTCGACCTCGAGGCACCCGGTTTTGCCCTCCTTGTAATTGTGAAGGTCGGAGCCGCAGACTCCCGAAGCGCGAACGTTGAGGAGAACGTCACTATCGTTCTGCATTTTCGGCTCGGGGACCTCGCGGATCTCAAATCTTCGTTTGGCGACGAGGTAAGCTGCCTTCATTACTCCCACAACCAACTAATGCTGCATCTCAATCAAGCCGGACAGCGGTGTTATCAGGAACTCAGTGCCCCGATTCATAAGTTCGGGGACGCATTCTTTTTTTGACATGATAACACGATGGACAGGATTCTCGGAATCCTGTTTTTGCGAAAGGTCAAAAAAGCTTTCGCTTTACCCCAACTTTCCTTGATAGTTGACCAGCATGGGAACAGTCTCCTGTGCGGCCGCTAATCCGCCGATCAAAACAAGGACGGCTGTCGTTACAACTACCTGTGCAGCTCGTCGCAGACTTCTCATTTCATCCCTCCAGTTGAGAAGGTAAGGCGTCCACGCATAATAACCTAAACAATTCAACCTATGGAGAAGGGCGGATTCTATAGTTCCATTCACCATGAAAAGGACACCGCACAAGAGAAAGCGTCTTCATTGCAACATTCGCAAAACGATTGACATTGTCAACTATTGTTGGCAGTCTCGACTCGGTATAGGTCGAGTGTGGGTGTGCGAAACGGTTCCCCTCAGATTACGGGCGCTCGTGTGTCGCGCTGAAAGTATCATGTTTCAGTCTGTCCTATCCGGGCGGAAAGCAAACTCCAAAACGCACAGGGAGAAACGACCGTGAGGAAATTACATAGCGGTGGGAAACTCGTCCTTTGGCTTATACTCGCGGCGTTCATTATTCTCGCCATGCCGGCGACCGACGCTTCCACAGCGGTTTCTACCTCAGTGGCATACAACGTATGCGACTTCGGCGCGGTAGGAAGTGGTGAGACGCTGAATACCAAGGCCATCCAAAAGGCTATTGACGTATGCGCCGATAACGGAGGAGGAACGGTGTTCTTCCCGGCTGGCTCTTTTCTATCCGGAACCCTTTATCTGCACAGCAATGTGACGCTTCATCTTGCGTCGGGCTGTACCCTGCTGGGAAGCAAAGAGTTGAACGACTATCCTCCAACCGCTCCGGCGTTCCGATCCTACACTGACAATTATGCGAACAAAAGCCTGATTTACGGGGAAAGCTTGAGCAATGTTGCCATCGTGGGCGGAGGCGTCATTGACGGGCAGGGAGCATCATTCAAAGGCCCCTACAAGGTTCGGCCAAATCTGATTCGGCTTGTTACCTGCCGGAACGCCACGGTCAAGGACGTTACCCTGAAAAACTCCCCCATGTGGGTACTGCACTACCTTGCATGTGACGATGTGCATGTCCAAGGAATCACGGTGAGGAGCCGCTGCAACCACAACAACGACGGCATAGACATTGACTGTTGCCGCAGAGTCCGCATTTCGGACTGCAACATCTGGTCGGGCGACGATGCTATTGTTCTGAAAAGCACGGCAGCGAGGGCGTCCGAAAACATATCTATCACAAATTGCGTTTTGAGTAGCCTATGTAATGGTATAAAGTTTGGAACCGAATCCAACGGTGGCTTCAAGAACGTCGTTGTCACGGGGTGCTCGCTTTACGACACGAACCTTGCGGGGATCGCTCTCGAAATCGTTGACGGCGGCACGCTTGATAAAGTCGTCGTCTCCGGCATAACCATGAAAAACGTAAGATCACCGATATTTCTGCGATTGGGAGATCGAGGTCGCCCATTCAAGGAGGGTATGGAAAAACCGCCGACCGGTGTCTTCCGCAATGTCACGATAAGCAATATCGAAGCGTCCAGCTCGTCGAAGCTGGGGTGTGTAATCAGTGGTTTGCCGGACCACCGGATCGAAAACGTCACGCTGAGCAACATAAGAATCTCGGTTCCGGGCGGAGGAAACAAAGACGAAGCCAAGAGGGTGGTTGATGAAAAGCCCTCAGCTTATCCCGAATGCACGATGTTCGGTACGCTTCCCGCCTACGGTTTCTATTGCCGTCATGTTCGCGGGTTGAAGCTCAGGAACGTGCAACTGAGATGTGTTAAGCCAGATCTACGTCCCGCACTCGCCTGCGAGGGTGTAGAAGAGATGGAAATTGAAGGACTCGATGCCCAGTGCGCAGAAGACGGGAGCCCGATGGTCCGATTGAGTCAGGTTAAAGACGTATTCATCCATGGCTGCCGCGCCCCTGCCGGGACGGAAACGTTCCTAAGGCTGGAAGGTGAGGCCACGAGGAGGGTTGTGCTTGCCGCAAACGACCTCAGTCGGGCCAAAAAAGCTGTTGAGATGGCGGCCGAGGTTCCAAAGGGAGCGCTCTCGTGGGCAGCGAAGCAACTTGAAAGAATGCCTTGACCGAGAATAGAATGGGAAAACGGTTAGGTAGCGGCTTCGGAGGACGAGATGATGTCGGAGCGTATGAAGGCCGATCTGATGGCATTTATCGGTGGCTGGCTTATTATGACGGCGATTGTTGGCACGGCCAAACGAAGTTTCGCGGGAGAAGCGAACCCTTGGACGGTGGATTTTCGTTACGCCCCGCCCTGGTGGCAGACGTCTATTTGCCTGCCGGACGATTGGCAGAAAACCCTCGTCGCCAAGGACGGTGGGCTTCTCTACGATTACCGGGGCAGGTTTGCTGACTTCAAAACGAAGATCACTGCGGGCTTCCAGGGCGAAACCGAGTGGGTGCGCCAGGAGCTGCTGTCGCCGCGCGTGCCCATCGTCCGGACAATCAAACGCAACGGGCAGGTAGAACTGCTGGAGGAGGCCTTTGCCGTCGCTCCCTCTCTCAGACACAAGGAACCTCCGAACATGGAACGGCCTGTTGTGGAACGGCTGGGTGAGGAAACAGGTCTCGTCGGTTGGGCGTCGCCCAAGGTGGTATGTGATCCAGCGTTTAAGAACATCGCAGTTGGATGGGGTCAACCGATCCGGTATCGCTTCCGAACGGCCGGGTCCGCCGGCTACGCGGTGGTGCTTGGACTCTGCGAGGGTTATCACCAACAAGGAGGCCAACGTCTCCTCGATCTTCAGATAGAGGGCAAGAGACGCAAGACGGTGGACATCGTCGCCGCGAAAGGGCAGAACATGCCCGTGCTGTTTGCGTTCGACGCGCGAGATGAGGACGGCGATGGATGGATCGAAGTTGCAGTTTCCGCTGCCGAGGGCTCGCCGGACGTCAACGCGATCCTGAATGTACTGTGGGTCTTCGAAGGAACCATGGCTCCACCGAAGGACGAGTTGCTGGCCGGGCGCAGCAGCAGGGCTCCGCTGCTCCACGTTGACTGCGGGACAGAGCAGTCTGCGGCCGCTCCGCCCCGGAATGACATGTTGATTCTCAGGCTGCGCAACACGGGGAGCATGGAGGCGAGCGTCACTCCGACGGTGTCTATAGAGAGTGAATTCGCTGTCACTCCAGATAAAGCGAAGACGCGAGTTCTGGTCGGCGCCCAAACCACACTGGTTTCTGCCACTCCTTTCGAGCAAGCTACCCGCTCGAAAGATAAGGTGACGCTGCAATTTCCTGAAGTCAGGATACTGCCGGGCGAGCAGCGCGTTCTCGCGGTCGGCGTCGGCAGAGGAAGAAATGCACCTTTTGTGCCGCAAACCGTTTCCGACGCGGAAGCCTTCCTAAAAAGGGCTGAGCGATACTGGCTGGAGGTGGATCTCCCGTATAAGCACATCGAAGTGCCCGACGCGGGCGTCCAGGCACTGGTAGATTCAGCCATCCGCAACATTTACCAGGCGCGGGAGATAAAGAAAGGGCTACCTGCCTTTCAGGTCGGCCCCACTTGCTACCGTGGTCTGTGGGTCGTAGATGGCTCCTTCCTTATGGAGGCGGTGGCCTACCTGGGAAGGCAAGAGGAAGCTCGCAACGGAATACGATACCTGCTCAGTTTTCAGCGTGACGACGGCGCCTTCATGCTGATAGACGGACACTGGAAGGAGACCGGTATCGCCCTTTGGGCAGTCTCTCGACATGCCCGTCTGGCAGGCGATAAAAACTGGCTGCAGGACGTCTGGCCCAGTGTAGAGCGCGGGTTCGCGTTCATCCAGAAGATGCGAAAAATGGCCTCAGCCGACCCTGCGGCGCCCAACGCCGGTCTGATCCCTGAGGGTTTCAGCGACGGTGGACTCGCCGGAAGGTACCCCGAGTACACGAATGTGTACTGGACGCTCGCAGGGATGCGGTCTGCCGTGGAGGCAGCCCGCTGGCTGGAGAAAAACAGCCAAGCGGACGAGTGGCAGCGTAAGTATAATGATTTCTACGCTACCTTCCGTAGGGCTGCCAAGCGGGACATGCGTACAGACGCGCACGGCAATTGCTTTTTGCCCATTCGCATGCGCGACGATGAGAACGTCGCGCCTCAGAAGGCTCAATGGGCATTTCTTCACGCGGTCTTTCCCGGAAAAGTGTTCGTCGCCGATGACCCGCTGGTCCGTGGAAATATGGCCATGCTTCAGTCCGTCGAGCGGGAGGGACTCGTCTATGGCACAGGCTGGTTGTCGGAGGGGATATGGAATTATTTCGGCTCGTTTTACGCACACGCCTGGTTATGGATTGGTGATGGGCAGAAAGCCGCGCGCACGTTGTATGCCTTTGCGAACCACGCCTCGCCCCTGTTGTGCTGGCGCGAAGAACAAATGCCTCTCGGGAAAGGACAGCAGGTCTGTGGAGATATGCCTCACAACTGGGCCAGTGCCGAGTTCATCCGCCTCGTCCGGCACCTGCTTGTGTTGGAGCGCGGCAACGAGTTGCACCTGTTTGAGGGACTGCCGGCCAAGTGGATACGGCCCGGGGCGGTGGCCAGGCTGCGAGGGATTCTGACGGAGTTCGGGCCCATGTCCCTGGACCTGCATGTCGCTGATGACGGCTCCTCGGCCCATCTGAAACTGAACCCGCCGCGCCAAACCGTGCCCGCTCGCATCGTGCTGCACCTCGAACGATGGTCTGGCCGCAAAGGAACTATCGAGTTGCCCACCAAGGGCTCGCTTGAGAAGCAGATCAGACTGGACCCTTTGGCGTCGCCGTAGAAGCGCCTGATTTACGTCGCCACACGCTACCGGAAAAGAGTCAAAATCCGCCTGCCGGGCCGAGGGCTCCAGAAAAAGGAGCAGTTGCCGCGCGTTTCTGGACAAGGGGCTGTAATTGGCCAATGAATACGTTGAGGCGATGGAAGGGAAGACCGATGCTTGCTCTCGCACTCACAAGCCTGCTCTTTGCAGCGCCGCTTGCGGGAGAAATTGGGCCGGCCAACCTCCCGAAGCGGGAACCTCAATCCGTCCGCCAGGGTGAGTCTTTCGATCTTGCTTCCGACAGAGAGAAAGTCCACATCTGGGGAAGGGGAAGGGAGCCTGCGAGGGTCTATTTTGACGAGTTTCTTCCCGCTCTTTTTGAGCGAACCCTCATCCTGGACAATCTGGACCTTGAAGGCGGAGCGCTTGAGTGGATCTTCACGGGCGAACGAGGTGGGTTCACAGTCAGGGTCGAGGACTCGGCAGTCCGTGTCCTCCAGCGTTTTTACGATTCCTTCGGGTTGAACGAACTCAAAGGCGGGAATGTCCGAGCCTCGCGCCATCCCGAGAAACGCTGGGTTGAGTCCGCAGAGACCCGGAAAGGCCGCTTACGGGCGCTAACCGTCAAGCTGGATCACCGTCTTGGCCTGTCTGTTGCCGTTAACGGCCGCGAGGTTCTGCGCCAGGTCTGCTTGTTCGACGTGAGCCGACACCAACTTCGGCTCGCAAAGGATAAGGGAAAAGCACGAGGAAGACTTGTCAAGCCCGAGCAAAGGTTAGCCGTGGTTAGGATTTACCCGGAACGCAAGCACCAGAAAATTCTTGGATTCGGGGGAATTGCCACTCCTATGGCTTATGCTCGGCTGAGCCAGGAGGGAAAGCGGCGTTGGTGGGAAATCGTCTGCGAGTACAACCTCCTGATCCAAAGGGAGTACCCCATCGGCACACGCCTCGATGGCGATATGCGCAATTGGGACCGACTCGAAGACGCGACACCTCACTACTACGGCGACAATTTTCCCAATGGTGAGATCAGCGACTTCAGTTACTTGAAGACGCTGCGCCGCTTGGGCGGCCGGGTGTTGTTCGAGTTCTGGGAACTGCCGTCTTGGGCGAAGCGCGATTGGAAAGATAGTAAAGGAAAGCTCCACCATGGTGTTGCCGATCCGGGGCTTTTCGCGCGCGCCGTCGTCCGCTACTGCCAGGCCTCACAGGAGAAGAGCGGCGCGCCGCCCGATATTGTCGGGATCCAGAACGAGAAAGCCCAGCCGCCCGATGTGTGGCACAAGATGGCGCTTACCCTGAGACAAGAGCTTGACCGCGCGGGATTCAAGTCCGTGAGAATTCACATGAGCGACGCCGGGAGCCTGGCCGAAGGGGTCCACCGGGCCCAGGCGTTCCTACGCTCCGAAGCCGCGTGGGATGCAATTGACTATGCGGCAGCCCACATGTACGATTACCAGAACTCGTTCACCAATCCCGACGGCTACGATGCTTTGCTCCTCAAGTGGAAAAAGCTCGTGGCCGGCAAGCCTTTCCTATCCACGGAACTGTGTGTCAACTCCTCGCGCTACCAGTGGCCGACATATCGGCTTGCTTTTGTCATGGGCGAGCTCTATCACAAGAACTTTGCAATCGCCGACGCCTCGGCGGTTCTTTACTGTTGGGTTCTGCTGAATGTGGTCCAGCCGTCTTACGGCTGGACGCGATCGCTCTTTGTCCCTGACAACTCGCACGGATTCGTGCCGGCGCCGTCCAGCTATCAGCTCCGCGTCTATGGCGCTTACAGCCGCCGGATTCGCGAAGGGATGGTACGCCTCGGAACCGAATCGTCTGCCCGGGACCTTCTGGCTTCGGCATTTGCCGGCCAGGGCGGAGCAATAACTATCGTTCTGCTCAACCGCTCGACATCCCCACAGCGGGTATGCGTGGAAGGCGCCGGCGTCGCTTTCCGCGAGATGGAGGTCGTTGATCCTTATCGAGAAAATGAGGTGCGTCCCGCCCCTGCGCCGCGAAGCGACGGCGTAACGGAGGCGCTTGTTGGTCCCGGTGCGATACTCACCATGTCAACCGTCCCCCTCGGAAAGATTCCTGAGGGCTTCGACGCTGCGAGGTAGCGCGCTTTGTACTATTGGCAGCATGTGAAAGGAAAGGAATCGCTCAATGACAGCAAGAAAACTGATCTCGGTGCTCGCCGTCGCTTTAGCGATGGCGATCTTCGGCTCCGTCCCGGCGCGGGGCGCGGACACAGTTTCCGTCCGCGTCAATCGTAACAATGTCGTTATGGACAACCGCTCGCTACAACTCGCTTACGACCTTTCTAAGGGCAAATTCTCGGTCACGGTTCGCGGATTGGGGACAGTCCTGCGAGAAGGAGAGGCTGCCGTTACGGTCGCCGCTCGACGCATCTCCTCGGCCGATGAGGCTTACGCCACCAGGCGCGTCATCACGGAGCCGCGGGGCGAGGCCCGAGTCGTTAAGGTTGTCCACCGTTCCGACAGCCTGCCCACAATGGTTGTGGCTTTCGAGATGTCACCTCGTCGCTCGCCGGGCGCCAAGCCCCAACCGGAGCAAGTCGGATGGTCCGTGGCAATCGAGGGACAGTCCGTCGAGCCGCTTGTTACCTGCACCCTTGTGGCCGGCGAGGGCGCCTTCGCCTGTCGCCCGAGCTTGCCTCCCGGTTCCCAGGACAACGTTCTGCCCACCGCAATCGGCCATCCCGAGAGCGGGCTTTACACCGGCTTCTTTGACAAGAAAAATGATTTCGCCGTGGAGCTCCAGGGCAAGAAAGTCACGGTCTCTGCCGGTCGGGCTTCCGGCCCGGGTCGCAACTTTTCCTGCGTTGTCCGGGGCGGCTCCGACGCGCTTCTTTGCTATCCGGATTTCCTGAAGCGATTTCGGAATCTTCCTTACTACAAGCCCTTCTCCCATAAGCCCTGGCCGCGAGGCATCGCTGGCTACTGCTCCTGGTATTTCTATTACACCAAGGTCTCCGAACAAGATATGCTGAAAGAGACCGATTGGATGGCTGAAAATCTGAAAGCGTACGGCCTCGAGTACGTCCTCATGGACGATGGCTGGCAGACCGAGGTCTGGACGAAACCCAACGAAAAGTTCCCTCACGGTCTCAAATGGCTCAACGACCATATACATCAAGAAGGACTCAAAGCCGCGCTGTGGCTTACTCCTTTTGCCCTCAGCAGCGAGGAGATTCTGAAGAAGCACCCCGACTGGTTCGTCAAGGACGCTAACGGCAAATACGTTGGCACGTTCAAGGGGAAGTATTGTATTGACCCCACTCATCCGGGCGTTCTTGCCTATTTGCGCGAAATGACGCGGACCCTCAAGGAATGGGGCTATGATTACCTCAAGCTCGATGGCCTCCCGGCAGCCGAAGCGAACTTCGCCAAGCACGGGAGGCGGCTTCATAACCCGGACATCTCGGCTCCCGAGGCTCTCCGCCGTGGCCTTCATGTCATCCGCGACGAGTTCGGCTGGGAAAGAATTATCAACGGTTGCTGGGGGACGCCTACGGATGCAATTGGAATCGTCAATGCCAGTCGCATCGGGGGCGATGTGGGAGCGCCGAGATGGGCACATGTCCTCGGGAACACAAGGCAGATGTCTCAATGGATGTACGTCCACAATATCGCATGGGTGAACGATCCGGACTGTTCCTGCGTGCGTCCTCCCTTGACCCCGGACCAGGCCAGAGCGAGGGTCAGTGCCTTCGCCCTTACCGGCGGCGTTTTCCTCGGAAGCGACCAG